>CAJDUF010000023.1_pt1 | contig 40597 bp, 44 predicted proteins | sample 7390091 | NCBI WGS metagenome assembly CAJDUF01 (sample SAMEA7055670, study PRJEB34461) | soil metagenome | biome: terrestrial ecosystem; feature: Peninsula; material: soil | place: Antarctica | collected 2016 | reverse complement strand
CATCCAGGCAAGCGGCATCGCGAATCGGATCATGGAAGACATCCGTGGTCTCGCATACACGAAGGTCACGAGCGGGATCCCGAGCACCGAGCTCGCGGCCGACACCAGGATCAAGTCGTGCGCCGGAACGTACCGGTTCGAGTCGTGCTCCGGTGAGAAGATCGTCTCCTCGACCTTCGCCGCCGGCTACACCGCGGCATGGCTCGTTCCACATACGGGCTCGATGACCGCCGGCAATCTGAACGTCACCTACGGCACGTACGTGACGAACGACACCCCAACGACGACCCCGTACCGGGTCACCGTGATCGTCAAGTGGAGCAACGGCGCGATCTCGAACGCACCGAACAACTCGGTCAGCTGCACGACTTCTCGCTCGACTTCGATTCGCTCGCCCTCACCCTTCCTGGCGTCTCCGCCAACGCCCAGGAGGAGCAGACGACCCAGCTGGACGCGGCGACGACGCTCTCGGGGATCCAGTTCGTGGACAGCACGGGAACCGAGGCCGCGGGGAACCAGGAAGCGACATCCGAGGCGGACGACGATGTGGAGACGGCAGCCGCCGCGACGGCCGGTGGCAACACCACGAACCTCACGCCCCACACGGTCTCGAGGCTGAACCCCGACTGCTGCGGCCAGATCGGCCTGACCGCCGCCGTCCCGACCGGGGACCTGGAACGCCGGTCCACCTCGGTCGACGCGGCGGTCTCCGACACCTATGCCTGCCCCACGACCGGCGTCCGGGAGTCGGATCTCTTGCCCTGCGCAGGAGGTCACGTCCGGCAGGTGGGGACGATCACGGTCGCGATCCCCGTCACGCACGTGACGTCCACCGTAGGGTCGGCGAACCTCATCAGGGTCGTCGGCCCCGCGACCGACACCACGGCGAAGATCGATCGCGACGTGTCGGCCGGCACCAGCGAGGACGGCCTGATCGACGTCCAAACCTCTCGGACGCTGGGGACCGTCCAGCTCGGTGGCTTCCCGGCCTCGGGGATGACGGCGCCGGCCGGGATGTCCACGAACCAGGCGCTCGACACGAACTACTGCGTCCGCCTCGTCGGCTATTCGGACACCGCGCACGCCATCGCGGGGGAGCGCCAGGCGACGAACCCGTCCGCGGCGATCTCGGCCGGGACCTTCTTCTACTACAACGGTGTCGGCTACGCGAACAAGGCGGCCACCGACTCAACGCTCGACACACTCACCGTGACCTGCTCGAAGACCCGACCCGACGGACGCTCAAACCCGGTGGGACGCCCAAGCGATCACCCATCCCATCGAGATCACGATCCGCTACGAGTACATCGTCGACGGCATCCACCAGATGGACCTCTCGGCCACGTTCGATCCCGGCGACCTCTTCGCTCACGGGATCTACCAGGCCCCGCCCGCGGCGCAATCCTGATGCGGAGACCACGCATGAACTCGACGGTCCGGCCGCTCCACGACGAGCACGGCATGACGTTAGTCGAGCTCGTCGTCGCCATGGCGATCCTCTCGATCGTGATGCTGGTCCTGACGACGACGCTCTCGGGCATCCAGCGGGCCGTCGTCGAGGAGGACGTCCGGGTCCGTTTGAACGACCAGGCTCGCCTCGCCGTGCAGTCGATCGACCGATTGGTCCGGTCGGGCAACATCTTGTACGACCCCGTCGACGAGTCGGGGAACGACCCGTTCGATCCGACGGCCACCGGGTACATGTTTCGCATCTACACCCAGGCCGAACAGTCCGCCGCTCAGGATGCACGGTGCGCGATCTGGCTCGTGAATGACCAGCAGCAGCTCTTGTATCGGACGTGGCCGATCCTCGAGCCCGACAACGCCTCCGACTGGCAGGTCGTGGCGGACTCGGTCGTGAACCGCGATCTCAACCAACCAGCCTTCACGCTCGACGCGGCGGGTCGGACGATCTCCGTGAACTTCTACGTGAACCCGAGCTACACCACTCAACCCGGCGCGACCCAGCTGGTGAGCGCATCCCTCACCGGCCGCAACACGTCCTTCGGCTATCCCGCCTTCGTCGTCCTGCTGCTGTCGACGGTGGTGGTCGCTCAGTCGATCCATTCGCTGGAATCAAGCGGCTACGACCGCGAGCGGCTCCTGTCGGTCAACGCCGCGGAGGCGGGGACGAACAACTGGTACGCGTACCTCCAGACGACACCGGCGTTGAGCATGTCGGTCGACCCAGGGTGCAGCGGTGGGACCGGGCAGCTCACGATCTCCGCCACGGTCCAGTCGGGGCCGGCGGCGGCGGCGTTCAGCGCGGTCGGTACCTTCTACGCGGCCGACGGCGCGACGACGATGAACTGCTCCACGTTCACCGACACGAACATCCCCTCATTCGTGAAGGTCCGATCCACTGGCACGATCAACGGGTCGCCCAACAGGACGCTCGAGACCTACGTCCGGCTGACGCCGAACTACGGTGGGTTCGGCGCTGCCATCCTCGCGGTGAACGGCACGACGATCACCAACAGCTTCAGGATCAACGGCAACAGCGGCAACGACGGCGACATCTACATCCTCAACGGCAACCTCCGGGTGACGAACTCGATGACGCTGTCGGGGAACATCTACGTGCCCAACGGGACCGCCCAGATCGAGAACACGTCCACCGTCAAGGGGAACGTCTGGGCGAACGGCACCGTGACGCTCCAGAACTCGGCCTCGATCCAGGGCGACGCCCTCTCGTCGGCAGGGGACATCACCGGAACCGGCACGATCAACGACGACGCGACAGCCGCCGGCAGCGTCGTCACGACGAACCTGACGATCGGGGGCATCATCACGCAAGGGGTCACGATGCCCGCCGTGCCCACGCAGTCCTTCCCGCAGATCACCTCCGACACGGCGGCGTGGATCGCGAGCGGGTACACGCTCGTCGACCTGAGCACGTCGACGGGTGCGACGCTCTGCGCCAAGGCCCGCGACTGGATCAAGAACCGATGGTCGACCAGCGGGATCACGAACGCGCTCATCCGGATCAACGCGACCTGCGCGTTCACCAACAACAACAACGATACGTTCAATGTCCTCGGAGACCTCGCGATACTCTCCGACGGGGGGTTCGTCTTCTCTCAGCAGTCGAACTGGGACGGGACCACGGGAACGGTCAAGCACATCCACTTCATCAGCGTCTACTCGACCACCTGCCCCGGGGCGACCCCCCCTGGCAAGGACATCACCGTCGGTCAGAACACGAACTTCAACACGTACACCAACGTGTCCTTCTACACTCCGTGCCTGGTCAGAATGAGTAACCAGAACGCGTTCTCGGGCCAGGTGCTGTCCAAGGACGTCTTTCTCGACAACAACTTCAAGATGACCTACAAGCCGGTGCTGGTGCCGGGGATCACCGGGGTGACCGGGTTCAAGCAGGACATCGCCTACATCCACGAGTGATCATGGGCCCCCTCCACCACCGTGGACCTGCCTGCAGGTAGGGTTCGGCCCCGTGGACGACGCATCGATCCGCGCGATCGTCGCGCTGCCGTTCGGCCTCGGAGTGGGCAGCTTCATGACGGTCGCCGTCTATCGGCTCCCGAGGGGCGAGTCCGTCGTGCGTCCTCGATCGAGGTGTCCGGGGTGCGGGGCTGAGATCGGTGCTCGCGACAACGTGCCGGTGCTGTCTTGGCTCTTGCTCCGGGGGCGGTGCCGGCGATGTGGTGAACGCATCTCCGTCGAGTACCCTCTCCTCGAGCTGACGACGGCGGCCCTCGTGGTCCTCGCGGCCATCCGCTATCCGAACCCGTGGCAGGCCGTGCTGGTGGGTGGGCTCCTCGCCCTGATGCCGGGGATCGCCCTGATCGACCTCAGGCACAAGATCATCCCGAATCGTCTGACCTATCCGTCGCTCCTCCTGTTCTCCCTCGTCATCCTGTCGGCTCGCCTGATCGGCCACGCGGCGGACCCGGCGCGCGCGGGCATCGGACTCCTCCTCTATGGGGGGATCCTCTTCATCATCGCGGTGGTGTCGAGGGGGATGGGGATGGGGGACGTGAAGCTCGCGGCCCTGATCGGCCTCGTCCTGGGGTCGCTCGGCCTTCGCTTCGTCGGCGTGGCAGCGGGCGCGGCCATCGCCTTCGGTGGGCTCGGGGGACTGGTCGCCCTCGGGATGGGGAAGGGGCGGAAGAGCGCTATCCCGTTCGGGCCCTACCTCGCGGCCGGAGCGGTGGTGGCGGGGCTGTGGGGCGAGTCGATCGCCTCGTGGTACATGGGCCGATTCCTCTAGATCCGACCTTTGAGGCCTCGACCGCCCTTTTTCCCCCGGACCACGCCCTTATTCGCCTCTTTCTTCTCGACTTCCTGAAGATGTTTGACTTCGCCAGTTGCCTGGTGTTTCCTGAGCATCCTCAAAGAGGCAGGTGTGCTTCTAGTTGCTCAATGTGACTAATGTGCTTCATGTGGCACATGAGACAGAGCAGGATGTGAGGGTACCGAAGGAGCGTGGTGGCCGGATCGCGAGCGTTCGTGACGGGGAGGCTCTTCACCGTGGCCGAGGTGGCCGCGGCGATGCGCGTCTCCAACATGACCGTGTACCGGCTGATCCGCTCGGGTGAGCTCCCGGCGCTTCGGGTGGGGAAGGGCTACCGGATCTTCGAGGCGGACCTCGAGCGGTTCCTCGAGGGACGGTCCGTGCACGTGGAGGGCGGCTAGTGCCGAAGACGAGGATCGGGCTCGACGTCGGTTCGACCGCCGTTCGGGCGGCCGAGCTGACCGAGGGATCGCCGCCGTCTGTCGTGCGTGCCGCACAGGTCCCGCTTCCCGCCGGGGCGGTCGAGAACGGCGAGGTGCGCGACGTGCCGGCCGTCTCGGAGGCGCTCCGCGAGCTCTGGACCCGCGGTGGGTTCAAGTCGAGGAAGGTCTGGATGGGCGTCGGGAACCAGCGCGTCGTCGTTCGTGAGATCGCCCTGCCCACCATGCCCGAGAAGGAGCTCCGACAGTCCCTGGGGTTCCAAGTGCAGGAGTTCATCCCCATGCCGGTTGACGAGGCGGTCCTGGACTACCACCTGATCGAGGAGATCGAGATCGAAGGCCGCCCGATGCTTCGGTTGCTCCTGGTGGCGGCGCAGAAGGCGATGGTCGACACGCTCGTGGCCGCCGCGACCGGGGCCAAGGTCGAGCCGATCGGGCTCGACCTGGTCCCGTTCGCGCTGGTCCGAGCGGTCGGCGCGACCGGTGCCGGGATGGAGCTGGAGAACACCGGCGGTGAGGCCATCGTCGACGTCGGAGCCCACGTGACCAACATCGTCGTGCATGCCGCGGGAGAGACCCGGTTCGTCCGGATCCTCCCGTCTGGCGGCAGGGACATCACCGTCGCGATCGCACGCGGGTTGTCCGTTGACGACGAGGTTGCCGAACGGCTGAAGCGGGGCGAGGTCGTCGAAGGGGCCGATGCGACGCCCCGGCAGGCCCTCGACATCGCGATGCAGCGGGCCACGCAGTTCGTCGACGAGATCCGGTCCTCGCTCGAGTTCTACACGGCGCAGACGCAGGGCGCCCGGATCGAGCGTCTCCTCATCTCGGGTGGCGGGTCCAAGCTCGAGGGCTTCCTCGACATCCTGCGGCAACGGATCCCCGTCACGGTCGAGCCCGGCCGAGTGTTCAGCCGCGTCGGCTCGCAGCTTTCGCTGTCCGAGGAGGCACAGACCGAAGCCGAACCGGTGCTCGCGACCGCGGTCGGCCTTGCGATCCCATGGGGAGGTGGCTCGTGAGCCAGGTCAACCTCCTTCCCCCCGAGATCCTGGCCGCACAGCGTCAACGGCGGCTGGCAGGTGTCGTAGCGCTCGCCGGCATCGGGCTGATCGGGCTCATCCTCGTGTTCTATGTCCTTCAGCTGGGCAAGGTGAGCGGCATCCGGAGCGACATCGAGCTTCAGAATGACACCAACCAGGGCCTCCAGACCGAGATCCAGAAGCTCCGTGAGTTCGAGCAGCTCCGCGCGCAGGCGCAGGCCAAGCAGGAGCTCCTGAACGACGTGTTCGCCAACGAGATCTCGTTCTCCGGTCTGCTGATGGACGTCTCTCGCGTGATCCCGAGCACCGCGGCGCTCACCTCGATGTCCGCCGTGTCCCAGGACCCGATACCGACGACCGGTGGGTCCACGCTCCTCACCGGGCGGATCGACATCGCGGGAGTGGCCCTCGACTACGACACCATCGCGTCCTGGCTGCTGCGGCTCGAGAGGGTGCGCGGCTGGGTCAACCCCTGGGTCACGTCGATCGCGGATCCCGTCATCGGACCGGTCACGTACTCCTCGGGTGTCGATCTCACCACGGCCGCGCTGACGGAGCGGGGACGACGAGCGGGCGGAGTGGCCAGTGCGGGGTAGGCGGGCCGTCATCGTCGCCGGCGCGGGCGCCGCGGTCCTCGCCCTGCTCCTGGTGCTGTTCCTCGTGCTCCCGAAGATGGCCGAGGTCACGAAGGCGCAGTCGGAGCTCCAAGACGCGAAAGCGCAGCAGCAGAACCTGAGCGCACAGCTCAACGCGCTCAAGCAGGCTCGGGACGAGGCGCCCCAGAACGAGGCGACGATCCGCGAGATCGAGGGGAAGGTGCCGCCGACCGCGGACCTCTCGGGCGTGATCCTGTTCCTTCGGAACGCGGCGGCGGTCTCGGGCGTGCAGGTCCTGAGCCTCACGCCCGCCGCGCCCGCGCTCGATCCGAGCGGCAAGTTCTCGATCATCTCGGTCTCGGCGAGCGGCGAGACCTCTTACTTCGCACTCGTGAAGTACCTGCACGAGATGGAGACGCTTCCGCGGGCGGCGACCGTCGAGTCGATCGATCTCAACCCGGTCCAGGGGACGGTTCTCGCGTTCGCGGCCACCATCACGCTGTACACGAGCGATGTCAGCGCGGGACCGGGCTCGGAGCCCGGTCCCACCGAGCAGGGATCGATCCCGGGGGCATGACCTATGGCGCTATCTGAACGAGATCGACGGACGGTGACGATCGGCGGCATCGTCATGGGCGTGCTCCTCGCCGGTTTCGTGCTCTTCTCCTTCCTTGGAGGGGGCGAGGAGGCCCTTCCGCCGATACCTCCAACCATCCCGGGCAACGGATCACCAAGCCCTTCGCCTGGGGGCGGGGGACCGCCGATCCAGAGCTTCACCGGGCGGGATCCCTTCTCCGTCCCGCCCGCCCTGTCGCCGTCGCCGGCGCCCACGGTTCCCGGGGGCGGCGGGGGGAGCCAGAGTCCTTCACCGCCCGGCGGTGGCGGCGGCGGGGGCGGCTCGCAGACTCCCTCCCCGACGGCGCCGGGCAACGGGTCGAGCCAGAACGTCGGCGGATCCACCGTCGTCCTGCTCGACATCTTCCAGCGGGACGGCGCGACCCACGCGCAGGTCGAGGTCGACGGAACGGTCTACGACGTGGTCGTCGGCGAGCAGTTCGCAGGCGGCAGGTTCGAGCTGCGCTCGGTGGGAGGCAACTGCGCCACGTTCCTCTTCGGCGACGAGTCGTTCACCCTCTGCATCACCGCGCAGAAATAGCCCCGGCGACCCGCCCACGGGGGGAGCGGTCGCCGGCCGCGGGGGCGGCGCTCGCGCCGCCCCCGCACTTTCCGAGCCGCGCGATGGGGTCCGATACGATGCTCCCGTGCTCAGGATGCTCACCGCCGGGGAGTCGCACGGGAAGGCGCTCGTGGCCGTCCTCGAGGGGATGCCGGCGGCCGTGCCCGTGGCTCCGAAGGAGATCGCCGGGGAGCTCGCACGGCGTCGCCACGGGCACGGGCGCGGCGGGCGGCAGCGCCTGGAGACCGACGCGCTCGACATCGTGAGCGGCGTCCGCCACGGGCGGACCCTCGGCTCGCCGATCGCGATCACGATCCCCAACAACGAGTGGGAGGCCAAGTACCGCGACCTCATGGCCGTCGAGGGGGAGGGGGATCCGGTCGATCGGCTCACACGGCCACGACCGGGGCATGCGGACCTGGCGGGAGCGATGAAGTACGGGTTCGACGACGTTCGCAACGTCTTGGAGCGAGCGAGCGCGCGGGAGACGGCGGCCCGGGTTGCGATCGGAGCCGTCTGCAAGGCCTTCCTGGCGGAGCTGGACATCAGGATCGTGTCGCATGTCGTCCGGATCGGGAAGGTGATGGTGCGCGCGTCGGGCCGTCTCCCTGCACCCGAGGACCTCGATGCGGTGGACGCGTCGCCCGTGCGGTGCCTGGACGAAACCGCCGCGGGGAAGATGGTGGCCGAGATCGACCGTGTCCGGAAGGCGAGGGATACGGTGGGAGGCGAGTTCGAGGTGATCGCCTACGGGTGCCCGCCGGGGCTCGGCTCGCACGTCCATTACGACCGGAAGCTCGACGCGCGCCTGGCGCTCGCGCTGATGAGCATCCAATCGGTGAAGGGTGTCGGCGTGGGAGACGGGTTCGCCTCTGCGGCACGATACGGCTCGGCCGCGCACGACGAGATCGTTCGGCGCGCCGGCCGGATCACGCGGGCGACCGCTCGAGCCGGCGGGATCGAGGGCGGCATGAGCACGGGGCAGCCGATCCGGGTCCGGGCGGCGATGAAACCCTTCTCGAGCGTGCCGAAACCGCTCGCGACCGTGGACCTCGCCTCCGGCGAGGACGCGGTCGCGATCAAGCAACGAACCGACGTCTGCGCCGTTCCCGCCGCCGGCGTGGTCGGCGAGGCCGTCGTGGCGTTCGAGCTCGCGAACGCCGCCCTGGAGAAGTTCGGCGGGGACTCGCTCCCGGAGACCCGGCGCAACCTGCAAGCGTTCGTGGAGACGCTCCCGTGATCGTCTACCTGGTCGGTATGCCGGGCGCGGGCAAGTCCACGGTGGGCAAAGAGCTCGCCGGACGTCTCGGTGTGCCGTTCATGGACCTCGACTCGGAGATCGAGGCCGAGGCCGGGGCGGCGGTCACCGACATCTTCCGGGACGAGGGCGAGGCCGCCTTCCGGGCCCTGGAGGCCGCCGCACTGGTGAAAGCCTCGATGCAGGATCCCGCCGTGGTCGCATGCGGGGGTGGGGTCGTGCTCGAGCCCGCGAACCGGATCACGCTCCGCAACACGGGGGTGGCCGTGTACCTGGACGTGCCGCTCGATGAGCTGCGCCGCCGAGTGCGGCCCGCGTCGGATCGTCCCCTCATCAGGCAGGAGGGAGATCTCGAACGGTTGCTCGCCTCGCGCGGACCCCTCTATCGGGAGTTCGCGGCCCATGTGGTCGATGCCGGCGGCGAACCGGGGGCGGTCGCGGAGGCGATCGTCGAGGATCTCCGTTGGTCCGTGTGACCGTCCCGGTGCCGGGGCGTGCCTATGACGTGACGATCGGGCCGGGGATCCTCGCGAGCGCTCAGGAGCACCTGCCGGACCTGCCGGGTGCGACGACGGCATTCGTGGTATCGGATCGCACGGTTTCCGATCTCCACTTCGCGACCCTCGCGATAGCGATCGAGGACCGGGGTCTCGCTTCCGTGCTCCTGCTCGTCCCCGAAGGGGAGGAGGCGAAGTCCCTCCGGGGGTACGAGACCCTGCTACGTCAGCTGGCGGGACGCGAAGCGCATCGAGACGATGCGATCCTGGCTCTCGGCGGGGGCGCGGTGGGCGACCTCGCGGGCTTCGTCGCATCCACCTACATGCGAGGGATCCGGTTCGTCCAGATCCCGACGACGCTGACGGCCCAGGTCGACGCGGCGATCGGCGGCAAGTCGGCGGTCAACCTGCCGGAAGGCAAGAATCTCGTGGGGACGTTCGCCCAACCGCTCGCCGTCCTGGCCGACCTCGACGTCCTCGCGACCCTCGACGACCGCGACTACCGATCGGGGTTGGCCGAGGTGGCGAAGTACGCGCTCACGCTCGATGACAAGCTCCTCGCCCTCTTGGAGAGCGACCCGGCTCCCGTCGTCGCGCGCGACGTCGTCGTCATGGAGGACGTGGTCGCCCGATGCGTCGCGGCGAAGGCCCGGATCGTCGCGGCGGACGAGCGAGACACCGACGCCCGGCTGGTCCTCAACTATGGCCACACGCTCGGACACGCTCTCGAGCGGCTCGACGCGTTCCGGGGGAGAACGCACGGGGAGGCGATCGCTCTCGGGATGGTCTTCGCCGCCGCGCTTTCGGAGGCACGCGGTCTGGCGCCGGGTTTGTCGGGGCGGACCGACCGGCTCCTCCGCTCGCTCGGCTTGGGTTCGCCCGGGCTTCTGCCTCCCTCGCAGGAGGTGCTGCGCTGCCTCCGCCTCGACAAGAAGTACCGGCGTGGGGTGAGATTCGTGCTCCTGGAAGACGTCGGCCGCCCCGTCGTCGTGGACGATGTGTCAGACGAAGAGGTGGGAACCGTTCTGCACGAGATGGGAGCTCCGGCATGAAGGTGCTGTTCCTGTTCGGTCCGAACCTGGGAGCCCTGGGACGCCGGGAGCAGTCCGTCTACGGGTCCGAGAGCCTCCAGGACATCATGCGCTCCGTCGAGGAGCGCGGGGCGGGGCTGGGTCACGAGGTCGGCTGGCGGCAGTCCGATCACGAGGGAGACCTGGTGGGTTGGCTGCTCGGCGCTAGAGGCGAGGGCACCGGCGCCGTCGTGATCAATCCGGGCGCCCTGACGCACTACTCCTACGCGCTCCGCGACGCGATCGAGGCGAGCGGCCTTCCCGTGATCGAGGTGCACATGTCCAACACGCAGGCGCGAGAGGACTTCCGCCACCGATCCGTGGTGAGCGAGGTCTGCCGCGCATCCATCATCGGCCTCGGGGCCGGTGGCTATCATCTCGCTCTGGAGGCGATGCCGTGGATCACCCGATGAGAAGGAACCAACTGACCGAACGCGGCGCGGAGCTGGATGTCGACGCGCTGCTGGTCACGAAGCTCGCCAACGTCCGCTACCTCACGGGTTTCACGGGTTCGTCGGCGATGGCGCTCATCAGCCCGGAGGAGTCCGTGTTCTTCACGGACGGCAGGTACGGCGAACAGTCACGCCATGAAGTGCCGGATCTCACCCGGGTGGCGTCGATGGAGAACCTCGCCGGCGCCGTCCACGATCACGTGCGACGCCTCGGGGTCGGGCGCCTGGGGTTCGAACGCCATGCGGTCACCGTGGCTCAGCGGGATCGGTGGCAAGGGGTCTTCGAGGGTGTCGAGCTTGCCGGGATCGGCGAAGAGGTCGAACGACTCCGGTGGGCGAAGGATGCGGAGGAGATCGCCATCCTCCGGTCGGCGCAGGATGCCACCGACGGCGCCTTCGAGGACATCCTGGATCTCTTGGTGGTCGGCATCACGGAGAGGCAGGCCGCCGCACAGCTCGAGCTCGCGATGTCGCGACACGGAGCCGACGCACTGTCGTTCGATCTGATCGTCGCCTTCGGCGAGCACGCCGCCGAGCCGCACCACCGGCCGTGTCATCGCGCGCTCGCCGAAGGCGATGTGATCAAGATGGACTTCGGCGCGCTGGTCGACGGCTACCACGCCGACATGACGAGGACCGTCGCGTTCGGCGAGCCGGCGACCGAGCTGCGCAAGGTGCACGACGTCGTGGCCGCCGCCCAGCAGGCGGGGATCGACGCGCTCCGCCCGGGCGTCGTCGCAGGCGACGTCGACAGGGCGGCTCGGAGCGTCATCGACGATGCCGGCTACGGGGATCGTTTCACGCACGGCCTCGGCCACGGCGTGGGGCTCGAGATCCACGAAGGCCCTTCGCTCCGCCGAGACGGTGAAGACGTCCTGCCGGTGGGCGCCGTCGTCACGGTCGAGCCGGGCGTGTATCTCCCGGGCATGGGCGGTGTTCGCATCGAAGACGCCGTCGAAGTCACGAAGGACGGGCCGAGCGTGCTCGGCGCCTCGACGCGAGAGCTGATCGAGCTGTAGGGATCGATGAGCGTCGTTGTTCCAGATCGTCGAGTTCCAGCACGTGAAGCCGGGGAAGGGTGGCGCCTTCGTCCGCACGAAGCTCCGGAACGTCAAGACGGGTGCCGTCGTGGACAAGACCTTCAACGCCGGGGTCAAGGTTGGTCTCGCGATCGTCGAGCGCAAGGAGATGCAGTACCTGTACCCCGATGGCCCCGACCTCGTCTTCATGGATCTCCAGACGTACGAGCAACTACACGTTCCGGGCACGGTGGTCGGCGAGGCGGGTCGGTACGTCACCGAGGGTGGGCAGGCGACGATCGCCACCCATCAGGGGGTCCCGATCTCGGTCGACCTTCCCGCCTCGATGGTCCTGTCGGTCACGAACACGGATCCGGCGGCCAAAGGTGACACGCGAACGAACGCGCTCAAGCCGGCCACGCTCGAGACCGGTGTGGTCGTTCAGGTACCTCTGTTCGTCGAAGAGGGTGATCGGGTGAAGGTCGATACGCGCTCGGGCGAGTACATCGAGCGCGTGAAGGCGTGACGTCGCCTCCGTGACATCTCGGCGGCGCGCTCGCCGCATGGCGATCGACATCCTCTACCAGGCGGACATCACCGACGCGGATCCCACCCTGGTGCTCGCGGAGTGGATCGACGCCGGTCGTCCCGTCTCGGCGTTCTCCGGCGAGCTCGTGGAGGGCGTTGAGCAGCACCTGCCGGAGATCGACCTGATCCTGGAGGAACACTCCGAGGGCTGGACCGTGGCGCGGATGGCGGCACTCGACCGAACGATCCTTCGCGTCGCAGTGCACGAGCTCCGCCATCGGCCCGATATCCCTCCGTCCGTGGCGATCAGCGAGGCGGTGGAGGCGGCGACGGATCTCTCCTCGGAGGGAGCACCGCGGTTCGTGAACGGGATCCTCGGGAAGATCGCGAGCGAGATGCGGCCCGCGGCCGCCGAAGATCCGAGCGGCTCCTAGAGGGTCGTCTCGGGCCGGCGCTCGTCTCTCTCGGGCGCGAGTCCCGGCGGGGGTGCGGCCGGAGCAGGTCCCACGCCCGATGAAGGTGGCGTGGCGCTCTCGGTCTCCCCCTCGTTCCCTTCCTTGAGGCCCTTCTTGAACTCACCCGAGGAACGGCCGAGGTTCCGCGCGATCTCGGGCAGCTTGCTCGCGCCGAAGACGACGGCCACCGCGAGCACGATCCATCCCCAATCAGGCATCGCAACTGCTCCTATCCGTTCGGTTGGCAACAGTCTACGCCGGGCTCCGCGCACGGCCGGGCGACCCGTTCGTTGCGCCGGGCGCCGGCGCCGGGGTATCCTTCGACCCGAACTTCCCCTTTAAGTCCGGTCCCGTGAGGCCGGGAAGGGAGCCAACCGATGCGGCAGTACCCATGCGCCTCCTCGCCTGCTCGAGGGGGCGTTCCCGTTTGAGCAGGATCCTGGGTCCCGATGACGTGCGGCGGGCGCTCGCCCGCATCGCCCACGAGATCGTGGAGCGGGAACGGATCGAGGGGCTGGTGCTCGTCGGGATCGCCGATCGCGGTGACCACCTCGCGTTCCGCCTCTCCCGAGAGATCTCCAAGATCGAGGGTGCCGAGGTCCCGGTCGGTGTGCTTGACATCACCTTCTACCGGGACGACATCGGTCTCACTGCAGAGGCCCCGGAGGTCCACGAGACCAGGATCCCCTTCGACATCACGGGTCGTACGGTCGTATTGGTGGACGACGTCCTCTTCACGGGTCGGACGATCCGAGCGGCGATGGACGCGCTGATGGACCTGGGGAGGCCCCGCCGGATCCGCCTCGCCGTCCTGGTCGACCGCGGACACCGCGAGCTGCCGATCCGGGCAGACTTCGTGGGGAAGAACGTGCCGACCCAGCTCGACGACGACGTCCGCGTGATGATCTCGGAGGTCGACGGCGAAGACGGCGCCGTCGTCCTAGAGGGGTCGATCGGGCCGACCCTCAAGGAGGCCCCGGCCGTCGCCGGCCAAGAGGAGAGCGCGTGAACGAGCATCTTCTGTCGATGCACGACGTGACCGCGGAGGACGTGGTCCGGATCCTCGACACGGCCGAGTCCTTCCGCGAGGTCGGCACGCGGGTGATCAAGAAGGTTCCCGCGCTTCGCGGACGGACGGTCGTGAACCTCTTCTACGAGAACTCGACACGAACGCGGATCTCGTTCGAGCTGGCGGCCAAGCGTCTGTCGGCCGACGTGATCAACTTCTCCTCCGGCGGCTCGAGCGTCTCGAAGGGGGAATCCCTGAAGGACACGGCGCTCACCCTGCAGGCGATGGGAGCGGACGCCATCGTCATCCGGCACTCGTCGTCCGGAGCGCCATACCAGCTCACGAAGTGGGTCCGCGGCCACGTGTTGAACGCGGGGGACGGCACGCACGAGCATCCGACGCAGGCGCTCCTGGATCTGTACACGATGCGCGAGCGACTCGGCCGGATCGAGGGATTGCGAGTGGCGATCGTGGGAGATGTCCTGCACTCGCGGGTGGCGCGCTCGCTGTCCTTCGGCCTCGTGAAGATGGGCGCCGACGTGACGCTTGTCGGCCCGGCCACGCTGATCCCACCCGACGCTCGTGCGTGGGGTGTCGAGGTCAGCCACGATGTCGACGAGGTCTTGCCCAAGCTTGACGTGTGCTACCTGTTGCGCGTCCAGACGGAACGACAGCGCCTCGAGTACTTCCCGTCCGTGCGCGAGTACGCGCGTCTGTTCGGACTGAACCGCTCGCGGGTCGGACTCCTGCCGGAGGGGACCTTGATCATGCACCCGGGACCGATGAACCGGGGCGTCGAGATCGACTCCGATGTCGCCGACCTGCCACAGAGCGTGATCGAGGATCAGGTCACCAACGGCATCGCGGTCAGGATGGCGCTTCTGTATCTCCTCTTGGGCGGGCGCGGCGAGTCGAGCGAAGAGGTGCCCCATGGCTAGTCCCGAGTTGCTCTTCCGCGGGGCCCGGGTGGTGGACCCGGCGGGCGGTCGTGACGAGATCGCGGACGTGCACGTTCGGGACGGCGTCATCGCGGACGTCGGACGAGGGCTCGACGCCGCGTCGGCGGAGATCGTCGACTGCGACGGGCTCGTCCTCGCGCCCGGACTGGTGGACATGCACACGCATCTCCGCGAGCCGGGCTTCGAGCACAAAGAGACCGTGGAGACCGGCACCCGGGCGGCCGCGGTCGGTGGGTACACAGCGGTCGCGCCGATGGCGAACACCGATCCGGTCGCCGACGATGCATCCGTGATCGCCGAGGTCCGGGCCGCGGCCGGCCGCGCCGGCCTCGCCGACGTATTCCCGGTTGGGGCGATCACCAAGGGTCTCCAGGGCGAGGTTCTCGCCGAGATCGGGGAGATGGTCGCCGCCGGGGTCCGCGTATTCAGCGACGACGGCCGGTGCGTGCCGACGGCGCGCATCCTCCGGAACGCGCTCACCTACGCTCTGGCCTTCGACGACGTGGTCCTGGCGGAACACTGCGAGGACGCGTCGCTGTCGATGAGCCAGCAGATGCACGAGGGGTTCAGCTCTTATTCCCTGGGTCTCGCGGGGCAGCCGGCCGCCGCCGAGGATGCGATCGTCTTCCGCGACATCGAGATGGCTCGGCTCACCGGCGGCCGGCTGCACATCTGTCACCTCTCGTCGGCGCGATCGGTGGCGCTCGTGCGAAGTGCGAAGGCGGACGGGCTGCGGGTGTCCGCCGAGGTGACGCCGCACCACCTCGTCTTCACTGACGAGGATCTGCGCACGTACGACACCAACCTGAAGGTCAACCCACCGCTGCGGTCGGCGGAGGACCGGGAGGCTCTCCGCCAGGGGCTCGCCGACGGCACCATCGATGCGATCGCCACGGATCACGCGCCCCACGCGGTGGAGGAGAAGGAGTCCGAGTTCGACCAGGCCCCCCACGGCACGATCGGGCTCGAGACGGCGCTGGCCGTCGCGCTGACGGAGCTCGTGGAACCGAGCTTGCTCACCCTGTCACGAGCGTTGGAGGCGCTGTCGTGCGCACCGGCTCGTCTCATCGGCGCCAGAGAGCACGGCGGTCCCATCGAGGGCGGGCGGCCGGCCAACCTCGTGCTCTTCGATCCTGACGAGCGCTGGACCGCGGAGCCACCATTCGTCTCGAAGTCGAGGAACAGCGCGTTCACCGGACGAGCGCTGCGAGGTCGCGTACGCCACACGGTGCTGCACGGAGAGCTCACGGTCTCGGAGGGGAAGGCCACGCGGTGACGGCGCCGGCGGCGCTCCTGGCCCTCGAGGACGGGACCGTTTTCCGGGGAGCGGGGTTCGGGGCGGAAGGCGAGGCGTTCGGGGAAGCCGTCTTCAACACCGGGATGACCGGCTATCAAGAGGTCCTCACCGACCCGTCGTACACCGGTCAGATCGTGACGATGACCGCTCCTCAACAGGGCAACTACGGCATGCACGCCGCGGACGCCGAGAGCGCACGGATCCACGTCGCCGGGTTCGCGGTTCGCGAAGCATCCCGGCGAGCCTCTAGCCCGCGGGCCGACGGCACCCTGGGTGAGGGTCTCGAGGCGGCGGGTGTGATCGGCATCGAGGGGATCGACACTCGGAAGCTGACCTTGCGTATCCGCGACGCCGGGGCGATGCGGGCCGCGATCTCCACGAAGGACCTGGAGCCTTCGTCCCTCGTCGAGCGGGTTCGGGAGACCCAGGGGATGGCCGGCGCCGACCTGGCGCGGACGGTCACGACGCCGGAGCCCTACGAGGCGAGCGCGATCGTCGGTCCGGCGGACGCGTCTCGCGGGCGCGTGTTGCGGATCGCGGTCTACGACTTCGGGGTCAAGCGGAACATCCTGCGCTCGCTCGCGAGCGCCGGGATGGAGGCCACGGTTGTCCCCGCCGAGTCGCCCGCCGGCGACATCGTCGGCGGGGGCTTCGACGGCGTGCTCCTGTCGAACGGACCGGGCGATCCCGCGGCGACCCCGTACGGGGTCGCCGCGGCCGCGGAGCTGCTCGGCCGGATGCCGTTGTTCGGTATCTGCCTCGGGCACCAGCTGCTGGGCCTCGCGCTCGGCGGACGCACGTACAAGATGCCGTTCGGTCACCGGGGAGTGAATCAGCCCGTCCGGGACACCCGGACGGGCGAGGTGCGCATCACCAGTCACAACCACGGCTTCGCGGTCGATCCGGCCGGGTGGGAACGCGATCCGGACGGGTCCGTCCGGACCGCGTTCGGCCGCGTGGAGATGAGCCACCGCAACCTCAACGACGACACGCTGGAAGGTCTCCGCTGTCTCGACGTCCCGGCGTTCTCGGTCCAGTACCACCCCGAGGCGGCACCGGGACCGCACGACGCGCGCGGCTTGTTCGACGAGTTCCGAGCCCTGATCGAGGATCGCGCGGGCCCAAGTAGCGAGCCTTCGAGCGGTAGCCCTCGAGAGAGCAAGAACTGATGCCGAGACGGACGGACCTGTCGACGATCATGGTGATCGGTTCGGGACCGATCGTGATCGGCCAGGCGTGCGAGTTCGACTACTCCGGCACCCAGGCCTGCAGGGTGCTCAAGCAGGAGGGGTATCGCGTCGCGCTCGTCAACTCGAACCCGGCGACGATCATGACCGACCCGGAGTTCGCCCACCGGACCTACATCGAACCGCTCACGCCGGAGTCGGTGCTTGCCGTGATCGAGCGGGAACGGCCGGATGCATTGCTTCCGACGATCGGCGGCCAAACGGGGCTGAACGTGAGCGTCGCGCTCGCCGAGTCGGGTGACCTCGAGCGCTTCGGCGTCGAGCTGATCGGCGCGAACCTGGAGACGATCCACCGTGCCGAGGACCGTAGTGGGTTCAAGGAGACGATGACGAAGGCGGGTCTCGACGTGCCGCGAGCAGGGACCGCGCACACCCTCGAGGAGGCACTGGAGCTCGGGAACGCGCTCGGGTTCCCGGTGATCGTCCGGCCGTCGTTCACGCTCGGCGGGGGGGGAAGCGGGTTCGCGTCGTCGCGGGAAGAGCTCGCAGCGCTCGCGCGGCGCTCGCTCGCCGCGAGCCCGGTCTCGGAGATCCTCGTCGAGGAATCCATCGCCGGCTGGAAAGAGTTCGAGCTCGAGGTGATGCGCGACGGCGCCGACAACGCCGTGGTCGTCTGCTCGATCGAGAACATCGATCCGATGGGCGTCCACACGGGTGACTCCGTCACGGTCGCGCCGCAGCAGACCCTCACGGACCGCGAGTACCAGGCGATGCGCGACGACGCCCTGGCCTGCCTGCGAGCGGTCGGCGTCGAGACCGGTGGATCGAACGTGCAGTTCGCCGTGGATCCCGTCACGGCGCGGCGAGTGCTGATCGAGATGAATCCACGCGTCAGCCGTTCGTCGGCGCTGGCCTCGAAAGCCACCGGGTTCCCGATCGCGAAGATCGCCGCGCTGCTTGCGGTGGGCTATCGCTTGGACGAGATCCAGAACGACATCACGGGTGCGACGCTGGCCTCGTTCGAGCCGACGCTCGACTACGTGGTGATCAAGGTCCCGCGGTTCGCATTCGAGAAATTCCCGGAGGCCGACGCCGAGCTCACGTCGACGATGAAGTCGGTGGGCGAGGTGATGGCGCTCGGCCGGACGTTCAAGGAGGCATTCGGGAAGGCTTGGCGTGGCCTGGAGAAGACCGGTTCGGATCTGGGCTCCGCATACGTCGGGGTTCCCGAGGGAGACGCGCTGACGCCCCTCCGCGCGGGAAGCGAGGGCCGGTTCCATCTGATCGAGCGGGCACTCGATGCCGGCCACAGCGTGGAGGAGATCGCCGCGGCGTCGTCGGTGGATCCCTGGTTCGTCGACCAGATGGCGCAGGTGTGGGGGCTCGCGGTAGGGCTCCGCAGGACCTCGCTGGCGGAGCTCGAGCTCGATCGCCTCCTGGCGGCCAAGCGCGCTGGACTCTCGGACGCGAGGATCGCGCGGGAGACGGGCTCGACGGAGCCCGACGTGCGAGCCCGGAGGGAGTCGCTGGGCCTCGTCCCCGTGTTCAAGTCCGTGGATACGTGCGGTGGCGAGTTCCCAGCCCACACGCCGTACCACTACTCCACCTATGAAGAGGAGTCGGAGGTCAAGCCCGCCTCCCGTCCCCGCGTCGTGATCTTGGGCGCCGGGCCGAACCGGATCGGCCAGGGGATCGAGTTCGACTACGCCTGCGTCCATGCCGCGTTCGCCCTGGAAGAAGTGGGCTTCGAGTCGGTGATGATCAACTCGAATCCGGAGACCGTCTCCACGGACTACGACACCTCGAGCCGCCTGTACTTCGAGCCCCTGACCGTCGAGGACGTGCTGGCCGTCTGCCGCGCGGAGCAACCGGTCGGTGTGATCGCCCAGTTGGGGGGCCAGACACCCTTGGAGCTCGCGCGGACCCTCCAGGGAGCGGGGTTCCGGATCCTCGGAACGTCGCCGGACGCGATCGATCTCGCGGAAGACCGGGGCAAGTTCGCGGAGCTTCTTCAGGAGATGGAGATCCCCGCGCCTCCGCACGGAGAGGCGCGAACGATCGAGGAGGCCCGTGTCGTGGCTCGCCGGATCGGCTACCCCGTCGTGGTGAGGCCGTCCTACGTGCTGGGCGGGCGGGCGATGGAGATCGTCTATGACGACGACGAGCTGAAGACGTTCGTCCGGACGGCGGCCGAAGCCTCCCCCGAGCACCCCGTGCTGATCGACCGGTTCCTCGAGGGCGCGATCGAGGTCGACGTCGACGCCGTCTGCGACGGCGTCGACGTGTTCATCGGCGCGGTGATGGAGCACATCGAGGAGGCCGGCGTCCACTCCGGCGACTCGTCGTGCCAGATCCCACCCGCGACGCTTTCCGACGAGGAGCTGGATCGGATCGAGGACATCGCACGCCGCCTCGCGCGCCGGATCGGCGTCGTCGGGCTGCTGAACCTCCAGCTCGCGGTCAAGGACGAGAAGATCTGGGTCCTCGAGGCGAATCCTCGCGCGTCGCGTACGGTGCCGTTCGTGTCGAAGGTGATCGGCGTGTCGCTCGCCCGTATCGCCACCCTGGTGCTGGCCGGCAGGACCCTCGCCGACCTGGTGGCCGAGGGGATGCTCCCCGCCGACCTCGGTCACTATCGCCGCCTGCCCTTCACCTCCGTCAAGGCGGCGGTGCTTCCCTTCGGTCGGTTCCCCGGTGTGGACACCGTCCTGGGCCCGGAGATGCGCTCGACCGGAGAGGTGATGGGGATCGACGTGGATCCCGGCGCGGCGCTCGCGAAGGCGATGGTGGCCGCCGGGCACGCGCTCCCGACCTCGGGCACCGTGTTCATGAGCGTGGCCAACAGGGACAAACGCGCGATCGTGTTCCCGGCGAAGCGGCTCGCAGACCTCGGCTTCGACGTGCTCGCCACGACGGGGACGGCCGGCGTGCTCCGCAGAGCGGGAGTGCCGGTCGAGGCCGTGGCGAAGGTGAGCGAGTCATCCGATAACGTCGCCGAGTTGATCCGCGCCGGCCGTGTCGACCTCGTGATCAACACCCCCTTCGGGCGGGGGCCGAGGACCGACGGCTACCACATCCGAACCGCGGCCGCGGCGGCGGGGGTCCCCTGCCTCACCACGATGCCGGGTGCGTTCGCGGCGGTGCGTGGGATCGAGGCGCTCAGAGCGGGTGCGACGGAGCCTATGTCGATCCAGGAGCACCATGCAGGGGCGCGGGCCCGGCCGGTCCAGGAGCAGCTCGGGTTCGAGGCGGGCCGCGCCCGCGCGCGTGGAGGTGGGGTCGCGTGAAGCGGGTCCGCGCCGAGGTTCTCTCGACGCGCAAGGTCGGCGCCTACCACCAGCTGACAGTCGTCGCACCCGAGATCGCTGAGAAGGCGAGGCCGGGGCAATTCGTCGCCGTCCAGATGCCCGAGGGCAGGGACTTCCTCCTCCGGCGTCATCTCGCGATCCACGACGCGTCACGTCGCGGCGGCTGGGCGGGCACCTTGGAGTTCGTGGTCGACCCCGCGGGGCCCGGGAGGTCGTGGCTCGCGTCGTCCCGAGCCCACTCCTTCCTCGATCTGATCGGGCCTCTCGGGAAGGGGTTCGCGCACCCGCGGCACCTGACGAACTGTCTCCTGGTAGCCGAGCGCCATGGGGCGGCCACCCTGTACTTCCTCGCGCAGGAGCTCGTCGCCGCAGGCAAGCGGGTCGACATGGTGATCGGTGCTGAGACGCTCGAACGGGTCCTCAAGCCTATCGATGCGAAGCGGTTGTCGCAGACCGTCGCGATCGTCACGGCCGACGGCACCCTGGGTGATCGAGGCGGCGTGATGGATGCCCTCCCCGAGGCCGCCGAGCGGAGCAAGGCACAGGTGGTGTATGCGGCCGGCCCCGCCCGCACCCTTGAGCGGATCGCCGCCTTCTGCAAGGAACGAGGGCTCCCGTCGCAGATGGCGCTCGAGGAACGGATGGGATGCGGCTACGGGCTGTGTCAGACCTGCGTCGTGCCGGTCGCGCGCAAGGACGGGAGCGGGTACGACAACCTTCGAACCTGCATCGACGGACCCGTCTTCAACCCGGCTCGCGTTCTGTGGGACCGGTGGCTCGGCGAACGACCCACGATGCTGCCGACACCGCCCGAAGGCCTGCCGGCGGTCCGGGCCTGGCCCGGATGAGAGACCCGAGATGAGCCCCGCGAAGCGCACGCTCGCGGTCGACCTCGGCGCGGGCCTCGTGCTGCCGACGCCCGTCGTCGTCGCCTCGGGATGCGCCGGCACCGGCCGAGAGCTGAGCGGGCTCGTGGATCTCCGGAAGGTGGGAGGCCTGGTGAGCCGGAGCATCACCATGGAGCCACGCCAGGGGTCGCCGCCACCGCGGATCGCCGAGACGCCATCGGGAACGGTGTGGACGACCGGGCTGCAGAACCCCGGGATCCACGTGTTCTTGGAAGCGGAGCTGCCCCGCCTCGCGAGAGGGGGAGCGCCGGTGATCGTGTCGGTCGCCGGTGGTTCCCTCGAGGAATACGTGCGACTCATCGGCGCGCTGCAGACACGGCCGGAGGTCGCGGCGATCGAGCTGCATCTGTCCGGACCGGACGAGGAGCTCCGGCGCGACGTCCTCGGCGAGCACGTCGACCGGACCGGGGAGATCGTGGGCGCGGTGGCGCGGATGTCGCTGGTGCCGGTGTTCGCGAAGCTGCCGATGACGACGTCGGCCCTTCCGCAGCTCGCCCTGGCGGCCGTGAGGGCGGGCGCGCACGGGCTGACGATCGGCGGGCCGCCGGCGGCGCTTGGGGTCCAGGCGGCCACGCTGCGTCCCGCCTTGGGCGCGGTCACCGGGTGGATGTCGGGTCCGGCCTTGAAGCCGCTCACGCTCCGAGCCGTCTTCGAGGCGTCACGCGCCGTGCCCGAAGCCCCCATCCTCGCAGTGGGTGGTGTTCGGAGCGCGGAGGACGCGATCGAGATGTTCCTCGCCGGCGCCTCCGCGGTACAGGTGGGGACGGCCGTGCTCGTCGATCCCGCCTCGCCGGTCGACATCGCGCGAGGGATCGCCGGCTACCTCAAGGAGAAGGGACTCGCGTCGCCGGGGGATCTGCGGGCTCGCCTGCGGGTGCCGGCGGGGTTCCGGACGGCCGACGAGTCGTGATCCCGCGCCCGACGGATCCGATCGTCGCCGCGCTGGACGTCTCGACGCTGGAGGACGCCGAACGACTGGCGGCGCTTCTGGCGCCTCACGTCGGGATGCTGAAGGTGGGTCTTGAGCTGGCGTGGGCGGCCGGTCCCGAGGCCGTGCGCCGCATCGCGGCGCACGGGCCCGTCTTCGTCGATTGCAAGCTGCACGACATCCCGAACACGGTGGAGCGAGCGGCCGCCAACGTCGCGAGGCTCGGCGTGGCGATGCTGAACGTGCACGCGCTCGGCGGCGAGGCGATGATGCGCGCCGCCCGGCAGGGGGCGGCGCGCGGCGCCGAGCAGGCGGGCGTGGATCCGCCGCTCGTGATCGCCGTCACCGTCCTTTCCAGTCACGCCGGGGAAGGGCTTGCCAGCCCCGCGTCGCTCGCGTTCGAGGCCAAGGTGGCGGGACTGGATGGCGTGGTTGTTTCCGGCGAGGACGTCGAGGACGTCCGGACGGCGTGCGGGGAGGAGTTCTGTCTCATCGTGCCCGGTATCCGTCCGGCGGGTTCGAACGGTCACGATCAGGTGCGGGTCCTCACCCCCTCCGAGGCGATCGAGAAGGGCGCCGATTACCTGGTGATCGGTCGGCCGTTGACTGAGGCTTCCGATCCCGTCGGCGTCGCGCGAGGGATCCTTCGCGACCTCCACTGATCGGTCGTACGGTTCCCGAAACCGCAGGCCACAGGCGAAGGCATGCCACTCCCGATCCTCACCCCGGAACAACGCGCGCAGGCCCTCGCCAAGGCTGCGGAGGCGCGGAAGAAGCGCGCGGAGCTCAAGGGAGAGCTGAAGTCCGGGAAGCGGACGTTGGGAGACGTGCTGATGCGCTCGACGGAGGACACCGTCGGGAAGATGAAGGTGTCGGCCGTTCTCGAGTCGCTTCCGGGGGTCGGCAAGGTCCGGGCCCAGAAGCTGATGGAAGAGCTCGACATCTCGGCCAGCCGTCGGGTTCGAGGACTCGGCGCGAAGCAGCGCGCGCAGCTCCTCGACCGCTTCAAGAAGTAAGCCGGCCATCCGCACGGGCAAGCTCTTCGTCCTGGCCGGCCCCTCGGGGGTGGGGAAGGGCAGCATCGTCCGAGAGCTCGTCGCCCACGACCCGGAAGGACTCTCGCTCTCGGTCTCGGTGACCACGCGTGCGCCCCGGCCGGGCGAGGTCGACGGGGTCGACTACTTCTTCGTCGTCGACGACGCGTTCGACCGGATGATCTTGGCGGGCGAACTGCTCGAATCGGCGGAGATCGTCGGACACCGCTCGGGCACGCCCCGCGGCTTCGTGGAAGACCGGCTCGCCGCCGGGAAGGACGTGGTCCTCGAGATCGACGTGGTGGGCGCCTCGCAGGTCCGCGAACATGTCCCCGGATCGGTCTTGATCTTCATCGAGCCGCCGTCCATGGAAGAGCTCGAGCGCCGCCTCCGTGGGCGCGGCACCGAGACGGAGGAGCGGATCCGTCTCCGGCTCGAGACGGCCGCCTGGGAGATGGAGCAGCGGGACTGGTTCGACCACGTGGTCGTGAACGACGAGCTGGAACGAGCGTGGAGGCAGGTCGCTGCTATCATCGAGGTATCCCGCTCCCAGTCGCCATGAAGCGCTGAAGGAAGGCCTGCCCGTGATTGAACCGAAGATCGACGACTTGCTTGCTGCCGTGGATTCGAAGTATTCGCTCGTGATCCTCGCTGCCAAGCGAGCGCGCGAGATCAACTCGTACTACAATCAGCTCGGCGAGGGACGTGGCGAGTTCGTTCCGCCCCTGGTGGAAACCGGCTTCTCCAACAAGCCGCTTTCGATCGCCCTCGAAGAGATCGCCGAAGGGAAGATCGGCTACGAGCGACCCGAGGAGCCCGAAGCCGAGTAGCGATCCGCTCGCCGGGCGACGGGTGTTGCTCGGGGTCTCCGGTGGGATCGCCGCGTACAAGGCGGCCCTCGTCGCCCGTCTGCTGAAGGCGGCGGGCGCGGAGGTCACTGTCGTGCTGACGGAGGCCGCCACCCGATTCATCAGCGCGGACACCTTCGCGGCGCTCACGGGTGAGCCGGCGTACACGTCGCTGTGGGAACGACCGGGCGAGGTTCTGCACGTTCGCCTCGCGCGCGAGGCCGACGTCGCGGTCGTCGTGCCGGCGACCGCGAACGTCCTGGCGAAGCTGGCCCACGGTCACGCGGATGATCTGCTCAGCGCGACCCTCCTGGAGTCCACGTGCCCGCTGGTGATCGCGCCCGCGATGCACTCCGGGATGTGGGAGCACCCGGCGACTCAGTCGAACGTTGCGATCCTCCTGGACCGTGGCGTCCGATCCGTCGGCCCCGCAACCGGCCCACTCGCACACGGCGACGAAGGGATCGGCAGACTCGCCGAGCCCGAGGACGTCGTCGCTGCGGTCCGAGGAGCGCTCGCACCGCAGGATCTCGCCGGCCGCGGGGTGTTGATCACGTCCGGCCCGACCCACGAGCCGATCGACCCGGTCCGCTTCCTGGGGAACCGATCGACCGGCAAGATGGGGGCCGCACTCGCGGCGGAGGCACTCGGCCGCGGCGCGGCCGTCACCGTCGTGCTCGGTCCGGGGGCATCGGTGCCCCCGGGGGTCGAGGTCGTCCCGGTGGAGACCGCAGAGGAGATGCGCGACGCAGTGCTCGCGAGGTTCGAGGAAGCGGACGCGGTCGTGATGGCTGCCGCCGTTGCCGACTTCCGTCCGAAGGCGATCGCCGACTCGAAGCTCAAGAAGGACTCGGGTGTTCCCGAGCTGATCCTCGAACCGACTCCGGACATCCTGCGAGAGCTGGGGGAGCGGCGGAAGGACCAGGTCCTCGTCGGGTTCGCCGCCGAGACCGAAGATCTCGAACAGGCCGGCCGCACCAAGCTCGGGTCGAAGCGCCTCGACCTCGTGGTGGTCAATCTGGTGGGCCGAGACGGTACCGGCTTCGGTTCGGACACCGACGAGGCGATGCTGCTGTCCGCCGACGGCGACGACGTCCCCCTCAGCGGGTGGACCAAGCGAGAGCTCGCCGGGGCCGTGATCGACCGTGTGGCGGCGCTACTCGGAGGCCGTGGGTCGGGAGTCGGACCCGGCCGCTAGACTCGCGCCCGGATGAGCCGGTCCTACCTCTTCTCGTCGGAGTCCGTCACCGAGGGCCACCCCGACAAGCTTGCCGACAGGATCTCGGACTCGATCCTGGACGCCATGCTGCGTGAGGACCCCCAGTCGCGGGTGGCCTGCGAGACCCTCGTGACGACCGGGTTCGTGATGGTGTCGGGCGAGATCACGACGGAGAGCTGGGTGGACATCCCGTCGGTGGTGCGCGCGACGATCACGGACGTCGGCTACACCAACGCCAAGTTCGGTCTGGACGGCGAGACGTGCGGCGTCGTGACCGCGATCCAGGAGCAGTCGCCGGACATCGCGCGCGGCGTCGAGGACTCCTTCGAGCATCGCGAAGGCCATTCCGGGGACGAGTTGGACATGCTCGGTGCGGGCGACCAGGGCATGATGTTCGGGTTCGCATGCCGCGAGACCGAAGAGCTGATGCCGCTGCCGATCGCGATGGCGCATCGCCTGTCACGGCGCCTGGCCGACGTTCGCAAAGCGGGCGTCGTTCCGTATCTGCGGCCGGACGGCAAGAGCCAGGTGTCCATCGAGTACCGAGACGGGAAACCTGTCGGGGTGGACTCCGTCCTGATCTCCGCGCAACACCGCGAGGAGGTTGACGTCGAAACCCTGCTGAAGCCGGACATCATCGCCGAGGTGATCGATCCGGTGCTCCGGGAGTTCCCCGAGATGGATGCCGCCCGCATGAAGCCGCCGATGGTGAACCCCACCGGCCGGTTCGAGATCGGCGGGCCCAAGGCCGACACGGGGCTTACCGGACGCAAGATCATCGTCGACAGCTACGGCGGCATGGCACCGCACGGAGGTGGGGCCTTCAGCGGAAAGGACCCGACCAAGGTCGACCGGTCGGCCGCGTACATGGCCCGCTACGCCACCAAGAACATCGTGGCCGCCGGCCTCGCCGATCGCGCCCAGCTCCAGGTCGCGTACGCGATCGGCACGGCGCATCCCACGTCGATGAACCTCGATACGTTCGGGACCGAGCAGGCCGATCCCGATGCCATCCTGGACGCCGTCCGGGAGGTGTTCGACTTCCGGCCGGCGGCGATCATCCGCGACCTGGACCTCTCCCGGCCGATCTACGCGGAAACCGCCGCATACGGGCACTTCGGGCGCAAAGAGTTCCCCTGGGAGGGGACGGAACGCGCCGATGACCTCCGCCGACTCGTCGGCTGAGGTCCTCTCGGGCCCGGTCGGCGTCTGCGTCGATCGTCCGCTGCTGTCCCTCGACAGGCCCTTCACGTACGAGCTGCCCGCGGAGCTCGGTGCCGGCGTGGGTTCGCTCGTCCAGGTGCCCTTCCACGGCCGCGCGACCCGCGGCTGGGTCCTCGGCCCCATCGAGGATCTGCCGAAACGGATGCTCGACGTGAAGAACGTCGTTTCGCCGATCAGGTTCTTCGACGAGCGCCAGCTCGCACTCTTCCGCTGGGTGCGCGAACGGTACGTGGCGCCTCTCGCGGCGGTGATCTCGCGGGCGGTGCCGCCGCGGGTGGCGTCGGAAGAGGTGGGCTGGGATCAGCAGGAGGACCGAGCTGTTGCGAACAGACCGGGTGATGGTCAGCCCGGGTCCGCACTGGCGGCGTATCGAGGCGGAGAGCGAGCGCTCGAGGCCATCGATCGAGGGGACGGTGCGTTCGTGGCGCGCCCCGCACCCGACGACGAGCAAGCGCTGGCGGTTGACGCGGTGGCCGCGTGCCTCGCCGGCGGTCGCCGAGCGATCGTCGTCGTCCCGGAAGCGGTGCCGGTGCCGGCAACGGCATCCGCACTGCTCGATGCCTTCGGCGATCGAGCGGCGCTGTTCCTCGGAGGTGGCAAGCGCTCGAGGTACCGGTTGTGGTTGGAGATCGCGGCTGGTCGCTACGAGGTCGTGATCGGGACGCGTCCCGCGGTTTTCGCTCCGGTGGACGAGCTGGGCCTGATCTACCTCGCGAGGGAAAGCCATCCCGCCCACCGAGAGGACCGGGCTCCCTACTACCACTGCCGTGACGTCGCGCTCGCGCGGTCACGGCAGGAAGGAGCCGTCTGCGTCCTGGCGGCGGCGTGCCCGTCGGCGGAGGCGTCGGCGCTGGGGCTGCCCGCGCTGGAGCCCGCCGCACGACGCTGGCCGCCCGTCGAGGTTGTGCGGCCGGGACCCGCCGGGCGCGCGCCGAGGCTCCTCAAGGCCCTCGAGACGACTCGCCGCGGGTTCGTCTTCTCGCCGCTCCCCGGCTACGGGGTGGCCCAGGTCTGCAGGTCGTGCGGCGAGGCAGCGGCCTGCGCGTCGTGCGGCGGGCTGCTTCGCGCCGCCGAGGGGGAGGTTACGTGCGTCGTCTGCGGGGCCTCCGGACACTGCCGGTTCTGCGGCGGGACGTCGTTCGGGGTCCGGCGCGGCGGCGCGGAGCACGTGGAGGAGTGGGCGAGCCGGGCCGCCCCCGTTCCAGTGCGGCGGCTCCGCCAAGACGAGCCGCCCCGCCTGCCCGGGCCGGACGAGATCCTGATCGGCGGACCCGATGACGTTCGGGATCTGGGACCGGGCGATCTCGACCTCGTTGCGATCCTCGACGTGGACCTTGCCGATCGGAGGCCCGGGCTCGCGTCACGCGAGCGCAGCCTGGCCACCTGGATGGAGGCGGTCGGCTGGGCGCGCCCTCGCGGACGGGCGATCGTGCAGGCGTCGACGCCCGGCGACCCGATCGTGCAAGCCCTCGTCCGAGGGAACCCGGATCGTTTCCACGCCGACGAGATGCGGAGGCGACACGAGGCGGGCCTTCCCGTCGGCGCCGCTGTCTTCCGCGTCACCGGGACCGCCGAACTGGAGGCGGAGCTCCGCCCGTTCGATCCCTCGACCCTGCTCGTCTCCGCGTCGGAAGGACGGACGGTATGCTTGCTCGCCCTCGACCCCGAGCGGGTGAGCGCGCTGGGAACTCGACTCCGCGAGCTCGCGGCGGACGGAGTCGTCGACCGGGTCGAGGCCGAGCCGCACCTGTAGGGACCTGATCGGCAAGGCTCCGGGAGGGAGACCCGCACGTGATCCTTCGCATCCGAACGCTGGGGGATCCGGTCCTGCGCGAGCCGGCGAAGCCGGTCACCGAGTTCGGCCCGCCCCTCCGCAAGCTCTTCGACGACATGGTCGAGACCATGGTCGCCGCACCGGGCGTGGGCCTCGCGGGCCCTCAGGTCGGACTCTCCCTTCGGCTCTTCGTCTTCGACGACGGGGAGACCGGGCCGATGTTCATGTCAAACCCGGAGCTGTCAGATCCGGTCGGCGAGCTGCTCGAGGACGAAGGGTGCCTCTCGATCCCCGGCCCCTATCACCCCACACCGCGTTTCCCACGCATCCGTTGCCGAGGTCAAGATCTCGAGGGCACGCCGTACGAGATGATCGGCGAGGGACTCCTCGCGCGGATCTTCCAGCACGAGACCGATCACCTCGACGGGATGCTCTACATCGACCGGCTCGACGACGAGGGACGTCGGGACGTGATGGCGCAGCTCCGACGGATCGAGATGGGGCTCGCCGAACCCGGACGAACCCCGGAGGAGTGACCGTCGTATGCGTGTCGCCTTCCTCGGGAACGACGCCTGGTCCGTCGCACCGCTTCGTGCCCTCGCAGATGCGCCGGATATCGAGGTCGAGCTCGTCGTCACCAACCCACCGCGTCCCGCGGGGCGGGGGTCGCAGTTGACGGCGACCGCCGTGGCAGATGAGGCGCGAACCCTGGAGCTCCCGCTCCTCGAGGTGGACCGGATCCGGGACGGAGAGGGCTTCGACGCCCTCGACTCGCTTGAGCCCGACGCGATCGTCGTGGTCGCTTACGGCGAGATCCTCACCCCCGATGTCCTGGATATCCCGAGGCTCGGCGCGGTGAACGTCCACTTCTCCCTCCTTCCGCGATGGCGAGGGGCGGCGCCGGTGCAGCGCGCGATCCTCGAGGGAGATGAGGTCACGGGTGTGACCGTGATGCTGATGGATGAGGGCATGGACACCGGGCCCATCCTCGCGACCGCCGAGACGGCGATCGACCCCGAGGAGGACGCTGGATCGCTGGGAGCGCGCCTGGCGGAGATGGGCGCGCCGCTGCTGGCCGAGACGCTTCGAGGGTTGGACGGGGGCACGGTCGAGCCGCGATCCCAGGACCACACCGCGGCGACGTACGCGCCGAAGCTCTTGGCCGAGGAGCGGGCGATCGACTGGATGGCTCCGGCGAACTCGATCGTCCGACGGGTGCGGGCCTTCGCCCCGGATCCGGGGGGAGTGACGACGTTCCGTCAGGGCCGCCTGAAGGTGCTCGTCGCTCGAGCGCATCCCGGATCGGCTGGCGGCATGCTTTCGGATGCGCCGGCTCCTGGCGAGGTGCGAGGAGGAGACGGCAACCCGCGGGTCAAGGCATGGCCGGGTCTCGTCGAGCTCGTCGAGGTCGCGCCGGCCGGCCGCAGACGGATGTCCGGCGAGGAATGGGCGCGCGGGGCGCGGATCGAGCCGCGCGAGCGACTCGGATGAGTCCGAGCGCCCGGGATGTTGCGCTCGAGGTGATCCGCCGTGTTGCCGACGAGGGCGCGTATTCGAACCGCCTTCTCCCCGCCGCGCTCGGACGCTCCGGCTTGGACCAACGCGATCGCGCGCTCGCCGCCGAGCTCGCGTACGGGACGCTTCGACACGTTCCCGAGCTTGATGACGCGATCGGCGCGCGCGCCGCGAGACCGGTCGCCCGGATGACGCCGGGCGCGCGCGCCGCGCTCCGTCTCGGCGCGTACCAGCTGCTCCACACGCGGATCCCGGCGCATGCGGCGGTCGGCGAGACCGTTGGCGTCGTCGTCCCCAGGGAGCGCGGGTTCGTGAACGCGATCCTCCGCCGGCTGGCGAAGGATCCTCCCGCTCCTCCCGGGGGCGTGGACGACCACGCGATCAGCCTCCGAACCGGGATGGCGCCGTGGGCGGTGGCCGAGTTGCGGAAGCTCCTGCGTACTGAGGAGGTGGAGCGGGCCGCGCTCGCCCTCGGCGAGCACGGCCCGCTCACCCTTCGCGTGAACACGTGCCGGACCACGGTCGACGAGGTGATGGCGAGGCTCCGGGGGGCGGGGTTCGAACCGAACATCGGTCACATCCACTCGGAGTGCGTCCTCCTGCCCGGCGGGAACCCCACGTCCCTGCCCGGTTGGGATGAAGGCTGGTTCACCGTGCAGGATCAGGCGTCGGCGTTCGTCGTGGAGACGCTCGCGATAGAGCTCGGCGACCGGGTGCTCGACGCGTGCGCGGCGCCGGGAGGGAAGACGGCGTTCATCGCCTGCCGGATCGGCGAGGACGACCGGGTCGTCGCCGGTGATCTCCATCCGGACCGCACCACCCTGATCCCTGCCGGACTCGAGCGACTCGGGCTACACGCCCTGGTCCTCACCCAAGACGCCATCCGTCTCGCCGTCCGTGGTCCCTTCGACCGCGTGCTCGTGGACGCGCCGTGTTCCGGGATCGGTTCTGCGCGCCGCCGGCCCGAGCTGCTCTGGCGCGCGCGTCGCCAGGAGCTGTCTCAGTTGGCGAGGCTCCAGGTCGAGATCGCGGTCGCCTGCGCGGACCTGCTTCGGCCCGGCGGTCGGCTCGTGTACTCGGTCTGCACGTTCCCCAGGGCGGAGACCGACGCCGCGTCCGATGCGATCGTCCGTCATCGTCCCGACCTCGTCCCCATCGAGACCCCGGGACCGGACGGATCGCATCCTGCGCTGCGACACCGCCTCTGGCCACATCGCCATGGCACCGACGGGATGTTCGTTGCTGCGTTCCAGAAGTCCCGCTGACCGCCTCCGCCGTGTCCGCCGTTACAATCCGCGACCATGGGGAAGCTGGCGGCATCTATCCTCGCAGCGGACCTCGCTCATCTGGCCGACGAGGTCAAGCTCGTCGAGCCCTATGCCGACATCATCCATATCGACATCATGGATGGCCACTTCGTCCCTCCCATCGCGTTGGGCACGGTATTCGTTGCCTCGCTTCGACCATGGACGCACCTCGTTCTTCATGGGCATCTGATGGTGGACGCGCCTGAGGCCTTCTTCGAGGAACTCGCCGAAGCGGGACTCGACGTCGTCTCGTTCCATCACGAGGCTGTTGGCGACCCCGAGCCCGTGATCGCGAAGGCGCGAGCGGTGGGTATGCACACCGGCGTCACGCTCAATCTGGAAACACCCGTCGAGGAGGCCTTCTCCTACCTGGAGCACATCGACGACCTGATGCTGATGAGTATCCGGCCGGGGTGGAGCGGTCAGGAGCTGAACCCCGACGCCTACCCTCGGATCGAGGCCGTTCGCACCGAGGTGGACCGGCGGGGCCTGGCGGTAGACGTGGAGATCGACGGCGGTGTCAAGGTCGAGAACGCGCAGCGCGCCGTGGATGCGGGCGCGACCGTGCTCGTGTCCGCGTCTGGGATCTACAAGGCGCCCGACAAGGTGGAGGCCGCACGGACCCTCGCCGAGATCGCCTCGCGAGGACCATCCACGCTCCCGGTACGTGAAGGGACCGCCTGATGCCCGAGTCGATCCTCGTCGTCGACGACGACCCGGACATCGCCCGATTCGTCGAGGTCAACCTCCGATCTGCCGGCTATGAGGTTTCGGTGGCAGGCAACGGCGAGGAGGCGCTCGAGCGGGCCGGGGAGATCCGCCCCGATCTCGTGCTGCTCGACGTGATGATGCCGCGCCTCGACGGGTTCGAGGTCGCGCAACGTCTGCGGAAGAACCCGCAGACGGCGAACACGAGCATCATCATGCTCACGGCCAAGGCATTGTCTTCCGACAAGGTCACGGGTCTCCAATCGGGAGCGGACGACTACATCATCAAGCCCTTCGATCCGATCGAGCTCCTTGCGCGGGTGAAGGGAACCCTTCGACGGGCCAAGGAGATGCGGAACCTCTCGCCGCTCACGGGCCTGCCGGGCAACATCCGGATCCAGGAGGAGATCGAACGACAGGTTCGGGAGCATCGGCCGTTCGCGGTCCTCTATGTCGATCTCGACAACTTCAAGACCTACAACGACAAGTACGGCTTCGTGCGAGGGGACCGGCTGATCCAAGGCACCGCACGGATGATCCAGGACGCCGTGATGGCGAACGTCCAAGACGGATTCGTCGGTCACGTCGGGGGAGACGACTTCGTGGCGGTGGTGCAGCCCGAGATGGCCGAAGACGTCGCCAAGCGCGTCTGCGAACGGTTCGATCGGGATCGCTCTCTCTACTACGAGGACGAGGACCTCGAACGAGGCTTCGTCCGTATGGAGGATCGCAAGGGCGTAGAGCAAGACATCCCGCTCGTGAGCGTCTCGGTCGGCATCGCGACGACCTCGAAGAGAGCCTTCGCTCACTATGGGGAGGCCGTCGCGGTGGCCACCGAGATGAAGCAGTTCGCCAAGCGCGACGGCGGCTCGTCCTACGCGGTCGACCGCCGGGCGCCCTAGTCGTCCATCAGCCGTATCGCATCCTCAGACGCCGTCCTATACTGGCTGAAAGCCTGTTTCCGGGGCGGGGTGCGAGTCCCCACCGGCGGTGACAGTCCGCGACCCCTCGCGAGCCACGCGAGGGTTGACCCGGTGCGATTCCGGGACCGACCGTGATAGTCGGGATGGGAGGGAACAGGCGCGGGAGCCGCCGCGTGCGGTTCCGCAGCGCCTTTCCACCTGTGTCCCGCTCCGGGAGAACGGAGGAGCGTGGACAGGGAGCGGCACATGCGTCGAGCGTTGGAGCTCGCCGCGCGAGGTTGGGGTCGCGTTTCACCCAATCCACTGGTCGGTTGCGTCATGGTTCGCGACGGGAGAGTCGTCGCCGAGGGATGGCACGAAGGCCCCGGCACCGAGCACGCCGAAGCGATGGCGCTGCGCCTCGCGGGCGAACGCGCCGCCGGCTCGACCGCCTTCGTGACGCTCGAGCCCTGCGATCATCACGGCCGGACACCGCCCTGCGCGCGCGCGCTGATCCGTGCCGGCGTCGAGGGCGTCATCACCGCCACGGGAGATCCGAACCCGATCGTCGACGGGAGCGGGTTCCGAGCGCTTCGGGACGCGGGACTCACAGTCGAGGAAGGACTCCTCGGAGAGGAAGCGGCCCAACAGAACGTCGCCTTCCGTACCCACGTCCGCACCGGCAGGCCGTTCGTGATGCTGAAGATGGCTTCGTCCCTGGACGGAAAGGCTGCGGCTCGCGACGGATCCTCGAAGTGGATCTCCGGTGATGAGGCTCGGGCGGACGTCCAGCGCCTGCGCGCGTGGTCCGATGCCGTGGTCGTCGGCTCGGGCACCGCCCTCGCCGACGATCCACGACTGACCGTTCGTGACCCCGCCTTCGCGTCGGCGCGGCCACCGGTCCGCGTGATCGTGGATCCGTCCGGTCGCGTTCCCGGCGACCGGCGGGCGTTCGATGCGGCCGCGCCGACGCTCGTGGCGACGACGGAGCTCGCGCCGGCGACGAGGCGTCAGGAATGGGTGGACGTCGGGGCCGACGTCGCGGTGGTGGACCGCGACGAGACCGGCGGCGTGTCGCTTCCGGCGCTGGTCGAGTTGCTCGGCAAGCGCGACGTGCAAGGAGTGTTGGTCGAGGGCGGCCCCACCCTGGCGTGGAGCGCGATCCGCGACGGGGTCGTCGACCAGCTCGTCCTTTATCTGGCGCCGATGCTGGTCGGCGGCGACGGAGCCACCGGGTGGCTCGCCGGAAGCGGTTTCGCCTCGATCGGTCGAGCGGCACCCGTCGACATCGTGTCGGTCGGCCATGTGGGATCTGACCTGAAGGTGGTGGCGGATGTTCACCGGGATCGTTGAAGAGCTCGGCCGCGTCGTGTCCCGGGAGAGGGGCCGCATCGTCGTGCGGTGTCCGATCGCCGCTTCGGACGCGTCGACGGGCGATTCCCTCTCGATCGACGGCGTGTGCCTCACGGTGATCGCCCTCGACGGCGACGAGGCCTCCTTCGACATCTCTCCGGAGACCTTCGAGCGGACGAGCCTCGGGGTTCTCGACGCCGACGATCCCGTGAACGTGGAACGGCCCGCGACCCTCGCCTCCCGACTCGGCGGACACCTCGTCCAAGGGCACGTCGACGGCGTCGCGCGGGTCACGGCCGTCGAGTCGGACGCCGAGGGCGGCGCCCGCCTCTCCGTCCGCCTGCCGACCTATCTCCTGCGCTTCGTGGTCGAGAAGGGATCGATCACCCTCGACGGAGTGAGCCTGACGGTGGCGGCGCTCCGCGGCGACGTGATCGAAGTCGCGCTGATCCCGCACACATTGGTGGCGACCACCCTGGGCGCGATCCATGTGAACGACCCCTTGAATGTGGAGGTCGACGTGATCGCGAAGTACGTGGCCAGGAACATGGAGAGCTGGAACTTGGAGACCCTGATGGGCGACGGCGCCGCCGTCGAACCTGGAAAGGAACGAACGGCATGAGCGCGGTGACGAAGGAGCAGGTCTTCGCTTCGATCCCGGAGGCGATCGAAGAGATCAGGCAGGGCCGGATGGTGATCGTGGTCGACGACGCGGACCGCGAGAACGAGGGTGATCTCATCATGGCGGCCGAGCGGGTGACGCCAGAGGCGATCGCCTTCATCGTGAGGCACACGAGCGGGGTGATCTGTATGCCCGTGGTCGGCGAGCGGCTCGACGAACTGGAGATCCCGCTGATGGTCGCCGCGAACACCGACAGCCGCAGGACCGCGTTCACGGTCTCGGTCGACGCGCGTGCGGGCGTCACCACCGGCATCTCGGCCGCCGATCGAGCCCGCACCATCCAGGCGATCATCCACCCCGGGACGGAGCCCGCGGACCTTTCGAGGCCGGGCCACATCTTCCCGCTGCGCTATCGCGAAGGCGGCGTCATGAAACGAGCCGGACACACGGAGGCCGCCGTGGATCTCGCGCGCCTCGCAGGGCTCTACCCGGCGGGCGTGCTGTGCGAGACGGTCAACGAGGACGGCACGATGGCGCGGCTCCCCGATCTGACTCTCTTCGCAAGCGCACACGGCTTGAAGCTGATCTCGATCGCCGATCTGATCGAATACCGCAGGCAGCACGAGATCCTCGTCACGAAGGTGGCTGAGGCCAACATCCCCACTCAGCACGGAGAGTTCCGCTCGATCGCCTACGAGAGCATCGTGGACGGGCGCACCCATGTCGCGCTCGTGACCGGAGAGATCGGTGAGGGCGTGGACGTCCTCACCCGCGTCCACTCCGAGTGCCTGACCGGCGACGTGTTCGGATCGCTCCGGTGCGACTGCGGCGAACAGCTCGACCGAGCGATGGAGCTGATCGGGAAGGAAGGACGCGGCGTGATCCTCTACATCCGTGGGCACGAGGGCCGCGCGATCGGCATCACGCACAAGCTCCGGGCCTACGAGCTCCAGGATCGCGGACGCGATACGGTCGAGGCGAACATCGAGCTGGGGTTCCCGGCGGATCAGCGCGACTACGGGATCGGCGCGCAGATCCTCTACGACCTCGGCGTCCGGTCGATGCGGTTGCTCACGAACAACCCGGAGAAGCGGGCCGGCCTCGAGGGTCACGGACTGACGATCAAGGAGCGGCTCCCTCTGCAGACCGATCCGACGCCGCAGAACGTCGGCTACCTCCGGGCCAAGCGCGAGAAGCTCGGCCACCTGCTCGATCTGCCCGACGCCGATGGCCCGGAGATCGGCGACGTGGAGGCGAGGGTGTGAGCGTCTCGCGAGGCGAACCGATCGGTGAGGGCCGTCGCATCGCCGTCGTGGTCGCGCGCTTCCACGAGCACGTGACGGCGAAACTCCTGGAGGGAGCCCTCACGGGTCTCCGGTCTCACGGCGTGGCCGACGGATCGGTAGACGTGGCTTGGGTTCCTGGGGCGTTCGAGATCGCGCTGGTGGCCAAGCGCATGGCCTCCACCGGGGCCTACGACGCGGTGATCTGCCTCGGGGCAGTGGTCCGCGGTGAGACGGCCCACTTCGATCTCATCGCCGTGGAAGCAGCGCGCGGAGCGGCTGAGGTCGGTCGAGAGAGCGGCATCCCCGTCATCTTCGAAGTCCTGGCGACGGATACCCTCGCACAGGCCGAGGAACGGGCAGGAGGAGTGCACGGGAACAAGGGCTGGGACGCTGCGGAAGCCGCGCTCGAGATGGCGGATCTGCTCGACCGGCTGCCCAAGGAGGAAGGGTTGCGATGATCGTCGAGAAGCCTTGGGGTCGGGTGGTGACGTACGCCTTGAACCAGCCTTCGTCGGTTCGGGTCATCACCGTGGAACCCGGCCAGGAAACCAGCGTCCACTACCACCGGATGCGGGACGAGACGTGGGTCGTGCTCGACCCGGGCCTCACGGTCGAGATCGACGAGCGGGCGGTGGAGGCGGAGCCCGGCGAGGAATTCGTGATCCCGGCGGAGCAAGCACATCGGATCCGCTGCACGGGTTCCGGCCCGGGACGGATCCTCGAGGTGGCCTACGGCTACACGACCGAGGACGACACGCAGCGACTCGAGGACGTGCACGGTCGCCCTCTGGAGCCCGACTGGTGAGGGGCCGTGCCTGGCCTTATACTCTCGCGCACGTGTTCCGACGTGATCCGCGACAAGCACCGGCCGGTCCGGTGCTTCGTTTTCGAAGGGAGTGATGCGGGGTCTCGACCGAGCCACGCTTGAACGAAAGGATCCGATCCCCGCAGGTTCGCCTGGTCGGAGCCGACGGTGAGCAGATCGGGGTGGTCACGACCCAGGAAGCGCTGCAGAGGGCACGCGAGGCCGATCTGGACCTCGTCGAGGTTGCCCCGCAAGCGAACCCGCCGGTCTGTCGGATCATGGACTACGGCAAGTTCAAGTACGAACGAGACATCCGCCAGAAAGAAGCTCGGAAGAAGCAGTCCCGCACCGAGCTGAAGGAGATCAAGTTCCGTCCCAAGATCGACGCACACGACTACGGCACCAAGAAGGGGCACGTCGAGCGGTTCCTGCGGGGTGGGCACAAGGTCAAGGTGACCATCATGTTCCGCGGACGCGAGATGACCCACACGGATCTCGGACGCAAGATCTTGGACAGGCTGGTCGGAGACCTCGGTGAGATGGTCACCGTGGAGTCGATGCCCAAGCAAGAGGGCCGGAACATGATCATGGTGATCTCGCCCAATAAGCGGTACATGGAGCAGCTCGCTCGGACGAAGGCGCTCGAGCCTGAACAGCAGTTGGAACCGGAACCAGAGCCGGAGCGAGAAGCAGAGCCGGAGCTAGAGCCGGAGCCGCAACCGGAGCCGGAGCCGGAATCAACGCCGCAACCGGAGCCGGAGCCCGTCGCCACAGCGGCGGCACCAGACCCGGACGAAGGATAGGCAGATGCCCAAGAACAAGAGCCATCGAGCCACCGCCAAGCGGTTCCGGATCACCCGGAACGGCAAGGTGCTGCATCGAAAGGCCACGGGGAACCACATGCTCACCAAGAAGTCGGGGTCGCGCCGCCGCCGCGTCGAAGGCATGGCGGAGGTCGGCTCGAAGGCAGACGCCAAGACCGTCAAGCGGTTGCTGGGGGAGTAGGGATGGCTCGCATCAAGCGCTCGGTACACGCCAAGAAGAAGCGTCGCCAGATCCTGGAGGCGGCCAAGGGCTACACGGGCAGCCGCCGCAAGCGGCTCCGGGTCGCCAAGGAACAGGTCATGCACTCCGGCATGTACGCGTACCGCGACCGCCGGGACCGCAAGGCGCAGTTCCGCCGTCTGTGGATCACGAGGATCAACGCGGCAGTCCGCCCACACGGGCTCTCGTACTCGCGATTCGTGAGCGGTCTCCGTGCGGCGGGTGTCGAAGTCGACCGAAAGATCCTCGCGGACATCGCCGTCCACGACCCGGGCGCATTCGCGAAGCTGGTCGAGCAAGCCAAGGCCTCGTCCCCCGCAGCGTCGTAGCGCGGGACCGTCCAAGCCCCACGTAGACTCCGCCCGTGCGAGGGCCATCGTGCTGACGTCGGCGAAGAATCAGAAGGTTGTCGCGGCGGTCCGTTTGAAGAAGCGAAGCCTCCGCGAAGAGGAACATCGCTTCCTCGTCGAGGGTGCGCAGGCCGTCGGGGAGGCGCTCGCCGAGGAAGGACGTCTCCTCTCCCTCTTCGTGAGCGACGAGCTGGATCCGCTCGCCGTGCGCGCAAGGCAGGCCGGTGTCCCTGTCGAGCAGGTGAGCGAGCGCGTGATGGAACGGCTCACCTCTACCGTGACGCCGCAGGGCGTGGTCGGGATCGCTCCCTTCGTGGACGTGGGGATCGAGGACCTGACGCCTCCGGGTGCGGTGGCGGTGTTGCACGAGGTGCGCGATCCCGGCAACGCGGGCACGATCCTCCGGTCGGCAGACGCCGCGGGTGCCGCGGGTGTGGTGTTCGCTGGGAGCTCGGTCGATGCCTACAACCCGAAGGGCGTCCGGGCCTCGGCCGGATCGATCTTCCACGTGCCCGTCGTGCGGGACGTCGGGACGGAGGATGCGATCTCGTCGCTGCGCGCGAAGGGTTTCGCTGTCATCGCCATGGACATGCACGGCGACGATGATCTGTTCGAGACCGACCTCCCGAGGTCATCCGCGTTCGTGTTCGGCAACGAGGCCCACGGCCTGCCGCCCGAGATCCTCGAAGCTGCCGATCACCGGGTGCGCGTTCCGCACGCAGGCCGCGCGGAGAGCCTGAACCTCGCTGCGGCCGCGACGGTGTGCCTTTTCGAATGGGTGCGCCGCGGCCGCACGTCCGCCGACACGCTCGAGGATCTGGTCGCGGCCGCGGCGCACGACATCCGGTCTCCGCTGACGGCGATGAAGGGGTTCGGCTACGCGCTCGGCAAGCGGTGGGCGGACATGACGGCAGACCAGCGCGATCTGATGCTCAGTGGGATCCTCCACGACGTCGATCGCATGGACACCATCGTCCGGCAGCTCGTTGACGCCGCGAGGGTGATGAGCGGCCGGTTCCAGGCCTACGTGGAGCTCACGGACGTCGCCGACCTCGTCCGACAGGTCGCCGAGCAGCAGGGACGCGACCCTGAGCATCCTCCGATCGAGTGGATCGGAGACGGAGAGAAGGTCTTGATCGACGCCGGCCGTCTGAGGACGACCCTCTCCGGGTTCGCCGAAGCGCTCGTGTGGTGGGGGAGCGAAGGCCCGATCCGGGTCGGGAGCGAGGTTCGTGACGGCCGGCTGGTCGTATCGGCGTCGCGCGAGACCGCCACGCCGGTGGATGCCGAAACGCTGTTCGAAGCCCGCCGACCCGGGTCGCAGGTCGCGACCCCCTCACCCCGTAGACTCGGCGGACCTCTATGGACGCCCAGCAGATGCTTCGATCGCTCGACCACGAGCGCGAGCGGGGCCTCCGCGCCTTCTCGGAGGCGAGCACGATGACCGAGCTCGAGGCGGCGCTGGTGTCGATCCTCGGGCGGAAGGCCCCGTTCGCCGAGGTGCAGCGGGCGGTCGGATCGCTGGCACCCGACGAACGTAAGTCGGTGGGCAAGGTCGTGAACGAGACCCGGGCCGCGCTGCAGCAAGCGGGCGACGCGCGGCGCGCCGAGCTGGAAGCTGTGGCCGAAGAAGTCCTCCTGGTCGCCGATCGGGTGGACCTCTCGCTGCCGGGCAGGAGGCCCAGGCGGGGGTCCCTCCACCCCCTCTCGCTCGCCGAGGACGCGATCGTCGACATCTTCCTGCGCCTCGGATATCGGGTTGTGGAAGGCCCTGAGATCGAGGACGAGTGGCACAACTTCGACGCGCTCAACATCCCGCCCGATCACCCCGCGCGAACGATGAAGGATTCGATCTACGTGAACATCCCGGGCCATCCGGAGCTGCTGCTCCGCACCGAAACGTCCTCCGTCCAGGTCCGGACGATGCAGTCCCAGCCGCCGCCCGTGTACATCATCGCGCCGGGCCGCGTCTACCGGAGGGAGACGCCCGACGCCACCCACCTTCCCGTGTTCCATCAGGTGGAGGGGTTGGTCGTTGACGAGGGGGTCACCTTCGCCGACCTCAAGGGAACGCTCGACGCGGTCGCGAGGGCGCTGTTCGGGAGGGACCGGCAGACGAAGCTCGGCCCGGCGTTCTTCCCGTTCGTGGAGCCGGGAGCCGAGCTCGCGGTGACATGTATGCGTTGTGACGGGGCCGGCTGCCCGGTCTGCGGGAACGGG
>CAJDUF010000008.1_pt1 | contig 43847 bp, 41 predicted proteins | sample 7390091 | NCBI WGS metagenome assembly CAJDUF01 (sample SAMEA7055670, study PRJEB34461) | soil metagenome | biome: terrestrial ecosystem; feature: Peninsula; material: soil | place: Antarctica | collected 2016 | reverse complement strand
GCTGGCCGAGGAACGGATCGCGTTCCTCGCGTATCACGACAGGCTGACCGGGCTCCCCAACCGCACGATGTTCGACGAGCTCCTCGGTCTCTCGCTCGCTCGGGCGAAGCGGCACGACCTCGGTGTCGTGGTCGTGACGGTGGACCTCGACGACTTCAAGCTGGTGAACGACTCCCTCGGCCACGAGGCGGGCGACATCCTTCTCGTGCAGTTCGCGCAGAGACTCAGCGACGCGACCCGGGAGACCGACTTCGTGGCACGGCCCGGCGGGGACGAGTTCCTTCTCCTACTCTCGGACCTCGATCGGAGCCGGGGAGGGCCCGGCGGACACGAGAGCGTGTCGGTCGCTGCCGAGTCGGTCGCACTCAGGATCCAAGAAGCCCTGCGCACGCCTTTCACCATCGGGGATACCGAGCTCTATGTCACCGCGAGCCTCGGCATCAGTCAGTTCCCCGAGGACGCGTCCGATTCGCCGACGCTCCTCAAGAACGCGGAGACGGCGATGTTCCGGTCGAAGCGCTCGGGTCCCGGGGGCTACGTGTTGCATGCGAAGGACGACGCCGACTCGATCGTCAGGCTCTCGAGGTCCACCCGCCTGCGACGCGCCGTCGAACAGGAGCAATGGATGCTCCATTACCAACCCCTGATCGACCTCGCGAGCGCGGAGATGATCGGCGTCGAAGCGCTGATCCGCTGGCCCGAACCCAACGGGGGCCTTGTGCCTCCGGGCGACTTCATCCCCCTGGCCGAGGAGATGGGTCTGATCGAGGCGATCGGCGCCTGGGTGATCGACGAGGTCTGCAGGCAGGAACGCGTCTGGCGAGAGCAGGGCCTCGAGCTGAACATCTCCTTCAACCTCTCGCCACGACAGTTGTGGCAAGACGGCATCGCCGACCGCATCGTGACGCCGATCCTTGGCTCCGGGATGGACCCGACGCGCGTCACGGTCGAGATCACCGAATCCACCGCGATGACCAACCCCGACCGGACGCTCGGCATCCTCCACGAGCTGCACGCTCGCGGGCTCAAACTCGCGATCGACGACTTCGGGACCGGCTATTCGTCGCTTGCCAGGCTTCGTTACATGCCTGTCGACGTGCTGAAGATCGACCGGTCGTTCGTCCGGGAGCTCGATCGCGACGAGCAGAACGCGAGCATGGTCTCCGCCATGGTCGCGTTGGCTTCCAACCTCGGCATGACCCCTCTGGCCGAGGGGATCGAGACCGAGGCCGAATGGCGTTCACTGGTGGAGCGTGGGTGTGAGCGCGGGCAGGGCTTCTTCTTCTCACGCCCGGTGCCGGCGGATGAGATCGTGGCGATCCACCGGCGCGCCTCCCTCCACGTCGTGGAGGGCGGCGCGGCAGGATGATAACGTGGGAGCCGCTCAGCGGCGGCGCCGCGGCCGCAGACCGCTCCGCTTGCCTTTCGCACCGCCGCTGAAGACGACACGCGGCGGCGCCACCTTCATCCCCTCGTGTTCGAACTCCTCGTGGAGGTCAAGCCTCGCGGCCATGCGGCTCACGTCGCCCAGCTGCTCTGGTGTGACGAACGTGATGCTGGTGCCCGCGCGGCCTGCACGCGCCGTGCGGCCCACCCGGTGGACGTAGCCCTTGTCGTCCTTCGGCGGGTCGTAGTTCACGACCAACGTGATCCGTTCGAGGTCGAGCCCCCGCGCGGCCACGTCGGTCGCCACGAGGATGCCGACGAAGCCCTCCTCGAATCGGTGCAGGGCTCGCTCCCGCGCCTGCTGGGTCATGTCGCCGTGCATCGCGACGACCGGGACCCCTTCCGCGCGGAGCTGTCTCGCCAGGTGGTCGACCGCGCGCTTCGTGTTCACGAACACGAGCGTCGATCCGGACGCCTCTGAGGCCAGCCGTGCGAGCGTGGAGAGCTTGTCCTGGGGCGCGACCGGGATGAAGCGATGGTCGGCCTCCTCGACGAACCGCAACTCGCCCAGGTCGACCTCGTGCCGCACCGGGTTGCGCGTGTACACGTCCGCCATCCTGCCGATCGCGCCGTCGAGCGTCGCGGAGAAGAACATCGTCTGACGATCCTTCGGAAGCTTCCGCACGATCCGGTCCACCTGCGGCTGGAATCCCATGTCCAGCATCCGGTCGGCTTCGTCGAGCACGAAGATCTTCACGCCGTCGAGCCGGACGAGCCCACGTTCCACGAGATCGTCCAGCCGCCCGGGGGTGGCGATCAGGATGTGTGCCGACCCGACACCCTTCGATTGCTCACGGACGTTCGTGCCGCCGTACACGGCCATGACCCGGAGATCCTTCGCCTTGGCTATGTCTTCGAACGCGTCGCTGACCTGTTGGGCGAGCTCGCGCGTCGGGGTGAGGACGAGCGCGACGGGCCTGCGATCGGCCGCGGGATCGACCTGGTCGACGATGGGGATCGCGAATCCGAGCGTCTTGCCGGAGCCCGTCTTCGACCTCGCGAGCGTGTCTCGTCCGGAGGTCGCATCCTCGATCACCATGATCTGGATCGGGAACGGGGCCTCGATGCCGCGCGCCGCCAGGGCGTGGACGACCGCATCGGATACACCCAGGTCGCGGAAGGTCGTCATCGGCGCAAGTCTCCTGTGACGAGCCTACCGTCCGAGAGCGGGACGGCAGGGCGCGGCCGGTAGTCTCTCGACATGGACGACCGCACACATCTGTGGAACGAACTCGCCGCGCAGCTCGCGGTCGACAGCATCCGATCCACCACCGAGGCGGCGTCCGGACATCCCACCTCCTCGCTCTCCGCCGCGCATCTCGTCGCCGTGCTGATCGCCGATCACCTCCGGACCGACGTGGAGGACCCGAAGAGCCCGGCCAACGATCGGTTCGTGCTTTCGAAGGGCCACGCCGCGCCCGTGCTATACGCCGCGCTGAAGGCCATCGGAGCGATCGACGACCGGATGATGCTGTCGCTCCGGAAGTTCGGGTCCCCGATCCAAGGCCACCCGGCGCCGGTCGCCGAGCTGCCCTGGGTGGAGGCCGCGACCGGCTCGCTGGGCCAGGGACCGGCGATCGGGCTCGGGATGGCGCTCGCGATGCGACTGGACGAGAGTCCTGCGCGCGTATGGGTGTTGGTCGGGGACTCGGAGACGGCGGAAGGGTCGGTCTGGGAGGCGATGGAGGCGGCGTCCCATCATCAGGTCGCCAACCTGACCTGCGTGATCGATCTCAATCGATTGGGACAGCGAGGGCCGACGATGCACGGCTGGGACGCCGATGTCTTCGTCGCTCGGGCCGAGGCGTTCGGATGGAACGCCCTCGCGATCGACGGCCACGACGTCGTGGCGATCGATCGCGCGTATCGCGCGGCCACCGAAGACGACCGGCCGACGATGATCGTGGCACGCACCGAGAAGGGTCACGGCGTGTCCGAGGTGGCCGACAAGGAGGGCTGGCACGGCAAGGCGTTTCCGCCGAAGCTGGCCGAGCGAGCCATCGAGGAGCTCGGGGGCGTCCGCTCGATCACGATCACACCGCCCAAGCCCGAACCGTGGATGGCGGTGGGCGCGGGCGCGCCGGCAGGCGCGCCCGCGCCCACCTACGTCGAGCCGATCGCCACACGCAAGGCGTTCGGGGAGACCCTGGCCTGGCTCGCGGGAGAGCGTTCCGACCTCGTCGTCTTGGACGGCGAGGTCGGGAACTCGACCTACACCGAGGACGTCGAGGCGGTCGCTCCGGAGCGCTTCTTCCAGATGTACATCGCTGAGCAGACGATGATCGGCGCGCAGACCGGCATGCAGGCGATCGGGAAAGCCGCCTTCTCCGCGACCTTCGGGGCCTTCCTGACCCGCGCCTACGACCAGATCCGCATGGCGGCGATCGGTCGAGCCGATCTCAGACTCTGCGGTTCGCACGCGGGGGTGTCGATCGGCGAGGACGGCCCTTCGCAGATGGCGCTCGAGGATCTGGCGGCGCTCCGTGCGATCCACGGATCCACCGTTCTGTACCCCGCCGACGGGCACTCGGCCGTTCGGCTCGTGACCGGCATGGCCGACCTTCCCGGGATCTCCTACGTCCGGACGACCCGGGAGGCGACGCCGTTGCTCTACGGGCCCGACGAGGAGTTCCCGGTCGGAGGCTCTAAGACCCTCCGCGACGGCTCCGACGTCGCGCTCGTCGCGGCGGGCATCACGCTCCATGAGTCCCTCCGGGCGGCCGATCGCCTCGCGGCCGACGGCGTCTCCGCTCGCGTGATCGATTGCTACAGCGTGAAGCCGATCGACGCGGCGACGCTTCGCGCCGCCGCGGCCGACATCGGCCTGATCGTGGTCGTCGAGGACCATCGGATCGAGGGGGGTCTCGGCGACGCTGTGCTGGACGCGCTCGCGGAGACGGGCGACCTGACCGGACGCGTGATCAAGCTCGCGGTGACCGACATGCCCGGCTCGGGGACGCCCGAAGAGCTTCGCGCCTGGGCGAGGATCGATGCCGATGCCATCGTCGCAACCGTGAAAGACGCGCTCGGCCGGGGCTGAGAGCTCACGTCTCGCTGGCTGCTCCTCGTTCCTGAGATGCCGACGACCCAACTCGTTTCCGACATGAGCCGGCCCGGAGCTGCGGATCAGCTCGCCACGCGAGCGGCCGGAAGGCCGCCGTATGACAGCGCGATGATCTCCTCCGGCGGCACAGGCTTCGAGAAGTAGAAGCCCTGTCCCATCACGCAGCCGCGTTCCAACACGAACGCGAGCTCGCCCTCGCTCTCGATCCCTTCCGCCAGCGTGGTCACGCCCAGCCCTCGGGCGAGCTCGATGAAGGCCGACACGATGCTCTGATTCTGCGGATCCACGTCGACGCCGCTCACGAAGGAACGGTCGATCTTCAGGACATCCACGGGCATGTCGCGGATCCGGGCGAGCGAGGAGTACCCTGTCCCGAAGTCATCGATCGCGATGCGCAGGCCCCCGGCGTGCAGGTCCTCGAGGATCGCCTGGGCTCCGTCCGGGTCGTTCATCGCGGAGGACTCGGTGATCTCGACCACCACACGTGAAGGATCGACGCCTCCCTCACGGATCCGCTCGAGGATCCCCTTCGCCAGGTCTGGCTGCCAGAACTGACGTGGAGAGAGGTTGAAGCTGATATCGAGATCGATGTCCAACTCGCGCCATGCTTGCGACTGGTAGACGAGCTCCCGCACCACCCAATCTCCGATCGCTTCGATGAGGCCGAGCTCCTCGGCGAGGGGGATGAAATCGCCCGGCGGCACCATCGTGCCGTCCGGCTCCATCCAGCGGATCAGCGCCTCGACGCCGTGCATGCGTCCCGTCGCGAGCTCCAGGATCGGCTGGTAGTGGAGCGCCCAGCGCTGGCTCTCCACGGCCTTCCGCAGTCTCGTCACGAATCGGAGCTTCGCCGAGGAGTCCAACGCCCCGCGGTTGGAGACCACGTAGGCGTGGCCGCCCTTCTTGGACTCCAGCATCGCCGCTTCCGCGTTGCGCAACAGGCTGCCCGTTTCGTCACCGTCCTGCGGGAACAAGCTGATCCCGATGGACGCGGACACGTAGAGCTCCGTCCCGCCCGCCCGGAACGGCAGGGCGAGGGAATCCAGGATCCGTCGGGCGGCTGTTTCCGCTCGGGCGACGGCCGCCTCGACGTTCTCGCCCTCGCGCTCGAGGTCCGCGAGCAGCAGTAGGAACGTGTCGCCCGAGCGCCGCGCCACCAGGTCCGTCTCTCGCGCCGCCTCGCGGAGCCGGCCGGCCACCACGTTCAGGACCTCGTCACCGGCCAACCGCCCGAGCGAGTCGTTCACCAGTCGGAAGTCGTCGATGTCGACGCAGATCACCGCAACGGACGCCTCGTGATGTCTCGCTCGGGTGATCGACAGTTCCAGTAGCTCTTCGAACATCGACCGGCTCGGGAGGCCCGTCAGCTCGTCGTGATACGTGAGGAAGGCGACCTTCTCGTCCCCCCGCTTGATCTCGGTGATGTCGATCATCACGCCGAGCGAGAAGGTCGGAACCCCTCGTTCGTCTCGGAACATCCTCGCCTCGTCGTGGACCCAGAGGATGCGGCCGTCCTTGCGATAGATGCGATAGTCGAGCGAGAATGTTTCGCCGGTCTCGTTGTGGCGCTGGTTCTCGGCGGCCGCTCGCGCGCGATCGTCGGGGTGCAGGATCCTGAGCCAGAGATCGCTGTCGTTCATCCATTCGTGCGGGGTGTAGCCGAGCAGCTCCTCGACCTGGGGGCTCACGTACAGGGTCGAGGCGGAGTCGTCGAGCGCGTCGATGTACGTCACGGCTGGGATGTGCTGGACGATCGAACGGTAACGATCGCCGATGATCTCCTCGGCCGAGACCCTTCGCCGGCGCTCCACGTCCTCCGCGATCGCACCGGCCATCACCCGCAGCAACTCGATCTCGCCAGGGCCCCATACCCGTCCACGGCCGCAATCGTCCGCCCCGAGGAACCCCCACCATCCGTCGGCGAGGAAGATCGGAACCGCCACGAACGACGCGGTCTTCTCCGCTGCGAGGACACGTCGCTCGGACTCCGGGAGGAGCGCGACAGAGCTCGCCAACACCTGGCGGTCCCCCAGGACCTCGATCCATCGGGTGAAGTCGGGGGAGTAGGGATGCAGCTTCGTGCCCGGGGCTTCGAAGAGACCGCGGGTGCCGTCTCGAAGCCATTCGGAGGTGAGGTTCATCCACAGCCGGCCGTCGGGGTCCCGGACGTTCTCGAAGACGTAGACGCGATCGGCTCCGAGCTCCCTCCCGACGTTCGCGAGGGACTCCGACAGCAGCGAAGAAGCGGCGGCGGCGCTCGCCACGCCGAGATCGGCCGTCGGGTGGGCGGCCTGGGACGAGTCTTGGGGTACGTCCATATCCCCCAGCTATCGGCGGCTGTGAAGAGCCGCTGAAGGAGGCTCCCTGTTACCCTGTTCGGCCGATGCCCGATTACAAGCAGGTCCTCCACGAACGCCTGTATGTCCGGGTGCCCGGGACCGACAAGCTGCGGAAGACGGCCGCATCTCGGTTGAAGCATCTGGTCGCCAACGGATGGCGGGAGACGGAGCGCAAGCAGCAGCCCGATCACATCTGGGTGCGGTTCGAGCGGACCGGCCACGCGCCGATGCAGGCGCGGCTGCCCAAGAAGGCGCCCGAGATCCAGATCGAGCGCCGGCCGCGACGTGACAATCGGGGCGGCTCCTTCAGAGGCGGCCGGCGCTAGCCGATACCCTCGTTCATCCGACTACCGGATATCGTCCGGTGAACGGAGGTTTTCCCAGGATTTCCTTCGGGTAGACTGGCGCGGTCGCATCATCTGTGCGGACGAACCCCAAACGGCGAGGAAGAGCGAGGATCGATGAGCGTCGAATTCATCACCCAAGGCACCGGTCGTCCCGGGCACCGCGATCCGCACGCCCACGCGGCGCCGCAGCCCTTCACGTACCCGCTCAAGCGCGCCTACGTCGAGCCCGACTGGACCCGACTCTCCGGGTACCGGGACGTCACGAAGGAGCAGTGGGAGTCCGCCCAATGGCAGCGCGCCCACACGGTGAAGAACCTCAAGGAGTTCAAAGAGGCGCTCGGAGAGCACCTCACCGACGACCTGCTCGCCGACATCGAGCGCGATCAGCAAGAGCGCGCCACGATGTCGATGCTCCTGCCGCCTCAGATGATCAACACGATGGACGAGACCGACCTGCGTGCCGATCCCGTCCGTCTCTACATGGCGCCGGCACTCAGCGACCGCGAACAGGAGTTCCCGTCACACCCGCTCGCGTCGCGTGATTCCCTTCATGAAGCCGAGATGTGGGCGGTCGAGGGGCTCACGCACCGGTACCCAACCAAGGTCCTCGCGGAGTTGATCCCCACCTGCCCTCAGTACTGCGGGCACTGCACACGGATGGACCTCGTCGGCAACGACACGGTCCAGGTCTTGAAGTACAAGTTCGAAGCGAAGCAGGGCGAGCGCTGGGACGCGATGCTCGACTACCTCCGCCGCACGCCGAGCGTCCGCGACGTGGTCGTGTCCGGCGGCGACATGGCGAACGTCCCGATCAAGCGGCTCGAGGGCTTCGTGATGGGGCTTCTCGACATCGAACACATCCGCGACATCCGCCTCGCCACCAAGGGCCTCATGGGCATCCCTCAGCATTTCCTGCAGGACGAAGTGAAGGAGTCGGCGGAGCGGATGGCCTCCCGCGCGAACGGGCGAGGCGTTGACATCGCCGTCCACACCCATGTGAACGCGGCCCAGCAGGTCACGCCGTTGGTGGGCCGCGCGACGAAGGTGTTCCTCGACGCGGGCTTCCGCGACGTGCGGAACCAGGGAGTCCTCCTGCGAGGGGTGAACACGACGCCGCAACAGCTCCTGGAGCTTTGCTTCATGCTCCTGGATCACACGAAGATCCTTCCCTACTACTTCTACATCTGCGACATGATCCCGAACGCGGAGCATTGGCGCACCGCGGTGTGGGAGGTGCAGGACCTCCAGCATTCGATCATGGGGTACCTCCCGGGCTTCGCGACACCACGGATGGTGGTCGACGTGCCGTTCGTCGGCAAGCGGTGGGCTCACCAGGTCACCGAGTACGACCGGGTTCGCGGGATCTCCAGCTGGACGAAGAACTACCGGACCGGGATCGAGAGCGAGGATCCGGAGGCGTTCACGCGGCGCTACCACTACTACGACCCGATCGCGACGCTCCCGCAAGAGGGCCAGGCGTGGTGGCGGGAGCAGCTCGCCAAGGGCGTGGACGAGCTGCTCGCCGAGCTGCAGCCGCAGCGCGCCTGAGCGGAGCGTCACTGCTAGGGTGCGGGACCGTGAGCCGCACACTCACCGTCTTGTCCGCACAGGTCGCGCCCATTTCCTGGGATCCGCCGGCCACCCTCGACAAGTTCGAGGACCACGTCCGCGTCGCGCGCCGAGCGTTCCCCGACGTCGACCTGATGATCTTCCCGGAGCTCTATCTCACGGCGATCGACGGGTTCACCTCGGGCGGGACGGGCGACTGGGAGCGGCGCGTGGCCGAGGAGATCCCGGGTCCCCTGACCGACCGCGTGGGGAAGATCGCCGCGCGGTCGAAGCGGTGGATCGTGGCGGGCTCGATCTCCGAGCGGCGCGGGAAGAAGATCCACAACACGGCGATCGCCTTCTCTCCCGACGGTGAGATCGCGGCGGTGTACCGGAAGCTCTTCCCCTGGCGTCCGTTCGAGAACGCCGACCCCGGCACGGAGCCGGCGCCCGTGTTCGAGATACCGGGCAAAGGCATGGTCGGCTTGATGATCTGCTACGACGGCTGGTTCCCGGAGGTCGCTCGGGGCCTCGCGCTGCGGGGGGCCGAGCTGATCGCGCAACCGACCGCCACGACGACATCCGACCGGGAGGAGGAGGTGGTCCTCGCCCGCTCCAACGCCATCGTGAACCAGGTCTTCCTCTTCAATCCCAACATGGTGTCGACGTTCGGACAGGGCAGGAGCATGGGTGTCGACCCGGAGGGCCGCATCCTGTTCGAAGCCGGCGCCGGCGAGGAGCTCCTGATCGAGGTCGTCGACATGGATCGCGTGGCAGAGGTGCGTCGCCGCGGCACGCGCGGGGTCTCACGGCCCTGGCAGCACTTCCTCGAAGGCCCTCGAGACGTGATCCTGCACCCCTACCGGACGCGTCGCCGCACCACGTAGACCCCGACCGCGAGGAGCGCGACGGCCGCGCCCGCCACGGCCCACCAGGGGGAGAGGCCCGGCCCTCCGGGCTCCGTCGGCACCGCGGCCTCCGGCTGGGGAACGAGCCGCTCGGTCGTCCGTCCGTCTCCGAGGAAGTCACAGGCGCGGCCGTCGCGCACGATCACCGTCCATCGGAGGCTCTCGAGCCCAGGCGACGTGCCGGTCTGCTGCTCGTCCGCGGTGAGTGTGCGCCCCGGCACCTGGATCACCATCGTGCGCCCGGCGATGGCGGGAGGATTGAAGACGTTGGTCGCGTGCTCCGGCAAGAGGTAGATCTCGATCGGGTGAGCCACGGTGGCATCGACGCGGGCCAACCGGTTCACCTTGCGGTAGTAGGCGAACGAGAGGGCCGGGACGTCGGGATCTCTGATCGCGATGTCGATCCGGAAGGGGTGTCCCGTCGGATCGGGGACGGTCAGCGGCTCGGCGAACGTGAGCTCCCACCGGGCCGAGGTTCCCAGCTCGACGATCTCGCCTCGGACTTCCACCAGGTCGGGAGCCCCGGACCCCCCCTCTGCGGTGCACCCGGCCACGTCCCCTTTCGGGTCGGACGCGGCGATGAGGAGCGGCACGATCGCGAGCAGCACCCAGCGCGCCGCGCCGGCGCGCATCAGGCGCTCGGGCAGTCCCGAGGCGGGATGATCAGCGGGTCGAGCCTAGGCTTCCGCGTGAAATCGAACGCACCGGAGAGCGGGTCGGCCTGCTTGTCACGTTCCGTCATGGGCTTCAGGCCGTGCAGGTTCTCGATGAATCGGAGGACCGACGAGAACTCGTAGACGGTCTTGTCGATCGAGCCGCCGTCGGGGTTGTCGCCGCGCTTGATCCACGGCGAGATGATCAGCGCGGGCGTGCGCGGGCCCAGGCCCATCACGTCGTAGTGCGGCGGCTTCACGTGGTCGTAAAAGCCGCCGAAGTCGTCCCACACGATCACGATCGCGGTGTTCGGCCAGTACTTGCTGCGCATCACCGCGTTGAGGTACTCCTTCGTCCAGTTCTCGCCCTCGCACACATTGGTCAAGGAACCCGGATGCTCGTTCGGGTTCCCCTCCGGCGGGATCAGCCACGACACGGCCGGCAGGTCGCCCTTCTTGATGTCCTGCAGGAAAGTCTGCGGCGGTTGGACCTTCTGCCACAAGGGCCCGAAACGCACGTGCTTGACTGCCTGGAGCGCGTTCATCCACGCGTCGGCGTTCGCGTAGTACTTCCAGCTGATGTCCTTGCGCTCCAACATGTCCGGAAGGACCTTCATGTCGACGCAGGTGCGGGTCGATTCCCAGTACGCCGCGATGCGGATCAGTTGATCCGGCACCTCGTCGGTGATGTTCTCCTCGAGGTTCATGATCGCGGCCACGTCCGCATCGGTAAGGCTCTCGACCGGGAAGCGCTTCGTGATCTCGGTCGGGTCGTCGCAGTAGTTGCCCTCGTGATCTGTCGTCGTCTTGTTGTCGACGATGCCGTAGGACTGGGCCGCGACCGTGTACAGGTGTTCCGGGAAGGTGGGCCCGTACATCGAGGTGAAGAAGTGATCCGCGAGCACGAAGCGATCCGCGTATGCCCAATACCCAGGCAGCGTTTCACGCGAGTGCTGCGTGTAGCCCATCATGTCGTCGCCCAACGGGACGCAGTTGAAACCGTTCATCTTCCCGCCGTTGATCGAATACAGACCCGGCGCGAACGCGTGGCCGAGGTCGTGTGGAAGGACGGTCGGCGCCTCCGTCAGGGGCACGGTCGGGCCGTCCTCGAAGGTGCTGGCGCTGCAGTCCTTGACCGTGCCGCCCTCGGTGGCGCCCTCCGCCCCCGGGTATTGCCCGAAGTAATGGTCGAACGAGCGGTTCTCCTTGACCAGGAAGATCACGTGCTGGATCGGGTTGTCACCGTTCCCTTGTCCCGGCGATCCGGACGGGCTGTTGGTTCCGTTCCCTCCATCGTTGGCGTTCGGTCCGCGCTCCTTGCCGGCGGAGGGCCAGAACTGCCACGCCAATGCCGCGGTGAGCACGACGACGAGCGCCCCGAAGGTCTGTCGACGCTGACGCACGCGGCTGCTCCGGCGCACAGGTTTGATGATCGGCCCCGGTCGCATCGGGCCAGTCTAGCCCCGCCCCAGGTGCCGACCGAGGAGCCCCCGGAGTCGCGCGAGGATCCCCGCGTACCGCTGATCCGCCACACGGTTCACCATCTCCCAGGGATCGGGTGATCCGATGCGGCCACCGATGTCGTAGAGCTCCTCGAAGCCGTCCTCGTATCGGATCAGCTTGAAGCTGGAGGTCCGGACCGCGGTCCATGCCGGTATCTCGGCGTCGCCCGCCCATTCCAGGTAGACGGCCTCCGGCGGTCGCGTCATGAGACCGAGCCGCGGCTCGAGAGATGAGGCGAATCCGGTGCCGTCGATCGAAGTCGGTACAGCGACATGCGCCAATGACGAGATCGTGGGCGCGAGGTCGACGATGGAGACGACCCCGAGCGCGGCAGGCGCTGTCGAGGGAGCATGGATGGCGAGCGGGATCCGAACGCACGCCTCGTAGGGGCACCTCTTGCCCTCCCACCCGTGCTCCCCGAAGGAGTAGCCGTTGTCGGAGAGCACGAAGATGTACGTGTCGTCGAGGCGATCCGCCAGCGCCACGACGATCGCGTGCATCGCCTCGTCGACTGCGAGCAACGTCTCGTCCGCTCGTCGCTGATCGTCGAGCCACGTGACGCGCTGCGCGGCGCTCGGCTCCGGGCGCGAACGCACCCATGGCGGTGCGCCGCGCAGCGCGCCCACCACGTTGGGAGGCTCCGAGACCGGCAGGTCGGTGTAGGTGCCTTCGTGCCGCCGGGCCGGGAGCCAGGGAGGGTGCGGAGCGCTCGGCGCGAACAGGAGGAAGAACGGGCGAGTCGTCGGCGCGGTCCGCACGAACTCCACCGCCTTCTCCCTGAGCCAGTCGGTCGCATACGAGTGCACGAACACGGGCGATCCCTGATCCACGACATGGAAATCTCGGTAGACCGTCACACCGATCTGGTTCCGCTTCGCGACGAACCGGTCCCATCCCGGCGGCACGTACGGGAGCCTGCCGAAGGGATAGGTGTTCAGATACTTGCCCACGAGCCCCGTGCGATATCCCGCCCCGTGCAGCCAGGTGGCGAGCGTGGACGATTCGTCGAGGGTCCCGCCATCGTCGTTGTCCAGCACGCCGGTGTGACGCGCGTACTGACCGGTGAGCAGGCTCGCGCGGGCGGGACAGCACAGTGGAGTGTTCGCGAACGCTTCGGGCGCGTACACCCATCCGGATCCGGGCTTCTTCAGCATCCCCCTGAGCCAGGGCATCGCGTCGAACCCGTCCCACCGCTGATCGTCGGTGAGCACGACGATCACGTTCGGCCTGTGATCGGCTCGGACCTCGGCCGCGGGCCACACGAGCCCGGAGACCAGTACGGCGAGCGCGGCGAGCACGGCTCCGGCCATCCGACGGCCGGGCGCGCCGGAGTTCACTCCCTCCGCACCTTCCAGATGTGCTCGGCGGGGAACGCCCTCGCCCACTCCAGAGGCGCGTAGTCGTCATAGGTCGTGGTGGCGTCTTCCTTCGGCCGGAGCTCGATCAGGTCTTCGATCGCGAGCCCGTTCTCTCGGAACAGGCGTATCCAGTCCCCGTACGTCAGTTGGAACTCGGTGGTCCGCCACGAGGGATCCTCGACATCGAGCGAGCGCATCCCGAAATAGTTGGCGCGCATCTCCCGTGTCGGCGGGAGCTCCTCCTGCTGTGTGCCCCACGCGACCCAGATCCACGGTGTCGTTCCGTTGAATACGAACCTCCCGCCCCGTCGGAGCACCCGGGCGACCTCGGGCACGGTGAGGAAGGGGTCGGCGAACCCCATCACCCCGTGGTCGCAGAACACGAGGTCGAAGGCGCCGTCGCGGAACGGGAGCCGCTCACCGTTGCCCTGGACGACCGGGAACCGGGTCCCGGTCTCTTCGAAATGCTCGAAGGCATGCCGGAGCTGCGCGATCGAGAAGTCGAGCCCCGTCACGGCCGCGCCCCGCATCGCCACCTTGATCCCGGACTGACTGGCGCCGCAGCCGAGCTCCAACGCCCGGAGGCCGGCGACGTCACCGAGCGCGCCGACCTCGTCCTCGGGCGCGTCGTACACGCCCCACCCCAGGTAGTCCCAGCGATTCAGTTGCGCCCGGTTGCGCTCCTGGTAGTCGTCCGAATCCCGTTCCCAATGCTCGCGATTCTTCCGGACGTGCTCCGAGGTCTCCGACGACGTCATCGGTCCATCCACCCACCCTCTCGATCGTGGCGGGCCGCTACGAGACCGGCCGCGATGGAGAGCGCGATCTCCTCGGGTCGACGACCGCCGAGATCCAGGCCCAGCGGGCTGCGGATGCGGCCGAGATCTTCGTCGCTGAAGCCGCGTGTCCGAAGCTCATCGACGTAGTGCGCGACGTGACGCCGGGAGCCCATCACACCGACGAACCTCACCGGCGAGCGCAGCAGCGTGGTCAGCATGTCCGAGATGCCGGGCGCGTCGTGGTCGGTGAACACGACTTCGTCATCGGACCCGAGCCGCACGTCTTCGAGAGAGCGGACGAACGGCTCGTCCTCGGGGACGATCCGTTCCGTCCGCGGCTCGAGCAGCAGAACCTGCCGGCCCTGCCGCTCCATCTCGGCTCGCAGCGAGCGTGCGACGTCGGTGGCGGAGACCACGATGAGACGGGCGGGAGGACCGTGCGGCTCGAGGTAGACCTCGACGTCTCCCTGGTCGTGATTGAAGGTACGAACCTCCGGTTCGCCCCGTTCCTGGACCTCCGCGGCCGCCTGGACGGCGGCCGCGTCGAACTCCGCGCATCCGAGGGTGCCGTGCACCTCGCCGCCCGGCACGATCGACATCGAGTTGCCGACGGTGCACGGGGGCGAGCCGGTGATCCGCACGGCCTTCGCCTCGACCCACGAGGTCGTCGGCGCCTCCGGCGTCGGGCGCGGATCGGCATGAGCGCGATGCCCGGTCGGATGCCCGCCCACCGCCCCGCCGAGGAGCTCCACCGCATGCGGGATCACGGTCAGCACGGATGAGAGCGACTCGCGGACGCCCTGCGGGCTCCCGGGGAGGTTGAGGATCAACGTCTCTCCCAACGCGCCCGCGACGGCGCGAGAGAGCGCCGCCATCGGAGTGTGCGCGAGCCCGGTGGCCCGCATCAGCTCGGCGAGGCCGGGTGCCTCTCGCTCGATGACGGCACGCGTCGCTTCCGGCGTCACGTCCCGGGGACCGAAACCTGTCCCGCCGGTCGTCACCACCAGCCCGTGTGTCGCCGCCAGCTCCCGCAGGGCCGACTCGATGTCCGGCCTCTCGTCCGGGACCACGCGGCGATCCGAGACGTCGAATCCTGCCTCGCTCAGGAGCCGCATCGCCACGTCACCCGACTCGTCCGCTCTGGTGCCCTGTGTGACTCCGTCGGAGACCGTCAGCACAGCCGCTCGGTTGGCTTCCACGAGAGTGAGCCTAGCGCCGGCGAGGAGACCGCTCCCCGCTCCACGTCGGCCCTCGGCGGGCGCCTAGGATTGACGCAGGCACACCGGGACGGTGCAAGGTTCGCTCGCTCGATGCCACCCACAGGGAGGAGGCGCAGGATGGACTGGGTCGACAGACTCGCCGCCGAGCTTCATCTCGAGGCGCTTTCGGCGCACGAGAACGAGCACGTCCTGACCGCCTCGCGCGAAGTCGCCCACCGCGTGGAGCGCAAGGCCACTCCTCTCGCGATGTACGTGCTCGGACTCTCCGTGGGAAGCCAGATGGCCGATCGCACGAGAGACGACGCGATCGAGGACGCGATCCACGCGCTCCTCCTCCGCTTGCCTCCCGCCGAGGAGTCCTGACCCGCAGAGAACCGTCGGCGGTAGGCTGATGGGATGAGCGACCGCGCCGCGGTGCCGAAGATGCCCCTCGAAGGCCCGCTTCTGGACACCTTCGGCCGGGTCGCCGACGACCTGCGGATCTCCGTCACCGACCGATGCAACTTCCGGTGCTCGTACTGCATGCCCGCCGAAGGCCTCGCCTGGCTCCCGAAGCACGAGATCCTCACGTTCGAGGAGCTGACCCGCATGCTCGGGATCTTCGTGCGACTGGGCGTGCGTAGCCTGAAGGTCACAGGCGGCGAGCCGCTGGTTCGGGCGGATCTCCCCGTCCTCGTCCGGATGTTCAGGGAGGTCGGCCCCGACCTCGACATCTCGCTCACCACGAACGGCGTGCTTCTGGATCGGCTGGCGGCACCCCTGGCCGAGGCGGGGATCGACCGCGCGACGATCTCGTGCGACTCGCTCCTGCGTCACCGGTTCGCCGAGATGACCCGGCGCGACGCGTTGGACAAGGTCCTCGCGGGGATGAAGGCGGCCGAGGCGGCCGGCCTCATCCCCATCAAGGTCAACTGCGTGGTGATCGGCGGCACCAACGACGACGAGGTCGTGGAGTTCGCACGCTGGTCGCGCGAGACCGGGTACGAGGTCCGCTTCATCGAGTACATGCCGCTGGACGCACAACACGCCTGGGAACGAGGGAAGGTCGTCCCGGCGGCCCGCATCCTCGATGCGATCGATGCCATGTACCCGTTGGTGCCGGAAGGGCACGCGAACGAACCCGCCACGACCTTCGGATTCGCCGACGGGACACCCGGACGCGTCGGCGTGATCGCCTCGGTGACGGAACCGTTCTGCGACACCTGCAACAGACTTCGCCTGACCGCCGAGGGCATGTTCCGGAATTGCCTGTTCGCCCTGGACGAGACGGACCTGCGCGCTCCCATCCGCGACGGTGCCTCCGACGCCGAGCTCGAGCTGCTGATCCGACGTGGACTCTGGTCGAAGTGGTCCGGACATCGGATCAACCATCCGGACTTCGTCCAGCCCGACCGATCGATGTCGATGATCGGCGGCTGAGCGGCGCCGAGGGTTTCTCCGATCACTCATCCGCTCGACACCACGCGTTCACCTGGGGGCTGAGAGGCTCACGTCGCCGAGAGGTTCGCGCCCCCCTCTCAAGGCCGCGGGGAGCCGGCCGCGGGCCGACTCCCCGCGACCCCCTCTCTCCCTTTCTTGGCCGAACCCCCTACAGGTTCTCGATGTGCAGCGTCGGCACGTCGTCTCGTTCGAACCCCAACACCTGCGCGTAGAAGGAGAGCTCCGCCTCCAGCGCGCGACGGAGCGACTCCGCCTTCCGGAATCCGTGCTGCTCCCCCTCGAACAGCACGTACGCGTACGGCAACGCCTTCCGCTTGAGCGCCTCCACCATGATCTCGGCTTGGACAGGCGGGACGACGCGGTCCTCCGCCCCCTGGAGCAGCAGCATCGGGCAGGAGATCCCGTCCGTGAAGTTGATCGGCGATCGGGACCGGTACCGCTCTGCGTCCTCCGGATACGGACCCACCAGCGTGAAGAGGTACCGGGACTCGAACTTGTGCGTGCCGCCGGTGACGAAGGACTCCAGATCCGCCAGGCCATAGTAGCTCGTACCGGCTGCGAACCCTTCGTGCATCGTCAGGGCGCAGAGGGTCGTGTAGCCGCCGGCGCTTCCGCCGGTGATCAGGAGCCGTTCGCCGTCGACCTCGCCCTGTCCCGCGAGCCATCGCGCCGCGTTGATGCAGTCGGCCGTATCGACGATGCCCCAGTTGCCGTTCAGCCGCTGCCGGTACTCGCGCCCGAAGCCCGAGCTCCCGCCGTAGTTCACGTCCACCACGGCGAACCCGCGGCTGGTCCAGAACTGCATCTCGAGTGAGAAGCCCGGCGTGGCCTCACCCGTCGGCCCTCCGTGGCTCATCACGATGAGCGGCGGCCGCTCGCCGTCCACACCGGTCACGTCGCGGTTCCGGGGCGCATAGAGATGTGCGAACGCCGTCAGGCCGTCCTCGGTCGGGAACTCGATCTGGCGAGGGACCGAGAAGTGCCCTTCGTCGACGTCCACCGAGGACGACGACCTCAGCACGTCGATCGATCGAGCGGTGACATCGAGGAGGACGACCTGATCGGAAATCGACGGGCCGCCACCAACGAAGGCAACGCGGTCGCCCTCGACGTCGAGCCAGGACCGAAGCGCCGTCTGCGGGACGTCCAGATCGATGAGCTCGCCCGACTCCGGGTCCAGTACCGCCACGTGCTGCACGCCGTCGCGCTCCCAGATGCACGCGATCCTGCCGTCGCCGAGGAAGCCGTATCCGGACATGCCGAACAGCCACTGCGGCCAGCCGAACTCCGCCTCGGCGGGATGCAGGGCGTGCACCTGGCCTTCGCGTTCGCGGTAGAGGTTCCACCAGCCGGTCCGATCGGAGACGAAGTGCAGGTCGCCGGCCGGGCTCCACGCGGGCTGGAAGATCGACTCCTCGCCGGCCCGGCCGGCGACCTGCCGCACGTTCTCGAGGGTGGCGTCATCGGCGAGCTCCGCGACGAACACCTCGCAGCCGTCCCAGGGCATCCACGGGAGATCCCACTCGAGCCAGCAGAGCATCGAGCCGTCGGGGGAGATCCTCGGCGTCGAGTAGAAGTCGCGACCCGAGCGGATCGTCACCGGTTCCGCGGACCCCTCGGGTGGGATCGCGACCAACTCGTTCATCACACCGGCTGGATCGTTGAGATCGGGGTGACGCTCCCGGACGCAGATCAACCATCGCCCGTCGGGAGTGATGCGTCCGTCCGCATACCGATCGCGGCCGCCAGACTCCGGTGTGATCGCCACCGGATCGCCGCCGAGCTCCTGTCGGTAGAGCCGTTGATCGGCGTAGTTGGAGAAGAACACCGTGCCACGGTGGATCAGGTAGGCACCACCGCCGTACTCGTGGACGGTCGTCCGGACGTTGAACCCAGGCGGGGTGACCTCGAACGGCTCCGAGAAGGGAGCCGCGGACATCAGGACCGATCGTCCACCCTCGGACGGCCTGCTTTCCTGCCAGTACACGGAACCGTCCTCGAGCCACGGCCTCGACAGCGTGACGCCGCCGACCGACACCATCTCGGCGCTGATCGGTGACCGCCACGAGCCGTACGGCGCCACCTGGCTCACGCGGGGCGCCTGGCGACGACCACCCGCGTCAGCGGGATCGGGCCGCCCTTGGTGCTACGCATGTCCCGGAAGCCTTCTCGACCGAGCACCCGCTTCACGAGGGTCACCCTGTCGGAACTCACCTCCATCAAGAGCCACCCGTTGGGCGAGAGCCATGACGGCGCCTCTCGGGCCGTGCGACCGATGAGGCCCAGCCCGTCCCGGCTGCGGTCCGTCAAGGTGTGCTCCGGCTCCCATTCCCGGATCTCCTCCGGCAGGTCCTTGAGCTCGTGCATCGGCACGTAGGGAGGGTGCACGGTGATGACGTCCACGGTCCCCGCGAGCGGGCGAGGAAGCCCTCCGAACAGGTCTCCCGTCACGAATCGCGCTCGGAGGCCCAGGCGCTTGGCGTTCTTCCGGGCGAGCGCAACCGCGTCCGCGGACACGTCGGTACCCACCACGGTCGCTCCGGGCACCTCGTTCGCGACGGCGAGCGCGATCGTCCCCGCCCCCGTTGCCAGATCTACGTGCACCGGCCGGCGCCGTCCTCGGAGCCGCCGGGTCGCCTGGGTCGCGAGGTTCTCGGAGGAGTCACGCGGCACGAACACGCCGGGCCGAACGAGCAACTCGAGTCCCCTGAAGTCCGTGTATCCCTTGATGAACGGGATGGGCTCGCCCGTCGCACGGCGACGGACGAGCTTATCGAACCTTTGGCGATCGGCCGCCGAGACCTCGTCCTTCGGATCCGGCTCGTCGCCTAGGACATGCCAGAGCAGATCCTCAGCTTCGAGCCGCTCCCGTCCCCGTTGCCAGTGGTCGATCGCGGGCGAGGCTTTGAGGACCTTGACCGCGTTGTCCAGGACCTGGCGTGCCTTCAACGTCGGGCATCCTATCGAGTAGCGCTCGGTACACTCGGCCCCATGCCCCGGGCCACACCCGATGGAGACGGGAAGACGGCGAAACCTCGCCGTTCTCGCGCCAAGAAGGCCGCCACGATCGGTGGAGATCTGCGGCTCACCGGCGACCGGCTGGTCGTGCAGCAGCCGGAGAACGGGGAGCGGAAGTCCGCGAGCGGCCTGTTGATCCCAGCCACCGCAGCGCCCGCCCCGAAACGCCTCGCGTGGGCGGACGTGAAGCTCATCGGTCCCGATGTCCGTGTGGCCAAGCAAGGGGATCGGGTGCTGTTCCTGCCGTCATCGGGCCTGGAGGTGGAATTGGACGGCCAGGATCTGGTCTTGCTCCGGGAGCGCGACGTCCAGGCGGTGTCGTCGCCCGCGGCGGGCGGCAAGCGCGCCGACCGGACCCCCGGCCAGTACCTCTAGCCGGCCACGAAACTCAGGCGCACGCGCCGGACGTCGTTGTCGCGGTTTGGATCGATCACGACCACCGATTGCCATGTCCCGAGCAGGAGCTGTCCCTCCTCGACGGGAAGGACGAGGGAGGGAGAGACGAACACCGGCAGGAGATGGTCCCCACCGTGACCCAGAGACCCGTGCCGGTGGGAGTAGCGATCCTCCCGCGGCAACAGCCGATCCAGTACTTCTTCGAGGTCGCGCTCCGAACCGCTCCCGGTCTCCATCAGCGCGAGACCCGCCGTGGCGTGGGGCAGGAACACGCTCACCAGGCCGGCGCCACCGGATCCCGCAGCGAACGCCCGCACCCGGTCCGTCAGATCCACCGCTCGGCGGCCGCTCGTGTCGACCTCGAACTCGATCGAGTTCACCCGCCCGACGGTACAGGCCGCGCGGCCTGAGCCACTCGTTTCCTCTTTCGGTTCATTGACGTAATGATGTAATCTCACTTTCACCCACCGACAGAGGAGGCCAGGATGGAAGAGTTCGCTGGTTGGTTCGCAGGCCGGATCCCGGCGGAGTGGTTCGAGGGGCCGCCCTCGGTGACCGCCGACCGTGAGGAGATCATGGTCGTCGGAACCCTCCCCGAGCCCGAGCTCCCGGCCGACGCCGGCCCCGAGGGCCGAGAGGCTGCGCTCACCGCACGGATCTCAGGGTTCCGGGAGGACACGCGCGGCAAGCGGATGCGCATCGCCGATGAGGCCCAGCGACGGTTCGGCCGGAAAGTGAGCTGGGGGGCCTCCTGCGGCGACGACACCGCTGCGTTCACGACCCTTTCGGTGCCGGCCATGACACGTCTCCGGATGAACGAGCGGCGTGTGCTGGACACGCTGATCGAATCGGGCGTGGCGAGGAGCCGGAGCCACGCCCTCGCCTGGTGCGTCCGGCTGGTGGCCGAGCGCCAGGATGAGTGGCTGAAGGATCTCCGGGATGCGCTCAAGAAGGTCGAGGAAGTGCGCGGGGAAGGGCCCACCGAGTAGCGTCTCCCTCGGTGCTCAAGTTCCGTGCGCCGGGGGCCGACGTTGTAAGTATGGCCGAGAGGGGACATTGGCTTCGCCGTCGCCTGACGTCCGCTGCGCTGTCGACGCTGGTTGTGATGCTCGTGCAGTCGCTGGGAGCGGGTTCGGCCGGAGCGACGCCCCCTTCGTGGACTGACGGCGAGAACGGCAGCGGACCCGCTCCGCTCCCCGCCCACATATCGCGCTCCGAGCGTCTCCGGATCCCGTCGCAGACGTGGACCGACCTCGGCCCGGACGACATGTGGGCCAAGGCGGCGATCAACCATGTCGCCGGCACCTACGACTGGATGCGCGACGTCGCGCCGGATCACGACGGGAACTGGAGCTTCAGGCCGGACGCCTTCGAGACACGCAAACGCTGGGCGCGAGCGTTGGTTCGAGCGTTCGCACCGGACGCGCAGCCGGATCCCTCGGTGACGTTCCCCGACCTCGACCCGGCCGATCCGTTCCAACCGTCGGCAGCGATCGCGGTGCAGCAAGGCTGGATGACCCGAGGGGCCGGCGGCCTGTTCAAACCGAACGACATCGTGACGGCTCGAAGCGTGCATCGCTCGCTCGTCCTTGCGATCGGGATGGGATCCACCGCCGCAGCCCTCGACCGGCTGGCGACGGCCGACGGCTACGTGTTCGACACGCCTCGGTTCTTCGGTGTCAACCTCCTGGCGATGCGGCTGGGTCTTCGCTTCAACAACAAGGTCGACGAGTCCCAAGACGTCACGCCGAGCTCGCCGCTCCGCCGCAAGCAGGTCGCATGGTCTCTGTATCGAGCGACCACGCTCGAGGGCTGGGTCGTCCCCTACCTCGAAGGTCAGTACGCAGGCATGGTCTTGCCGAAGATGGGTCCGGACCGCAAGTCGATCGTCGACTGGGGCGTCCGCTACGTCGCCTTCCCGTACATCTGGGCGGGCGAGTGGGGACTCGACACGGCTTCTCCTCCCGCGTTCGGCAGCCAGCCGGGACCGGGCTTCGATTGCTCGGGGCTCTCGTGGTGGGCGCTCCGCAGGGACGACGACGTCTGGGATGTCTCGCCGCCCCGCCCGTATCAGGGCTGGTCCCTCCCGCAACGGACGTCGTCCGAGATGGCTCGCTTGACGAAGAAGCGGCTCCACTATTCTGACCTCCGACCCGGGGATCTGATGTTCTACGACGGGGATCGGAACGGGACCGTCGACCACGTCGACGTCTTCGTCGGCAACGGATGGTCGCTCGACTCATCGAGCAGCGTGGGCGGCGTGACCCTGATGTGGGTCAAGACCGGCTGGTACAGGCAGCACTTCGTGCACGGTCGGCGCATCCTGCCGACTCCCTAGGCCCACTCCCTAACCGGCGTCGACCGCGCGCTGCAGGATCTCCTTCTCCTCGTCCGTGAGCGGGCGGCTGCGACCGGTCTCGGGGTCTCTCGCGACGATCACGGACTCGGATTCGGCCGATAGCCTGCCGTCCGTCGCGAGCACACGCTCTGCGGTTCGCACACTCGACGTGCCGAACCCCGTGACCCGGCAGTGCACCACCACCTCTCGGTCCTTCTGGTTCAGCTCGCTCCGGTAGTCGATGGCCACCCGTGCGATCACGAAGTCCCACGCCCGTTCGCCAAAGAGCGACTCGAGCCTCTTCCAGGTAGTTCAGGAACACCGCGTTGTTGACGTGGCCGTACGCGTCCACGTCACGCCAGCGGATCGGGATCCTCACCTCGGCCGTCACGAGCTGTAACGGTAGCGGGAAACCTCGGGCGTACTGCCGGCCCCCTTGGACGTGGAACGGGGGCCTCTCGACGAGAGGCCCCCGTTCCGAACTTGCCTGCGATCCGAGCGCGCTCTAGAAGTCCATGTCGCCGCCGCCGGGCATGGCGGGGGCGGCCTTCTCCTTCTCGGGCTTCTCGGCGACCACGGCCTCCGTTGTTAGGAACAGCGCCGCGATGCTGGCAGCGTTCTGCAGCGCCGAGCGGGTCACCTTGGCGGGATCGACGACGCCGAACTTGAACATGTCGCCGTACTCGCCGGTGGCCGCGTTCAGGCCCTGGCCGGGATCCATCGAGCGGACCTTCTCGATCACGACGCCGCCCTCGAGGCCGGCGTTGTGGGCGATCTGCTTCACGGGCTCCTCCAGGGCGCGCCGGACGATCGTCGCGCCGGTGAGCTCGTCACCCTCGAGGTCGACCTTGTCCAATGCGCTCTGTGCGTTCAGGAGCGCGACGCCGCCGCCGGCGACGATGCCCTCCTCGACCGCGGCCTTCGTCGACTGCACGGCATCCTCGATGCGGTGCTTCTTCTCCTTCAGCTCGACCTCGGTGGCCGCGCCAACCTTGATCACCGCGACGCCGCCGGAGAGCTTGGCCAGCCGCTCCTGCAGCTTCTCCCGGTCGTAGTCGGAGTCCGTCTTCTCGATCTCGGACTTCAGCTGATTGATCCGGCCCTTGATGTCCTCGTCCTTGCCGCCACCTTCGACGATCGTGGTCTCGTCCTTGGTGACCACGATCTTGCGAGCCGTGCCGAGGAGATCGAGGGTGACGTTCTCGAGCTTCAGTCCGACCTCCTCGGAGATCACCTGACCTCCGGCGAGGATCGCGATGTCTTGGAGCATCGCCTTCCGCCGGTCGCCGAAGCCGGGCGCCTTGACGGCCACGGACTTGAACGTGCCGCGGATCTTGTTGACGACGAGGGTGGCGAGTGCTTCGCCCTCGACGTCCTCGGCGAGTACGACGATCGGCTTGCCGGTTTGCATGACCTTCTCGAGCAACGGCAGCAGGTCCTTCACCGCCGAGATCTTCGAGTTGGCTATCAGGATGTAGGGCTCTTCGAGCACCGCCTCCATCCGCTCGGGATCGGTGATGAAGTACGGCGAGATGTAGCCCTTGTCGAAACGCATCCCCTCGGTGAACTCCAGCTCCATGCCGAAGGTGTTGGATTCCTCGACGGTGATGACGCCGTCCTTGCCAACCTTGTCGACCGCCTCGGCGATCTTCTCGCCGATCTCGGGGTCGGCTGCGGAGATCGCACCGACGTGAGCGATGTCGTCCTTCGAGTCGACCTCCTTCGCGGAGTTCTTGATGGCCTCCACGGCGAGCTCGACCGCCTTCTCGATGCCGCGCTTGATCGACATCGGGTTGGCGCCGGCAGCCACGTTGCGCAGCCCTTCCTTCACGATCGCCTGCGCGAGGACCGTCGCAGTCGTGGTGCCGTCGCCGGCCACGTCGTCGGTCTTCTTCGCGACTTCCTTGACGAGCTCCGCCCCGATCTTCTCCATCGGGTCCTCAAGCTCGATCTCCTTGGCGATGGACACGCCGTCGTTCGTGATCGTGGGCGCGCCCCACTTCTTCTCGAGCACCACGTTGCGGCCCTTGGGGCCGAGCGTGATCTTCACGGCGTTCGCCAACTGGTCCATACCCCGCTCGAGCGCGCGCCGCGCGTCCTCGTCGAAGCTGATGAGTTTGGGAGCCATACCCTCGTGACCTCCTTCTCGGTCTTGGGTTTCTCGGTGCTTGTTCTCGGTCTCGGGCTCGGCCTGGGTAGGTCGGCCCGCTTGGCGTCTGACGCCTTCACAGGCTGGCCGTGCGACTGCTAGCACTCGGGACACCCGAGTGCTAAAGATTCTAGGGGCCTCCTCGCGCGAGTGGCAAACGCTCGAACCCGCTCCGACCCCCGCCTCAGGTCTCCTCAGACCCCTCCCGCGGGCACCGCCGCCCCCGGCGGGGGCATATCCTCTCCGCCGATGAGTGCGCGGCCGAACTGGACCCTCCGATTCACCCACCCGACGATCGAGCAAGTGGCCTGGGCATCGCAGGCCCCGGACCACCTCGCGGCGGTGACCACCGAGGACGGCAGCACGCAGGCCTGGGCCTGGAACCTGGGGTCGGACGAGCGGCGGCGCGTCTCCCACGGTGGCGTGGGCGCCGAGGAGGCCCACATCGTCCCCGACGGGTTGGGCGTCGTGTGGTGGTACGACGAGGTCGGGAACGAACGAGGGCGTTGGATCCTGTCGCCCTTCGAGGGAGGCGAAGCGCGACCCCTCTTCCGCGGCTTCCACGACGGATGGATGATGGGCATCTCCCTGATCCAGGGAGGCGTTGCCGCGGGCCTCGCCTCCGACGACGACTATCGGGTCTTCGTCTCGATCGGGGACGAGCAGGCGCGCGAGCTCTACCGGAACCCCGAGCCCGCGGGAGTGGGCAGCGAGTGGCCGCAGGGCGGCGGCGGACTGTCTCCCGACGGCGCGCTGGTGTGCATCCATCATTCCGAGCACGGCGACATCGACCGCCAGGCACTCAGGGTCCTCGACAGCCGATCCGGCGAGGGTGCAGGCGACCAGGTCGACCCGGGGCTGCGGATGGAGGCGGTCGCCTGGTCGCCCGCGCCTGGCGTCCGGCGGCTCCTCTTCACCCAGGAGCGCAGCGGCATCGAACGGCCGGCGGTGTGGGACCTCGACACGCGGCACCGAGTCGACCTCGCGATGGAAGACGTCGTCGGCCCCGTGATCCCGCAGGGATGGACGCCCGACGGCGGCCGTCTCCTCGTGCACAACGACCCAGGAGAGGGCCTCGCCCGGCTCCTTACGGTGGATCCGGCGACGGGATCGTACGAGGAGGAGGTCGTTTACGAGGGGACGATCTACCAGGCGGGGTTCAGGCCCGACGGCGCGCTCTGGCTCCGGGCCGACTCGAGCGTCGCCCCACCGTCGGTCCGTGAGGCGGGCGGCGACACGGTCCTCGCGCTGCCGCTCGATCCCCCTCCGCCAGGGACCCGGAGTCGATGGCTGTCGTGGAGCAATCCCGCCGGCGACCTCATCAACGGGTTCATCACGACTCCCGGAGGACCCGGCCCGTTCCCGACGATCGTCTCGATCCACGGCGGCCCCGAGTGGCATCACACCGATCTCTGGGATCCGGCGCTCCAGGCATTCGTCGACGAAGGGTTCGGGGTCCTGCAGGTCAACTACCGGGGCTCCACCGGTCGGGGCAAGGTGTTCCGCGAGGAGCTGAAGGGCAACATCGGGTTCCCGGAGACCGAGGACATCGTGGCGGGTGTCGATCACCTGGTGGAAGCCGGCATCGCCGACCCGGCGGCCCTCTTCCTGGAGGGCTGGTCGTGGGGCGGCTACCTCACCACCCTGATCGCCGGTCTCCATCCCGATCGCTGGCGTGCCGCATGTGCCGGGATCCCGGTCGGGGACTACGTCGCCGCGCACTATGAGAGCGCCCCGACGATGCGTGCGTGGGACCTCGCGACGATGGGGGGCTCGCCGATGGACCTTCCCGAGCTCTACCGCGAGCGGAACCCGATGACCTACGTCGACCACGTGAAGGCTCCGATGCTGATGATCGCCGGCGAGCACGACAGCCGATGCCCCCTCGGCCAGGTGATGGTCTACGCCCATGCGCTCCGGGCGCGCGAGCACGAGGTGGAGGTGCACCTCTACCGTGGTGGACACCATGCGCTCGAGGTGGAAGAGAAGATCGCCCACACCTGCATGACCGTCGACTTCTTCAAACGCCACCTCACGGGCTGACCTCCCGGAGGGACGTTCCTCTACTCCTCGGCCGGCATGTTGTCCGACATCTCCCGGATCTGCTCGACGATCTCGGCGTTCGCGAGCGTCGTGACGTCGCCGAGAGCTCGCCCGTGCGCCACGTCGCGGAGCAGCCGCCGCATGATCTTGCCCGACCGGGTCTTGGGCAGGTCGGTCGTGAAGATGATGCCGTGAGGCCGAGCGATCTTCCCGATCTTCGCGGCAACGTGGTTGCGAAGCTCCTCCGCCATCGTCTCGTCGCCCACGTACTGGGACTTCAGGGTGACGAAGGCGACGATCGCCTCGCCCACGACGTCGTCAGGCTTGGACACGACCGCGGACTCGGCGACCTTGTTGTTGTCCACGAGCGCGGATTCGATCTCGAAGGTGGACAGACGATGGCCGGCGACGTTCATCACGTCGTCGATCCGCCCCAAGAGCCAGAAGTACCCGTCCTCGTCCCGCTTCGCGCCGTCGCCGGCGACGTAGATCTCCGGTCCGTACTTCGAGAAGTAGGTCTGCACGTATCGGTCCGGATCCCCCCAGATCGTGCGCGAGATCGCGGGCCAGGGTCGCGTGAGGACCAGGTAGCCCCCGCTCCCGAGCGGCACACTCTCGCCCCGCTCATCGAAGATGTCCGCCTCGATCCCCGGGAACGGAACGGTGGCCGAACCCGGTTTGAGGACGGTGATTCCCGGGAGCGGCGTGATGAGGATCGCGCCGGTCTCGGTCTGCCACCAGGTGTCCACGACCGGGGCGCGCTCGCCACCGATCACCTTCCAGTACCAGACCCATGCCTCCGGATTGATCGGCTCGCCCACCGACCCGAGCATCCGGATCGAGGAGAGGTCGTGCTTCTCCGGGAACTCCGTCCCCCATCGCATGAACGCTCGGATCGCCGTCGGCGCCGTGTACAGGATCGTCGCACCGTAGGACTCGACGATCGACCACCAGCGGTCCTTATCGGGCCAGTCCGGCGCGCCTTCGTACATGATCCCCGTCGTGTGGTTCGCGAGCGGCCCGTAGACGATGTAGGAGTGGCCGGTGACCCATCCGCAGTCGGCGGCACACCAGAAGACGTCGTCCTCGTGGATGTCGAAGATCATCCGGTGCGTCGCCGCGACCTGCGTGAGATAGCCGCCGGTCGTGTGCGCGATCCCCTTCGGCTTGCCGGTGGTGCCGCTCGTGTACAGGAGGTAGAGGAAGTCCTCGGCGTCCATCTCCTCGGGCGGGCACTCGGTGGGCTGGTCCGCGACAAGGTCGTGGTACCAGACATCCCTCTCCGGCGTGAAGTCGTGGTCGTTCTCGCAGCGGCGGAGGGTGATCACGTGCTCGATGCTGGGGCACTCCTTGACGGCCTCGTCGGCGTTGGCTTTGAGGGGCACGACCTGGCCGCGGCGCCATGCGCCGTCCGCGGTGATCAGGACCTTGGCCTCGGCGTCGTTGATGCGATCGCGGAGCGAGTCGGCGCTGAAGCCGCCAAACACCACCGAGTGAGGGGCGCCGATCCGCGCGCACGCGAGCATCGCGATCGGCAGCTCCGGCACCATGCCGAGGTAGATGTTCACCCGGTCGCCCTTCCGCACTCCGAGCGACCGGAGCCCGTTGGCGAGCCGGCAGACCTCCTCCAGCAGCTCTCGGTAGGTGATCGTGCGTGTGTCGCCAGGCTCACCCTCCCAGTGGTAGGCGACCTTGTCCCCGCCCCCCGCCTCCACATGGCGGTCCAAGCAGTTGACGGAGGCGTTCAGGGTCCCCCCCACGAACCACTTCACGAAGGGAGGGGTCCACTCCATCACGGTGTCCCAGCGGCGGCTCCACGTCAGCTGCTCCGCCTGCTCGGCCCAGAACGCTTCCGGATCCTGAGCCGCTCGCTCGTAGATCGCCAGATCCGAGACGACGGCCTGCTCGACGAAGCCTGGATGAGGCGGAAAGACCCTCTTCTCCACGAGGAGGTCCTCGATGTTCTGCTGAGGCTCGGTCACCCTGCTCCCCTCCTCGTCCCGGTCTTCGGGGCCCCTCTGGCTCCTTCTCGGAGGCTCGTGTGGCCTTCTGAGGCTCCCCTCTTGCCCCTCTGGGCTGCTCCTGTGGCTCCCCTCTTGGGCCCTCTCGCGCCCTCTGGGGGTTGGAAGCCTCAATCGTACGGGAGCCGCCCTGTGACGTGCGAGCGCTGGGGTGCTTGCATAGGCGGAACGACAGAGCCACCATCGTGCTCGGAGCCGCCCATCGAGGCGGCTCTGGGAGCACGATGGGGGGAAGGGAGGCATAGTGGCTCAGTACGAGGCGTATTGCGTGAAGTGCAAGGCGAAGCGTCAGTTCGAGGGGACGGTCGTCACCCTCAAGAACGGGCGGAACGCCGCGTCGGGGACCTGTCCCGTGTGCGGCACCAAGGTCATGCGGATCCTCGGCAAGGCTGACGTAGCGGCGTCCTAAGGACGAGACAGCAGCTGCTCGGGGCTGACGAGCACACGCCCCGGGGTCATGAGACGGTGGCGGGCCGAGAGGTCCGCCACCGTCGTCTCGGCGAACACCGCCTGGACCGCTATCGCCACATCAGCCCAGAAGCCTTGCAGCCCACAGCGTGAGTCCTGGAAGCAGGTGTGGTCAGAGGGCTCCAGGCAGAACATCGGGAAGATCTGGCCTTCGATCGCGTCCGCGATCTCGGCCACCGTGATCTCCTCTGCGGGACGCGCAAGCCGGCACCCTCCTCCGCCGCCGCGGAAGCTCTCCACGAGGCCGGCCTTCGAGAGCGCGCCCAGCTGCTGCTCCAGGAAGCGGACGGGGATCTGCTGCCGCAACGCGATCTCCCTCGCCGGCACGAGCACGCCTGCGTGGGAGCCGTCCGCCAACTCGATCATGGCGCGCATCGCATATTCGAGCTTCTGCGAGACCTTCAGCACGGCAACGTCCTCTCACCAAGGAGCGTAGGAGGGGCGTCCGGCGCCGTCAACGGCACGCCCCTCGGCAAGATCACCCAGATTCAAGGTATGCAGGCGGAAGGGCCCCCGATCCGATGAATCCATCATCGGATGTAGGTGGAGTGGGCTTCCCCCAGAAGGAGGACAGATCGGATGGGACGGGTGCTGGTCGTCGATGACGAGCCTGACGTCCTGCTCCTTTGCAGGCTGAACCTGCAGCAGCGTGGGCACGAGCTGCTCGAGGCATCCGGGGGGGCTCGCGCCCTGGAGCTGGCCCGGGAGCGGCACCCGGACGTGATCGTGCTGGACCTGATGATGCCGGGGATCAACGGCTATGACGTCCTCGAGGCCCTTCAAGAAGAAGAAGCGACCTCGGACATCCCGGTTCTGGTGCTCACGGCGAAGTCTCTCCGCGCGGATCGAGAGCGCGCCCACGGGCTGGGTGCCTCGGCGTTCCTGACGAAGCCCTTCATGCCGAGCGAGCTCTGCGAGATGGTGGACTCGCTGCTGTCTCCCGATCGTCCGGACTGACCCGCTCTCAGGCCGCGCCGGCCTGATCCTCACCGAGCACCACGACGACGTCCGCCGACTTCGACACGAGATCCGCCAGGGTGGCCGAAAGAGGCTTCACCGGCACGCCGCCGAGGTAGGTCTCCGAGAGCAGCTGGGCGTCCGCCTTGTTCTGGGCCACATTTTGGTCTCTGCGGTAGTACACGACCGAATCCACCACCGGCTTGTCCGGCGCGTCCGCCGGCTCCCCGGCCCGAAGGTAGCCCTCTTGTTCCAGCAGGATCTGGAAGTCCCCTGCGTACCCGGCCTTCGAGGTCCCGTTGAGCACCTGGACCAGCACTCCGTCCTGATTCGGGACGACCGACTGCTGCGGGGAGCGAGAGGGTGAGGGCGTCTCGGAAGGAGAAGAAGGTGTCGGCGAGTCCCCGGGGGCAGCCACGGTCTTGCCGTCGGAGAATCCGTTCGCGAGCAGGGCGACACCCCCGATGACGAGGGCGATCACTATCGCGAGCCGAGAGACACCCGGATTCATGCGTCCATCCTACCGGCGAATCTCAGGCCGGCTCAGACGCGGACGCCCAGGCCTGAGGCCGTCCGGGCGCGCCGCCTCACCTCTCTGACCCGGCGCAGCCGGCGAACGAGCATCGGATCGTAGACGAGGGCCTCCGGGCGATCGATGACCTTGTGGAGGAGCTGGTGGTAGCGGGAGGGTGAGAAGCCGAACCGCTCGCGGATCGCGCGTTCCTTCGTCACCGAGAGCTTCCAGGCCTCCCGCTCGAAGTCCAGGACCTCCCTCGACCGCTGGTCCAGCTCGGATCGTGGCCGCGCCTTTCGCCGTCCCTTGCCCATGCGGCGAGGGTAGCTCCCGCGCAGCCCGGTTCAAGCATTGGCACTCGCCTCCCGAAACCTTGAGGAGATGGCAGGATGGGGGGGTTCAGGAAGGCCCTGGTTCATGGCGCGAGGCGAAGACGTCGAAGAGAGAGCCGCCCCGGCGGCTGATCTCCGTTTCGTGGCGCAGCTCAACATGCTCCACAGCATGGCCACCGCGCTGGCGAGCCTGGACGACGTCTCGGAGATCGGTGCGGCGATCACCGAAGAGCTCCGGACCATCCTCGACTATCACAACTGCCGTGTGTACGTGATGCAGGAAGACGGATGGACGCTGATGCCCGTCGCGTTCCGCGGCGAGATCTTCTACGAGTACGAGCACGAGACGTTGGAGGAGCTGATCACCCACGTCGGCGAAGGCATCACCGGTTGGGTGGCCGAGCATCGAACCTCCGTCCTCGCCCCTGACGCGAGGCTCGTCCCGTTCGCCGTCCAGATCCCCGACACCGAAGACATCCTGGAGTCGATGCTGGCCGTGCCGATGACGGTGGGCGAGACGGTCCAGGGGGTCATCGTCCTGTCGAGCCTCGGCTACGGTGCCTTCGACGAGGAGGACCAGCGTCTCCTCGAGGTGTTGGCATCGCACGCCGCGATCGCGATCTCCAACGCGAAGCTCCTGCAGGCCGAGCGCGAGGCGGCGGAGACGTCGTCGGCTCTCCTCGGACTGTCGAAGCGGCTCACCCAGCTCCGGTCGGTCGGCGACATCTTGCAGGGGGCGATCGAGACCGTCTCCTCACTGATCGATGCGGCGGCGGTCGCGTTCCACGTTCGCGATGAGCACACCGGTGACTTCAGGCTCGCGAGGCTCCTCACGATCGACCCCGATGCGATCCGCCCCTGGCTCGAGATCGGCGACGTGCCCGAGTCGGTCGCGGCATCGATCGTGTTCGACAACGACGAGCCATTGGTCTTCCCGCGCGATTCCCCGCTCAGCAAGGATCAGGACTATCTCGTCTCGAAGGAGCCACGAGAGGTACTGATCACGCCGGTGACGTGGGAACCGGACGGGGCCGGGACGATCGCGGTGGTCGGACGCGATGGTGATGGGATGTTCGCCGAGCGCGAGCTTCGGCTGATCCGAGGCGTCGCCGACCTCACGTCGCTCGCGCTCGGCAATGCGAGGCGGATGTCGGAGCTGGAACGGTTCCATGAGCTCGTCGCAGGATTGGATGCGGCGTTCTGGGAGGCGTCGCTTCCCGGTCTGGTGTTCACGTTCGTCGCCGGCGCCGTGCACGATCTCCTTGGCGGCGACACCGAGTCGTGGCCCGACGATGCCCGCGCATGGGGGTCCCACATCGACGAGCGCGACCGCGACGACGCGATGGCGGGACTCCGGCGCGCGATCGAGAGCGGCGTGGGCGAGGCCCTCGAGTATCGGGTCACGAGCGACGACGAGTCACCGCGATGGATCCGCGACCTGATCCACGTGATCAGAGGCCGCGGAGGGGCGCCGACGATCCTCAGGGGCCTCATGGTGGATATCACCGAGCGAAAGGCAGCCGAGCGAGCGCTGCGCGCGAGCGAGCGGAAGTACTCGGATGCGTTCAAGCGTGAACGAGAAGCAGCGCAACGACTCCGCATGCTCGATGAGATGAAGAACACCTTCCTGGAGGCCGTCTCACACGACCTCCGTACGCCCCTCACCTCGATCCTCGGCTCGGCCCTCACGCTCGAGCGCTCGAAGCTCGACCTACCCGCCGAGGATGCGCTCGACATGGTGGGAAGGATCGCGGCCAACGCCAGGAAGCTCGAACGGCTGCTCTCGGACCTTCTCGACCTCGATCGTCTCCAGCGCGGGATCGTCTCACCGAAGCGGCGTGCGACCGACCTCGAGGACTTCGTCCTTCGGGCCGTTGCGGAGATGGACACGCAGGGCCGGAGGATCGAGCTGGACATCCAGCCGGGGAGCGTGCAGATCGACCAGGCCAAGACGGAGCGGATCCTCGAGAACCTCCTGTCGAACAGCCTTCGGCACACGCCCGAGGACGCGAAGATCTGGGTACGCGCCCGGCCGCAGAACGACGGCGTGTTGTTCATCGTGGAAGACGACGGGCCGGGCGTGCCGGCGGAGCTGCACGAGGCGATCTTCGAGCCCTTCCGGCAGGCGCCGGGGTCTTCCTCGGTGCACTCACCCGGGGTCGGCATCGGGTTGTCCCTGGTTCGTCGCTTCGCGGAGCTGCACGGCGGAAACGCGTGGGCGGAAGAACGCGAGGGTGGGGGCGCGTCGTTCCACGTCTTCCTGCCGGGTTCCTAGGGCGCCGTACCGATCCACGAGCGCGCTGCCTCGTTCGGAGCCGGCGGTCGGACTCGAACCGACGACCTAGCGATTACAAATCGCTTGCGCTACCAGCTGCGCCACGCCGGCCGGGTGGAGTCTATCGGGGTGACGGCCCGGTCTTGAAGACGAACCCGTAGGTGAAGAGCCCGTAGAGGACGAAAGCGTCGAGGGCGAGGCCGAGCAAACCCGAGCTTCCGGAGCCTCGGAGCTGAGCCAATCCCGTCAAGATCCCCAACGATGCGACCACGATCCCGAGGACCCGCCCCGCCGGCCGGAGCCGAAGGACCAACCAACCGGCCACGAGCGACAGCCCCCCTTGAAGCACGAGCCAGAACGCAGCGATGCGCTCCGCCGACCCACCTTCGAGGAACGGGATGTCGATGTTGACCCTATCTCCGCTCACCCCCATCGACCCGACGACGAGGGAGAGCGCCCCGGCAACCATCAAGACTCCGGCGGCGCCCGTGACGGGCCCGGGCCGGCGCACGGGCGCAACCAGCGGCCTCGGCGTAGGCACGCCGCTGAAAGGATCCGCGGGAGGGGGTGGCAGAGAGCTCATGGGGTGGTGCCGGGTATGTCGGCAGGACCGAGCCTAGCCACGTCCCTGAGGGGAGGCAACGACGCGAGCCGGAAGAACGAACCCGTAGAGAGCGGCGGCGAGAGCCGCGGATGCGTTCAGCGATCCGACACGACCCGTCACCGGGAGTGCCACCAGGACATCGCAACGTTCCCGCACCAGCCTCGACATGCCCTCCCCCTCCGAACCGATCACGACCGCGACGCGACCATCCGGACACGGTTCGTCGAAGATCGTGCGGGGAGCCTTTTCGTCCATGCCCACCACGGAGAAGCCGACCTCCTGGAGCCGGGCGAGCGCCCGAGCGATGTTGGCGACGACGGCGTGTGGCAGGTGCTCCAACGCTCCGGCGGACGCACGCACGGCTGCGGGCGTGACACCGGCCGCGCGCCGTGCGCGCGTCACGAGAGCAGCCGCGCCGGCGGCCTCGGCCGTCCGCGCCGCGGCCCCGAGGTTCTGCGGGTCCGTGATCCCGTCCAGGACGACGACGAGGGCGTCGGGACCGAACGCGAAGGTGGCAAGGTCCCGCTCCCCCATCTGGGTGCGGGCCGCGCGGCCGCCGACCGTCCGCGCGACGACCCCGCGATGATCGTGTGCCAGGTGGTCCAGCTCCCGGCGCTCCGTTGCGCGGACGGGCACCTTGGCCGCGCGGGCCGCCTCGCGGACCGCCTGAAGCCCTTGGGTGTCACGCGCGCCGACGGCGACGAGCACCTCCGTCACCTGCCCTGCACGTAGCGCCTCGACGACGGCGCGACGCCCGATGACCAGCTCGTCGCTCACCCAACCACCGCGAGCGCCAGGCACCCGATGCCGTCACCGACGAGGCCGAGTCCCTCCGGCCGAGTGGCCTTCACGGACACGCGATCGACGGGGATCCCTGAGATCGCGGCGAGGCGGTCGCGCATCTCGCCGCGTCTGGGCGCGATCTGCGGACGGTCGCACACCACGGTGATGTCCATCGACACCGGCGCGCGGCCCAGGTCCGAGAGGATGCGCAGCGTTCTGCCTAGGAGCTCGTCCCCAGCGATCCCTGCCGTCTCCGGTGCCGTCTCGGGGAAATGCTCCCCGATGTCGCCCATAGCCACAGCTCCGAGCAGTGCGTCGGCGACGGCGTGACACACGACGTCGCCGTCGGAGTGTCCGGATAGGCCGTCCTCGTCTTCGAACAAGAGGCCCCCGAGCCACAGCTCCCCGCCCGCGATGAACGGGTGCACGTCGAACCCCAAGCCCACCGCAGGTTCAGCCATCGCGGCCCCCCATCCGCCGGTCCGCGTGCGCCAGATCGGCGAGGGTGGTGATCTTGACGTTGGCCGGGTCGCCCGGGATAGCGCGAACCTCGAAGCCGGCCCAACGGAGCATCGAGGCGTCGTCGGTGAACGACGCGCCGGCCACCTCGGCCTTCGCGTGGGCCTCCCGGAGGACGGACGTTCGGAAGGCCTGCGGCGTCTGTCCCAACGCCAGCTCCTCCCGGGCCTCAGTGCCCTCAACGAGCTCACCCCGAACACGGAGAACCGTATCCGTCACGGCCAGCACAGGAACGGCTCCGTCGGCGCCGTCCAACACCGCCTCGATGACGCGTGCGAAGAGCTCCGGCGACGCGAACGGGCGGGCGGCATCGTGGACGGCGACGACGTCGATCAGCCCCGGCACCTCTGCCAGCGCCGCTCGCACCGAGGCTTGACGCGAATCCCCTCCCTCGACGAACCGGGCGGACACGCCGAGATCCTCCACGCACGCGCGAGCACGTCCTTCCCAGCCGGGAGGAAACGTCACCACGAGCCCGCTCACCGAGGGGGACGCAGCGGCCGCGGCTGCGGCCACCGCGAGCATCGGGCGGTCGCCGATCGTGAGCAATGCCTTGGGTTGCGCGGTGCCCAGCCGACGGCCGGCGCCGGCGCCCAACAGGATCACGGTCGCGCCATCAGGCTCCACGTTCGAAGCATCGCAGACCGAGACTGGTCAGGCGCCGGCGCCGGCCGTCGCGGGCGCCTCGCCCGTGGGTGCCGCGAAGATCATCCGACCGGTGGTTGTTTGGATCACGTTCGTGACCCGGACCTCCACCTGCGAGCCGATGCGCTCGGCCGCCTGCTCGACAACGACCATCGTGCCGTCGTCGAGGTAGGCGACCGCCTGTCCGTGCTCGCGGCCTTCTTTGACCACCCGGACGGAGATCTCGTCTCCGGCGGTATACGGCACACGGAAGCGAGAGGCGAGGGCGTTGATCTGCGCGACCGGAACGCGGAGGGCCTCCGCGACCTTCGACATGTTGTGATCCACGGTGATGAGCTGCGCGCCGCGCTCGCGCGCGAGGCGCACGAGCGCGGCGTCGACATCGATGACGCCCGCTTCCTCCACCAACTGGAACTGCACGGTGGGCGCCTTCTGGAGCTCTACGAGCATGTCCAGCCCGCGCCTGCCGCGCGACCGTCGGTGATGATCCGAGGAATCGGAGATCGCCTGGAGCTCCCGGAGCACGCCCTCGTGCAACAGGATCGTGCCGGCCACGAAACCGGTCGCGACCAGGTCGGCTACCCGGCCGTCGATCAGCGCGCTCGTATCGAGGACGTGCAGGTCCCCCCGCGTCACGCCCGCGGCCCGCGGCTTGATCCCGACGAGGCCGAAGATGTCCTCGTACTTCGTCTGACCCAACCGATACCCCACCGTCCCGAACGTGAGGTAGAGGAACACGATAGCCGGCCACGACGCGGCTGCGGGCAGGAACAGCAGAGGCACCATCATCAAGGCGGAGATGAGCAGCCCAAGCACGAGTCCTACGACGCCGCCTGCCAATACCGCCGGTGGCTTCTTGCCGAGCTCCGTCTCAAGGCCATGCACGGCTTGGAGCGTGAGGCGTCCGAAAACCCCTCCCACCACGTAGCCGACCCCCGCGCCGAGGAAGACGAACAGAAGGGCACGACTCGTGCTGGTCGTGCCGGTGGCTTCCCCGATCCGGGCCCCGACGGTCGCGATCAGGGCGACGAAGATGAGACGGACGCCGCTGGCGACACGCCCGCGGACGTCGCCGCCTCCACGCCCGTGCTCGTTCTCCGTCACGATGCTCACCCCGCCTCGGAAAGCTCGATCGAAGGCGCCATGGCGCCCCTCCAGGGGTCATCGGCGCATGTCGGACTCCTCCTGAGTTCCTGATTGGAACGGTCGGTAGGAACTGCCTCAGGCTTGGGCGGCCATCTTCACGCCGTGAGCGCCGTCCAAGACGTCGTCGATCATGATCTCGGCATCCTCTTCGGACTTGCCGGCCGCATGGGAGAGCTCCGAGATCAGGATCTGCCTCGCCTTGTGGATCATGCGCTTCTCACCAGCAGAAAGACCCTTCTCACGGTCTCTGATCGAGAGGTTCCGGAGCACCTCGGCAACCTCGAAGGGGTCGCCGGAGTGGAGCTTCTCCAGGTTGTTCTTGAACCGGCGACTCCAGTTGGCTGCCGAGATGGTCTCGGCCTCGGTGAGGACCTTCAGGATCTTCTTGACCTGCGCCTTGCTGATGACGGGCCGAAGACCGACCTGCTCCGCCGAATCCACCGGGACCGAGAGTGTCAGGTCGCCGTACACGACGCGCAGCACGAGGTATTTGCGCTTCTCTCCGAGGAAATCCTTGTCCTTCAGCTCTTCGATCACGGCCGCCCCGTGCTCGGGATGGACGACGGTGTCTCCCTTACGGAACGCGGACAAGTGGTTCCCCCTTCACGAGAGCAGGCCTCCGGCCGAAGCGTGGCCGGCGAGGATAGGAGAATAGCACGGAACGCCTGGTGCTCGCAACCCAAAACCGCAGGTCAGAGGCACTTTTCTCGGTTCGGGGTTAGTCCGATGGACTATGGTTCGAACCTCAGGACGCCCTGCGTTGCGCTCCGGCTGTTCGGCCGTGCGTCCAGGAGAGTGCCTCCGACACATCCCGAACGGGGATCCATCCGGGATGCCGCCGCATGTCTGGACCCGGGGCGGCGAACACATGACGACACCCTGCGGCCTCGGCAGCGGCGAGCCGTTGCGGCATCGCGGACGCTTGACGGACGATCCCCGTGAGCGACACCTCTCCCACGAAGGCGCCCCCCTCCGGCGTGGGGACACCTGACACGGCCGACGCGAGAGCGGCGGCGACCGCCAGATCGGCCGCGGGATCGTCCACGCGCATGCCTCCCGAGGAGGCTCCGAACAGCTCGGCCCGACCGAGTCGGTAGCCACCGGCGCGAGCGAGCACGGCTGCCATCAGCTGGAATCGGCGTCCGTCGAGCCCCGTGGTCTGGCGGCGCGCGGGACCCTCGACGGACCCCACCAGAGCCTGGACCTCGACGGCCAGGGCCCTGCGCCCCGCGAGGGGGAGCGCGATCGCCGCTCCGGGCACGCCGTGGCCCGAGAGGAGCACATTCGCAGGATCGATCTCGCGAAGGCCGTCGGCGCCCATCTCGAACCATGCCGTCTCCCCCTCCGCACCGAACCGGTTCTTCCCTCCCGAGAGCACGCGAAGGCCGGAGCGAGGGTCACCTTCGAACATGAGCACGACGTCCACGGCGTGCTCAAGCGCGCGAGGACCGGCGACGTCGCCGTCCTTGGTGACGTGGCCGGTCATGACGACCCCGATGCCCTCCTCCTTGGCCATGCCAACGAGGGCATCCGTGCAGTTCCGCACCTGTGCCACGCCTCCGGGCATCTGGGGAGCGGATGGATCCCGTAGCGCCTGGATGGAGTCCACGGCAAGGAGGAACGGCGCTTGGGCGCGCGCCGTTCCGAGCACCGCGGCCAGGTCGCGGCCCGGCGCGAAGGCGACCGCGTCCCCCGCGATGCCGAGTCGTCGCGAGCGAGCCGCGACCTGGCCGTGGGATTCCTCGCCGGACACGAGCAGGCACGACCGCCCTGACTCGGAGAGGCGAGAGAGGAGGTGCAGCAGAAGCGTGGACTTGCCGATCCCCGGCTCGCCCGCGAGGAGGACCACCGACGCCGGCACTAGCCCGCCGCCGAGCACCCGGTCCAATCCCTCGATCCCCGTCGGAACGCGGGGTTCGGTCCCCGAGGTTCCTCCGAGCGTCAGGACGGGAGCGACGGGGGCCGGTCTCCCGCCGACGGAACCCTCGATCGTGCCCCAGAGGCCGCAGCCCGGGCACCGACCGACCCATTGGGCCACCTGTTGCCGGCACTCGGAGCAGGCGAAGAAGGTCCGAGGCCGACTCATGGACGGCTGACGCTAGCTCCCGGCAGTGACACGCCGTGGCGGGGGGTGTCGGCGCCCCCGACTACCTTCCTCTGATTAGGACCATCGGCTCGGATCCGCGGCCGACGGTGTGAGATCGGACCCCCTCGGCTACGAGTTGCGTCGGACATGCCGATAGATGTCTTTGACGACGAAGGAGGAACGGGGTCGTGGAGGTCGTACCGATCGGCGGCGGAGACGCCGGATGGGACCAGGATCCCGACGGACCTGCCATCGGGCCGGCCGAGTGGCTCGCCGAGACGGTCGAGGACACCACCGCCCCACCGGAATTCCCTCTCGTCCTCGTGACCTGGCGGGACGCCTGGTTCGACTTCGACGAGCCGGACCCCGAGGACGCGCGCGCCGACTACCTGGTCAGCACCGTGGGATTCCTCGTGCGGCAGGGACCGCGCTTCGTCTCGGTCGCCCAGGAGGTCCTCCCCGATGGTGACGGTTTCCGCGCGGTCACCCACATCCCTACCGCGGTCGTCGAGAAGATCACACAGCTCCAAGAGCGCGGCGACGCAGCGCTGAGCCAACTGGCCGCTCCGTAGCACGTATACTCGCTCGGCTCGGCGCGGAGGTCGCGCCGACGACGCACACGAAGGAGGGATGAATGATGACAGGGAGCTCGGTCACCGTTCGCGCGTTGCGCCCCTCCGTCTCCCGCTGAGCCGCCCGGCTCGCTCGCGGTAGCTCCCGAAGGACGCGGCGTTCGCCCATGCCCGTATCCGTGACGGCGCCAACATCCCAGCGAAGGGAGCACCCGCGTTGCATGACGAAGCCATCGAGCACTTCCTCGACGAAGGGCTCATCGAACGGGTCATCCGACCCATCAAGAGCGGCAAGGAAGCGAGCGTGCATCTCTGCCGCGCGAACCCGCGCACGACCGGTGAAGAGCTGGCGGCGCTGAAGATCTACCACCCGCTCGACCGGCGCGACTTCCGCGACGAGTCGATCTATCGGGACGGCGAATTCATCAAGGAGCGCCGCATACGCGTCGCGCTCGACAAGAGAACGCGTTTCGGTCGCGAGGTGCAGGGCGGCATCTGGGTCTCACGCGAGTGGGAGACCCTCCAGGCCCTGTTCGCAGCCGGGGCTCCCGTGCCACGCCCGATCGAGGCCACGGATCGGGCGATCCTGATGTCGTACGTCGGCGACGAGGACGACGCGGCCCCACAGCTGCATCGGTATCGGCTCGGCGGTCCAGCCGAAGGTGAGGAGCTGCTCGAGCAGTGCATCCGCGCGGTCGAGCGGATGCTCTTCCACGACGTGGTCCACGGCGACCTCTCACCGTTCAACGTGCTCGTGTGGCGAGGGCAGATCTCCGTGATCGACCTCCCGCAGGCCGTCGATCCGAAGAAGAATCGGCACGCCGAGTCGCTCCTGGCGCGCGACGTGGCGCGCATCTTCGAACACTTCGCTCGCAGAGGAGTCTCCCGGGACCCGGCCCGTACCGCCGAGGATCTGTGGACGGCGTGGACCTTCGCGGATCTCGTTCCCGAGGAGCTGCGCCCGCTGCTCTAGGGTGGCGGTTGAGCCCAGCCCTGAGGCGGGCGGATACTGCGCCATGCCCGAGCGCCGGATCGCGACCGTGCTGATGCTCGATGTGGTGGGCTCGACGAACGTGGCCACCCAGCTCGGCGACGCACGCTACCGGGAACTCTCGTCGCGGTTCAACCGGATCGTGCGAGCCGCGTTGAAGCGGTTCGGCGGGCGCGAGGAGGATCACGCCGGAGACGGGTTCTTCGCGACGTTCACGCAGCCGGACCGGGCGATCCGCTGCGCCGCCGCGCTAGCTAGCGACGTGCGAGCGCTCGGGGTCGAGATCCGCTCCGGGATCCATACCGGGCAGACGGAGTCTCAGGAGGGCAAGACCCACGGGATCGCCGTCGTGATCGGCGCCCGTGTGATGTCGCTCGCCGACGCGGGCGAGATTCTCGTGACCTCCACCACGAAGGAGCTGGTCACGGGCTCCGGCTTCGGATTCGAGGACTTCTCGGCGCACGAGCTGAAAGGCGTGCCGGGGCCGTGGCAGGTCTTCGCCGTGACCGAGGTGGACGATCGGGAGCGGGGGCGGCCGCTCCCGGCGGCCGAGGCGGCGGAACGCCTCGCGGCCGTCCACCCGTCCACCGGTCGGGAGCGGCCGCCTCCGAAGAAGCTGATCGCCGTCGGTTCAGGACTCCTGGCGTTGGTCGCGGTGATCGCCTTCGCTGTCACGCGCGACGACTCGATCCCGCCTCGGTCGAAGGGACCGACGGGATCGGAGGTCCCTGCCTCCGAGTCTGTCGTGCAGATCGACCCCGCTACCGGGGACGTACTCGCATCGATCCCCGCGCCAGTCCCCCAGACCCTGCGTCCGGGCAATACTCCACCGACATCGGCCCACCCCATGGTCGTCGGACAGGGCGGGGTGTGGACCATCCGGTTTCTCGGATCCCTGTACCACATCGACCCTCAGAGGCTCGAGGTCCGAACCCGGATGGAGCTCCTTAACCCAGGCATCGCCGTCTCCTTCAACATCGCCGAGGGCCTCGATGCGATCTGGGTGGCCATCGGCGGGTCCCTGGTCAGAGTCAATCCGGCGACGGATCAGCAGGAGTCGGTTCTCCGGATCCCGGCGAGCGGGACCGGGTTCACCTCAGACGTGGCGGTCGGCGGCGGATACGTATGGCTGAGCACCGGCGGCGGCCGCCTCCTCCGGCTCGATCCCCGGACCGGCCGCCGTCGGTGGGAAGTCGGCTTGGATCCGATCGACACGATCGCGTTCGGGCACGATGCCGTGTGGACGGCCGACTCCTTCGGCGGCACCGTCACGCGGTACGACGTGGACACCATGCGTCCCGAGGCCAGGATCGAGCTCGCCGGAGGCGTCGACGACCTCGTCTCCGGCGACGGGGCCGTCTGGGCACTCTCCCGCGCCTTGGGATCCCTCACCAAGATCGACGTGGTAGAGAACACGTCTGCGCAGATCGTCCCGGTGGGTGAAGACCCGAGTGCCCTCGCGGCCGGATTCGGGTCGGTGTGGGTGGGCGACAAGGACGGGGTGATCCGGCGCGTGGACGAGGACACCCGGCAGGTGACGAAGATCGCGTTCGGTGCCGAGATCCGCGCGATCGCCTTCGACGAGGACACCGACACCTTGTGGGTGGACGTCGCTTGACATCGAGAGAGGACCGGCTCCCCCACACGCCGAGGCGTCTTCTCGATCACCGTCAGAAGGACCTAAACGAAGCGCTCAGCCAGCGCATCCATGGGCCCGTCCAGACCGATGGGCCGACGCCGCCGAGCCGATGCAGGATGCCTTCCTGAAGCTCTGGGAGCGGTGGGATCGGATCGATGGCATCGATGATTCGACCGCCTACCTCTTCCGCGTGGCGTTGACCGGATCCGGGATGCGAGCGCGCGCTGCCCGCCGGGCCGGCCGGCGCCTGATTCCCGTCGGGCGGATCGCGACCCGTTCGACGAGATCGACCTCCGGGAAGACGTCGCGTGGTGTTGCTCGACCTGGCGCCGCGACAACGCGCCGCCCTCCTCCTGCTCGACATGTACGGCTACGGCTCCGGGGAGGCAGCACGGATCATGAGCATCCGCCATCCACCGTGCGGGCCCTCGCGAGCCAAGGACGTGCCGTCCTCAGACGGACCTCGGGAGGCACGCATGCCTGAGCTCAAGGAGGTTTTCGACATGGTCACCAAGCAGACCGAGCCCGACCTGAACTCGTGGAGGGAACAGGAGCAGAGACAGCGGCGCACCGCGAGGAACCGACGGGCGGAGCATTCGCCCTGGTCGCCGCGATCGGGGTCGTTGCCGCCTTCATCGCGGTCATCGCGATGCGTCCCGACGATCGGGACCGCACCGCCGGGCCGCCTCCCATCCGGGAAGACGCCACGCACGTGGTCGTCGATCTCGACACCGGCACCACGTCCACGCTCCCGGCGTCACTCGGCGGCGGCTCCTTCTACGTGGTGTCACCGGACGGGTGACGAGCTGGCCTTCGCTCCCTGGCCGGATCCGATCGGCGATGACAGCCGCCTCCACATCTACATCGGGAGCGCCGACGGAACCGGCGTGCGACGCGTGACACCGCTGTCGACCGGGATGGATGAGGTCAACCCGCGGTGGACCCCGGCGGGGCAGATCGTCTTCCAAGGTCGGAACCGCGTCAACGAGGAGATCGGCGACCTGTACCTCCTCGATCCGGTCACCGGCTCGACGACGAGGCTGACGGACCTGCCGGTGCAGTCCTCGCACCATTGGTTCATGTCGGCGAGCGTGCGTCCCGACGGCCAGCTCATCCTGTTCAACCTGCCCCGGGGGCAGCTGGAGGATCAGGTGTGGGACCTCTGGACGATCGGGGCAACCGGCGGGGAACCTCAGCTCCTGCAGAGGGACGCCGCCCACGGGTCTTACTCGCCTGACGGCACGAAGATCGTGTACCTGGGACGACCGAGGTTCGAGGGTGACACCTTCGCGGGCACAGGCATCTGGCTCGCCGATGCCGACGGGAGAGATCCTCGGCTCCTCGTCATGGCTCCCGGCGAGCAGGAGGAGCTGAATTGGCCGAGATGGTCTCCGGACGGTACGCGGATCGCCTACACCTACCAGAGCGCCGTCTACGTCGTCGATGTGGAGACCGGCCAGATGGGAAAGGTCGCGGACGGTGGGACGCCCGAGTGGCTCGACGACCACACGTTGATCATCGGGCGGGGATAGGAACCGAACCGTCCGCGGTGCAGAGACTGCCCGAGATGCCGAGAAGCCCGGTTCCCGAACGGGGACCGGGCTTCGGCCTTCCCGCCGCGGCCAAGGACGCGGCGCGTGACGCGGGCTCGACCTACTCGGTCGAGCCCGCGAGCTCCACGGGCGGAGTGTCGGGGGGCATCATCCCGGCCCCGTGCTCGAACGTGATCTCGCCGTCGAGAACGTC
>CAJDUF010000006.1_pt1 | contig 52195 bp, 52 predicted proteins | sample 7390091 | NCBI WGS metagenome assembly CAJDUF01 (sample SAMEA7055670, study PRJEB34461) | soil metagenome | biome: terrestrial ecosystem; feature: Peninsula; material: soil | place: Antarctica | collected 2016 | reverse complement strand
GGTCATCTTGTCTTCTCCTTCTTTGGCATCCTTGGCTTCTCCGGTCGTGGCCTCGTCTGCCCACTCCGCGCAGGCGCGGATCCAGTCATCCGGATGGTGCAGCGCCCGCTCGCGCCAGTCGTCCTCGAGGTGGTTGGATCGTTCCGGCTCCCAGAGCGCCAGCAACGGTCGAACGAGATCCCGATCGCCGATCGTCTCGATCACCTCGAGGGCGTTGGCTCGCTGTGCGGCGTCGGCGTCCGAAAGGTTCTCCAAGGCGATAGAGATGGAGCCGGAGTCGCGCAGCAGGGCGACGGCGCGGATCGCGTTCACCGCATGCCTACGGGACGCGGTGAGGAGGGAGTCGCGAAGCAGCTCGAGCCGCTCGTTCCCTTCGGTCTCGATGGAGTCCGCGAGCCGGCGGCTCTCGAGCGCCTGCGCTGCGGACGCGGCCGCGAACCGCTGCACGGGCTCTCGCGCGCGCTCCGGGGACGCGGACATCGCCTCATCCGCGGCCTCCACGACGTCGCCGCCCTGCGCGATCACCGCCAGAAGCTCATCGACACCGCCGATCGGATCCACGATGGTCATCGTCCGCGCCGCCTCGATCCGCACCGAGGGGGCTGGGTCGGACAACCCGTTCCGAGCGAGACCCGCCGCGGCGTCGCTCCGCGACGCCGCGAGCTCCCGGAACGCCGCGATACGCGCATCGGCATGAGGAGACCTCGTGAGTCTCGCCAGGGCCGCCTCCGCATCCGCGTCCTCCCCGTCCGCCAGCAGGATGCCGGCGGCTCGAGCCCGGACGAGCCCGTCGGCGTCGGCGAGCAGCGCTCGCGCGCGCGAGCGGTCCGCCCGAAGCGCGTTCAGCGCCTCCAGGGCAGCCAGCCGGACCTCGGGGACCGGGTCGATCAGTCGGTCGGGGATCTCGTCCGACGCCGCGAATGCCTTGGACCGGGCGAGGGAGCGCAGCGCCGTCGCCCGGACCTCGGGATCCTCGTCGCGCACCCCCTGGACCAGGGCCGGGATCGCCTCGGGCGCGTCGAGGTCGCCGAGTATCTCCGCGGCCACGCGCCGCACGCCCACGTCCGGATCCGTCATCGCGGCGACCGCGACCGCCGCGGCGGCGCGGTCGGCGCGGGCGAGCCCGAAGGGCTCGCCCGCCCCCGGCGTCGCCCCGAACACTTGTGGTCTTCCCTCCCGGAGCGCGACGACCAGCTCCGAGGCATAGGCCTGCCGCACCCGTGACATCGAGTACACGGCGGCCGCGGCGGCCGCGAGCCCGAGGCCGTAGAGGACCCGAGGCGATACCGCTCGTTCACCGATCATGGCGACGAGGCCCGCGAGCACGGTGCCCACCTGTGTCGGGCCTCCGTAAAGGAATGCCCGCATCCTGTCGCGGCGATCGCCGGGAACCGTGTTGATCACCGCCTCCCACGCGCTCGAGGCGCCTCCCTGGAGCCACACGACCTGCGCGAAGCGGAACGCGAGCAGGATCGCGAACGTCGAGGCGACCGTGAGCACCCCGAATGCGAGGAGGTAGAGCACGGGCAGGACCATCATCACGGTGGGGACCCCGACCCTCGAGAGCAGGCGGTTCATCACGAGGAGAGACAGGAGCAAGGTCACGGCCGTCGACGCGGCGAAGAACAAGCCGAAGAACCCGGCGAGGTCGTCCGCCTGGGGGAAGCGGGCGACCGCTGCACGCGAGAACGGAAGGTAGAGGGAGAAGAACAGCAGCGAGAACAGGATCGAACCCACCGACATCCACCGGAGGAGCGGCGACCGGATGGCGTACCGCAGGCCATCTCGCATCTCGGCGATCGCGGGCGTGCGCCGGCGCCGCGGTGGACGGACGTCCGCGCCCGTCTTCGTCATGAGCCTCCGGCCCATCACGACGACCAGAGCGAGTGTGACCAGCCACACGAGGATCAGGTTGTCGGTCCCGAGCCAGCCCGCGAGGGGTCTCGTGGCCAGGCCACCCACCACCTGCCCAGCGACCGCGGCACCCCCGATCAGAGGGAAGAAGCGCTTGGCCTGTCGCGTGTCGGTGACGAGGCCGGCGAGGCCCCAGACCGCGAGGCCGAGGAGGAACTCCGAGGCTCCTCGGAGCAGCCAGAGCGCGGGGTAGATCCAGTCCGCGCCGGTCGCCAGCACCGCGCGAGACGCGCCGGCGACGAGGGCGATCGAGGCGGGGATCACGAGGAACACCCGCCCACGCCCGAGACGCCCCAGCAGGGCCGAGACCCCGAGCGTCGCGAGGAACATCGTGACCCCGAGCAACAGGTACAGCACGGGTAGGTCGTCCACCCCGCCGCGGGCGAAGAGGAGCGCGTCGATGCTGCTCGCGGCGATCGTCAGCCCAGCCGAGGACAGGGCGGCCGCGGCCGCGGCGAGACCCACCGTCCTGCGTTCATCGGGCCGAAGCCCCAGCACCCGCTCCATGGTCTGGCATATCGTTGCAGGCCACACCGCGGGGAGAGGCACCGTGCCGAGGACCAAGTTCGCGACCGTCGAAGACGCGTGGCGCGCGTACCTGAATGGCACGCACCCGAATCTGCTCATGGGGCGCCGGACCTTCGGCCTCCTCCCCTCGAACCCTCGGTGCAGGTTGTGCAGCGCGCCGTTCCGAGGCCCCGGCGGCTTCGTTCTCCGAAGGATCTCGAAGGAGTTCCAGCCGTGGGAGAAGTTCCCCAAGGTCTGCCGGCGCTGCCTGACGGGGATGAACACGCTGGACGTGAGCGGGGCCGAAGTGGAGACCTCGTTCCTGTTCGCGGACGTGCGGGCCTCGAGCGAGCTCGCGAGGCGCCTCGGCACGATGGACTTCACGCACCTGATGCAACGGTTCTACGCGGTCGCCACGGGGATCCTGTTCGATCACGACGCGCTCCTCGACAAGTTCGTCGGGGACGAGGTCGTCGGATTCTTCCTCCCGGTGATGGCGGGCCCGGATCACGCGGGCCGTGCGGTGGACGCTGCGAGGGCGTTGTTCGCGGCCGCCGGCTACGGATCGACCGAGGGCCCGTGGATCCCTCTCGGCGCGGGCGTGCATACCGGGCCGTCGTTCGTCGGGTTCGTCTCACGCGGGCTCCAGAGCGAGTTCACCGCTCTGGGAGACACGATCAACATCGCGGCACACCTCGCGGCCGACGCGCGAGCGGGCGAGATCTTGATCACGGAGGAGGTGGGGGCGTCGCTCGAGATCTCCGGTCTCGAGCGACGCCACCTCTCCTTGAAAGGCCACGAGCTCGACGCGCTCGTGATCACCGTGGACGAGCGCGGGCCGGCTTCCGCCGGAGCCGCGTGAGCTCCTTCTTGGGCTCGCCTACGTCACTCTGATCACATCACCGCGCGTACATCACCGCGCCTACATCACCGCAAAGGTTTCGTACACGGTGATCGTGGCGCCGCCTTCGAGCACGGGGCAGCCCTTGGCCAGGTCGGCCGCGGCGTCGAGCGAGTCGGCATTGATGATCGAGTAGCCGCTCGCCGACCCGTCGCCGTCCCGGACGGAACCGTCCGGGCCGATCGTCTTCGCCGCCCCCGGCGTGAACGGGTTCCCCCCGTCCTTCAGGGCCGGGCCCAGGCCCGCCATCCAGGTGTTCCAGGCTTCCATCACGGTCGCCTGTTCCGCCTCGGTCTCGGGCATGCTCCCACCGCTGTAGAGCAGCAGATAGTCCGTCGTCATCGGATCTCCCCCTTCCGCGCCCGCGGGGTGCGGGCTGTCGAGGGGGCAGCATGCCACAAATCGTAAGCGCTTGCTTACAGATTCCTGCTTCGCCTGATACCGGGTTTCGCCCCGGTCAGGCGGAGAGACGTTCTGCCAAGTACTTCAGGCTGAGCGGATAGCGGTATTCGATCGACATGTGGGTCCCTTCGAAGAGCTCGAAGAACACGTCCATCACACCGATCGCCTCGAGCTCTCGACGGAACGCCTCGGCGCCGAGGTCGAGATAGAAGTCGTCCTTCTTGCCGGCGTCGATGTAGATCGCGCGCATAGATCGGAGCGTGTCTGCATGGTTCGGGACCATCCGCACGGGATCGAGTGCGAGCCAGCGCTCCCAGACCTCCGGGATCAGCTCACCGGTGGCCGTGTCGAACGGGAGGTGGACAGTCCCGTCCGGGTCGGCCGAGTAACAGGCCGCCATGCACCAGTCGTTGAGCAGGTGCCCGTCGCTCTCCTTCGAGAACGCCGGACGGCCTCGGAAGTCCTCCCAGAAAGCGTCGAACGAGCCCTGGTACTCGTCACGGAGGGCGCGCACCGACTCACGGAACTCCGGCAGGTAACAGGTCTCGAACAGCGCGTCGCCGGCGTGCGTGGCGAGTCCGCCCCAGAGGTCGGGTCTGAGCATCGGCACGACCATCGCGCCGTAGCCACCGCTGGATTTGCCCTGGATGCCGCGATGATCGCGATCCGCGATCGTTCGGTAGCGCTCGTCCACATAGGGCACCACCTCGTCGCAGAGGTAGGTCAGGTAGTTGCCGGTGCCGGGGGAATCGAGGAACTGGCTGCCGCCGAACGAGGTCCAGCAGTCGACCCACGCGACGATGACGGGTGGCGCTCCTCCTCGCGCGAACAGGTCGTCGGCGAGCTCCGGGAAGTTGCGGCGAAACGGCGATCGATTCCGCCACATGTCGAGCTGGCCAGTGAGCCCCTGGATCGCGTAGACGGACGGGTAGCGCCCGTCCGGGTCATCGTCGTAGCCGGGCGGCAGGTACACCCAGAGCGGACGCTCGTGCGGATCGCCCAGTGGGTTCCCCTGCAGTGCCCGGCTCGCCAGCGTGTGCTCCTCGAAACGTCCCTTCGGCTCGAACGACCATGGCTCCATCGATGGGTCCTCCTGGTCTCTGTGTGGGCAGGCGTCGCACGTGGACGGCGTGCCGCAGGCTACTCGGTACCCTTCCTCCGATGCGTGCGGATCCCGAGTTCCAGCCGTTGATCACGGAGCGTCTTCGACTTCGCCGGTCCGCACCCGAGGACGCCGACACGATCTCCGCGTACCGGAGCGACCCGGAGGTGTACCGCACGCAGGGGTGGGAACGGACCGATCCGGACGGCGTGCGGGGGGACATCGAGGAGATGGCGGGGCGCGCGCCGGGGGAGCCGGGTGGATGGGTGCAGTTCTCCGTCGAGGAGCGCGACGGCGGCCGACTCGTCGGAGACGTGGGGGTCAGCCCGGCGGAGGGGGAGCCCGGTGTCATCAAGGTGGGGTACACGATCTCGCCCGACGTCCAGGGGCGAGGCTACGCCACGGAGGCCGTCCAGGCGTTGGTCGACTACGCGCTCAAAAGGCTCGGCGCCGAGGTGGTCCGGGCCTATGCGGATGCCGACAACACGCCCTCGATCCGAGTGGCGGAGAAGGTCGGCATGCACCTGATCGAACGCTTCGAGCATCGCGAAGGGGACGAGGTCTGGTACGGCGTCCGCTACGAACGGCGGCGCGAGGACGCACCGGCTGCGTGAGCCTGTCCAACGGTGACCTCGCGGAGCTCCTGTGGCGCGCCGGCGATGAGGAGACCACTCATCGCCGGCGCGCCCTCCACCAAGCGTCTCTCGCCGCTCGCTTCTGGAGCGAGGAGGTACGCGACCTCGCCGAGGCGGGCCGATCGCTCACGGAGCTGCGCGCGGTGGGACCCTGGGTCGCCGCGAAGATCCACGCCTGGATCGACGCGCCGCCCGAGGTTCCCGAACCCGATGAGACGCGCCGTGGGTTCTTGACCTTCGCCGAGGTTCGCCGAGTGCTTGACGCGGAACCGGACTGGGAACGCACGCCTCATGCGGACCTCCAGGTGCACACCACCGACAGCGACGGGGGGCTTCCCTTGCCGGAGATGGCCGCGCTGGCCCGCGGCCTCGGCCGTCCCTTCATGGCGATCACCGATCACTCGAAGAGCCTCAAGATCGCCAACGGGATGGACGAGGAGCGGCTCGCGGGGCAGGTCCTGCGGATCGACGAGCTGAACGCAGAGCTGCGCGCGACGGGTGATCCGTTCCGCGTGCTCCGCTCGATCGAGATGGATGTCTTCCCCGACGGATCGGCCGACATGGAGCCGGAGACGCTCGCCTCCCTCGACATCGTGCTCGGTGCCTTCCATTCCAAGCTGCGGCTCCGCGAGGATCAGACGGAGCGCTATCTGGCCGCCCTGCAGGATCCTTCCGTGCACGTGCTCGCCCATCCGCAGGCGCGGATGTACGGACGCCGCTCGGGCCTCCGAGCTGATTGGCCCAGGGTCTTCGCCGAGGCGGCGGCCCAGGGCAAGGCCGTCGAGCTCGATGCGACCCCGGCCCGTCAGGACCTGAGCGTGGAGCTCGCACGGATCGCAGCCGCCGAAGGGGTCCGGTGGTTCTCCATCGGGAGCGACGCGCACAGCGCGCCCGAGCTGGAGTTCCTGCCGTTCGGCTTGGCGACAGCCGCGCTCGTGGGGATCCCGAAGGAGCGGATCTTGAACTATCGGACCGTCCAGGAGGTCGTCGCCTGGGTGGCGGAGCTGCGGGCAGGGTAGTCGGTCGGCTCGACCCTAGACCGCTTGGAGGTACCGGAGGGTCGAGTTCGCCACGTGGTCGAAGAGACCCAGGCCCTCGGGCACGACGGTGGACGATGCGACCTTCCCTTCGGCATCGAAGCGAACCTCGATCCGAAGGGCCATCTCCACGAGGTGCTTCGGCCCCATCACCAGCATCTCGTGCCTCACGATCATCCGATCGCCCTCGCGCAGGTGGAGGCTCGGCTTGTCGGTGGAGCGGAGCACCCGTCTCAGGGCGGCGATGTGACGACCGAAGGCCTCACGGCCCTGATACGTCCCTTGCGAGCCAAGACGAGCCCGGCAACTCGAGGATCACGTCTTCCCGTACGTCTGGTCGAAGGCGACGAAGTCCCGGCGCATGAACACGCTGTCGAGCCGGGCGAACAAGCCCTCGCGCTCGATCTGGATGTCCCTCTCGGTTCGGATGTCCCTCTCTAGAGTACTCATCTCTTTTGTATCGGAAGGTCTTGGGCCCGCTCAACCTTCTTGGGTCGCGTATCCGTTCTGACAGCATCACCGGCCAAGTTGGGCGTCTGGACCATGTTCGCCGCCCTTAGCGGCCCAGCACGTGAGGGCCGATTTGACAGACAACTCGGGGCCGGCGTATGTTTCGCAGTGAGAGACCGCTGGAGCCCTCGGGTTCCGGCGGTTTCTCACTTTCTGGCCCTGCCGCGGCAGACCTCGCGGCGCCCAAGAGCCCCGCGATCCGCGCTTCTGAGCCCGACGGGTCTGCCACGCAAAGGTCCCGCGGAAAATCTCTCGGATCCCCTCGTCGGGAAGATCCCCTGCGGCTCTTGTCGTTTCGACGAGCACGCTTCAAGTGTGACGATGATCGAGCCGACAACCTCCACAAGAGCGTCGGGTGCGGAGGGTATCGTGCGCGCCACGACGGGTCGGTGCAACGTGATCGAAGGGGTGGGGGACCTGTGGGGTGGATGGTCGTGCGACGCCGGACGCATGTCGTCTTCGTCCTTGCCGTCTGCACGACTGCGGTCCTCACAATGCCTTTCGCAGTGCCTACGCTCGCCGGCCCCAAGGTACCCGGCATCGATATCTCCAAGTATCAAGGACGCATCCATTGGCCGGCAGTCGCCACTGCCCCGGTCCGCTCCGTGATCATGCGGGCGACGAAGGGGAACCGCTATCGCGACGGGAAGTACGCGAGGAACCTCGCAGGCGCGACCGAGAACAGACTCGTCGTCGGCGCGTACCACTTCGCGAAGCCCAGCCTCGCGCCCTGGGATCCTCGTGCCGAGGCCGATCACTTCTTGCGCGTCGCACGAGTGGCCGCGGGCGACGTCGTCCCCGCGCTGGACATCGAGGAGACCGGCGGGCTTTCCCCCAGGCAACTCCGGGTGTGGGCCCGGACGTGGCTCGAGCGCGTGGAAGCCAGAACGGGCGTCCGGCCCATGATCTATTCGGGCAGCCACTTCTGGCAGGGCTTCATGAGGAACACCTCTTGGTTCGCGCGGCGCGGTCATCCCCTGTGGGTCGCACACTGGTACGTCGGCGCTCCTCGCGTCCCCGGCCAGCGCTGGGGAGGAAAGGGGTACGCCGTCTGGCAGTGGTCGGCCACCGGCAAGATCGCCGGTATCAAAGGCGACGTCGATCGAGACTGGCTGAACGGGCCCCTCACGCGAGGAACGATCGCCTCTCTCACCCTGGATCCCGCGGAGGGTGGTGTGATCAGTGGCGACCGCGTCGCGTGTGGAGGATCACATGGGCGCTGCTTCCGTCTTGCGAATCCGCAGGAGCAGATCAGGCTCACGGCAACCCCCGACCCGGATGCGCATCTGATCGGGTGGACCGGGGCCTGTGCGCCGGCGGGCGATGCCCGAACCTGCACCGTGACCGCCGTCGAGGCGAAGACCATCTCCGCGGTCTTCGGCCAGGCGGTCGAGGTGATCCCAGGTCCGGACGCGTCGATCCGAGTGGCGTCGGGGCTCGAGCGGCGGATGGTCGGGATATGACCGGCGGTCGGAACGGTTCGTGCCCCGTGTCGCGCGCGCGGCCCTAGACTCTGGCACCGCGTTCCGCGAGGGAGGTTCGATCGCATGCCGAAGGGGATCTTGGAGCGCCTCGCCGAAGGTCCGGTCATCGGCGACGGTGGGTACCTATTGGAGCTGGAGAAACGGGGCTACGTCCAGGCCGGTCCATTCACGCCCGAGGTGGTTGTCGAGCACCCGGACGCGCTCGCGCAGCTCCATCGGGAGTTCCTCCGCGCCGGCGCCGAGGTGCTCCAGACCATGACCTTCTACGCGAGCGACGACAAGCTCGCGACGGTGGGCATGGAGGGCACGGTCGACGACATCAACCGAAACGCGGTCCGGATCGCACGCGAGGTGGCATCCGAGGGCGATGCGCTGGTCGCGGGCAACCTCTCCCTCACGTGGGCGTACGACCCTGCCGACGACGCCAGTCCCGACCACGTTCGGGGACTCTTCGACCGGCAGCTCCAGGACCAGCTCGACGCGGGACCGCCGGACTTCTGGATCGGCGAGACCTTCTCCTACCTCGGAGAGGCGCTGTTGTTCGTCGAACGCGCCAAGGCGACCGGCCTACCCGTGATGGTCACGATGTCGTTCGAGGCGCTCCCCGCGAAGACCTACGAGGGCGATGGGCCGGGGGAGGCCGCCAGGAAGCTCGCCGACGCCGGGGCGGACATCGTGGGTGTGAACTGCCTCAACGGGCCGGCGCAACAGCTGCCGATCGCGGAGGAGATGGTGGCGGCGCTCGACGGCGCCGTGCCGGTCGCCGCACAGCCGGTGGCATACGCGACCTCGAACGATGAGCCCGATTTCACCTCGGGAGACAGGTTCCCGTTCGCGTTGACTCCGATGACCCTCGCACGCGGGGACATGGCGGCGTTCGCCGGCCAAGCCAGGGACGCCGGTGTTCGGTACATCGGCTCGTGCTGCGGCTCCGTCGCCGAACATGTGCGGGCGATGGCGAAGGTGCTCGGGAAGCTGCCCGACGCTGAACGCGAGTGGAAGTCGCCGTCAGGAAAGGTGATGTCGGCATACGAGTACCACGGGCACACCGAAACCGAGGTATGAGGCGCGCTCGTTCCTGGATCAACTCTGCGGCGATCCGCGGGCTTTCTCGGATGATCAGCTCTAGCCGGAGGTTCCGGGCACGTCGAGAACGACCCGACGTCCAGCCGACGGTTCCCAATCGCGGAGCGCCTCGGCGAACTTCACCAGGAGGGCGGCACCTCCTGCGACCTCGAGCGCACGCAGAAGCGGGTACCGCTTCAGGATGGGGAGCCGGAAGAGCAGCGGTACGCCGACGATCGCCGCGCCGGCTAGGACCCGGCGGAACCGGCGCCCGGCAGGGGAGTCCAAGAAGTCCTCGACCTCTTGCACCGCCACTTCGATCCGGTCGCCGATCCGCCGAAGCTCCTGCATGGCGGCTACGACAGCTGCCGGCGCGTCGAGCCGGTGGTGCCGCGCCGCACGAGGCGGACGATCACCACGAGGGCTGCGCCGGCCAGGATCGCCGCGATCCAGGGAACGCCCTTGTTGTCGGGCGTGATCACGTCGGCCAGCAGCCAGCCACCCAGGAACGCCCCGACGGCACCCAACACGATCGTCATCCAGATCGGCATCGGGTCGTCGCCCGGCACGATGAACCGCGCCAGCGGGCCCACGATGCACCCGATCAGCAGGAAGCCGAACACCTCTCCAATCGTCATGTGGATCTCTCCCTTCCGGAAGCCTCGACCGGGCGTCCGGCCCTGGCATTACCCAGAAGTATGGCCGCGCATGCGAGCCGGGCACAGCCACCTCATCCGCTCACAGCATCAGCAATCGATGCTGGAATCTCTGACCGATGCGCTCAGAGAGGTGGATTTCGAAGCAGGCTGGGTAAGGTCCTCAGATGGGACGCGGTCGTCGCGACCCTTCGTGGAGGATGTATGCGTACGGAAACCCGAGAAGACGTACGAGCTGCCAGGTTCCGGCACGATGCACTCTTCTACGCCGGCACCGCTGAGTTCGTCGACCGTACCGCAGCCTTCATCGACGATTCGGTGGCGTGCCGTGAGCCGATCCTGGTCGTCGTCAGCGCCGAGAAGATCGACCAACTCCGCAGCCGGCTCGGGGGCGATCCCGACGGCGTCCGATTCGCCGACATGGCTCAGGTCGGGCAGAACCCCGCTCGGATCATCCCCGCGTGGCGTGAGTTCGTTGCGGAGCAGGCCTCATCAGGTCGACGATTCCGCGGCATCGGAGAGCCGATCTGGGCCGCGCGGAGCGCCAACGAGCTCGTCGAGTGCGAACGCCACGAAGCCCTGCTCAATCTCGCGTTCGCCGACGCCCCGGCGTGGTGGCTGGCCTGTCCATACGACACGGAGTCGCTCGCGCAGTCGGTGCTCGAGGAGGCGAAGCGGAACCACCCTCACCTCATCGACGGGGATCAGCGACTCGAGAGTGGGATCTATCGAGGGCTCGAGGCGGTGGCGATGCCGTTCGACGAGCCGCTCCCCGAGCCCATCGGAGCCCCCGTCGGATACGCCTTCGGTGCCGACGCGGAACCCCTCTCGGCGGTCCGCCGGCGGGTGGGCGACGCGGCCACCGCGTTCGGTCTCGATGCGGCGCGCGCGGGGGACCTGGTCCTGATCGTCAACGAGGTCGCGACCAACAGCGTGCGTCACGGAGGAGGATCCGGGGTCCTCCGGACCTGGGGGGAAGGCCCGACGCTGATCTGTGAGGTGAGCGACGCCGGCCGGATCGAGGATCCCCTCGTCGGCCGCGGGAAGCCGTCGGCGGACACGGGGTCGGGGTTCGGACTGTGGCTCGCGAACCAGCTGTGCGATCTGGTCCAGATCCGAACATTCTCCACGGGGTCCGTCGTCCGTCTGCACGTCGCCCGGCAGTAGGACTCCTCTCAGCCCGACACCTCGAGGCGGTCGCCGCCTGAGATCACCACCGAGCCGGCGCCGAGGAGACGGCTCCCCATCTTCGCTCCCAGGCTCGACGGCACGATCCGAAGGGCCGTGAGACCGCTTGCGACCTGCACGCGGATCAGACCCGGCTCCGGATGGGCCTCGGGCCGGAGGCCGCCGTAGTAGTACGCCAGGATGTCGGAGGCTGACAGGCCTCTCCGGGCCTTCCCATATGCGCCCCACTGCACCATGCCCGCGCCATGCCCCCATCCGCGCCCCGTCACGACCAATGCGTCCGCGGTGGAGGACAGCTGCAGCCACCGGGACGGGATCGTGAGGGGCAGGATGCCCTTCGGGGTCCGAGGCGGGTACCGAGCAGGATGCAGGCACGGGGCCCAGGTGTTCACGGCGTCGCGAAGGTCACCGGCGTCGATGGACCGGGTCGTGTCCCCACCACTGAGGACCAAAGAGGGGCCGTCCGGACGGGCGTCGGAGATCGCCCGTCCGCGCGGCCAGAGCCCTGCCGCTCGGAGGAACTGTGCGAGGTCGTGGAACGGGAGGCGGACCCGCCAGCGCGACGTCGGCGACGCGCCGTCGTCGCGCTCGGCGACGGATCGGAGATACGGAAGCGGGGCGCTCCCGAAGACGTCTTCGTTCGCATACGTCCGGCCGTTCGAGGTCGAGAAGTACACGGTCGTCGCGATGCGTCCGTCCTGCAGGAGGACCTTCCCGTCGGTCCGGCGGACCGCTCGCACCCATCGCCGATGAGAGGGATCGGGTGGGACGGGGATCCCGCGATACACCTGGCACGAGGTGGTGGCGCAGATCGGCTGGTCGAGGCTTTCCCCTTCCGCGCCGCCCCAGCCGGTCGTCGCGAGCGCGTAGCTGCGAGCGGCGATCGCCTGGGCCTCAAGGGCCGCGATCGGCCACGAGGGCGGAACCTCGGCGATCCCCTCGAGGTAGCGGTCGAACGGCAGGGCCACCGTGAGGGTCAGGGTGCCATCGCCGGCTCGCCGGATCTGCAGCGCGCCCGGGAACCGGCCCGTCAGCGTCGGTCGTTCTGGGTTCCGGCAGCGCGTCGGGACGATCGGGTACCGGCCGCGAACGAGGAACGAGCCTCCGAAAGGTGGCGCCATGCGGAGAGAGGTGACTGCGCCATCGGCCGGGATCCCGGTGGACGAGGGGCTTGGCCCTGCCGATGAGATGGACGGCGACGCCGTGCCGGGCGGGGAGCTCGGGCTTGCCTCCGGAGACGACGTGGCGCAACTGACCGCGACGAGCACCAGTGCAGCGCTCGCTCGTGCCCACGCTGATGTGTCGTTGGTCCTCTTGGTTCTGAAGGGCGGCCGTCGGATCATCGCCACGACGCTAGCGGGCCGTGGCCCGTACGGCGGCCTGGTCGGAAACGAGAAGCCGACGAAAGTGTGACAAGACCACCCTCTTCGGCTTGACCGCTCCGAGGTGCCTGTCGTACGTTGGCTCTGCCCTGATCGGAGTGAACCGGGGGCGGGGAGCAGGCAAGGGACGCTAGCCGAGACCCCGAGGTCCCGGACCGGCCGCGAGGTTGGTTCGTCCGGAACTCTCCGATCGGGGCCTTTTCTGTGCTCGTTTCTTTCCTGTGCTTCATCTCCTTTTTCTTCATCACCTCTGGTCCGTAAGCCGAGCGCCGACCGTGGTTCCGGCCGCTAGCATCTGCCCGCGATGGCCGACGATCCGAACGCCGATCGACCACCCGGCGGGCGCTCCGCGCCGCTGGGGCCTGTCGATCCGCTCGTCATCCCTCGCTTCGCAGGGCCGGCGACCTTCGCCCGCCTCCCTCGCCGCGAGGACGTCGACGTCTGCGACGTCGCCGTCCTCGGGATCCCCTTCGACAGCGGCGTGACCTACCGCCCCGGGGCCCGTTTCGGGCCCCAAGGCGTCCGCAACGGGTCGAGGCTCCTCCGCGGCTATCACCCCGCTCTCGACGTCAGCCCGTTCCAGGTGCAACAGGTGGCCGATGCCGGCGACGTGGCGTGCAACCCGTTCGACATCGCCGAGGCGATCTCTCAGATCGAGGCCGCCGCGGACGAGGTGCTGGACTCGGCTCCATATCTGTTGTCGATCGGGGGAGATCACACGATAGCCCTGCCGCTGTTACGGGCGATGCACCGCCGACACGGCCCGGTCGCGTTGCTCCACTTCGACGCCCACCTCGACACGTGGGACACCTATTTCGGCGCCGCATACACGCACGGGACGCCGTTCCGCCGAGCGTGGGAGGAGGGGCTTCTGCTCGAGGACCGGGCCACCCACGTCGGGATCCGAGGGCCGCTCTTCTCGCCCGAGGACCTGGTGGACGACGCCCGGTTCGGGTTCGAGATCGTGTCCGCGATGGACCTGGACGAGGGCGGCGCCGCGGTGGCCGCCGATCGGATCCGCGCACGCTTGAGTGACGCGCCCGTCTACGTCTCGATCGACATCGACGTGCTGGATCCGGCGTTCGCGCCGGGCACCGGCACGCCGGAGGCCGGCGGCCTCTCGAGTCGTGAGCTGCTCGGCATCCTCCGAGGACTCGCGGGGATGAACCTCGTGGGCGCGGACATCGTCGAGGTCGCTCCGCCGTTCGACCACGCGGAGGTGACCTCCGTGGCCGCGGCGCACGTCGCCTACGAACTGCTCGCGCTCTTCGCGAGGAAGAAGGCCTAGCGGTTCTTCTCGAGGATCGCCGGGTCGGCGCCCAGGAACTTCATCAGGTTCCCGAAGATCGCGAACAGGGTGAACGTGGTCGCGGCGATCACGATGAACACGACCGCGACCGCCGCGATCGTCGGCGTGAACCCGTACCGGAGTCCGTTCACGATCTTCACGGGCAGCGTCTCGACCGTGAATCCCGCCACGAGGAACGAGATGATGTACTCGTTGAGGCTCAGGACGAACGCCGCGGCGTAGCCGGTGATCATCGACGGGATCAGCAGCGGGAGGGTGATCGTGCGGAACGTCGTGCGCTGGTCTGCGCCGAGCGTCCGCGCGGCCTCAGGCAGGGCCTGATCCATCGTCTCCATCGCGAGCGAGATCGTGACCAGCGGCAGCGTCGAGAAGAAGATCGCGTGAGCGATGATCACGTTCTCGATCCGCCCGACGTGGCCGGTCGAGAGCCAGAACACCTGCATCCCGAGCGCGCTGATGATGGGCGGCAGCATGAACGGCAGGACGCCCAGCGTGTAGAGCAGTGGTGCGAGCCGGATCCGATAGCTGCGGAGCACGTACGCCAGGGGTGTCGCGATCAGGACGGCGAGCGCGGCGCTCGTGGCGGCGATCTCCAGGCTGTATCGGATCGAGGTCCGCCATCCCGGGTCCGTGAAGAGCTGGGCGTACCACGAGAGCGAGAAGCCCTCGGGCGGGAACTTCAGGTACCGGTTCTGGTTGACCGATCCGACGCCGACGACCACGAGCGGTGCGAGGAGGAACACGACGACCAGCGCGCTCAGGGTCCAGCGCCATACGCGCATCTAGGTCAGCCTCCTGGTCCGGGACTCGATCAAGCCCACCACGGCCACCACGACGAGCGAGAGCACGGTGAGGAAGATCGCCATCGCCGCGGCGAACGGCACGTTCGCGTTCGCCGACGCCTGATCGGCGATGAAGACGGAGAGCGTCCAGTGTTCGGGACGCCCCAGGAAGAAGGCGATGATGTAGCTGCCGAGCGTGAACACGAACACGAGCAGGAAGCCGGCGACGATGATCGGCCGGGCGATAGGGACGACGACGGTCCAGAACGTGCGCCAGGGCGAGGCCCCCAGTGTCTGCGCCGCCTCGGTGATCTCGGGATCCAACCGCGTGAGCTGCGGATAGAGCGTGAGGACGCAGTACGGGAAGGCGATGTAGCAGAGGCCGAGCAGCACCGCGGCGAAGCTCGGCTGGTACGCGGCCGCCTCCTTCATGATGCCCAGCCAGACGAGGATGTTCGACACCCCCGACGCCCGTCCGAGCAGGATGTACCACGAGAAGGCGACGATCACCTCCGAGAGGCTGAGCGCGGAGAGCACGACGATCAGGAGGGCGACCTGCGGGCGCCGGCGCATCCGCGTGAGGAAGTACGTGAACGGGAACGCGATCGCGATGCACACGAGGCCGGCGAGGAGGCAGATGCCGATCGAGAACAGGGCTCGGTCGAGGAACACGCGTTGGAAGAGCCGCTGCCAGTTGTCGAGCTCGAACGCCGGCGTGTAGAAGGCGCCGGGGATCCGGTGGTAGAAGCTCGTCGCGACCATGATCCCGAAGGGGATCACGAAGAAGATCAGGAGCATCCCCACCGGGAGCGCAAGGACCCCGTAGGTCCTGGGGGAAGGCTTCTCCCGTTCGCTCACGGCACCACGACCACGCACGCCTCGGCCGGGAATCGCACCGCCACCTTGGCTCCCTGTTGCACCGGCACCCAATCTCGAGGCGATCCCGCGACGATGACGTGCTCCTCCATGCCGCAGTCGACGAAACATTCGAAGAGCTCGCCCAGATCACGAACGAACACCACCGTGCCGGGGAGCACGTTGCGTTCCGACTCCGCCTCCACGACCAGCTGCGCGGCCTCGGGCCGAACCGAGAGCGTCACCTCGCCCGCGCGGTCCGCCTCGCTCGCGATGTCGAAGGGGTGCCCGGCGACGGAGACCGAGCCGTCGCCGGTCGCCTCGCCCCGGAGCAGGTTCGTGCGTCCGATGAAGCCGGCGACGAAGGAAGAGCCCGGCTGCCGGTACACCTCGAGGGGTGGGCCGACCTGCTCGATCCGGCCCGCGTTCATCACCACGACCAGGTCCGACATCGTCATCGCCTCGCGCTGGTCGTGGGTGACGATGATCGTCGTGATCCCCAGCTGCTGCTGGAGCAGTCGGAGCTCCACCTGGAGCTGTTCGCGCAGGTTCGCGTCGAGCGCGGAGAGCGGCTCATCCAGCAGGAAGAGCCGCGGCTCCAGCGCCAGCGCGCGGGCGGTCGCCACGCGCTGGCGCTGCCCTCCGGAGAGCTGCTGGATGCGCCGGTCGCCCATCCCCTCGAGCGAGACGAGCTTCAAGAGCTCGTCCACGCGCGAGGAGATGCGGTCCTTGTCCGCCCCCCGGATCCGCAGGCCGTAGCCCACGTTGCCGGCCACGTGCAGGTGCGGGAACAGCGCCAGGCTCTGGAAGACCATGCCGATGTCGCGTGTGTACGCCGGTCGGTCCGTGATGTCCTCGTCGTCGAGGAAGATGCGCCCTTCCGTCGGACGCTCCAGCCCGGCGATCATCCGCAGCATCGTGGTCTTGCCGCACCCCGACGGCCCGAGGAACGAGATCAGCTTCCCGGGCGGCAGCTCGAGGTCCACCCCCGCAACCGCGATGACGTCGTCGAAGCGCTTGACCAGCCCCTCGAGCTTGAGGCCGCCTCGCACGTTCACCTGGCCCACGCTCATTGTGAGTCGCCTGCCGCCGGCCTACGAGAGGATCAGCTCGGTCCAGTTCTGGTCGATCCAGTCCTCCAGCTCGCCGACGTAGATCTCATACTTCGGCCGGAGCGCAGCCTCAGGTCCGGGCCCCGCGACGACCTCGTACTCCGCGTCGCTCATCGTGAGCATTTCGCGCTTCGTCGACGGGATCGTCCCGAGCGTCAGCGCGAGCTCTTGTTGGACCTCGGGGCGGCACATGTAGTCGATGAACGTGACGCAGGCGCCCAGGTTCTCGGTCGTCTTGGAGATCGACCAGAACCCGGAGTCGAGGATGGCCCCTTCGGTCGGGAACACGCTTCGGAGCGGGGCTCCGCCGCCGGCCTCCGAGGCCGCGAACAGCGTGATGTCGTGGTAGAACTGTCCGAGCGATACCTCGCCCTCGTTGTACGCGGGCTGCCCCTGCGCCTCGTCCCGGAACCAGAGCTTCACGTTCGGCTTGACCTCCTGCAGCTTGTGCATGACTTCGAGGATGCCGTCCTGCGTCTCGAGGATCTCGTAGCCGTCGAAGAAGCTCGCCGCGGTGATCTCGAGCAGGAACGAGTTGCCCGCGTTCCGCAGGAGGGCGAGCTCGTTCTTCCACTGGGGGTCCCAGAACGCGGTCCACGTGTCGGGGCTCTCCTTCACGCGATCGGTGTTGGAGACGATCGTGATGTACCACGAGAGGCCGCCCACTCCGGTGACGTTGCCCGCGTCGTCGGTCCGGATGTATCCCTCGGCGAGGTTCTCCGACGTGGGGATGTCGCTGGTCTGGTAGGTGGCGAGGATCTCTCCGTTGATCGCGCGCTGGAGCCCGACGCCCGACAGCATCGACACGTCGGCCGGGGGCGCGCCACCGGCGGCGATCGCCTGCTGGAGCAGGACCACCCACTCCTCGGAGGTCGGCTCCGAGACCGATTCGACCTCGACCTCGAACTCTTCCGTGAAGGCGGGATACAGCTTGCTGAAGTTCTCCTCGAAGAATCCGCCGTAGGTGCCGACCTTGATCGTCGACCCGGCGATGTTCGAGGTGTCGATCTCGGTTGGGCTGGGGTTCCCCGTGGGCTCGGCCGGTGCGTCCGGGGCGCCAGGCGGCGAGGATCGCCGGCATGCCGATCGCGGCCCCCGCGAGGATCCCACCTCGCTTCAGCAGGTTGCGTCTGCTGATCTGCTGGCTGCTGATGATCCGGTCGATGTCCACGAGCCCTGTACCCCTCTCGGTCGAGCGGAAGGTTTCCCGGAGGCTACCCGTGGGGTGGAAGCGCGCGCAAGTCAACTCTTGCTCTCGAGCCTTGCTCTCGAGCCTTGCTCTCGAGCCTTGCTCTCGAGCCTTGCTCTCTGGCCCTGCGCCGCAAGGCTGCCGACTCAGCGAAGGCTTGCGGATCAGCGCTGGACGCTGTCGATGAAGCCCAGGACCGCTGTCCAGGCCTCGCGGCAGACCTCGACGTGCTCGGACATGGTCCGGTCGAAGAAGGAGTGCGGGGCGTCCGGGTATACGACGATCCGGTGCTCCACGCCGGCCTCGTCGAGCGCCCGGTCGTAGGCCTCCACGTCCTCCAAGGGGATCCCGCGGTCCGCCCCACCGTAGAGACCAAGGACCGGCGCGCGAACGAGGCCCTCTTGTGCCTCGTCGAGCGGCGAGCGCCCTCCCTCTTGGCGTTGCGTTGGAGGCCCGTAGAAGGCGATCACCCCGTCGATCCCTTCCTGTGAGGCCTGCATCAACGAAGCCCGACCGCCGAAGCAGAACCCTATCGAGAGCACCCGGGTGGCTCCCGAGCCACGCAGCGTCTCAGCTCCGGCTCGGACGTCCGCCCGGACCCCTTCGTCGCGCGCGGCTGCCCGGTGCGGTCCGTAGTCGAAGTCGTCGTCGCGGTGCTCCGCGCCCGCCGTGCGTCCGTACGGGTCGATCGCGATCGCCTGGACCCCGGCATCCGCGAGGTGTTCGGCCAGTCGCTCGTAATACCGGTGGAGGCCCCTGACGTCGGGGATGATCACGACGCCCGCCGAGGCGGGCTCGCGAGTGCGCGCGACCGTGGCCGCGAGGCGGTTCCCGTCGTCGGCGACCAGGACCGCCGCCTCCGTCCCCGTCAGCATGCCGGTCCGGGCCGGATCAGGGGGCAGGGCGTCGCGATCGAAGCACATATCAGGCTCCGTACTTGGCGAGATGGCCAGCGTTGGCCATCAGGATCGGCAGCAACTGTATCGAGGGGCGGATGCCGAGGCCGCCTGCTCGGCACCACCGCTCGCCGAAGCGGTCGGTGTCGTCGCGCCCGCAATCAGGCCCGTGCACGACGACAGGCACCGGGTGCCACGAGTGCGCGGCCATCTGGGAGGGGGTGGCGTGATCGCCGGTCACGGCGATCACGCCCGGCTCGAGCGCGGCGATCAGGTCGGGGATCGCCTCGTCCACGCGTTCGATCGCCGCGATCTTCGCGGCGCGATCTCCATCCTCGCCCGCGGTGTCCGCGTCCTTGACGTGGAAGAAGAAGTAGTCCGCGTCCTCCCGGTGCTTCTCGAGGAGGCGGATCTGATCCGTGAGGTCGGCCGGGGGTCCGAGGACCTCGAAGCCCAGGAGCCGCGCGACCCCCCTGTACATCGGATAGACCGCAAGGGCAGCGGCGCGGAGACCGGTGCGGTCTCCGAACCGCGGGAGCTCCCGATGGGTATCGAACCCTCGCAGCAGCAGACCGTTCGCCTTGGCCTCACCGGCCAGCACCCGGTGCACTTCGGCCAGCTTGGTGGCAACGAGCTCCGCCATGGGCGCCGCGGCCGGATCGAGCGGCCGCGGCTCCAGCGGCGGAACGCCGGTCGTCTGCGGGTCGGTGTCGCCGATCCGGGGATCCAGCCCTTCGCCCCGGAAGACCACCAGGAGGCGATGGCCCTTCTCGTGGTGGAACTCGACTCCGTGCACGGCGGCGGACAACCGCGCGACCACTCGCCGGGCCTCGCCGTCGGAGATCCGGCCGGCTCGCCTGTCCACGATGGTGCCGTCGGCGTCCAGGGTGCAGAGGTTCCCCCGGGCGGCCACATCACCCGGATGGAGCTCCACGTCGAGACCGGCGGCGCTCAGCGCTCCGCGTCCCAGCACGAACTCGAGGGGGTCGTATCCGAACAACGCGAGATGACCCGGGCCCGAGCCCGGTGTGATTCCGGGACCGACCGGCTCGAGGAGACCGGTGACGCCGTCTGAGGCGAGACGGTCGAGGTTCGGGGCTACCGCTTCTTCGAGCTCGGTGCCGTGCTCCCGATCCGCCAGTCCGCCCAGGCCGTCGATCACGACAAGGAGGATCCGCGAACCGGTGCCGGTGGCGAGCGAGGCGAGATCCATCGGAGGCGATGCTACCCGTGACCGGCGATCTCCCCCTTCGTCGCGATCGGTCCTTGCCCGGGGTCGGTACGTGCGGGCGCAGTCGGCCTGGGTCCCCGCTCGAATCGTCCGAAGACGGCGATCAGTCCGAGCAGGATGACACCGGCGACGAGGAACCACAGTGGCTTCTCGAGCCACCACCGGGCCGTGGAATCCTGCTCGCGTCCGAACGCCAACGGCCACAGCAGGAGGAGGGCGAGGAGGAACGCGGTCATGTGCCATAGGAACAGCGTCATGATCCTCGCGTTCACGACGATCGTGAACCGCCAGGGCCGCTCGTGCTGCAGCCATCGGTCGAGCCTCGGCTTGACCAGCATCACGGCGCCGATCGTCCAGACGCCGCCCAACAGGAAGCACACGGTGGGTGGATACGCGTTCGAGACCGCCTCGACGTCGGTCCCGAGCAGGCTCTTCGGATAGTGGCCGATGCCGGGGAACCAGTCGAAGCGAGCTTCGCCGAACAGCTGGAAGACCCACGGCGTCGTCAGCACGACGAGACCGGCGAGCCCGCCCACGACCATCGCCCAGAAGCGCCGGCGCGGCCACCTCGCGAACGTCCCGTCCGCGTACGCGTGACCGAGCTGGTGCGGGAACAGCAGGACGAACCCGACGTTCAGCCAGCGCCAGCCCCACTCGCCGGTGGAGAACGCCGCGAGATCTACCACCGCCGCTCCGAGTCCCATCGCGACCGGCACCCACATCCGGAACCGGCGGTGGAGCCAGATCGTGCCCGGCGCGATCACGACGACCACCAGGTAGACGCCGAGGAACCACAGCGGCCCGAAGGGGATCGTCGACCCCGGCGGTTTCATCCCTCGAAGCAGCGTCGTATCCCCCCACAGTCGCGGGCCGGTCGGCGCGCCCACGTCGGCCAGGTGGAGCACCACCTGCACCACGGCCCACAGGCCCAAGAACACGATCGAGGGCCGGAGGAGCCGCTCGAGGCGGCCACGGATGAAGGTCCAAGTCGACTCGCCCTTACGCCGCGCGGAGTCGTCGGCGACGAGGTTCGAGAACCCGCCGACGAAGAAGAAGATCGGCATGACCTGGAAGACCCAGGTGAAGAGCCACAGACCCGGCGTCACGCCGATCGCGCTCGTCGAGCGGATCACGCCGCCCTCCCAGTGGTTGATCGAGATGAACCAGTGTCCGAACACGACGGCCACGATCGAGGCCGCACGCAGGAAGTCCATCGCACGGTCTCGGGAGGAGGGCGTCGCTCGAACGAGCGCGTCGAGATCGGTACCAGACACGACACTTAGAGCATGGACCTCTTCCGGGTTCGAAGGAAGCGCTACGGCGTCCCGAGAGAGGCCCGGTTCGTGACGATGCGGACGATGCGATCCTCGATCGCGACGGCGTCGGACTTCGACATCCCGCGGGACATGATCGAGAACTCGCCCCACGCGCTCTCTTTCGCCATCCACACCCAACCGGAGAGCGCAGAGATGTCGATCAACGTGCCGGTCTTCGCTCGCACCCTCACCCCGATCAGACGGCCCTCGAGTGTTCCCTGATCTCCTGTCGGGAGGCCGACACGCAATGCGTCTCCCCACGGCCGGGTGTCTGCGAACCAGAGCAGCGTGACGAGGTCCTGCGGGCTGATGCGGTTCCCGTATGAGAGGCCGGAGGCGTCAGAGGCGGTGTTGTCCACTCCGTGCGCGTGGGCGAATCGCTCGATCGCGCGGGCGGCTTTCGCGATCGACCCGGTGCCGCCCAGGACAAGCCGGCCGAGCCACTTCCCGAGTACCTCCGCGTAGAAGTTCTTGGAGCGGCGGTTCATGTTCCGGATCAAGAGCTGGAAAGGATCGGACCGGACCGTGACCATGTGACGGAGCCCGCTCGGCGGCGCGCCGGCGCCCGCCTCCATCGTCACACGAACCCCGAGCGCGCGAAGCTTCGTCGTGAGGAACCGAGCAGCTCGTCGCTCGGGATCGCGGATGTGCACGCCACGAGCGTCCTGGTTGCCCTCGAACGTGAGCGCCGTCGGGAGCGCGATGTAGTCGCGGGGGAAGTAGTCGCGCCAGCCGGGCGCCCACCAGTCACGCTGGAAACCGGTCGTCGCTCCCATCACGCGTCCGCGGATCATCCGGATCCCGGCCTCGTCGACGGCGCGTGCGAGCGCTGCGATGGCGGGCCTGCCCACCGACGGATCGCCGTGGCCCACGATCCAGAGGTTCCCGCGGAGGACGCCGGCCGTCCTCGGGCCCTTCGCGAACAGCTCCGTCCGGATCCGAGTAGTCAGCGAAGTCCGCTGCAACAGGGCCATGGAGAGCAGAAGCTTCTGGTTCGAGGCCGGGGCCCGCTGCCTCCACGCGCCGTGACGGTAGAGCCAGCCGCCGTCGAGGCCGATCGCGACGGACACGTCATTGTTGCCGATGGTCTGTTCGATGTCCTGCTTCCATCGCGGGGGGGCGGCGACGCTGGGCGTCCCGGAGCCGGCAACGACGAGCACGAGGACCGCGGCGACCGACACGCGAGCGATCGGGGGAAGGCGAAGCACGCGCGGAGGATACGTCAGGCTGCGAGCGCGACGAGGGAGCCGAGGTCGGATCGTTCCGCCACAGCGGTGCACGAGGGCCCTCGGTGACCACGACCACCGCCAGCTCACGACGAAGGGGGTAGTAGACTCCGCCTCCTTCCAGACGACATACACCTGGCCCGACGCGCCAGGACCACATCACGAGCATCGGAGCCGCCGCCTGAACTCGATCGATCGCGCACGTCTATCCGAGTTCCGGGAGCGCCATCCCAAGAGCCGGGCGCTCTTCGAAGCGGGCCGAGACTCCCTCCTCTACGGCGTGCCGATGAACTGGATGGTTCGCTGGCCCGGCGACCACCCGGTGTACGTCGATGAAGCCGAGGGCGCGCGGTTCACCGACGTCGACGGGAACGAGTTCGTCGACTTCTGTCTCGGTGACACCGGCGGCATGGCGGGGCACGCCCCCAAAGCTTCCGTCGACGCGATCGCGACGCAAGCCGCGCGCGGCATCACTTTGATGCTTCCGACTGAAGATGCCGCGTGGGTGAGCCAGGACCTCGCGCGGCGCTTCGGCGTCCCGTACTGGTCGTTCGCTCTCACAGCCACGGACGCGAACCGCTTCGCCATCCGATGGGCGCGCCACATCACCGGCCGCTCCAAGATCCTCGTTCACAACCACTGCTACCACGGCACCGTGGACGAATCCTTCGCGGAGCTCGACGACTCGGGCGACGTGGTCGACCAGCCGGGGAACACCGGGCCGCCCGTTCCCGTCCGCACGACGACCAGGGTGGTGGAGATCAACGACCTCGAGTCGCTCGACCGTGAGCTCGCCCATGGCGATGTCGCCGTCTGCATGTTCGAGCCGGCGCTCACGAACATCGGGATCGTCCTGCCCGACCCGGGGTACTGGGAAGGTGTCCGCGAGCTCTGCGACCGCACCGGGACGCTCCTGCTGATCGACGAGACGCACACGATCAGCGCCGGCCCGGGCGGAGCGACGAAAGCGTGGGGGCTCGCACCTGACATCGTCACGATCGGCAAGACCCTGGGGGCCGGGATCCCCTCGGCCGCCTACGGCATGACGGAGGACGTTCAACGCCGGATCGTCGAGACCACCGAGCCGGACGTGATAGACGTCGGAGGGACCGGTGGCACCCTCGCCGGCAACGCGCTCTCCCTCGCCGCGATGCGCGCCACCCTCGGAGAGGTCATGACCGACGAGGCGTTCGAGGGCATGATCGAGCTCGGCGAACGATTCGAACGAGGGGTGCACGACGTCATCTCCTCTCGCGAGCTCCCTTGGCACGTCGTACGGCTCGGATGCCGCGTGGAGTACCTCTTCCGTGCCGAACCGGCCCGCAACGGCGCCGAGGCGTTCCAGGGCCAGGATGCGGAGCTCGACCCGTTCATCCATCTGTACCTGCTGAATCGCGGCGTCCTGATGACGCCGTTCCACAACATGGCCCTGATGTCCCCGGCCACGACCGCCCAGGACGTGGACCGGCACACGGAGGTGTTCGGGCAGGCGGCGGACGAGCTCCTCGGGATCGGACGGGAAGGACGGCCGTGATCGGTCGCGTGTCCTTCACGACGATCGACGCGACCGATCCCGACCGGCTCGCCGCGTTCTGGTGCGAGGTATTGGGCACCGAGGTCGAGGAGACGTCGGACGATGGCAGGTTCGTGTTCCTCGGTGAGGCGAACGGATACGTCCTCAGCTTCCAGCGCGTTCCGGAGCCCAAATCGGTCAAGAACCGCATGCATCTCGACATCCGGGTCGAAGAGCTCCGAACGGCGACGGACGCCATTCTCGCACTGGGCGGAACGTGGGATGAGAACGAGCGAACGCTGGACGACGCACGATGGCGCACGCTGAACGATCCTGAAGGGAATGAGTTCGACATCTTCGTGACGGACGAGTAGCGTTCCGCGCACGTGCAACGGCGCCGATCGATGCATCTCATCGGCCCTTCCCTCGCCCGTGGCGCGACCTTCGCGGGGCTGGCCCTCGTGCTCGCCACCGTCACGACGGCACCGGCAGGAGCCGTCACCGGTCCCCAGCGGGTCCTCGGCGGGCCCGAGGATCAGCTCCTCGCCTCGGTGAGCGACACCTACCTGATCTGGACCGAGAGCTCGGTGGCCTTCCCGGCCCGGTACCACGCTTACGGGCGGGTCCGCGGGACGAGCGGTGCTTTCCGGCTGAACCCGACCGGTACCAGAGGCTACGCGGGCGGCATCGATCCCGACCAGGATCGCGCGATCTACCAGCAGATCGACGGACGGGCCTCGGACATCTACACGATCAACCTCGGCACACGCCATCGCACCAAGCTTCCAAGTCCCATCAACACGGATCGTTGGGAATGGGGACCACGGATCTCGAACGCCTTCTATCTGTTCGCGCGAGACGCCTCGCGGACGACGACGCTGTTCCTCTACGACCGTGCGGCGAAGACGATGGAGAAGCTCGTGAGTCTCGATCTCGCGACGTTTTACGTCGCGCCCGGAGCGGTGGGGGAGCGGTACGCGACGTGGACCGTCTGCGGACCCCGCCACTGCAACGCGTTCATCCGCGACACGGACACCGACCTGACCAGAAGGATCCCCGCTCCCGACGGGAAGGCTCGATACGCGCCGGTCGTGCACGAGGCCGAGGGGATGGTCTATTTCGTCCGGTCGGGTCCCACGTGCGGCTCGACGGTCAGGATCATGCGGCTGGCGGTGGCCGATCTCGGCGCGCCACCCGTCGGTCTGCTCAGCTTGCCAGCAGGGATCGACGTCGATGTCCAGATGTCCCTCGAGCAGGTGGGAGCGCGGGTCCATCTCTGGTTCTCGCGATACCGCTGCGCCCCGCAGCAGGGCGACATCTACCGGCTCCGCGACGTCGGGCTGGCCTGATCCTCAGCCACGCTCCAGCGGCTTCGTGAGGCACGTCGGCCCACCGTCGCCCTTCCGCGAGATCTCATCCCCCTCGTAGGTGCGCACCTCCACCCCGACGGCCTCCATCCGTCGCCGGGTCTCCGGGTTGCCCTCGAGCGCCAGCGCGACGCGTGGTCCGAGCGCGAGCACGTTCGCTCCCATGGAGTCGAACTCGGGGTCGGGCACCTCCACGATCCGCACGCCACTGTTCCCGAGGAGCTCGACGAGACGAACGGGGAGGTGCGGCAGCGAGGCCACGGCGAGATCCACGTCGAGCATCGAGATGAAAGAGAGCAGGTGGGTGCACGCGGCCGGCCCCGAGAGGTGGGGCAGGTCGAACGACACGAGGGTCACGTCGGGCAGCAGGACGCGAAGAGCCTCGAGCCCCGCCGCCGTCGTGCGGTAGCCGAGGCCGACCAGCAGCGTGCTGGCGTCGAGCCAGCACATGTCGCCGCCCTCGGCGGCCGCAGGCTCGCCGAGGGCGGCGACCACCGGCACGCCCGCTGCCTCCAGGTCCGCCGCCGCGATAGACGGCTCGCCGCGGCGCCCCGGCTTTCCCGGCCGGAGCAGGATCGCGCCCTCGTCGGTCATGAGCACGGGGTCGTACGTGTAGATCGCGTCGGGGTCCTCGGGCGCCGGCGAGGTGCCCAGGACCACCTCGGCGCCGGCGTCGGTCAGCAGGCCCCGGAACGCCTCGTGCTCGGCGGTCGCCCGAGCCGGGTCGGGGGCCGAGCGCCATCCGTACTCACGCCAGGACCGCATGGCCTCCGGCTCGGGCGACCGCACGTAGACCTTCCTCAGGGGGGAGGTCTGGTCCTGGATCGGCACGCGCGGATGGTATCCCGCATCGCTCGCCAGACCGCGCCCCCAAAAGGATCGCCAACAGACCTACGCCCGTGGCCTCTCCCCCTCGTCTGGGACCGGGGGTAGACTTGCGCGACCATGCGGCAGGCACGAGGCACCCGCAGACGCAGGAGCGCGGAGCTCGGCGTCATCGACTACACGCTCGCCAAGCGAGCGCTCATCCGTGACGCGCGGCGCGGGACCCTGTCCGTCGCCGATCTCTGCGATGCGCACCCGGAGTTGATGAGGGCGGCGAAGCATGTCGGCGAGGCCACAACCTCCGACTGTCCCGTCTGCGGCCGGGACAAGCTTGTCCTTCTCGCCTACGTCTACGGCTCGTCGTTGGGCCGCAACAGTGGGCGGGTCTGGCCGATCCAGACGGGACTGCGGTTGACGGCCGCCCACCCCGGATCGGCGTGTTACGTGGTCGAGGTGTGCCGGTCCTGCGCCTGGAATCACCTCCGCGAGGCCTTCACGGCCCGCAGGCGCGCGGTCGCCGGCTGAGCCCGCGTTTCCGTATCCAGAGCCCCGGGTAGGATTCCGCCCGTCGTGTCCGCGACCCCCAGACGTTCCTCGAAGGACTACAAGCCACGCCACGCCCAGAAGAAGCCGGGCGGGCGTGGTTCCGCGAACGGCATCGGGAGCGGGCGGCCCTCACGGAACGGCGGGCGTTCCCGGAGGCGAGGACCCGCCTCGAAGCGGTCGCAGCGAGGATTCCTCCGCCGCTACTGGTGGGCCTTCGCGCTGACGCCCGTCGCTCTCGCCCTATTCGCTTTCGGCGTCCTCATGCTCGCCTACCTTCGGATCGACCTGCCGAAGGCGCTCCCTCCCGTGCAGACCACGTTCGTCTACGACCGGAACGGCGACCTCCTGTCCACGTTCCACGGCTCCGTCGATCGGACGCTGATCCCGTTCGGGCAGATGCCGCAACACCTTCGCGACGCCGTCCTCGCCGTCGAGGATGCCCGCTTCTATCAACACGGCGGTGTCGACTTCAAAGGCACGATCCGGGCCGCGTGGAGCGACCTGGTCGCTCGCGAGACCGTGCAGGGTGGCTCGACGATCACGCAGCAGCTGGTCAAACGCGTCTACGCCGGCCACTACACGGCGCCCGGAGACAACGGGATCCGCGACTACGTGATCCCTCCGCGGACGGTGAAGGAGAAGGCTCGTGAGGTCCTCCTCGCCATCAAGGTCGAGCGCACGCTCTCGAAGGACAAGATCCTGGCGAAGTACCTCAACACGGTGTACTTCGGGCACGGCGCCTACGGGATCGAGGCCGCGGCTCAGACGTACTTCGGCGTGCCGGGCAAGCGCCTCACGCTCCTGCAGTCGGCGACGCTCGCCGGGATCCTGACCGCCCCCGAGGCGTACGACCCGATCGATCATCCGTTCGACGCGAAGTTCCGGAGGGACTTCGCGCTCGACCGGATGGTTCAGTACGGCTACCTGGATCGCGCGCGAGCCGACCGGCTGAAACGCAGGGCGTGCTGCGGGATCCCGCTCCCGCTGCAACGGGGACCTGACGCCCAGATCGAGGCCCCGGGCGACGCCGAGTACTTCGTGCAGTACACGAGGGAGACCCTCGCGAAGCGGTACGGTCCCGCGGCAGTCTTCGGCGGCGGCCTCCAGGTGACGACGTCGCTCGACCTCGGGTATCAGGCCGCCGCCGAGCAGGCGATCCAGTCGCACCTGCCGAGCGGGCAAGATCCGGGCGCGTCGCTCGTCGCGATCGAGCCCAAGACCGGGCACATCCTCGCGATGGCCGGCGGGAAGGACTTCTCGGTTTCGCAGCTCAACCTCGCCACGTTCAAAGGAGGGACCGGCCGGCAGGCGGGCTCGGCCTTCAAGGCGTTCACGCTCGCCGAGGCGATGGACCAGGGCTTCGATCTGAACTCGCGCTGGTACGGGCCCAACTCGATCACGATCGACGACCCGATATGCAACGGCCCCGAAGGGCCGTGGCAGCCCGTGAATGCGGAGGGCGGGGGCAGCACCTACACCCTCAGATCGGCAACCGCCCATTCGGTGAACACCGTATTCGCGCAGGTCGTGGTGGAGCTCGGTCCGGAATCGGTCGTGGACATGGCCCACCGCCTGGGGATCCGCTCCTACCTTCCGGCGGTGTGCTCGATCACGCTCGGAAGCGTCGCCGTGAACCCGCTCGAGATGACCGACGCCTACGCGACGCTCGCCGCGCGAGGCATCCGGCATCGCGCCAACCCGCTGCTCCAGGTGCGCTCGCCGGGCGGCAGGATCGATCCCGGCGTCGTGGCGAAGGGGCGCCGCGTGGTCGACCAGAACGTTGCCGACCTCGTCACCTACACGTTGCAGGACGTCATCGCGTACGGGACCGGGGCCTCCGCCCGGCTGAGCTCATGGCCCGCCGCGGGGAAGACCGGCACGGCGCAGGATGGGTGGGCTTCCCCAAAGGGCAGATACCACTCGTGAACATCGAGGGGGTGCCACAGGTCTTCGGAGGGACGATCCCGGCCGCGATCTGGAACGACTTCATGGAGATCTCCATGCAGGGCAAGAAAGCGATCTCCTTCCCGGAGCCGTCCTTCACAGGGCAGACGGTGACACCTTCGGCCGAGGCTCCGATCCCGCCCCCGCCGTCGCCGAGCCCGTCGCCGACCCCTTCGCCCAGCCCGGAGCCGTCTCCTTCGCCGAGCCCGGAGCCGTCTCCATCCCCGGAGCCGTCGCCGACGGTGACCCCGAGCCCTTCGATCGCCCGGCCGGTTACCCCGCGGGCAGGTGATCGGGGAGGCTAGGAGACCCCACACGGGGTTCGGCGGGCGCGTCGACCGGCAGCGTCGCCACGATCGAGGTACCGCGTCCCGGGGAGGAGCGGATCACGAACGTCCCGTTCGCCAGCTCGACGCGCTCGCGCATCGAGGCGAGGCCCACGCGTCCCTGACGGAGGAACTCCCTGGTCATCGCGCTGTCGAATCCTCTGCCGTCGTCCTCGACCTCGACCCGGAGCGAGGTGGCGGTCGTCTCGACCGAGACGACCACCCGGCCGGAACGTGCGTGCTTCGCCGCGTTGGTGAGCGCCTCCTGCACCACGCGGTACGCGAGCGTCTCGAGATCGGAGGACATCGGGCGGGGGAGCGTGCCCACGAGGTCGGTCTCGACCCCCTGCTCGACCCCGAAGCGAGAGATCGCCTCCCGGAGTGCAGGCATCAACCCTCGCTCTTCGAGGACCGGTGGACGCAGGCCCGACATCAGGGCGCGCAGCGCGTCGGCCTCATCCGCGAGCTCTTTCCGCACCTTCGACAGGACATCGACGCCGCGATCCACGTCGCCCGCGCCGATCATCAGGAGGGACGCCTCGAGCGAGAGCGATGCGGCCGAGACGCCCTGCACCGGCCCGTCGTGGAGGTCGCGCGCGATCCGGTTGCGCTCCGATTCGATCGCGGAGTTGGTCCGCCGGAGCAGACTGGTGCGATCCTCGTCCTTCTCCTGCAGGAACTTCAGCAGCGAACGGATCGTCTGGTCCGCGGCCTTGCCAGGGGTGACGTCGCGGATCAGCACCAGCCGTCGGGGGGGATCGGTAGGGATCTCTGAGACGCGTGATTCCAGGTACAGAGGCGTGCCGTCCGCGCGCTCCAGCTGCGCCTGGCCGGCTCCCGGGAGATCGGCGAACCCGGCGTCGGCGCCCTCGAGGGACGCCGCCAACGCCTGCCAGCGCTGCCCTTCGACGGTGGCGCGGTCGAGATGCACCATCTGACAGAAGGCCTCGTTCGTCCGTACGACGATGTCGTTGAGGTCGAGTTCGACGATCCCGTCGACCGCGGCGTCGAAGACGAGCCGGAGATGCTCCTCGGAGCTCTTGAGGGTCTCGTTCGCCTCGCGGACACGATCGAGCGCGGCGTCCGTGTCCGCGAGCGCGCTCTCCTTCTGTCCGAGGGCTCGCCGAACCGATTCGCTCGCCTGAGTCACGGTGATCTGGTTCGCGATGATCCGGACCGCGACCGCGATCGCGAGGACTCCTATGAACGCGCCGGTCTGCAGGCCGGTGAGTCCCCGATCGTCACCCAGCACGCCGGTGATCAGCAGCGCGGCGCACGCGGCGATGACGGCGACACTCGTCAGGATCGGCCGCGCGAAGCGGGAGGGTCGAGGGAGTTTCTCCGCGGGTCTGATGACGAGGTAGGTGGCGACCACTGCGAGCGGCGAGAGCGCGATCGCCAGCTCGATCGCCGCGTTCGTGTCGTGCGTCTGGTGGGTCCACTGCCATCCGAACATCAGGACGGCGGCGCCGAGCCCCGCGAACACGACCGCGCGCGCGACATGGGCGCGGGTCGGGACCCAGATCGCCAGGGCAGGGTAGGTCGCGATGAGGAACGCGCTCAAGAGCGCGAAGGTCACCGCCGAGGCCGAGATGCTCGAGATCGCGTCTTGTGGTCGGATCAACACGTAGCCCGCGGCCATCACGGCGCTCACGATCAGCGCGGTGTCGGTCGCCAGCTCTCGGCGATCTCCCGTAGGGACGTGGTGCCTGATCTCGCTCCGGAACCCGGCGACGAGCGTGATAAGGGGGAGGAGGAACAGCACATCCGCGAACCCCGGTTCGCCGGCGGGACCCGTGAGCCCCGACACGAAGACGAGTCCGATGACGGCGGACCCGATCAGGAGCGTGAGCCCGATGGCGCGTGAGCTCCGCGCGACCTTCCCTTCACGCATGGAAAGTAGGACGACCCCACCCATGAACCACGCGACGGCGTCGATCAGGTTGACGACCAGGGGGCGGCGCTCGGGATCATCGGGAACGATCAGGTATACGCCGATGATGACCACGGCCGTGAGGCCGAGCGCGAGCGCAGCTCCTCGGCGCCGAGGTTGAGGGGTCTCGGGCATCGGGGTCCCATGATGGCGCGTGGTCCCCTGAGACTCCATCACCCTAAGGTGTCGGGAAGCCCTCCGAACGACCTACGACGCCCACGCCCTTTGGGTGGCGTCGGTGATCACTCGATGAGGCGTCGGCGGAGCGCCTCGGCGACCGCAGCGGTCCGGTCAGAGGCACCGAGCTTCTCGAAGATGTGCTCGAGGTGGGTCTTCACCGTGTCGGGCGAGATGTAGAGACGTTCGGCGATGTCCTTGTTCGTGTGGCCGAAGGCGAGCAGCTGCAGGACTTCGATCTCCCGTGCGGTGAGGGTCTCCGCCCTACGGTCACGCTCCTTAGCGGTCGAGAGCTCCTCCGCGAGCGCCACGACGAGCTGGGGGTCGATCACCATGTTCCCGCCGGCCACCAGCCGGACGGTCTGGATCAGGTGCTCCGCGTCCCTCGCCTTCAACACGTAGCCTCGGGCGCCGGCACGAACCGCCTCGACGACGAACTGGCGATCGTCGTAGGCGGTGAGCATGATCACGCCGATGTTCTCGTGGTGGTCTCGGATCTCCCGGGCGGCTTCCAGACCGTCCATCTCGGGCATCCGGATGTCGATGAGCGCGATGTCGGGTTTCTCCTTCCCGACGAGCTCGAGAAGCTCCTTGCCGTTGGAGGCTTCGCCGACCACCTCGATGCCGTCGGCCATCTCGAGGTACCTGCGGAGCCCCTGCCTCACCAGCGAATGGTCGTCCGCGATGGCAACCTTGATCGTCACGGCACCTCCGGTCGTTGCGTGCTCGGCACATCCTACCCCGGCCACGCTGCCGGTTCAGAAGGCAACGTGGTTCAGAACAGGTGGAGCCAGTTGACGAAGAGCAGAGCGCAGACCGCCCATCCGGCCGCGAGCACGGAGGTCACGAGCGGTTGGGGCAGCTTCCGGCCCCACCCCGCACCGGAGAGGCCCCAGAGCGCGGGGAACACCACGGCCGCGAAACGAGGGATGGAGAGCAACGGCCTGTCCGCGAACGGATCGAAGAGGGGAAGAAGCAGGCTGAGCGCTCCGTAGACGGCCTCCGACGGCCGGAGTGCCGGCAGCGCGAGCGCGAGCCCAGCGATCGCGAGCGACACGATCACCAGGTCCAGCAGCCAGTAGGACTGGTACTTCCAGGCGAACTCCACGGCATGCCCGAGCGATACCCACGGGGGCTGGAGCTCTCGACCCCAATCCCTTTGGGCGTCCAGCGGCGCCAGCCAGTTGCCGTGAGCGACGCCCCACCAGGCGAACCAGCACAATGGGCCGAGGGCGATCGCGGCCGCGCCGGCGAGACGAGCGCCGAGCGCGCGACCCCCACCGGCGCGGCCGGTCCAGATCGCTTCCAGCATGAGCGCCGGGATCAGGAGGATGCCGACGCTGCGCGTGAGCGCCGCGAGCGCACCGAAGACCGCGACCCGTCCCCAGCGATCGTGGCGCGCCTCCCGGAACGCGAGGACCGAGAGGAGCAGGAAGAGCGACTCGGTGTACGGGGCCAGGAAGAAGAAGGCCGTCGGGAAGATCGCCGCCACCACGATCGCTCGCTGGGCGACACGGTCTCCGAAGGCCTCAGCGGTCAGCGCGAAGAGGGCCAGCAGCGCTCCCAGGAACGCGAGGTTCGAGACGAGGAGCGCGGCGAGGAGGTCGTCCCCGGGAAGGATCCACCCCACGGCGCGCACGGTGAGCGGATACAGGGGGAAGAACGCCGCGCTCGCGTCGTCCGTCGACCAGCCCTCGTCGGCGAGCCGCAGGTACCAGACCGCGTCCTGGCGCTCGGTCGCGTCGATCGCGTTGTGCCAGCCCTGGGTGGCGGGCGCGCCCGCCCGCCCGGGCACGTCCACCGGATCGAGCGGCTCGATCAGGTGGACGGCGGCCACCGAGAGCAACGACAACCCGATCCGCGCCGCGAGGAAGACCGCGAGGCACGGCCGCAAGCCCTCGAGCAACCGGCGGTGCCCGCTCACGCGTGCGCCGCCGGCTGCGCACGGTCGGTGAGGCGCTCGCCGGGCAGGCGGCTCGGCTCCCGGACCCACGCCACCACGCACCAGATGAGCACCCCCGCGCGGATCGCCACCGCGGTCTCGAAGACCCAGTGGGGGAGCCCGCCCACGCCGGTCAGGTCGCCGAAGAACGAGAACCGCGTCAGGAACACGGCGAGGTCGGCGGCTTCGAACGCGAGGAAACGCCGCGGCCCGGGCAGCACCAAGACGAGCCAGGGGAGCAGCCACAGGCTGAACTGCGGGGAGTACACCTTCCCGACCAGCAGGAAGAGAACGAGGATGGGGAAGGCGAGCTGCCACCGAGGGAAGTCGGGCTCGCGGCTGCGCTTCGCCATCCAGACCCACGAGCCCAACGCGACGAGGAGCACGACCGACGAGAGGTTGATCAGTTTCGTCGGCGCGCACGTGGAGAAGTGGCGGCAGACGATGTACCAGGCGCTGTCCCAGTCAGCGAGACGCGCGGCGTTGAAGCGGAAGAACTCCCACCAGCCCGACAGCCCCCTCGACGCGAAAGGAAGGTTCACGGCGATCCAGGTCGCCGCGGCCGACCACCAGAGGAGGATCGCGCGATCCGGCTGCCGACCCCGCAGCCGTCCGGCGGCGAAGGGGACGAGCAGCAGCCCGGGGTAGAGCTTCGCCGCCATCCCGAGACCGATCAGGAGGCCCGCCCAGCCGTCGCGGCGGCGGAAGAACGCGAGGGTCGCCGCCGTCGCCAGGGCGACCGCCAGCAGGTCCCAGTTCACGAACACCTGCAGCGCCAAGGTCGGTGCCAGGGCGAACCACACCGCGCGGCGTGGATCCATCAGGTAGAGGCAGCCGGCCGCCGCCGCCGCACAGACGGAAAGGAGGAGCGCGTTGATCCAGAAGAAGCGTCCCGGGTCATCCCCGGACACCCAGCCCGCGACGCGCATGAAGTACATCGTCAGCACGGGGTACTCGTCGCAGTTGCTCTGGGAGGGAGCGCACGCGTCGAGGTACGGGAGCCGTCCCCCGGCGAGCTGCTCGGTCCCGAACAGCGGCACGATGTCCGTGTAGCAGGCGAGCCGGTACTGACGGCCGTCCGCCCAGTCGCCTCCGGCGCACGGGGCCTTGTGGACGGCGCCGACCAGCAGGGTTCCACCCAGGCACGCCAACACGAGGCCGAGGGTCACCGCTCGCCCGGCCCGCGGGGCGAGGCTCGCGCTATCCGGCCCCCCAGACCCCTCGCCGCGATCCACGGACCGAATCGTACCGACGCAACCGGCGCCGGCCCGCCAGCGGCGGTCGGACGACCGAGGGGATGACCGTGTGAGCGAACACTCGTAGAGTTCCCGGTCGTGAGGTATCGAGTCGAGCAGCTCGCGACCGCCTGCGAGGTCTCGGTCGATACGGTCCGCTACTACCAGGCCCGCGGGTTGCTGCCCCAGCCGGACAAGGAAGGGCGCGTCGCCTGGTACCGGGAAGAGCACGCGGACCGGATCCGCGAGATCCGTGCCCTCCAGCGACAGGGTCTGACGCTCGCGGCGATTCGCCGCGTGGTCGACGGCGAGCTTGGCCCCGCCGACACGGGTCTGGCCGCGGCCGTTGCGGCCGAGCGCGTCGAAACCGTTGACGGCGAGCTCATGTCCCTCGACGCGTTCGCGTCGGCGAGCGGCGTGCCGGCCTCGCTGATCCAGGCGGTCGAACGCGAGGGGATCCGGATCGGGAACGAGGTCGACGGCGAGACGAGGTATACCCCCGGCGACATCGAGGTGGTCCGGACTGCGCTCCGGCTCCTCGAGTTCGGTCTTCCGCTCGGAGATCTGCTCTCGCTGGCTCGGGACGCCGACGAGGCGATGCGTGGTCTCGCCGATCGAGCGGTGGAGCTCTTCGATGAACACGTCCGGAAACCGATCCGAGACACGGCTCCCGATGCGGACGGCGCGTCCGCCCGGATGGTCGAGGCGTTCAAGGAGCTGCTCCCGGCGGTGACGCTGCTCGTGTCGCATCACTTCCGGCGCGTATTGCTCGAGGTGGCGGAGGAGCACATCGAGGCGCCGTCTGACGGAGCCTCTCTCGATCAGCCACCCGCCGACCCCCGACGCCATAGATGAGTCCGCGACAGGAACGGGAGCCGTCACTTCCGCAAGGGGAGGAGAAGGCTCGCGCCGTCCGGCGCCTGTTCGACACGATCAGCCCTCGCTACGACCTCGTGAACCGCGTGATGACGTTCGGGATGGACGCCGGGTGGCGGCGCCGGACGGTGCGGGAGCTCGCGTTGCCGCCGGGCTCACGTGTGTTCGACCTCGCCTGCGGGACCGGCGATCTGTGCCGCGAGCTCGCCGCGGCCGGACATCGCCCGATCGGGTTCGACTTCTCCCATGGGATGCTCCTCGCCGCGCGGACCCACGTGCCGCTGGTGGAAGCGGACATCCTGCGTCTGCCCGTTCGGGACGGGAGCGCCGACGGAGCGACCTGCGGCTTCGCGCTCCGCAACGTCGTCTCGCTGGGGGACCTCTTCGCCGAGCTCGCGCGCGCCTTGCGATCCGGAGGCAGGATCGCTCTGCTCGAGACGGCCGAACCCGAACCATGGTTGCTGCGCCTCGGCCACCGCGTCTACTTCCGGAAGGTCGTGCCCGCGATCGGCGCGCTGCTCTCCGACCGGGAGGCGTACTCGTATCTCCCTCGGTCGACGGCGTACCTCCCTGCCCCGAACGAGCTGCTGTCGATGCTGCGCGAGACCGGGTTCACCGACGCGCGCCGGCTCGCGTTGGGTGGAGGCGTGACGCAGCTCTTGGTCGCAACTCGGGCATGACCGATCCTGCCCTCCCACTCCTCGAGTCTCGAGCGGAGCCGCTCGGCGAGGCGTTCGACCTCTTGGCGGCGTACCGGCCCCCTCTCGGCGCCTTCTTCGAACGACGGGGACACGGCGTGGCGGGGACGGGCGCACCCCTTCTCGAGTTCGAGGGGACCGTCTCGCCCGGCCCAACAGACATCCTTCAGGTGCTGCGGGACACGGTCCGGTTGGGTCACGACGTTGCACCCGTCGCCATAGGTGCGATGGGATTCCGCCGGGACGGCGGTGGTCTGTCGGGGCTCGTCATCCCGAGGAGGACCGTTCGGCGAGACCTCGGAGGACAGACCTGGAGGATCGACGCAGATGACGTCGGCGGGGACGCCGATGACCAACCGCCGTTCGAGCCTGTCGTCGGTGGCATCGCGCACGAGCCGTTCGCCGACATCCAGCTCCATGAGGTCCCGCCGGCGGACGCCTACGAAGGGGCCGTCCGCGAGGCGGTCGCCAGGATCCGTCGTGGCGAGATGCGCAAGGTCGTTCTCGCGAGGACGATCGAGGTGACCGCGGAACGCGAGCTCGACGCGAGGCTCTTGGCGGGTCGTCTCCGCGCGGTGGACCCCGATGCCTACACCTTCGCGGTGCCCACGGACGGAGGAGTGCTCGTGGGAGCGTCTCCGGAGCTCCTGGTGTCACGCCGAGGTCACGACGTTCGCTCGAACCCGCTGGCGGGCTCCGCGCCTCGATCCGGTGATCCCGAAGAGGACCGTGCGAACGCCGACGCGCTCATCGGCTCGTCGAAGGAGCGGGAGGAACACGCGATCGTCGTCGACGCGGTCGCCGAGACGCTCCGTCCGCTCTGCGAAGAGCTGGTGTGGGACCCGGAGCCGGTCCTTCGCGAGACACCGAACGTTTGGCACCTGTCGACGAGGTTCCGTGGTGTGCTCCGGGATCCCGCGCCGACCGCGCTGGATCTCGTCGCGGCGCTGCACCCGACCCCGGCGGTCGCCGGCGAGCCGCGGGGGACCGCACTCGAGGCCATCGCGGCCCTGGAGCCCTTCGAGAGGGGTCACTACGCCGGTCCCGTCGGCTGGGTGAACGCCGAGGGCGACGGCGAGTGGGCGATCGCGCTTCGCTGCGCGGAGCTCCGCGGCGATCGCGCCGTTCTCTACGCGGGCGCGGGCATCGTGGCCGACTCGGATCCGACGCGGGAGCTCGACGAGACCGAGCGGAAGTTCCGGGCGTTCCTCGATGCCCTTCGGTGGGGCTAGGCCTCGCCGTCCGTCGAGCGCTCGATGGGACCGACGGGTTCCAGATCGAGGACGAGCGGCTCGTCGGGGCGACCGAAGCCACCGCGTCGGTAGAACGAGCGAGAGCGCTCCGTCGGCCAGACGATCACGAGCGAGAAGCCCTCTTCGCCGCACCAGGCCTTCACGCGATCGAGCATCTGCGCGCCGAGTCCGGCGTTCCGATGCTCGGGTGCGATGTAGACATTGGTCAGGTACCCGATCGGGCCCGCGCGCTTCCCCGGAACCGGCACCCGGTGCACCGTGTGCAACCACATCGCACCGACGAACCCGTCAGCCGTCCTGGCGACCCACGCGCGCCAGTCCTCCGAGGCGAGCGCCGACCTCGCGAACCGCGTGAAACGTTCCACATACGCCTCGAAGGGCTCGGTCGGGTCGCCGTTCTGCTCCGCGTAGAGCTCCCAACGGAGACGCGCCAGTTCGGGAACGTCATCGATCGTCGCCGGATCGATCGGTGGCTGGGGTTCGCTCACATCCCCGCCAGAGCCGTGTCGACGGCATCGGCCATCTCGCGCCGGCGCCGGAGGCCGAGCTCGGGATCCACCATGACCTCCACGACGTTGAGGCCGCCGGCGCCGGCCGCCCGGTCCAGCGCGGGAGACAGGTCCGACGCCCGTTCCAGCCGCTCGTGGCCGGCGCCGGCAGCACCGCACACCTTGCCGATGTCGACGTCGTGGGGTGTGACGAAGAGCTCGCGGTGCTCGGGGAGATCTCGCTGCGGGAGCAACGAGAAGACGTGACCGCCGCCGTTGTTCGCGACGACGACGGTGAGATCGATCCCTCGCCTCGCGTTCCAGAGGATCGCACCCGCGTCGTGGAGGAAAGAGAGGTCCCCGACGAGCGCCACCGCCGGTCCACGGTCGGCCACGGCCACGCCGAGCGCGGTGGACACGAGACCGTCGATGCCACTCGCACCTCGGTTGGCGAGCACCCTGATGCTGTCGCGCGGCGCCATCGCGAGATCGAGATCGCGCACGGGCGTGGAGTTGCCGACGAAGAGGAGCCCACCGTCGGGTGCCCAGGCGGCCACGTCACGAGCGACCCGAGGTTCGAACGGTTCGTCCCAGCCGTCCATCGCGTCGTCCATCGCGATCCGAGCGACGCGATCGGCGGCCCGCCACTCTTCCCGCCAATCGTCGGGAGCCGGATCGATACGCCCCCGCCACAGCTCTTCGATCTCTTCTTGTGTGTGGGCACCCGCGAGCGCGATCCCGATCCCTTGCTGCATCAGGGGGTGACGGCCGAGCATGCCGCCCAGCGCATCAGGATCCACCGCGAGTCGCCACGACGCCAGACGGTTCGGGTCGGGGTCGAGGTGCCAGCGGTCGGCGACGACCAGCGTTCCGGCCGAAGCCACGAATGTTTCGGTCGCCCTCGTGGTCGGCGCCGCGCCGAATTGGATCGTGACCGTGGGCCGGTGTGTGTCGGCCCACGCACTCCCGATCAGTGCTTGCCCTGCCGCGAGGCTGGCCCCCGGCCGGCGCACCCCCGAGATGGGCTCGGCGACGATCGGCCAGCCCAGCATCTCCGACCAAACACGGTCGATCCCGGAGAGCTGAACGGGCCATCCACCGACCACGATCGCGCCGCGCGCCCCGGATACCAAACCGGCGAGGCGATCGGTTTCGTCGGGGTCGAGCGAAGCCTCCGGACGGGGCGGCCACTCGAGCCGCTCTCCGCTCGCCGCAGGCATCCTCACTCCATCCGACGGCGTGAGCGGTTCCTCGAACGGGCAGTTGAGATGGACCGGACCGGGCGGGTCGGCGGCCATCGCCTCGAACGCGTCGCGGGTGGCCTGGCGCCACCACGCCTCCTGTCCCTCGGTCGAGGGCACGGGGAGATCGATCGAGGTCCGCACGTACTCCCCGAACAGGCCGGGCTGCACGATCGTCTGGTTCGCTCCGGTTCCGCGCATCCGTGGGGGGCGATCGGCCGTCACGAGCACGAGCGGCACCCGTGACTGCGAAGCCTCCACGACCGCCGGGAGCAGCTCGGCGACAGCGGTCCCGCTGGTGGTCACGACGATCACCGGATGTCCCGTCGTCTTCGCGATCCCCAGGGCGAAGAAGGCACCCGACCGCTCGTCCAGATGAACGTGCAGCTGCACGCGAGTGTCGCGAGCGAGCGCGAGAGCGAGGGGCGTCGAACGCGATCCGGGGGAAAGGGAGGCGTGCGTCACTCCGCCGGCGACCACTCCGTCGACGAGCGCCGCCGCACACGCGAGCGAGATATCCGCCTGTTCCATCTCAGGTTGTCCTCGCCAGGACCAGCCCGAGCGCCAACAGGAGCCCGGTCGTCGCATGCACCGCCGCCGTTCCGGTCAGGACGGGGACCAATCCTCGGCCGTTCGCCACGCCGACGGCCTCCATCGGGCGGATGGCCGGGATCCAGCCGGCGAGCCCGAGCAGTCCCCACTGCGTGAGGCCGGTCCGATCGTCGACGATGAAGGCGAGCACACCGAGGACGATCGTCGCGAACGCGGCCACCACGCAGGCGCGATAGAGCGTGCGCGTATGCCGGTCACCCAAACGTACCGCGAGCGTCCGCTTCCCCGCGGCTGCATCGGTCGTGATGTCTCTCAGGTTGTTGGCGATCAAGATCGCCACGGCCAGGAAACCGAGCACTGTTCCGGACCACCACGCAGCGGCAGGCACGGTCTCCGCCATCACGAACGCGGTCCCGCAGGTCGCCATCAGCCCGAAGAACAGGAACACCATCACCTCGCCCAAACCGAGACCGGCATACGGCCTCGGTCCGCCGCTGTACGCGACCGCCGCGACCAGCGCCAGCGCACCCACGAATAGGATCAGCAACGGCTGGGTGGCGATGGCGAGGGCGAGTCCCGCGAAACCGGCCACGCCGATCGAGACGAGGGCCGCGATGAGGACCGCTCGCGGTGATGCGACGCCCGTCGCGACGAGTCTCGCCGGGCCGACCCGCTCAGGCGTGTCGACGCCCCGGATCCCGTCGAAGAAGTCGTTCGCGTAGTTCACGCCCACCTGCAGCCCGATCGCCACGAGGAGGGCGGCGCCGAACCGCCACGCGATGAAGATGTCGGCGGCCGCCGCGCCTACGAGGACGGGGACGATTCCCGCGCCCAGCGTCCGGGGGCGCGCGCCGGCGACCCACGCGTTCACGGCCGCTTCGGGAACCTCGAGAAGTCCGGCGGGCGCTTCTCGACGTAGGCGTCTCGGCCCTCCTGCGCCTCCTGGGTCATGTAATAGAGGAGTGTCGCGTCGCCGGCGAGCTGCTGGACGCCGGCGAGCCCGTCGATCCCGGCGTGGGCCCCCGACTTCAATAGGCGGAGCGCGAGGGGGGAGTGAGCGAGCATCTCCTTCGCCCAGCCAACCGTCTCCTCCTCGAGCTCCTCCAACGGCACGACCGCGTTGACGAGGCCCCACGAGAGCGCCGTCTCCGCGTCGTACTGCCGGGCGAGGAACCAGACCTCCTTCGCGCGCTTCTCGCCGATCTGCCTGGCGAGCAGCCCGATCCCGTAGCCGCCGTCGAACGAGCCGACGCGGGGGCCGGTCTGTCCGAAGCGTGCGTTGTCCGCGGCGATCGTGAGGTCGCAGCACAGATGGAGCACGTGCCCGCCTCCGATCGCGTAGCCGGCGACCATCGCGATCACGGGCTTGGGCAGTCGACGGATCTGGATCTGGAGATCGAGGACGTTCAGGCGACCGATCCCCTGCTCGTCGACGTAGCCGTCGTCACCGCGAACGCCCTGGTCCCCGCCGGAGGAGAAGGCGAGCGGCCCTTCGCCCGCGAGCACGACGACGCCGATCGTGGGGTCGTCTCGGGCGGCGTCGAACGCCGACATCAGCTCCCGCGTCGTGAGCGGCCGGAACGCGTTGCGTATCTCCGGGCGGGCGATCGTGATCTTCGCGATCCCCTGAGCTGTCTCGTAGCGGATGTCCGAGAACTCTCCCGCCGGTTGCCAATCCAAGGCCTGTCGGATCTCACGCGACTCATCCATGTGACCGATGACTCCTAGAGCGTACGCTCGAACGGTTGGTTAGCCTACAGGACGTGCCCAGGCGCAGCGATGAGCAGGAACGACGGCACGGGAACGAGGAGGGATGGGAACCGACGAACTGGTCGTGATCGATCTACCGCCCGGTCCGGAGTGGGTCGGGCTCGTCACCAGGTTGTGGCAAGACGAGGTCCCGTTCCTGCCCCTCGATCAGCGGATGACCGAGGGAGAACGGCGGGCGATCGTGGATCGAGCCCAGCCGCACTTCGTGCGAGACGCCGGTGGCGAGACGCTCCTTGCGGATGCCGCGCCGGTGACGCCCGGCGTGGCGATCGTGATGCCTACCTCCGGGACCGCAGGCGAGCCGAAGCTGGTGGAGCTCCATCGCGTCGCCGTCGTCGTGGCGGTCAGCAGGTCGGCGAAGGGGCTCGGAGCCAGCCCGGAGACGCCGTGGGTCTGTCCGCTCACCCCCGCGCACATCGGCGGGCTCCTGGTCCTTCTGCGGGCGGCGATCCTGGGCGCCCCAGTGACGATGCACGAGTCGTTCGATCCCGAACGACTCGTGCGCGACGGCGAGGGTGCGTTCGCCTCGGTGGTCCCCGGGATGGTCCGTCGGTTGGTGGCCTCAGACCTCGATCTGGACGGCCTCACGTTACTTGTCGGCGGCGATGCGATCGACGCCGACACGGCGCGCGCCGCGCGTTCGCGCGGCGCCCGCCTCGTCACCACCTATGGGCTCACCGAGACGTGCGGGGGGTTCACCTACGACGGCGTTCCGCTCGACGGCATGCAGGTCAGGCTCGACGCGGACGGCGCGATCGAGGTCTCCGGGACCACGGTGATGGAGGACTACCGGCTCGACCCAGCCGCGACCGGGGCTGCGTTCACGACGGACGGCTGGCTCCGCACCGGCGACCTGGGCGCGGTCGACGACGACGGGCGCCTCTCGATCCTCGGGAGGGCGGATCACGTGATCAGGACCGGCGCTGAGAAGGTCTGGCCTGAGGAGGTCGAACGGGTGCTCGCCGGCCATCCCAAGGTCGCCGACGTGGCTGTCGCCGGGCGTCCGGACCCCGAGTGGGGATCGCGCGTGAGCGCCTTCGTGGTCCCGAGGGTCATCGACGACGCGCCGTCGCTGGAAGAGCTACGGGTTCACGGGGCCGAGCACCTCGCGAGGTTCAAGCTCCCGCGCGAGGTCTCCCTGGTCGCCGAGATCCCTCGTACGGCGACCGGCAAGGTGCGTCGGCATGCCCTGCGATGAGCACCGCCACCGAAAGAGGGCGAAAAAGGACATGAAAAGGCCCGAGTCCGGGAGGGGTGGACCCGGGCCTTAACTCGGGGAGGTCCCCGAGGCCATCGAGGGGGTGACGGCCCTCACGCCCAGAGGCGCGGGGTCACTCACCACTAGCCCTTCGTCCCGCGAGGAACAGGACTTGAGCCCTGCCGGGGTAGGAGTTTTCGAGGGTCTGAGCGTGCTCAGACCGTGATCGCGCCGTGCTTGACGGCGAATGCCACGGCCTCGAGCTTCGAATGCACACGCAGCTTCCCGAGGATGTTCCGCACGTGGGTCTGGACCGTCTGAGGGCTGATGAAGAGCTGCGTCGCGATGCCCTCGTTCCGCATCCCCTCGGCAAGGAGCTGGAGGATCTCGCGCTCGCGATCCGTGAGATCGTCGAGGAGCGTCGACGCCGCGCGGTGCGCCTCCCGTTCGCGGGCGACCTGAGCGAGGAGCCGGGTGAGCGTCACGGGATCGATCAGGACCTCGCCTTCGGCCGCGGCTTTCGCCGCCGCCAGGACCTCCTCGACCGCCTCCCCTTTGCCGAGGAAGCCCGAGGCGCCCGCCTCGACCGCCTCCACGAGCAGACGATCCTCGTCGTGAGCCGTCATGATCACGACCTTCGTGGCCGGAGAGATCTCCTTGATCTGGCGAGTGGCCTCGATCCCCGACATCCCGCCCTTGAAGACGATGTCCATCAACACGACGTCGGGCAGGTGCTCCGCGGACAGCGCGATAGCTGTCTCGGGATCGTGCACCGGGGGTGCCACGAGCTGGAGATCGTCGTCGAGACCGACGACGGTCGCCAGCGCGTCGGTCAAGACCTTGTGGTCATCGCAGATCAGGAGCGTGGTCACGAAACGTCCGCCATTCAGCCCTCCACGGGAAGCCGGACTTCAAGCATCGTACCCCCCGCCGGTGCATCGGCGATCGAAGCCCGGCCTCCGTGCTCGCGCGCCACCGCACGACTGATGAAGAGTCCCAGTCCCGCCCCCGGGCGATCCTCGTAGCCCGAAGGGCGCCAGTCCGAGAAGCGCTCGAAGACGGCCTCGCGCTTGTCCGGGGGAACCCCGGGGCCATGATCGGTGACCTCGATCAGGGCGTCGTTGCCGTCTCGCCGCAGGCCGATCGTGATCGGGGAGGCCGGCGGTGAGAACGTCACCGCGTTGGCGATCAGCTCGCGAACGACCGACGCGATGAGGGCGCCGTCGACCGACGCCTCGATCGACTCCGCTACCTCGACGTCGACCGGATGCTCGCCGGTGTCCGCGGCCTGCGCCGCCTCCCGCACGATCACACCGAGGTCCTGGCGCCGGATGTCGAATCGGACCGCCCCCGCGTCCAACTTCAGGGCGAGTGCCACCTGCTCCACGGTGCGCTCGAGCCGGTCGGCTTCGTGCTTGATCAGGTGGAGGAACTCTCGGCGCTCGTCATCACTCAAGCGGTCGTAGTGCGCGAGCGTGGTGCCGACGAGCCCCCGAAGGGTGGAAACAGGACCCCGGACCTCGTGCGTGAGCTTCGAGACCAGATCGGCTCTGTTCTGGGGCGACTCGCGGGCGTCTTCTCGGTCTCCCGGTCGACCTCCCGCGTCACCGACGTCGGTCACGCGGGAAGTCTAGGCCCGGAGACCGGGCTAGCCGTAGGAGTGGTCCTCGTCGGGGAAGGTGCCTGCCTCGACCTCGCGGATGAAGTCCTGTACGGCGGCCGTCATGACGCCACGGAGGTCCGCGAATTTCTTCGCGAGCTTGGGCGTCTTCTCGTTGATCCCGAGGAGGTCGTTGATCACGAGGACCTGGGCGTCGCATGTGGGACCCGCGCCGATCCCGATCGTCGGGATCTGCAGGGACCGGGTGATCTCGCCGGCGAGCTCGGCCGGCATCGCTTCGAGGACGATCGAGAACGCACCGGCTTTCTCGAGTTGCTCGGCCTGCTCCGCAACCTGGTGGGCTGCCTCGCCGCGACCCTGGACCTTGTACCCACCCATCGCGTGCACGGACTGAGGGGTGAGCCCGACGTGGGCCATCACCGGGATCCCGATCTCCACGAGCCGGTGGACGAGGTCGAGGTGTGTACCTTCGAGCTTCACCGCCTGGGCGCCGCCCTCCTTCACGAGACGACCCGCGTTCCGGACACCCTCTTCGAGAGACACCTGATACGAGAGGAACGGCATGTCGGCCACCACCATGGCTCGCTCCGCACCGCGGGCCACCGCCCGAGTGTGGTGGAGCATCTCCTCCATCGTGACCGGCAGGGTGTCCTCATAGCCGAGGACGTTGTTCCCGACCGAGTCGCCCACCAGCAGCACGGGGACGCCGGCTCGGTCCAGGATCTGGGCGGTGGGGAAGTCGTAGGCGGTGAGCATCGTGAACCTGCGCCCCTCCGCCTTCCACGTCTTGAAGTCGTGGATGGTCGTCATCGCTCGCGCCTCCTTGCATCACTTGGCGAAGTGCACGGCTATCGATGAAGAGTGTATCGGGAGACCGCCTCAGTCTCCTCCAACGGTCATCCACAGCGTCCCGGCGTGCTCGTCGACGGCGATCGCCGTGAGATGCCCACCCACGTGGATGATCTTCGTCTGCTTCGTGAGTGGGTCGATCCGGTAGACGTCGCCGCCCTCGTCGCAGACCCAGACCGCGCCCGAACCGACCGCGATGCCGCTGGGGTTCTCCCCCACGGAGATCGGATCGCCGACGACCCCGGCGGCGCTGACGGGGATCACATCGTTCCCGCTCACCTCCAGGAGCCACACACGTTCGTCGTCCGCCGCCATCCCGAGGACGCTGCCCGAGAACCCGGCCGGATCGGAGGCCTCGAGCGTTCGAGGATCCACCCGGGTGAGCGTGCCGTCGGTGATGTCCAGGACCCAGAGCCCGCCGGCGCCGAGCACCGCTCCATCGATGAACTCCCCGACCTTCGTGTGCGCCACGACCTTCCCTGTCTTCGGATCGACCTCGACGAGCCTCCCGTCGGGGAACGTGACCCACACGGCTCCCTTGCCCACGGCGACGTCGTTCGGCAAGACGTCCGATCGGATCGGGATGTCGGGGAGTTGCTGGTCGGTCGCGGGATCCCAGCGAAGCAATGCGGCGTGATCGCCGTGGATGTCCCCACCGATCCATACGGCTCTCTCGCCGAACTCGATGCCCGGGTTGGCGCCGGGGTGGCCGTTCGTCTCCATGCGCACTCGATCGGCGATCACGTCTCCGGTCCGGAGATCGATGTGCTCGAGGAACGCCGAGTGGACCCAGACGCCGCCCTCGCCCACGGCGATCTTCGGGTTGCCACCACCGTGGCGCTCCAGTGCGTTCGGAGTGACGTGCAGGATGTCTCCCGACGTCGCATCGACCTCCACGACGGAATCCGTGGGGGGACCAGTCGGCCCCGCGATGTCCCGGGAGGGTGGCGATCTCCGATCGCTCAAGACGAATGCGACGACGACCAACAACAACGCTCCCGCGGCGATCGCCGCCGGCACCCGGTTGCGCCGGAGGAGGGTCGGGGCGGCGATCGCCGCGCGCCGCTCGGCCGCGGCAGGAGGGTCTGGCACGGGCTCGAGCGGGTGACCGTCGACGGCCTCCAGGCCGTACAGCTGCCAGGTGCCGGGGACCCCCTTCAGCGTGTGCTGTCCTCGATCGGCGAACTCGAGTCCGGAGCCGGCGACCAGCTCTCGGAGAGTGGAGGTCACCAGGACCTCTCCGGGATCCGCCGCCGCCAGCACCCTCGCGCCCGTGTGGACCGCGACCCCACCGACGTTCTTCCCGGCGACCTCGACCTCGCCGAGGTGGAGGCCGGCTCGGACCTCGATCCCCAGCCGTCGCACCGCCTGCACCACTGCGGCCGCGCACCGGATCGCCTGCGCGGGCCTGTCGAAGGTGGCGAAGAACCCGTCCCCGGCGGTGTCGATCTCGCGCCCTCCGAAGCGCTTCAGCTCTCCTCGCACGAGCCCGTGATGGCGGGCGATGAGCTCGCGCCATCGAGCGTCGCCCATCTCCACGGCGAGGTCGGTCGATCCGACGATGTCCGTGAAGAGCACCGTGAGGAGCCGGCGCTCCGACGCGGTGATCAGCCGTCGCTCCGAGGCGGGCATGGGCGAAGTGTCTATCGGGCGTCACCTGGGCGCAACGGCTCGGGTGTCGTACCTGGGTGCTAGCTTCACACCAGGTCCCGTACACTGCTGGACGACCCTCAGGACTTCCTGCTCCCCTTCGAGGGGGGCCGTCCAGACCAGAGGAGGTGGGGTTTGAGGGAATACGAGTGCATGCTCATCCTGCCTGCTGAGGCCGACGAGGCCAAGGTGGGCACGGCGACGGACCGGATCTCAACGGTCGTTGCGAAGCACTCTGGGCAGGTGCACAACATCGGGCGCTGGGGCCGACGCCGTTTCGCCTATGAGATCGACGACCAAGGCGAGGGCTACTACGTCGTGGTCACGTTCTCGGCCGAGCCGGCCGCCCAGGCTGAGCTCGGGCGCATGTTGAACCTCGCGGACGAGGTACTGCGCCACAAGGTGATCGTCCTGCCCTCCAAGCGTGAGAAGCAGCTGTCAACTTCCCCCGCCTCCACCACCGGCGGAGACGCGAAACCACAAGGGGAGTGAACGAACCATGGCAACGGACAACCAAGTGACGCTCGTTGGGAACCTGACCGACGATCCGGAGCTCCGCTACACACCCAACGGTGCCGCGGTCTGCAAGTTCCGGATGGCGGTGAACCGCCGGTTCCAGGATCAGAGCGGGCAGTGGAAGGACGGGGAGACCTCGTACTTCTCGATCAACGCGTGGCGGACGCTCGCGGAGAACGCGGCGGAATCGCTCACTCGGGGCACCCGGGTGATCGTGGCCGGCAGGCTCAACTACCGGACCTGGGAGAACCAGGACGGGGACAAGCGCTCGGCGATCGAGGTCGAGGCCGACGAGATCGCCCCCAGCCTGAAGTGGGCGACCGCGTCCGTGACGCGCCAGGCGCGCTCCGGCGGTGCCTCGAGCTCGGGGGACTGGGGCGAGAAGGTGGCCGCGCCTGTCGGCGCGGGCGGGACGGAACAGGAGGAATCACCGATCGATGGCGGGTAGAGGAGGGCCGAAGCCCACTAGGAAGCCTCGGCGCGACAAGGACGACAAGGCCTGGCAGAAGCGCGGGAAACGCAAGTACTGCCAATTCTGCAAGGACAAGGTCGATCGCGTCGACTTCAAGGACGTGATCATGCTGCGCAAGTTCGTCTCCGACCGTGGCAAGATCCGCGCCCGGCGCGTGACGGGCAACTGCGTGCAGCACCAGCGCGACGTCGCCTCTGCCGTCAAGAACGCCCGCGAGATGGCGCTCCTGCCGTACTCGAGCCGATGAGGGGGTCTTGGGGCTCAAGAAGCGAGGGCCGCATCTTTGCCCGAGCGTAGCCCCCAGGGGGAAAGCGGATGAAGATCATCTTGCAGAAGACGGTCGAACGCCTCGGCGATCCGGGAGACGTCGCCGAGGTCGCGGACGGGTACGCACGCAACTATCTGATACCTCGGGGTCTCGCCGTGAAAGCGGAGAAAGGCACCGTGCGTCACGCCGAGAGCCTCAAGCGGGCACATGAGGTCCGGACGAGCGCCCAGCAGGGCGACTTCGAGGCGCTGGCGGCCCGCATCATCCAGACACCGGTCGTGCTGACCGCCCGGGCCGGCGAGGAGGGAAAGCTCTTCGGTTCGGTGACGGCGGCCGACATCGCGGAGGCACTCTCGGCGCAGGCGGGCGTCCCGGTCGATCGCCGGAACGTCCATCTCGCCGAGCCCATCCGGTCGATCGGGACGCACGAGGTCACGGTCCATCTCCATCCGGAGGTGGACCCGGTCATCACGGTCGACGTGCAGCCGGTCGGCGGGCAGGCCCCAGCCGCGCAGCCCCGAGACGTTCAGCCGAAGGAAGAGCAGCCCCCAGACGTCCAGCTCTCAGACGAGCAACACACGGACGTCCAGCCCCCAGACGTGCAACACAAGGAATAGCGTCCGCTCGGTCGTGCGGCCCGCCCCACGGGCCACACGACACTCTCTTCCGAACGAGCGTTCGGACCTCCAGTCGAGGTGCACTCTCTCGCAGGACTTTTGACGCCACTCTAATCGTGTCACTGGCGTTACTCACAGTTGTCCCCATGTTGTCCCCATGCTGTTCTCGCAGGTCATCGTCGGAGTGACAGGAAACATTCTGATGCGACCTGCACGGGAACAATCCCCCAATGTTCTCCACTATGCGCCCACTCCCACTGGGCGTAGCGTCCGCAACTCGGAGACCAGGACAGGGGACAGGGGGTGAGCGGTATCGTCCGCACGGCCGACGACGTCGTACGCCTTCCTCGACACGGGGATCACCGCGTCCCGCCCCACAACGTGGAGGCGGAGGCAGCGGCCCTTGGCTCGATGATGCTGTCGGCCGAGGCCATCGCCGACGTCGTCGAGCTCCTGCAGACCGAGGACTTCTATCGATCCGCGAACGGGCGGATCTTCGAGGTGCTCCGCGAGCTGTACGCGCGCGGCGACCCCGTCGATCAGCTGTCCGCGGTGGAAGCCCTCCGACGCAAGGGAACGCTCGACGATGTCGGCGGCCCTCTGTACATCCGGGACCTCGCCGACCAGGTCCCGACCCCGGCCTCCGCCGCGCATTACGCGCGGATCGTCGCGCAGGCCGCCCTGCTCAGGAGACTGATCGGGGCGGCCGCCGACGTCATGGAGATGGCGTACTCGGCTCCAGAGGAGCCCGAAGCGGTCGCGGACGCAGCCGAACAACGGATCTACGACGTCGCGCGCCGGGACGACCGAGACGAGGTCGCCACCCTGCGCGAGCTGATCGACGAGGCGATGGTCGAGCTCGAACAGATCCAGCATCGCGAGGCGGCCTACACGGGCCTGCCCACCGGATTCCGAGACCTCGACGAGCTCACCTCCGGGCTTCAGCCCGGCAACCTCGTGATCATCGCGGCCCGGCCCGGGATCGGGAAGTCCTCCCTCGCCATCAACATCGCGCACAACGTGGCCGTCGGTGGCGGATCGGTCGCGGTGTTCTCCCTCGAGATGTCCCGGCACGAGGTGGGCATGCGGATGCTGTGCTCGGCCGCGCGGGTGCCCTGGGACCGGATCCGCAGCAAACGTGTCGGGCCGGACGACTGGGTCCGGGTGGTCCAGGCGGCCGAGCGGCTGCACGACGCACCCCTTTCCATCGTCGACTCCGGCAACGTCAACATCGTCGACGTCAGGGCGAAGGCCCGGCGGATGCGGAGCAGCAAGCTGGGTCTTTCGCTGATCATCGTGGACTACTTGCAGCTGATGACCTCCGCCGCGGTTCGTCGCCCCGACAACCGCCAGCAGGAGGTTGCGGAGATCAGCCGCTCGCTGAAGCTGCTCGCCAAGGAGCTGCACATCCCGGTCCTCGCGCTCTCCCAGCTGAACCGCAACCCTGAGACACGCGCCGACAAGCGTCCCCAGCTCTCCGATCTCCGCGAGAGCGGCTCGCTCGAGCAGGACTCCGACGTCGTGGCGTTCATCCACCGGGACGACTCCGATCCGGAGAAGAAGAAGGAAGCGGAGCTGATCCTCGCCAAGCACCGCAACGGCCCCACGGGCTCGATCAAGCTGAGCTTCGAGCCGTCCCTCACGCAGTTCCGCAACGCCGCCCGCGGCGACGTCTCGGCGTGACCGAGCCGGCCTCGCCGGGCGCGCTCCGGCGCCGGGCGAGGACCGTCCTCAACCGATTGCGCAAGCGCTACGGCGAGCTCCTGCCCCCTCGCCGATCCGACCCTCTCGAGGAGCTCGTGCTCACCGTGTTGTCGCAGCACACGAGCGACGTCAACGCGGAGCGAGCGTTCGAGAGCCTTCTCGCCGCGTTCCCCACGTGGGAAGCCGTGGTCCGCGCGCCGACCCGAGCGGTCGCGGACGCGATCCGCTCGGGCGGCCTCGCAGACACGAAGGCGCCGCGGATCCAGGCGATCCTTCGGGAGGTCGCCGAGCGGCGCGGCGCCTTCGAGCTCTCCTATCTCGCCGAGCTGTCCGACGACGAGGCTCGATCGGAGCTGATGTCGCTCCCCGGGGTCGGACCCAAGACTGCGGCCGTCGTGCTGTCCTTCTCATTGGGACGGGACGCGATGCCCGTGGACACGCACGTGCATCGGGTCACGAAACGGCTCGAGTTGGTGCCCTCGAAGGTCTCCGCCGAGCGAGCCGACCGGATCCTGCACGAGCTGGTGCCGGAAGGGTTGCGAACCCCGCTCCACGTGGCGCTGGTCCGGCTCGGTCGCGAGATCTGCAAAGCCCCGACGCCTCGTTGCGGGATCTGTCCCCTGAACGACGTCTGTCCCACCGCGCCTCGCTATCTCGGCAACGATTGATCCGGCGAACGTGAGCGGGGATCTGGGAGGCGCCATGGCTACGATGACCGCGATGCCCTCCCGGTTCAGCTTCGAAGTCGTGGACGCGTCCGACTACGACGAGCTCCGTCCGAGCTACGCGCCGGAAGCGGTCGCATGGGTCGCGGAACGGGGCTCCCTCCGCGGCGGCTCGGTCGTTGTCGATCTTGCAGCCGGGATCGGCCAGCTGTCGAGACGGCTCGCACCTCTTGGCGTCGACCTGATCGCCGTCGAACCTGCCGCGAACATGCGGGCGGTGCTGAAGGAGCGACTGCCCACGGTCCGCGTCGAGGAAGGAACCGCGGAGGCGATGCCATCCGCCGACCGGTCGGTCGATGCGATCGCCGTGGGGAACGCCTTCCATCACTTCGAGCGCCGGGAGGCGTTCGCAGAGATCCGTCGGGTCCTTCGTCCCGGCGGCGTCCTCGCGCTGTTCTGGGCGTGGCCACTCGAGGAGGAGCAACTGTCTCCCCCTGCGATGAAGGAGATCGACCAGGTCGTCACGGGGGTCCGCGCCTCGAACGAGATCGCGACGGCCTACCGTTCGTGGTCGGAAGTCCCGCCGCCCGCCGCGGGATTCGGTCCGTTCGAGCGCCGTGAGTTTCCGTTGACCCACGTCATCGCGTCTGCGCGCCTCGCCGATCTCTACGCGACATCGAGCGACGTCGCCTCGCTGCCGACGTCCGTTCGACTGGATCTCCTGGACCGCATCCGCGCCATATCGGCGAGCCTGCCTGAAACCCTCCGGCTTCCGAGCCGGACCGTCGTCGATCTCTGCGTGCGAAGCGGAGGCGAGGCCGATATCTCGCAGAGCGGGTGAGGGGAATCGAACCCCCGTTTCGAGCTTGGGAAGCTCGCGTTCTGCCATTGAACCACACCCGCGTGGGCCCGCCGCCCCGCAGCGGGCCCACAGTGTAGACAGCCCTTCAGGGCCCATCCACATGCAGCCCACCCTGTTAGCGTGCGGCCCTCATGGCCGAGCCCGACCCCGATCTTTGGCCGCGCACGCTGCAGCGACTCGTGTCGCACGAGGCGCTGTCGACCGAGGAAGCCGCGGACGCGATGCGGGCGATCATGTCCGGAGACGTGACGCCCGGGCAGGTGGGCGGATTCCTGATGGCCCTGCGGACCAAGGGCGAGACCGTCGACGAGCTCGACGGGCTCGCCCGCACGGTGCTCGAGTTCGCGAACCCAGTCTCGCCGCCGGCGCCCGTGCTCGACACGTGCGG
>CAJDUF010000022.1_pt1 | contig 55275 bp, 55 predicted proteins | sample 7390091 | NCBI WGS metagenome assembly CAJDUF01 (sample SAMEA7055670, study PRJEB34461) | soil metagenome | biome: terrestrial ecosystem; feature: Peninsula; material: soil | place: Antarctica | collected 2016 | reverse complement strand
CTCGGTGGCGACAACCTTCTCCCAGGCCGCGCCCGTGCGTCGCTGCAAGAGCTCCTGCTCGCTGGCCCGTTCGGAGGTGTTCTGCGCGCGGAGGCCGTTCGTCAGCCAGACCCCTCCCCAGAACACGAGCGCTCCGACCAGGAACGCTGCCACGACCTGGACGCCTCGTCGCCGGAAGAATGGCACCGGCACGGGGACGGGTCCCCGCTTCGGCGCACGAACCGGCTGTCTCGCCCTCGTTCGTCCCTTGCCCTTGATCGCCATCTCTACCGTCCTATCGCTTCAGCAAGCGGCTGACGATGATAGCTCCCTCGTAGAAGAGGACGAGCGGGATCAGGAGCGCGAGCATCGAGATCGGATCGGGGCTGGGTGTGATCACGGCCGCGAAGATCGCGAGCCCGAGGATGACCTGACGCCGGTATTTCCGCATCGTCTCGTTCGAGAGGACGCCGGCGGCCGACAAAGAGATGAGCAGGATCGGGAACTCGAAGCCCAGCCCGAACGCGAGGATCGTGAAGATCACGAAGCCGATGTACTTGTCGACGGTCAGGAGAGGACTCACGAAGTCACCTCCCACGCCGAGGAGGAAGTTGAGCGCCGCCGGCAGCGTCAGGTACGCGGCGAGGCCGCCGAAGAGGAACAGCAGCACCGAGACGACAACGAACGGGATCGCCCACTTCCGCTCACGATCCGTGAGACCCGGCACGATGAACCCCCACAGTTGATAGAGGATCACCGGCAGCGCGACGACGAGAGCGAGGAACACGATCACCTTCACCGTGATCAGGAACCCGTCGATCGCTCCGAGGAAGATGAGCGAGCATCCCTGCTGCTGGAACGGAGCTTTCTCGGGGTGATCTCGGAGGAAGTTGCAGTAGGGACTCTGGATGAACCGCATCGCGGGGCTGTAAAGGAAGATGCCGGCGATCGAGCCTCCGACCAACCCCCAGATGCACATGATGAGACGGTGGCGGAGCTCCTTGAGGTGGTCGATGAGCGACATCGCGCCCTCGCGCTGCTCGGGGGTCTTGCGTCGCCATCTGGGCACGGTCTTCATGGCTGGGGCGGAGTCTCGAGGTCCACGTGGTCCGCGGGCTCGGTATGGTCCGCGGACGGAGCACTGCCCGCGGACTTCGGCGGTTCTGATGGCGGGACGGGCGCCTCCAGCTCGGCAGCCGCGTCCTCAACGAGCCGATCGGCGGGCGGACCCCCGGCCTCCCCGGCCTCATCGGCAGCGGCCGTTGCCGGGCGTTTCGGGGCCGGGACGGTTTCGTCGCTGAGGCTCCGTTCCGCCCGACGGAGCGCGCCCTTCACGTCGGTGGCCCGCGTGATGCTGCCGGTGAGCTTCCCGAACTCCGCGGCGGCATCCCGCATGTCGTCGTCGACCCCCGAGGACACCATGTTCCGGACCTCGTCCTGGACGTCGCGGAATTGCCGAAGGACCCGCCCAACGGACCGGGCGAGCTCGGGCAGGCGTTCAGGCCCCACCACGATCAGCGCCACGGCGAGGACGACGAGAAGCTCGAGGGGTCCTACGTTGAGCATCGGGTTCGGGACCTGCCCGACAGGGAGTCTATCGGGGGTCCTGGCGAAGGGCGGACGCCTTGGCGGACGCCCGTCCCGAGAGGCTTGCTGCCGTGTCGGCGGCTCGCGCCGACGCGGCAGCCAGCTCCTCGGCGATCGGCTGGAGCTCCTCCTGCATGCGGCCGGCCGTACGCCCGAGCAGGATCACGTGACGGACGAGGAAACCGAGCATCACGAGCAGCGCGCCGGTCGTGATGAGCCCGACGACGAGCCACACGACGAGCCAGGGTTCCATGCGAGGGATGCTACCGCGAGGCAGCGTTACGACTCGTCGGAGCCGGCGAGGAACTTGTTGAGGTACCGCTCGTCCTCGAGGAGGAAGTGGAACTCGATCACATCGTCGATCGTGAATGCGGGGCCGTCCATCGCGTGCTCGAGCGCTTCGATCGTGGCGATCGGCTCCTGGTCGAACAACGTCTCGCCCGCGTCGGAGGCACCCCTGGGCTCCAGGTCGACTCCCGCCGAGACCAGCAGCGCAACGATCTTCCGATCGGCGCGCTTCTCGACCGAGTCGTCGCAACGGGGGCACGTGAAGCGATAGCTGCCCTCCCTGCCGCTGGATCGCACCGAGAGCGAGATCGCTTCGGGGCCCATATCCACCTCGCCGCAGCGGGGGCATGTCGTCCGGATGGTGGTCATCTCAGGACAGCTATCGGCCGTGTTCCGGCGGGGCTTGAGGTTCGCGAGCATTGTCGGGGCTAGACCCGTATGACTAGGCCTTGTGGCCATACCGAGCGAGGGTCTGCCGGGCGAGATCTCGAACCTGATCGCGCAGCTCCGGCGGCTCGACGATCTCGGCGTCGTCGCCGATACGGAGCAGCAGGCGGGCCACCCAGCCGAGTTGCCGCGCAGGGAGGGTCAGCTCGACCCCGCCGTCGTCCTGCTCTTCGACCTCCGTGGTCGCGTAGTACTCCGCGATCCAGCGAGCGGCGGGTCGCAACCGGAGTCGTACCGCGACGTCCTCGCCGGTCGGTGAGTACAGATCACGCCCGGCCCCCCGCAGGCCGCGCCGGGTGAACGTCTCGCCCGTCGGCGCCGCGCTCCGCACCCGGTCAGCGCGGAAGAGCCGCTCCCCGTCGGCATCGACGTCCCAGGCGGCGACGTACCAATGGCCCATACCTGAGAAGACTTCTTCCGGCTCGATCTCGCGGCTGCTCCACTCTCCGGTCGAAGCCGCGAAGTATTCGATCGAGAGCCGTTCGTGTCTTCGCGCAGCCTCCCGGAGCGCGTCGAGATGCTCGGGGGCCCGACCTCCCCGCGCGATCTCGATGCGCCCGTCGGCTTCGCTCAGCATCTCGGCGCCGAGCGAGCTGCGGAGCTTCTCGAGCGCTTTCGCCAGCGCGGGTGCATCCGGCATCCCCGGGGTCGCGAGCAGCTCGGTGCCGCGCAGGAAGACGGCCAGGGCTTCGATCCTCGTGAGCTGCAAGGGCCGGGAGAAGTGGTCTGCCATCGAGATCCAGATGTGGCCGTCCTCGTCGACATCGACGTCGATGAGATCGCCGGGACCGTACGGAGGCAGCCCGGACATGAACAGGAGGTCCAGATCGCGGCGGAGCTGAGACGGCGGGACACCGAACGCGCTGGCGACCTCCGTCAACGCCGAGCCTGGATGCTGCACGAGGTACGGCACGATCGCGAGCATCCGTCCGAGGCGGTCCGAGGTCTTCGGCACGCCGCGTTTCCGTTCAGGCAAGGAGCGCCTCCAACCGCGATACGATGGCGTCGCGCAACGAGGCCGGAGACCGGACCAGCGCATCGGGACCGTATTCGAGGAGCATTGCGGCGAAAGCATCCTCGTCCGCCATCGGGACCTCCATCTCGACCCACCCGTCGTCTTCGGTGTCGATCTCTCTCGCTCCCGGGAATTGGGACGCGGCGAACCAGGCGCGACTCGGCGAGAACCGCAGCACCGCGCGGTCGTCGCCGGCGGCGACCCACGGACCCGCCTCGACGTGGTCGGCCGCTCGGAAGTCGGCGGGCGGAGAAGAACCCTCCGCGACGTCGGCGATCTCGCCCACGATGCGCGACAGGCGGAACGCGCGAACATCGTCCCGTTCCCCGTCGTGGCCCACGAGGTACCAGTGCCCGGCTCGGAACACCATCGCCCACGCGTCGATGTCCCGCTCGCTCGTCTTGCCCTGCGACGTGCGGTAGGTGAAGCGGACCCTTCGGAGCTCCTGCGCAGCTTCGGCAGCCGCGTGGACCAGGTTGCTCCGGGCGTCCGAGCCCGAGGCGAGCGGCCCACCCCCCAAGCCGGCGAGGACGCCCCCGTCCGCGCCGTAGAGGAGCTTGCGGGCGCCGCTCTCTGCGGCATGGTCCTGGCCCCCACTCTGGGCAGCCACCAACAGCGCGACGAGCTCCCCGGGTTCGAACTCGATCTCCGGCAGGTAGTACTTGTCCTTCAGGATCACGTAGCCCTGCTCCGTGCCCCAGACGTCCACGTCGACCAGCTCCAGCGGCACTCCGTACTCGCGGAGGACATCCTTGTCCCGTTCGAACATGCGCTTGGCGCTGTCCTGATTGCTCTGCCCGTAGGGTTCCAGCACCCGGCGGATCTGCTCGAAGGTGAGCGGCTGGGGGGTCTCGAGAAGGAGGCCGACGAGATTCAGCAAGCGCTCGAGCGGTTCCGCGCGGTCCCCCTCCCCCATGGTTGCGGCATCATATCGGCGCCGTGATATGCGACCGGAGCACCGCGTGATCCACATCCGACGAGGTGTCGTCCGCGCCGTGACGGCGGAACGCCCGGGAGCGCAGGAGCTGGAGGTCGAGGTCGGTGGATCCTCCGCGCCGGCCATCTCGTATCCGGATCTCTGTGGCGAGGTCCGGCCGGGTGACCCCGTCCTCCTGAACACGACGGCCCTCGACCTGGGCCTCGGCACCGGCGGGGTCCATCTCGTGATCGCGGTCGAGGGCAGGGAGTCGGCGGGCGAGGCTCCGCTCGGCCACGTCATGAAGGCGCGCTACACGCCGCTCCAGACCGCGGTGGCGAGCGTCGAGGAGACGCACGCGGATCTGCTCGAAGCATCAGAGGGCCTCGCGCAGACACCCGTCGTCTGCGCGCCGCTCCATTCGATGCTGGCCCCGATCGCCGCGGGCGCCAAGCGAGCCGCGGACGCCCGCGTCGTGTACGTGATGACCGACGGCGCGGCTCTGGCAGGCGGCTTCTCTCGCCTGGTGGAGCAGATGAGAGCCACAGATCTGCTCGACGCCTGGATCACGTGCGGTCAGGCGTTCGGCGGCGAGCTCGAGGCCGTCACGGTGTGGACCGGATTGCTCGCGGCCAAGGAGCTGCTCGATGCCGAGATCATCGTCGTCGCCGACGGACCGGGGAACCTGGGCACGGAGACGACGTGGGGCGTGAGCGCATTGGCGAGCGGTCACGCCCTGATGGCGTCCGCGACGTTGCATCCCGTCCTGCAGGACGAAGCGCAGCGGAGCGCGGTCTGGAACGCGCTCCGATCGCGGCAGCTCGAGGAGCGCCACCATCTCGTTGAGGTGGACGGGGCCCCTGCGGTGGAAGAGCTCCGGGCACGTGCCGTCGACGTGCGGACGATGGGACGCGGGATCGAGGACGATCCCGCGTTCTTCCTCGCGGCCGGCGCGGCCGGGGTCCTCGCCGGCCGCCTGGCCGCCGAGAACCGCCGCTGGCGTCAGTCGACCGACTGAGCCGACACGTGATGTTCCGCACTCGGCCGCGTGGAGGTCAGACGGGGTGGCCCGAACCGGGAGCGCACGACGACTTCGTATGCACTCCCTCGTGCCGGCCTGATCCAGGCGGAGATGTGATTCCGTCTCAGGAATCTGACCTCGCGTTCCGCGCGCTTCCTGTCCCCCATCGCGATGCGCTCCCAGCGACTTCGTCCGCGTCGGAGGACGAGGTTGGTCAGGAACTCGCCTGCGAACTCCGGGACCCCGATCGCGACGCCGTCGAGTAGCCCGCCGAACATCGACATCACATGTGAGCGATGAGTTGGTCGACGCGCTCGTCGACCGACTTGAACGGATCCTTGCAGAGCACCGTGCGTTGCGCTTGGTCGTTGAGCTTCAGATGGACCCAGTCCACCGTGTAGTCGCGCCGTTTGGCTTTCGCTTGCCGGATGAAATCGCCGCGCAACTTCGCTCGAGTCGTCTGGGGAGGCTCACGCATCGCCTTCGAGATCTCGGACTCGGCGGCGACCCGCTCCACCTTGCCCGCCTTCTCGAGGAGGTAGTACAGGCCCCTCCCCCGGTTCACGTCGTGGTACGTGAGATCGAGCAGTGCCACCCTCGGCGAGGCGATCGACAGATCATGCTTCACCATGTAGCGTTCGATCAGGAGGCGCTTGGTGATCCAATCCACCTTGCGTCCCAGCCGTTCTGGGTCCCCTGCCGCCAACGCGTCGAGCGCCTCGCCCCATTCGTAGAGGAGTTGCTTCGAGGTCTCGTCGGTCCCTCGCCGCTCGAGGAACCGCGAGGTCTTTTCGAAGTACTCCTGTTGCATCTCGATCGCCGAGAGCTCCCGTCCGTTCGCGAGCTTCACCTTCCGCGTGCCCGTGGTGTCGTGGCTGATCTCGCGGATCGCGCGGATCGGATTCTCGAGGGTGAGGTCTCGCATCACCGTGTTGCCCTCGACCATCCGGAGCACCAGGTCGGTGATGCCCACCTTCATGAACGTCGTCCACTCGCTCATGTTCGAGTCGCCGACGATCACGTGGAGCCGCCGGAACCGCTCGGCGTCGGCGTGCGGCTCGTCGCGCGTGTTGATGATGGGGCGGGAGCGTGTGGTGGCCGAGGAGACGCCCTCCCAGATGTGTTCGGCCCGCTGCGAGATGCAGTACTGGGCGCCTCGAGGGCCATGGAGGACCTTGCCTGCACCACACCAGATCTGACGGGTCACGAAGAACGGGATCAGGACGTCGGCCATGCGAGCGAACTCGCCGTGTCGCGCCACGAGGTAGTTCTCGTGGCAGCCGTAGGAGTTCCCCGCCGAATCCGTGTTGTTCTTGAAGAGATAGACCTGGCCGGAGATGCCCTCCTCGTGGAGGCGCATCTCCGCCGCGGCGAGGAGCGCCTCGAGGATCCGCTCCCCCGCTTTGTCGTGCGCGACGAGCTCCTCGACGTCGTCACACTCGGGTGTCGCGTACTCGGGATGAGAGCCGACGTCCAGATAGAGGCGAGCTCCGTTCTCCAGGAACACGTTGGACGACCGACCCCAGTGGACGACGCGCCGGAAGAGATACCGGGCGACCTCGTCGGGCGAGAGACGGCGCTGCCCCCGGAACGTGCAGGTCACGCCGTATTCGTTCTCGAGGCCGAAGATGCGCCGTTCCATCGAGGGAAGTCTAGGCTCGCTGGAGACAGAAGCGAGGCGAAACAAGATCCCCGATGAATCGGGGTAGAAGAGCTCCTAGCCGAGGAGGAACCCGGCGACCTCGGCGTCGGTGAGCCTCCGGAACTTCCGACGACGCGGCTGGCTGCGCTCGAGCACGCCCGCTTCGATGTGATCGTGTTCGATCGTCCGCGAATCCGGCGCTCCGAGCACCTGGACGGCGTTCTTCACGGCGGAGGCGAGGTCCCAGCCCGGGCCGTACTTCTCCTTGAGGCTCTCGGTGAGGTCGTCCGCGTGACCTCCGATGGCGACGAACCCGTGCTCGTCGTTGACGCTCCCGTCGAACAGGACGTGATAGATCGACGTCCCCTCGATCTCTCCGTTCACCTCGCCGACGAGGATCTCCACCTCGTACGGCTTCATCTGTTGGGTGAAGATCGTCGAGAGCGCCTGCGAGTAGGCGTTGGCGAGGTCACGAGCCTTGACGTCCTCGCGGCCGTAGGAGTAGCCGCGGAGATCCGCCAGCCGGATGCCGGAGATCCGCAGGTCTTCGAACTCGCTGTACTTCCCCACTCCGGCGAAGGCGATCCGGTCGTAGATCTCGCTGATCTTGTGCAGCGTGGCGCTCGGGTTCTCGGCGATGAACAATAGGCCGTCCGCGTATTCGAGCCCGATGACCGAGCGTCCCCGCGCGATGCCCTTGTGCGCGTACTCCGAGCGGTCCTTCATCAGCTGGTCGGGCGAGACGTACGGCATGAACGACATCTAGGGCCTCGTCTCCACCACGGCGCGCACGGCGTTCGCCACGTCTTCGTCCGTGGACTCCGTGGCTCCCTCTGAGGTGACGGTCATGACCACCGGGAAGATGCCTCGCGCCAGATCGGGGCCTCCCGTCGCGACGTCATCCTCAGCCGCGTCGATCAGCGCCTCGACGGCGACCCGGAGCCCCTCGTCCTGGGTCAGGCCCGGCCGCCACCGCTTCTTCAGTGAGTTCTTGGCGGGCTGCGCTCCGGAACCTGTCGCCTGGTAGTCCTGCTCCTCCCACCGGCCGCCCGTCGCGTCGTAGTAGAAGAGCCGCCCCTCGTTCCGGGCCTGGTCGAATCCGCCGAAGAGCGGGACGACGACGAGGCCCTGCATGGCCAGCGGGAAGTTCGCCCGGATCATCTGTGCGAGCCTGTTCGCCTTCCCCTCGAGGGACAACCGGTCGCCCGTGAGCTTCTCGTAGTGCTCGAGCTCGAGCTGGAAGAGCCGGACCGTCTCCACCGCCTGCCCCGCCGCTCCCGCGATCGCGATCGCGGAGAAGTCGTCCGCCGCGAACACCTTCCGCATCTTGGCGTCGGCGATCGTGTACCCCGCGGTGGCACGGCGGTCGCCCGCCATCACGATCCCGTCCGCGAACCGGAGGCCCAAGACGGTCGTTCCCTGGGGCACCTCGAGGGCACCCGGCTGCGGCGAAGGCGGCAGTGCCTCGGGGCGTTGGCGCCTGAGCAGCTCGACGAAGCTCGGGTCCGCGCCGAAGGAAGCCCCGGAAAGAGGGAGCTCGACCCGGTCGGTCACTCCCCGCCCTTCTGGACGTAGGACTTCACGAACTCTTCGGCGTTCTCTTCCAAGACGGAGTCGATCTCATCGAGGATCTCGTCCATCTCCTCCTTGAGCTCGGCGGCCTTCGACGACGAGGTGACCTGGCCGGCGTCGGCGTCGCTCTGGTCTCCGCCGCCACCCTTCTTCTGTACCTGTTTGCGTTCCTGTTCGGGCATGCTTCCTCCTCGGTGGCGATTCTAGCCGTAGGCGGTCGTCAGACCTCTTACCCCTGGAGGGCGGTCACCAACGCGGCCGCGTCGTGGGACGCCTCGATCAGCTCGTCCACGTGCGCCTTCGTGCCCCGGAGCGGCTCCCTCATCGGGATCCGTTGGAGCGCCTCCGCGCCCGTGTCGATGATGAGCGAATCCCACGACGCGGCCGCGATCGCATCGGGGAACTTCGCGATGCATCGTCCGCGGAAGTACGCGCGGGTGTCTTCGGGAGGGTCCATGACGGCGCGCTGCACGTCCGCCTCGTCGACCAGGTGCTCTACCTTGCCCGCGTTCTCCAGCCGGTAGTAGAGGCCCTTCTCCCGACGGATGTCGTGGTACTGGAGGTCGATAGCGCGCAGCTTCGGGTCGCCTCGCTCGAGCCCTCCTCGCTCTCGGTAGGCCTCCAAGAGTCGGTACTTGGCCACCCAGTCCAACTCACGATGCAGCGAGAGCGGCTCGGCTTCCAGCGAGGTCAACACGGCTTCCCACCGCTCGAGGACCTCTCGATTCTCTTCCGTGTCGTCTTCGCGCTCGACGTATTTCTTCGCGTGCTCGAAGTACTCCCACTGGAGTTGCACCGCCGACAGGCGTCTACCGTCGATGAGCGGAACATCGACCGTGCAGGTCACGTCCCGCGAGATCTCGTGCAGGGCGCGCACCGGTCCCTCGAGCGAGAGGTCGGGAAGGAACCGATCCTCGATCATCTTGAGAACGATCGCGGTGGTGCCGACCTTCAGGAACTGCGCGACCTCGCACATGTTGGCGTCGCCGATGATCACGTGCAGACGCCGGTACTTCTCCGGGTCGGCGTGAGGCTCGTCTCGCGTGTTGATGATCGGCCGCTTGAGGGTGGTCTCGAGTCCAACCTCGGTCTCGAAGAAGTCTGCACGCTGCGTGAGCTGGTAGATCGGCCGGCCCCGCTCGTCCCAGGGTGCCTCGGAGCCCAGCTTCCCGGCGCCGCAGAACACCTGGCGCGAAACGAAGAACGGGGTGAGGTCCCGGACGATGTCGGCGAAGGGGGTCTGCCGGTCGACGAGGTAGTTCTCGTGGGTGCCATAGGAGTTGCCCTTCCCATCCGAGTTGTTCTTGTAGATCAGTAGGGCCGGCGTGTCTGGAAGCTGCGAGGCGACCTCGGCCATCGACCGCTCGAGGATCCGCTCCCCCGCCTTGTCGTGGATCACCAGCTCTCGCGGCGTCAGGCACTCGGGGGTCGAGTACTCGGGATGCGCGTGGTCCACGTAGTACCTCGCGCCGTTCGGCAGTATCACGTTGGCGAGGCCCAGATCTTCGTCGGACACCTCGCGCGACGGGATCGGCTCGAAGCCGCGTGCGTCCCGCAGGGGCGACTCCTGCTCGTAGTCCCAACGGATACGCCGGAGCGAGCCCGCGAAGGTCGAGATCAACAGGGACGAGGAGAGGACGGGGTTGAAGTCGGGCACGCCAACGGCCGCGATGCCGTACTCGGTCTCGGTGCCCAGGACCTTCGGGATGGCCACCCAGGGACCCTACAGATACTGCCCGGGGCTCACGCGCTCGACCTGACGACCGTCGCCCTCGTCGCCGAGAAGCGTCCGGACGTAGACGATCCGCTCGCCCTTCTTGCCCGAGATCCGGGCCCAGTCGTCGGGGTTGGTCGTGTTCGGGAGGTCCTCGTTCTCCTTGAACTCGTCCCTGATCGCCGTGAGGAGGTCTTCGGTCTTGATGCCCTTCTCTCCGGTTGAGAGGAAGCGCTTGATGGCGTCCTTCTTGGCCCGCCGGACGATGTTCTCGATCATGGCGCCCGAGTTGAAGTCCTTGAAGTAGAGGATCTCCTTGTCGCCGGAGGCGTACGTGACCTCGAGGAAGCGGTTGCGTTCGGAGGGCTCATACATCTGCTCGATCGTCCGCTCGATCATGCGGGCAACCGCCACCTGGACGTCACCCGAGTTCCGCTCGACCTCGTCCGGGTGGATCGGGACCACGGGGTGCAGGTACTTGGACATCACGTCTTTGGCTTGGTCCGCGTTGGGCCGTTCGATCTTGATCTTCACGTCCAGCCGCCCGGGCCGCAGGATCGCGGGGTCGATCAGGTCTTCCCGGTTGGATGCGCCGATAACGATGACGTTCTTGAGGGTCTCGACGCCGTCGAGCTCGGACAGCAGCTGCGGCACGATCGTCGACTCGACGTCCGACGAGATGCCCGTGCCGCGGGTTCGGAAGATCGAATCCATCTCGTCGAAGAACACGATGACGGGAAGGCCCTCTTCGCTGCGCTCCTTGGCGCGCTGGAAGATCTCGCGTATCTGCCGTTCGGTCTCACCGACGTACTTGTTCAGCAGCTCCGGGCCCTTCACGTTCAGGAAGTAGCTCCGCGCATCCTCCCGACCCGTGCGCTCCCTGACCTTGTCGGCGAGGGACTTGGCGACCGCCTTCGCGATCAGCGTCTTTCCGCATCCGGGAGGTCCGTACAATAGGACGCCCTTGGGCGCCTCGAGCTCGTGCTCCTGGAACAGCTCGGCGTAGAGGAACGGCAGCTCCACCGCGTCGCGGATGGCTTCGATCTGCCCTTCGAGTCCGCCGATGTCCTCATAGGTGATGTCCGGGATCTCCTCCAGGACGAGCTCCTCCACCTCTTCCCGGGGCAGGAGCTCGGTCGCCACGCCGGAACGAGAGTCGTAGAGGACCGGGTCGCCCGCTCTCACCGTCGCGCCGAGGAGCGACCCGGCGAGGTAGGCGACATGCTCCTCGTCGCCGCGGCTCAGGACGACGGCCCGATCGGGCCCAAGACGATCCTTGACCTTGACCACCTGGCCGGCGCCGTCGGGGTCCAGGACCTCGACGACGTTCAGCGCGTCGTTCAGGATCACCTGAGCGCCTGACCGGAGCTTGTCGGCGTCGAGGTCCGGCGCCGGCATCACGCGCATCTTCCGGCCCGCCGTCACGACGTCGACGGACCCGTCGTCGTTGCTCCCGATGAACACCCCGAACGTGGCGGGCGGCTGGGAGAGCTTCTCGACCTCTTCGGCGAGGGATTCGATCCGCTGCTTTTCGTCGCGAAGAGCGTCGGCAAGCTTCTGGTTCTGCCCTGTTGCCCGGGCGAGCCCCTCACGCGTTTCGACGAGCTTCTCCTCGAGGAGCTGCACCTGTCGAGGGGCGTTGGTCAGGCGGCGGCGGAGGAGCCCGACCTCCTCCTCGAGGAAGGAGACCTGCGTCTGTAGCTCGTGGATCTGCTTTTCACGTTGCTCGTCCTGCTCGCGGCGATCCGCCATCCGGTCTTACCTCCCACCGGAGTCATCGTTGCTACTGGCAGCATCTTGACCCCTCCCGGGGTCCTTTTCTGTAGATACGGTAACCGGCTGATCCCGGCCGATGCCCGGAACCGGGTACTTCTTCGAGGCTAATCCTCGGGCCCGACACGGGCCACGGTCAGGAACCCGGTGTGACCGACCATCCGATGGTCGGGGCGCACGCTTCGTTCGGTCACGTGCCACCCTCGCTTGAGGACCTCGAACGTCTCGATGTGGAGGAAACCGGCCTCCGGGAGGGCCAGCACGAGCTGCTGGACCTGAATCGTCGTGGGTAGGTAGGCGCAGAGGACCGCGCCGGGCTCGAGCGCCGGTCGAAGGTCTCCGAGAGGCGCCCAGGGCTCGGGGAGATCGAGGACCAACCGGTCGAACCGATCGCCGCTCGCGCCCGCGTCGGTCACGTCGCCGTCTCGGATGTCTAGCTGATCGGGGATCTTCCCGAAGAAGCCCTCGACGTTTGCCTGCGCTCGCTCCCGATGCTCCGGCCGGAGCTCGTAGGACACGACGCGGCCTTGCTCCCCCACCGCTCGACAGAGCGCGATCGTCAGGGCGCCCGACCCCGTCCCGGCTTCGAGCACCCGCGCCCCGGGGTACACGTCCGCGTACACCACGATGGGCCCCAGGTCCTTGGGGTAGACGACCTGGGCACCTCTCGGCATCTTCAGGACGTAGTCGGCGAAACGGGGACGGAACGCCGCGAGGACCATCCCCCGTGCGGTCACCACCCGTATCCCCTCAGCCTTGCCGATGAGGTCGTCGTGGGCGAGAGTCCCCGCGTGCGTGTGGTACGTGGCGCCGACCCGCAGCGAGAACAGGTACGTCCGCTCACGCTGGTCGATCAGCAGGACCTTCTCGCCGGCTTCGAAAGGAGCGCTCATCGGCCGACCCGGTCGTAGATCTCCACGGGAAGCACCTCGTCGGCGAGCTCGGACGCGACCTCCCGATCGATCGGCCCAGGCGCGTCACTCAGACGTTCCCCCAGGATCTGTGCGCGAGCCCGGCAGAACGCGCAGAAACGGCCCGTCGTGGGCTGGCCACACTCCTCGCAGGGGCGGAGTTCGGCTCGATCCTCCGACCGGAACAGGGGCATGCCTCGCTCGAGATAACCAAGGAAGAACTGCGCCTTCGTACCGGGCGACGCGTGCTCGATCGCGTTCATCGCCTCCTTGTAACGAAGCTGTGTGTTGCCGGCCACGAGCGGGCACTCCTCGACCACGTAGTCGATGCCGCGCAAGAAGGCGTACGCGGCTGTCTCCAGCTCGGACAGGCGATGGAGCGGTTTGACCTTCCTGACCATGCCGTCGCGCGCTGGGAGGGCCGGTGACTGGCGCGCGATCGCCTCCGTCTGCCAGCGAAGGGTGTTGCCGAGCAATGTCGCGGCTTCGTCGTCGAGATTGTGGCCGGTCGCGACCACGTCGAATCCGCCTTCGAGGGCGGCGCGGTTGAACACGTAGCGCTTCGACAGGCCGCAGACGGCGCAGGTCGATCGGCCGTCGGGATGTCGTAGCCGTATTCGCGTTCGAGATCAACGGATCGCAGGTGGGCTCCGCGCCGATCGGCGAAGGCTTGAGCGACATCGTGCGATCGATCGGAATACTCCCCGATCCCAAGGCCCAGATACAGACCGGTGACGTCGTAGCCGAGGCCGAGGAGCACATCCCAGAGGGCGCCGCGTGATGACGCCTGATCTCGATCACCGCGGGCCCCCGGCAGCTCCGGCACTTCATCGTGCGCCTCCCGAGATGACGGGACGGATCTCCAGCTCGTCTTCGTCCCGGACCGGCGTTTCCCGCGTGATGAGCTCGCCGGCGCGGATCACCAGCACGGTGTCCACGCGACGCCGAGCTCGTCGAGAACGGCGCTGACCGGGCGTCCGCCTTCGAGCTGCACCTCGCGGTCGGGGTTGCGCAGCCTCACCTTCACCCCGAGAGGCTAGCGCAGGAGGCTACGGCTGCAGGAACTCCGTGGGAAGGGGCTTCGTGCCGAGCTTGACCGAGACCGTCCGCTCCAGACCGTTGGAGCCCACCACCTTCACGTCGACCGTGTCGCCCGGCTTCAAGGTGTCCAGCACGCGTCCGAGGTCCGCCGCCGCGTCGATCGACTTCCCGTCCACCTCGACGATCACGTCCCCTTCGTGGATCCCGGCGCCCGCAGCCGGGCCGCCCGTGAGTGTGGCGAGCACGAAGGCTCCCTTCTGGACCGGGAGGTTGAGCTGGAACGCGAGGTCGGGTGTGACGTCCCTCGTCGACACACCGAGGTAGGCCGCTGCTTGGAGCGGGTGCGAGATCGCCTGGCTGATCGGGCTCTTCGCGGAATCGATCGAGATCGCGAATCCGATGTTCTCGGCGGTGTCGGCGCCGGCGGAGTTGATCCCCACGACCCGGCCGGCCATGTCCACGAGCGGGCCCCCGGAGTTCCCGTGGTTGATCGCTGCATCCGTCTGGATCACCTGGCTGTAGGTGCGGATGCCGTTGGGACACACGGTGCACTGTGGGTCAGACACCTGGATCGTCCGGTCGAGGGAGGAGACGATGCCCGCAGTGACCGAGGGGCCGCCCTCGAGGGCGAGGGCGTACCCGATCGCGACGACCTGCTGCCCCAGCAGCAGATCGGCGCTCGACCCGAGGCCGAGAGGCGACAGCCCCTGCGCATCGATCTTCAGGACCGCGAGGTCGTGCTCGCAGTCGCCCCCGATCACCCGAGCGTCGTAGCGGGTCGGCTTGGCCTCGGAGGTGGACACCGTGATCCTGGACGCACCCTGGACCACGTGACAGTTGGTCACGACGACCCCGTTGGCGCGGACGATGAAGCCGGTTCCCACGCCCTTGCCCTGCTCCGGCTGCCCTGTCGGCGAGGCTTGGTAGATGTTCGTCGTCACGTTGACCACCGACGGGAGAACCCGTTCGGCGACCGCCGCGTAGGGCTCTTGGCCGGGGTCTAGGGGCGGGAGGGGGGATGCGACCGGGCTCGTCCTCTGGATCGCCGCCTCGGTGCAGGCGCCGAGCAGGAGGGCCAGCGAGACGATGAGCAGCAGGAGGCGCCTGGAGGTTGTCACCAGCTTCACGCGATGGGTTCGCTCCCAGTCGTGGCGGGGTTCGAAGAAACCACGATACTCATCGACTCGATGTTCGGATCACGTGGTCACACGAGCAAGGAACCGGCAGGGCGCTCCTTCCTCGGGTCGACGAACGGGATGACGGCGGTTCTCCCGACAAGGGTCTCGCCGTTCTCGGTCTCGACATCGAGGGCCGTGCCCGGTGCCGAGAGCTCGACCGGGACCCAGACGTAGCCGATGTTCTTGACGAGCCCCGGTGACCAGACCGCGTCGGTCATGTGCCCGACCTCGCGGCCTTCGTGGTGGACCGGCCAGTACTCCGACATCTCGGCCCGGAGCTCGTCGCCATCGAGCTCGATGCCGACGAGCTTCCGGTCGACGCCCTCCTGCCTGATGCGCTCGAGCGCTTCCTTCCCGATGTAGTCCTGCGGCTGATCCTCGACCAGCCGCTCGAGCCCCATCACGTGGAACGGCGTGTCGTCGATCGTCATGTCGGAGCCGTAGTTGAAGATCCCCGCCTCGATCCGGCGCGCCTCGCATGGCGCGATCGGCTTGATGCCGAACTCCTCGCCCGCTTCGGTGACCGCTGCCCAGAGCTCGTCACCCTTCGAGCCGTCCAGAAGGTTGACCTCGAATCCGGGGATCGCGGTCCACCCGGTCCTGCTGATGATGACGGGTATGCCGTTGATCTCGAACTCGTCGATCCAGTAGTACTTGATGTCGTAGATCGACGGGCCGACGAGCTTCTCGAGCGTCTTCGCCGAGAGCGGCCCCTGCACTTGCATCGGATGGACATCGGGGAAGGTCACCTCGGCGTCGAGGCCGGAGGTAGCCGCGACCCCCATCGCGTAGAGCCCGGCGTCGGAATCGGCCAGCTGCATCCACCAGGTGTTCTCCGCCACGTGGAGGAGCACCGGGTCGTTCACGATGCCGCCGTCCGGCGACGTCACGATGATGTACTTGCCCTGCTTGACGGCGCACTTCGTGAGATCGCGGCACGTGATCATGTCGATCAGCCGGTCAGCATCGAGGCCCGCCACCTGGACGGTGCGCTCGACCCCGACGTCCCACATCGTCACCCCGGTCGAGAGGAGCTCGTACTCGGTGTCGGGATCGTCGAAGTATCCGGGGAGATACATGTGGTTGTAGATGTCGTAGGCGGAGCATCCGGCTCGGAGCGTCGCCTTGAAGAACGGCGACTGCCGATACCAGGGCCCGAAGTACAAGGTCGCGCTCTTCGCGAGCATCTCCGGTCGCTCGTTGACCATCTCCTAACCTCCCCGTGTCGGTTGCGATGCCGTGTGTGTCTCCTGAATCATCATTCGATCCTCGACTCACGCGCAAGTCATACATGGCCCCTGAACAGGGAGGAAAGACCTGAACGGCCGTTTGGAAACGGAAGGCCTATCGCTACGCGACGGGGATCGTCTTGTCCGGATCCACGAACGGCATCGGCACCACCGTCGCCGTTCTTTCTCCCCACTCGGTCTCGACCGTGACCGACACACCCTCGGATGAGCGGTCCGCCGGAAGCCAGCAATAGCCGATGTTCTTGCCGAGCCGCGGCGAGTGGATCGCCGACGTGACCTTCCCGATCCGCTCTCCCCCTTCGAGAGCGGGCCACTTCACGTTGTTGAGCTCGGGGAACGGGGCGCCGTCGAACTCGACACCATTGATCTTCTCCGTCACGCCGGCCTCACGGATCCGGCGGAGAGCGGCGATGGAGATCGATGCGTCGTCCGGCAGATCCCACGCCACGAGGCGATCGAGGCCCATCTCGATCGGATTGTTCTCGTAGGTCACGTCCGCGCCCCAGTTGAAGATGGCGCCCTCGATCCGGCGGATATCGCTCGGGCCCGTGGGCACGATGCCGAACTCCTGTCCCGCCTCCATGATCGCCTCGAACACGTCAGTGCCCTTGGTCGTGTCGGTGAGGTAGACCTCGTAGCCGATCTCGGAGGTCCACCCGGTACGCGTCACCACGACGGGCGCCTCGGCGATCTTCGCCTCGGTCCAGAAGTAGTACTTCAGGTCGAGGATCTCGGGGCCCAGCAGCTTCACCATCAGGTCCTTGGACTTCGGGCCCTGCACCTGGAGGGGCGCGACGTCGGCCTCTCGGATCGTGACGTCGAGATCCGGGTACGCGTTCTTGAGGCCGCGTGCGAAGAGGAGGGCGTCGGAGGAAGCGAGCGCGAACCAGAACGTGTGCTCATCCATCCGCGTGAGGACGGGATCGTTCACGATCCCGCCGTCGGAATCGCAGATGAGCACATACTTGCCCTGGCCGACCGCGCACTTCGACAGATCGCGAGGAATCATCAATTGCGCGAACCGGAAGCCGTCGGGACCTGAGATCTCGAGGCAGCGCTCCACGGCGACATCCCACAGCGTGACCCCGTTGAGCAGCGCGTCGAACTCAGCTTCGAAAGAGTCGAAGCGGATCGGGAAGTACATGTGGTTGTAGACCGTCATGCCCTTCGGGCCGTACCGCTGGGTGGCCTCGTAGTACGGGGTCCGGCGATTCCGGGCGCCGCGTTGCACCAGACTCATGTCGAAGGGCTCGGTCATCGTGGGTGGCTCCTCTCCGGGGATGGCCGCGCGCCCTGCGCGGGCGGCCAACTGCGGCATCGGTCCCGACAGGCCCGATGCCTCCGTATCGTGCGAGCGGCATCAGAGGCAAAGCAACCGCGCCCGCTGACTTCGGGTCAGCCGGCTCGGTTGCGTTCGTACACCAGGGCGCCTTCGACGAAGGTGGCGTCCACCAGCGCGTTGGCGATCTCTTCGACCGGATGGGCGAACAGATCGCGGTCCACCACGGCGAGATCGGCATACTTCCCGACCTCGATCGAACCGGTCCTGTCGTCCAGGTGATTCACGTAGGCGGAGCCCATCGTGAAGGCGGCGATCGACGTGGCGAGGTCGAGCCGCTCGTCGGGGAGGAAGACCTCGTCGCTCTCGTTCCCGTAGAGGTAGGTCGGCGGCATCATCCGATTCACTGCGACGTGGATCTCCTCGAGTGGGTCGGGACTCGAGACCGACCAGTCACTGCCCATCGCCAGGGTCGCGCCGGCACGGACCAGAGAGCCGAACGGGTACTGCCACCGCCACCGCGGGTCCCCGAGGAACGGGATCGTCAGGTCGTCCATCTGCCCCTCGTGCGCCGCCCAGAGGGGCTGGGCGTTCGCGACCGCTCGGAGCGTCCGGAACCGGGGAACGTCGTCGGGGTGCACCACCTGGATGTGCGCGAGGTGGTGCCGATGGTCGCTCGGCCCGTTCGCCTGCAGGGCCGCCTCGATCGCGTCGAGCGCCTCGCGGACCGCGCGCTCCGCCAACGAGTGGAAATGAACCTGGAAGCCCAGCCGGTCGAGGGTGGTGACGTATCCCTTCAGAGCCTCGGGCTCCACGAAGGAGATCCCCCGCTTGTCCGTCGCGTGCCCGTGTCCGTCGAGGTAGGGCTCGAGGACGGCCGCCGTGAACGTCTCGCACACACCGTCCTGCATGATCTTGACGGAGGTGGCGGAGAACCGTTCGGACGCAGCGCGCTCACGCAGATCGAGGAGCTCGTCGATCTGGTCGTCGCCGCGATCCCGGTCCCACCAGAGCGCGCCGATCACGCGGGCGGTGAGTTCTTCGTTGCCGGCGGCCCGGAGGTACGCGGAGTAGTTGTCCAGCCAGATGCCGGTGGAGACGATCGCGTCCTGCCAGGTTGTGATCCCGAGTGAATGCAGGTACCGCTGCCCCTCGAGCAACCCTTCGAAGACCTCGTCCGGCGTCGCTTCGGGTGCGAGCCGACCGACGAGGTCTGCGGCTCCCTCGTGCAGGGTGCCGCTCGGCTCGCCGGTCTCGTCGCGCTCGATCCGGCCGTCGGCCGGATCGGGCGTCGTCGCCGTGATCTCCGCGGCCTCCAGCGCGCGGCTGTTCACCCACGTGCTGTGGCCGTCCCGGTTCGGAAGGAACACGAGGCGGTCGGGCACGACCGCATCTAGCAGGTCCTTCGTCGGGGTACCGCCCGGGAACACGTCCATCGACCACCCGCCGCCCAGGATCCACTCGCGGTCCGGATGATCGTGCGCGTACGCCTTCACGCGCAGCAGGTAGTCCTCGCGCGAATGGAGGTCGTGGAGGTCGCACTGCAACCGGTCGACCCCGCCGCTCACCGGGTGGACGTGCGCGTCCTGGAAGCCGGGCAGGAGCATCCGCCCGCCGAGGTCGAACACCTCGGTCCTCGGACCGAGGTATTCGCCGATGACGTCGTCGCTCCCGATGGCCACTATCCTCCCGTCCTTCACCGCGATCGCTTGTGCCCGGCTTCGGACGGCGTCGACTGTGTAGACGGCCCCATTGACGAAGGCGAGGTCGGCCGGAGTCATCGGAGGAGCATAGCCGTCACGCGAGCGCGACGAGATCGAGAAGATCCTCGCTCCAGTAGTCGAGGCTTCCGTCCGGCATCAACAGGACTCGTTCCGGGGCAAGTGCTTCCACGAACTCGGTGTCGTGGCTGACGATCACCATCGCTCCCGGCCAGTCGCGGAGCGCCTCCGCGATCGCCGTCCGGGACGGCGGATCCAGGTTGTTGGTCGGCTCGTCGAGGAGGAGCAAGTTCTTCCTGCCGGCGACGAGCTGCGCCAGCGCGAGCTTCGTCTTCTCGCCACCCGACAGCGTGCCGGCGTCCTGGAAGGCCATCTCGCCGGGAAGACCGAACATCCCCAAGAGCGCGCGGAGCGACTGGTCGTCCGCCCGTGACGCCTGGTGCACGTGTGCGAGCACCGCCAGGCCATCGCGGATCCCCTCGTGTTCCTGCGCGTAGTAGCCGAGCTGAACGCTGTGACCGAGACGGAACGAGCCCGCGTCCGTGCGGGTCTCGCCGGCGAGGATCCGGAGGAGGCTGGTCTTCCCGGCGCCGTTCAGGCCCATGACGAGCAGCCGCTCTCCCCTCTCCACGTCGAACGAAACATCTTCGAAGACGGCGGGTCCGCCGTAGCCCTTGGTCAAGGCCTCCGCCACCAGCATCGTTCGTCCCGAGTGCGGCGGGTCCGGGAAGCGGAACCGGACCCCACGCTCCCGGGACGGCGCTGCGACCTTCCGAGCCTGCAGGCGAGCGACCCGCGTGTCGAGCGTCTTCGCCTTTCGTGCGCGCTTCGCCGTCTGCCCGCGCATCGAGTCGGCCAGGGTCCTCAGCCGCTTGATCTCGGACTCCTGCCGGGAGGCGAGGGCCGTGAGACGTTTCTCGTCTCGCGCCCTCGCCTCCCGGTACTGGGTGTAGGTCCCGCGGTACTCGCCGACACCGTCCCGGTCGAGGTGCAGGATCCTGGTGATAGATGCGTCGAGAAGCGCGATGTCGTGGCTGACGACGAGGAGGGCTCCCCTGTACCCGGCGAGGAACCGCATCAACCAGCTCTTGGCGTCCGCGTCGAGGTGGTTCGTCGGTTCGTCCAACAGCAGCAGGTCGGAGCCGCCGAAGAGGATCCGCGCCAGCTCGAGCCGTCGCCGTTCGCCACCCGAGAGCGCGCCCACGGGGAGGGTGAGTCGATCCTGGGACAGACCCAGCCCGGCGACGATCGCCCGCGCGTCCGCTTCGGCGCGATATCCACCACTTCGTTCGTATTCCTCCTCGAGCCGCCCGAAGCGAGCGACGCGGTCTTCCGAGGCGTGTTCCTCGAGCTGGAGGCGGGCCTTCTCCACTCCCCGTTGCATCTCGACCAGGCCTCGTGCGGCGAGGAGGTACTCGATGCCACTCGTCCCGTCGTCGGCGCGATGCTGCCGTGGATCCTGCCGGAGATATCCCACGGCGCCGTGGCGTCTCACCGTGCCGGCCGAGGAGGGCATCTCCCCCGCGAGGACCTTCAAGGTGCTCGTCTTGCCGGCCCCGTTGCGTCCAACCATCCCCACCTTGTCGCCGGACGCGAGCATGAGGTCGAAGCCCTCGACGACGTTCATCCCTCCGGCCTCCACGGACAGACCCGTAACCTCGAGCGCGTTCATGGGCAGGCTCCGTCGCTGCGTGGCGCTCGGGATGTGGGCTGTGCGGACATCGGTGCCTCCTGGATCGGGACGCGGACGCACGGGCGCTTCGAGGCGCCCGGTGTGCTCGAGGAGGTCCCGCTAGCTCACCTTCGAAGTGTAGCGCTCGGTGCCCTCACGACGTGGCGGGAACTGGATCTTGGTCGGGGTCGGGCTTCCACCGATACCCGAGGCCGGCCTCCGTGACGATGAACCGCGGGCGCGCCGGATCGTCACCGAGCTTGCTGCGCAGCTGTCGGATGAACACCCGCAGGTATTGGTTCTCCGTGGCGTACCCGAGGCCCCACGCCTTCTGGAGCAGCCATCGATGCGTCAGCAGCTTGCCCGGGTTCGTCACGAACGCCTCGAGGAGCCGGTACTCGGTGGGCGTCAGATGGATCACGAGGTCCCCCATCCGCACCAGCTGCCGCCCGAGGTCGACCTCAAACTCGCCGAATCGAACGACCGGTGAACGGCGGTCTCCTTCAGCTCGGCGACGAACCGCCCGCATCCTCGCGAGGAGCTCCGGCATGCCGAAGGGCTTGGTCACGTAGTCGTCCGCCCCCGCGTCGAAGGCGTCCACCTTGTCGTTCTGCCCGTCCCTGACCGACAAGACGATGATCGGCACCTCCGACCACGCCCGCACGCGCTTGATCACCTCCTGCCCTCCGATACCCGGCAGCCCGAGATCGAGCACGATCAGGTCCACATCCGCATCTGGCAGCAGATCCAAGGCGGTCTCGCCGTTGCCCGCGGTGATGACCTCGTACGAATGACCTTGGAGGCTCGTGCGCACCGCACGGAGGATCTGCGGGTCGTCATCGACCACCAGGACGCGGCCCTCACCCATCAGGACCGCTCCGGGAGCTCGATGACGACGGCGGCGCCACCCCCGGGCTCGTCGGTGACGCGGATCGTCCCGCCGTGCGCCTCCACGATCGCCCGGGCGATCGCGAGACCGAGGCCGGTCCCGGAACTGCTTTCCCCCCGGACGAAGGGCTCGAACACGCGCTCTCGTTCCTCTCGCGGGATGCCCGGACCCCGGTCGGCGATCCGTATCTGCACACCGTCGCGCCAGCGAGCCGCCGCGACGGTGATCTGCTTCCCCGCCGGCGTGAACCTCGCCGCGTTCTCGAGGACGTTGACCATCGCCTGGTCGATCTGCACGAGGTCCAAGGGGATCTCCGGGAGGTTCTCGCGCAGCATCAGTCGGATCTGGTGGTCCTTGAGCAGCGAGCCGGACCGAGCGATCACCCCTTCGATCAGCTCGTCAACGGCCGTGGGCGACTTCGAGGGCGTGACCGCGCCGGCGCGCATCCGTGAGAGATCCATGAGGTTGCCGATCACTCGGTTCAGCCGTCCGGCCTCCTCGTCGATCGTCTCGAGCAGCTCCCGGCGGTCGGCGCCCTTGAGCGGGGACTCGTCCTCGAGCAAGCTCGACACCGAAGCCGTGATCGAGGCGAGCGGGGTGCGCAGGTCGTGGGTGACGGATGAGAAGAGCGCCGCTCGCAGTCGGTTCGTTTCGGCCTCCAGCCGCGCCTCCTCGGCTTCGGACCCGAGCCGCATGCCATCGATCGCGAGGGCGATCTGCGTGGCCAGGGTCTGGATCACCCCGCGTTCCTCGGTGGTCAGCGCGGGATGGGTCCCGTTCGGGACCGCGACGATGCGGCCGAGCTCTCGATCCTGCACAGCGATGGGGATGACCTCCTCGCGACCGGCAGCGCGGCCGTCCGGGCGCTCCGCGATGATCGGCCCATCCGCCAGCTCACTCGTGATCTCGCATCGCGCCAGATCGAAGAGCTCCATGACCGAGCGGGCGAGGCTCCGGAGCACTTCCTCGGTGGGCACCCCCGAGCGAAGCCGGGTGCCCAGATGGTGCAGCAGCCGGGCCTCGCGCTCCCTGCGCTCGGCACGAGCACGCTGTTCGAGGACGCGAGACAGCATGGTGCCGACGGTGGCGGAGACCGCGAAGAAGACGGCGAGTGCCACGAGGTCGGCGGTCTCCTCCACGGCGAATGTGTGCAACGGAGGCGTGAAGAAGAAGTTCAACGCGAGGAAGGAGCACACCGATGCGACGAGGCCCGAGACGAGACCGCCCGCAGCCGCCGACACGACCACCGCCAGGACGTACAACAGGGCCGCGGTCGTGGTCGGGATCTCGACCGGCAGGAGCGCTCCGAGTGTGACGATCCCCGCCGGTACGAGCCCGGCGAGCGCCGCTCGCACGATCCGCGGCAACCGGCTGCGATCCATCGCGAGCGTCATCCAGCGTCCCTCCGCCGGAGCCTAGCAAGGGCACCATCGAAGTCTCTGCACCCTTACGGAACCCTTATGTCGGGCCCCCGGTTCCTTACCGCACCGCTACGCGCCGTCGGCGACGCTCACGGTCATGGATCTCTCACTCTTCGTCGCGGCGGGCGGGAGCGGCAGCGGAGACTTCGTCGTCGGGCTGCTTGTGGGTTGCTGCATCGGCATCCTCCTCGGTCCGGCGTTCCGCTCCTGGCAGATCTACCGGGAATGGGTGGAGGCCTCCCGTGAGGTTCGACTCGCGGACCGGCTGCTCGAGAGGATGGAGATGGACGCGGACCGCAACGGACACGCGGATCCCGCTGGATCCGGTGACACGGCCCCGGGGTCGACATGGCAACCACTCCCCTGAAGAGGATCCTCGTCGGTCGGCCGCTCCCCAGCTACAAGGCGGAGCATCAACTGCTGCCGAAGTTCCTTGCGCTGCCCGTCTTCTCCTCAGACGCGCTTTCGTCCAACGCGTACGCCACCGAAGAGATGATGCTCGTCCTCGTGGCAGCCGGTGCGGGCGCGCTCGCCTACCGGATCCCGATCGCGATCGCGATCGCCACGGTGCTCGTGATCGTGGTCGTCTCCTACCGCCAGACCGTGCGCGCCTATCCGGGCGGAGGTGGGTCGTACATCGTCGCGCACGACAACCTCGGGACGCTTCCCGGACTGATCGCGGCGGCGGCGCTACTCACGGACTACGTGCTGACGGTGGCCGTGTCGGTCGTCGCGGGGTTCTTGGCGATCACCTCGGCCGCCCCCTCGCTCGCCCGACACAAGGTCGTGCTCTCGATCGGCCTCGTGGTCCTGCTGACGCTGGTGAACCTCCGCGGCGTCAAGGAGGCCGGGATCCTGTTCGCCGTCCCGACCTACGGATTCGTCGCGATGGTGTACGTCATGCTCGGCCTCGGCTTCGTGCGATGCCTGAGCGGGTGTCCGCAGGCGGCGACTGCGCACCTTCCGCTCGAAGCGATCGCTCCACTCAGCCTGTTCCTGATCCTGAAGGCATTCTCATCCGGTGCCACGGCACTCACGGGGGTCGAAGCGATCAGCAACGGCGTGCCGGCTTTCCGGCGCCCTCAAGCGAAGAACGCTGCCACGACCCTCACGATGATGGCCGTCATGACGGTCACGATGTTCCTGGGGATCACCGTCCTCACCGTACTGCTCCACGTTCGAGTGAATCACGAGATCGCGGCATCCCGCTCGGTGTTGTCCCAGGTCGGCGAGACTGTGTTCGGCCGAACATTCCCCTACTTCCTGCTCCAGGGACTCACGGCGGGCATCCTGATCCTCGCGGCGAATACGTCCTATCAAGACTTCCCGCGGCTCTCGTCGATCCTGGCGCGAGACCGATTCATGCCGTCGCAGTTCCGCAATCGGGGCGATCGACTTGTCTTCTCGAACGGGATCATCATCTTGTCGGTGGCGGCGAGCATCCTCGTCTATGCGTTCGACGCGGATCTCACTCGCCTGATCCAGCTCTACGTCGTCGGTGTCTTCACCGCCTTCACCCTGTCCCAGACGGGGATGGTGCGACGCTGGTTGCGCCTGAAAGAGCCCGGGTGGCGGCGGAGCATGATCGTCAACGCGATCGGCGCGACTGCCACCGGCGTGGTCCTCGTCATCGTGACCATCACCAAGTTCAGTGGTGGAGCATGGATCGTGATCGCGGCTATGCCGGTGATCATCGGGTTCTTCGTCGCCGTGCATAGCCATTACGAGTGGGTCGGACGAGCGCTGCGGGCCGAGGTGCGCCCTCCGACTACGGACGCAGAGAACACGTTCGTCCTGCTGGTGCGTGATCTGGGGCCTGCGACGGCGAAAGCCCTCGGATACGTGCGAACGCTGCGTCCAGAGCACGTGATCGCCTTGTTCGTGGGCGAGCCGGAGGCCTTCGAAGAGGTGGCGGAGCGATGGCCGGGGTTCGCTCCCCGGCTCGGTTCGCTCCAACAGGTCCAGGTCGACGAGGGTCGCCTCACCAAGGCCTTGCGGCTGCGTCTCCGATCGATCCGGGTGGACGGTCAGGGATTCGTCACGGTCATCGTGGCGGAGGAGCTCACTAGCCGCTCCCTCCTGAGGCACCTCGGACGCCCCCGGGGCTTCTGGCTGAAGGTCTGGCTTTTCTTCGAGGTGGGGATCGTGGTGACGGACGTCCCGCTGCTTCTCGAAGAGCGATCGTCGATGAGCGCCCGGCCGTTGGAGCCCATCCGACATGTGGTGCTGATCCCGGTATCCGGTGTCCACGCGGCCTCGGTCAGGGCCGTGTCCTACGCGCTCTCCCTCGAGGCTGCGGAGATCGAAGCCGTATTCTTCTCCACCGACGGGGGCGACGAACAGGAGATCGCGAGAGCCTGGATCGATGTGCGGATGGGCATCCCACTCGCGATCGTCGACGCACCTTTCCGCGACCTTTCCGAGCCGATGCTTGAGGAGGTGCGTCGGCACACGGCGCGCGAGGGCACGGTCGTGACGGTCGTGCTGCCCGAGCTGGTGGTCGCGCATTGGTGGGAGCAGCTGCTGCACGGGCAGAGCGCCCTGTTCTTCAAGCGCCTGCTCCTCTTCGAGCCGGGAGTGGTCGTGACCAGCGTCCCGTTCCACATCTCTCAGGTCATCGAGGGTCGGCCGGCCGTTTCTGTTCCTTGAGCGGGGATCATGGTTGGGCTCCACCTCCGAAGAGGCAAGTTCGGTCGGGGCCCGTGTGGTTAGTGGTAGATTGGGTGTGTCCACCACTGGTGGAGCCGCCCAAGACGGGGCGTACCCGCGATAACTCGCGACCTTGCCTTTCCCGGTTCCTTGAGAACGAGGGAGGCAGTCATGGCCCACTGGCCAAAGACCATTTCCGGAAACATCTTCACGATCGCGCTCGCGGCCATCGTGGTCCCGATGCTCGTGTGGTTCCTGCTCACGCTGCCGGCCCTGTTCCAGTTGGGCCTCGGCGGGATCGCACTCGGGTGCGTCGCTCTGTATCTGTGGCGTCGGAGGCTCGAAAGCGCACGTGAGCGGAACTGGGTCCGTCGGAGGCTCGAAAGCGCACGTGAGCGGAACTGGGTCGGTGAGTTCTCATTCGGAGACGTGGTCGCTCGCAGGCGCGATGAAGAGGCCCTCGAGGTCGCCGCGCGCTAGCCCTGCCGGGGCAAGCGCCTCGCGCGCTTCAAGCCCGTTGATGCTGAAGCCGTAGAACTACGCGAAAACCTCCTGTCGTGGGTCGGATGCGCCGAAGAGATACGTATGGCCCCTGCCACGGCGACGTCCTGCGAGCTGGATCGTCTATCTGACCGCCGGGGTCGGAGCGATCATCGCCTATTACACCCTGCCGAGAGCAGGCGTTGGGCAGGCGGTACTGCTCACCGTTCTCAATGGAACCGCAGCTGTGGCGGCGTTCCGCGCTGCTGCGCGGACACACGGGCAGACCCGCGTGGTGTGGGTCGCCCTCGGCGCCTCCATGTCGTTCGCGACGCTTGCCAACGGCCCCCTACTACGGGTTCGCATTGATCGGGCATCCACTGCCGTTCCCGTCCGCGGTCGACGCGCTCTTCCTTCTGACCTACCCGTGCTACGCGGTCGCCCTCGTCGCACTTGCCAAGCAGCATCGTGGAGGTGACCGCTCCGGCGATGCGCTCGACTCGGCGATCCTGAGCGTGGGCGGAGCCTCGCTTATGTGGCAATTCGTGATCGCGCCGGTCGTTCACGCGAGTGGTTTACCGCTGCTGGCCCACGCGGTGTCGACGATGTATCCGGTCATGGACCTCGTCGTGTTCGCCATGCTCGTGCGTTTCGCTGTCACCACGACACAGCGGCCAAGGCCACCCAGATCCTGCTCGCCAGCTTCACGGTGCTTCTCGCCGCTGACGTTGTCTACGCGCTCGGGCTCGCTGCCGGCACCTACTCATTCGGCGGTCTCACCGACGGCTTGTGGATGGCGTCCTACCTCCTCATCGGAGTCGCCGCCACGCATCCTTCCGCCCGCGAGTTCCGCCTGTCGAGCCGTCTCGTTCGGTCTCGTGATGGTCCGCATGACCGGGCTCAATCGTCAACTCGCCTCCGCCGGCGTCGAACTCAACCACCGCGCCTCGACGGATTCGTTAACGGGCCTCGCGAATCGGTCGGCGTTCGCCGATCGGCTTCGAGCGGCCCTTGCCACGGATGAACGACGAGACGGCACGCTCGCGGTGCTGTTCATCGACCTCGACGACTTCAAGGATGTGAACGACGGCCTCGGTCACGGGGCGGGCGACGAACTGCTCCGAGTCACCGCGCAGCGCCTGGATCAGACGGTCCGGCCGGGTGACCTCGTCGCCCGCCTGGGCGGCGATGAGTTCGCCGTCTTGCTCGACGGGATCCCCGACGCAGACTCCGCCTTCGGTGTGGCAGAACGGATCGTCACGGCTCTGCGGGAGCCGGCGGTGATCGGTGACGGCTGCGTGCAGGTAGGAGCCAGCATCGGGATGGCGATGCGCCGCGAACATTCCACTCTCGAGGCGCTGATGCGAGACGCCGATGTCGCCATGTACGCGGCCAAGGCGAAAGGCAAGAACCGCGTCGAGCACTACGACGCCGACCTGCACGATCTGGCTGTCGAGCGACAGGGCGCTCATGGCGGAATTGGGCGGTGCCGTCGAGCGCGGCGAACTTGTCGTCGAATACCAGCCCGTGGTGGACCTGGAGACGGGCGGGATCGAAGGCCTCGAGGCACTGGTTCGCTGGCAACACGCCACCCGGGGACTCCTGCCGCCGTCGGCATTCATCGGCCTCGCGGAGGAGACGGGAGCCATCATCGGGATCGGTGCCTCGGTGATGGAGACGGCCGCCCATCAACTCGGGCAATGGCAGCATCGGTACAACCTGCCCAAACTCTCGATGTCGGTGAACGTCTCGGTCCGCCAGCTCGACGTGCCTGAGTTCGCAGACGACGTGACCGACCTCCTCCGCGTTTCGGAGATCGACGCCACGACGTTCGCCCTCGAGGTCACCGAATCGGTTCTCGCCGATCCCGAAGGTGGAGCGGCTGCGACCCTCGCGTCGCTGCGAACGTTAGGCGTGCGGGTCGCCCTTGACGACTTCGGAACCGGTTACTCATCGATTGGCTACCTGCGACAACTCCCCGTCGACATCCTCAAGATCGACCGGTCGTTCGTGTCGGGCCCGTCGGCGGGGACCGGTGTCGACGACGTTCTGCTCGAGGCCATCGTGGCGATGGGCCAGACGCTCCGACTTGACGTCATCCCGGAAGGGATCGAAGACCTCGACCAACTCGTGCGACTACGCGCCGCCGGATGCAAGGTAGGCCAGGGTTCTCGCGTCCGGTGTCGGCTCAGGCGATCGAGGTGCTCCTCGCGTCGTCGATCCCGTTGCCCGTCGTCGCGCTGGCCGGTGAGCACGCCGTCCCGCACCTCGGGTCGAGGTGGCCTGACCTCGATTACGCCGGTCCAGCCTGGTGCGGGAGACGTGTCGGAGGACCGACACGAACCTTAGGCACACCGGCTCTCGTCCGATCTGAACTGACCCTGGCAGCCTAACCGGGCCCCATAACTCCTGGCCCGAGGCGGGTAGCAGTACCGACTTGCAAACCATCGACCACGAGCCTCGGGCGCTGCATCCCTGGTCGGAATCCATCAGGTGATCAGTGTGATGACCGGCCAGTGCTCGGTTCGGCTCGCTCTCGCGAAGGGTTGCCTTCCAGAGTTCCCCTTCTCATACTCGCACCCAGGATTGACACGCCGTCGCCTCTCGGGAAGTTCCGTTGGATGTAGCGGCGCACACTCCTGAGCACTCATCGCGCGGGAATCCTGTTGTTCGTACGTTCCTGATCGCCGACATCCGCGGATACTCGACCTTCACACGGGAGCATGGCGACGAGACCGCCGCGCGCTTGGCCACGAAGTTCGCCGATCTGGCCCGAGACGCCGTCGAGGCTCGGGGCGGGAATGTCATCGAGCTGAGAGGCGATGAAGCTCTCGCGGTGTTCGATTCCGCGACGCAGGCGGTCCGCGCCGGGCTCGAGTTCCAGGAGGCGTGCCGGGAGGCGTCCGACGAGGATCCCGAGCTCCCCCTGCCCGTCGGCATAGGGATCGACTGTGGCGAGGCCATCCCCGTGGAGGATGGCTACCGGGGCAAGGCGCTCAACATGGCGGCCAGGCTCTGTTCCAGGGCCGCCGCCGGACAGGTCCTGGTCACGATAGACGTCGCGGATCTCGCACGAGATCTCGCGGAGGTCGAGTTCGAGTCCCGGGGGGCTGCCGAGCTCAAGGGCTTCGATCGGCCCGTCGAATTGCTCGAGGCCCGCTCCACGAGAGAGGCCACTGTCGCCGTTCCCGAAGCAGAAGCTTTGCGAGCGCCCCTCCCCCCGGAACTCGACGACCCCATGCCGCGCGCGGGCCGCGAGCACGAGCTCAGATGGCTTCGAGGGACGTGGCGGCAAGTCTGCCGAGGACAGGGGCGGGTCGTGTTCGTCTCGGGCCCGGCCGGCATCGGAAAGACGCGACTCGTTGCAGAACTCGCCGCATATGTACGAACGAGCAGCGGAGTCATTCGGTACGCCGGTTCCGGCGGTGCGGGCGGCGCGGAGACGATCATCGCCATCGCCGATGCGCGCTCGGCGACCGAGCCGACCCTGTACGCCCTCGACGAGCTTGATCTATACGCGGAAGCGGTCGCGGCGCTCGCCGAGTCGATGGATGCGATCGAATCCCGTTCCGTTCTCGTGCTCGGACTGCTCCGAGACACCGAAGGACTGCCGGCGCTGGCAGAGTTGATCGACCGCGTAGACGTACGAGGCGACGGGCACCGCCGGCTCGAGCCGCTCGGTCTGGATGGTGTGCAGGACATCGCGCGTTCCTACGTCGGCGATGTCGATGCGTTTCCGGCAGAATCCATGCTTCGGGCGTCCGGCGGCGTGCCGTCGCGCGTCCATGAGGTGGTCAGTGAGTGGGCGCGCGACGAAGCGAAACGGCGCCTCGCGGCGGCGGCTGAATGGCTCGCCGCGGGCAGGAACAAGCAAGCGGCCGGACTCGACTTCGCGAACAACGTGATCGGCCTGAAGCTCGGGCGGATCTATAAGGTCCCCACCACCACCGGGAATCGCGCAGACTCGTGCCCCTACAAGGGGCTGGCCGCCTTCGAGGCATCGGACGCGGCCTACTTCTTCGGCCGCGAGAGGCTGGTGGGTGAACTCGCCGCACGGACGGTGGGGACGGGACTGCTCGGCGTGGTCGGGCCTTCCGGCAGCGGAAAGTCCTCGGCGGTCATGGCCGGCCTTCTGCCGTCGCTCGCGGCCGGGCTGCTACCGGGCAGCGACCGATGGGGCCACCTGATCGTCCGGCCGGGCGAGCACCCCATGGACGCGCTCGAGACGGCTCTCCTCTCCTGCGACCCGGGCGAGCGCCTCGTCCTGATCGTGGACCAGTTCGAGGAGGTCTTCACCACGACGGCCGACGAGTCCGAGCGCGCGGCTTTCATCGATCGCCTGGTCCAGACCGCGCGTGATCCCGAAAGAGCCGTCGTCGTCATCACGATCCGCGCAGACTACACGGGCCACTGTGCCCCCTTCCCCCACCTCGCTGAGCTGTTGTCGTCGAATCTCGTGCTCGTCGGACCGATGACGCCGGACGAACTCAAGCGCGCCGTCGAGCTGCCCGCCCGGCGGGTCGGCCTTCGCGCGGAGTCGACCCTGGTCGACGCGCTCGTGGACGAGGTCGGGGTCGAGTCGGGAGGGCTCCCGCTCCTGTCCACGGCGCTCGTCGAGCTGTGGCAGGCTCGAGACGACGGCTGGCTGCGTCTCGAAGCGTACGAGCGCACAGGCGGCGTCCGGGGCGCGGTGGCGCGGCTCGCCGAGGCCTCGTTCGAACGCCTCGAGGGCCTGCAGCGAGAAGCCGCCCGCTCCGTCCTGCTGCGCCTCGCCGGCCATGGTGATGGCGACACCGCCGTTCGTCGACGCGTGCCGGTGTCGGAGTTCGACCGGACGCCGGCGGTCGAGGCGGTGCTGAAGAGGTTCACCGAGGATCGCTTGCTCACCGCGCGGGATGGCACGCTTGAGGTTGCGCACGAAGCGCTGATCCGCGAGTGGCCGCGCCTTCGCGGCTGGCTCGAGGAAGACGTCCAGGGGCGGGAGATCCGTGCACATATCACGCAGGCGGCGAAGCAGTGGGACGAACGCGACCGGGATCTCGCCGAGCTGTACCGTGGGACACGCCTCTCGATCACCATGGATTGGGCTGCTCGACACGGGCGCGAGCTGAACGAGCTCGAACGGGAGTTCCTTTCCAAGAGTCGAGAGGCGAGCGAGCGGGAGGCAGAGAAGCAGCGGAGAACGAACCGCCGGTTGCGCGGTCTGCTCGTCGGAACGGCGGTCTTCCTCGTCCTGGCGCTCCTCGCCGGATCGCTGGCGCTCGTCCAGCGGGCCCATGCCAGGAACGCGCAGGCGGCGGCCGAGGCTCAAGCTCTGCGGTCGGACGCCGAGCGCCTCGGCACCCTGGCCCTCACCGAACCGAGCCTCGACCGCTCGCTCCTCCTCGCGGTGGCCGGCGTGAAGCTACAGGCCCTCCCGGAGACCCGCGGCGACCTGCTCACCGTTTTGCAGAAGACGCCGGAGCTCATTCGATTGATCCGCCCATCGAGCAACGACATCTCGGCGCTCGCCGTCAGTCCAGACGGGCGACTCTTGGCGTCGGGAGACTCCGCCGGGGCGGTCGACTTCAACGACATCCAGACGTGGCGAGAGAACGGAGCCACGGTTCGCCTGGACGGGGCCGTCTCCCAGGATGCCATGGCGTTCTCGCCGGACGGCCGCACGCTCGCCGTGGCCACCGCCTCGGGGGGGGATACGGCGAACCTGTACCTGGTCGACGTGTCATCCCGGACCGCGCGGCCGGTGGGGTCCTGGCGTTCGGTCCCCGCGTTTGCAGGGCCGCTGCGATTCACGCGCATGGCGTTCTCACCCGACGGAACCCGGATCGCGGTCGCCGTGGCGACCGCCTCGCCCTCCTCACCGGTTCCGGTGGCCCAGCGTCTCCTCTTGCTCCGAGGGGCGAGCGGAGGGGTCGTGTGGGAACGGGAGTACCCGCTGGTCCCGGGGCAGAACGAGACATCCGTGGCGTTCACGCCACAGGGGGTGCTCGTGACGTCGGCGCAGCAAGGGGAGACGATCCTGTGGGACACGAGGACCGGACGGATCGAGCGGCGCTTCCCCATCGGTGGCCCGTTCGCCATCTCACCGGACGGCTACCGGGCCGCCCTCGCCAACAACAACGCGGATCCCTTCGATCCCAGCGCCTCCATGGCGGTGCTCGATCTGCGCACCGGTACATCCCGGTCCCTCGAACCGCTCCCGGTCCCCGGCTGGATCGTGTCTGTCCAGTTGACGCCCGACGGCGCGAGCATCCTCGGCCGCGCGTTCGATAGCGCGGTGCGCGTGTGGGACGTCGCCTCCGGCTCGATCGTCCAGACCTTCTCCGGGCAAGGCTTCGGACTGAACGTGGCCGTCGTCCCCGACGGCGGCACGGCCCTGTCCGGAGGCCAGGACGGCAGCGTGGCGGCGTGGGACCTCTCCGGCTCTCAACTGCTGGGCCAGACGTTCCGGTGGAGGCCGCCCACAATGGGATGTGCCACGACCCCGTGCTTCGTGATCAACCCGGAGGGCACGCTCATGGCGGAGGACCAATCCGATGGGACGGTAGCGCTCGTCGATCTCGGATTGCAGCGGGTGGTGGCGACGCTGCCGGCCCGGAACGGTGATGTAGCGGACGCCCTCGCGTTCTTCCCCGACGGCCGGACTCTCGCAACGGGAGGCGTCAACGGGAACGTCACATTGTGGGACGTCCGGACCCGATCCGTCGAGCGCACGCTTCGGTTCCCCGATCGCGTTTGGTGGGTGGCCGCGAGTCCCGACGGCAAGCTCCTGGCCGTTCAAACAAGGGCTCAGGAGAGTTCGAACTCCCGCGTCGAGGTACAAGACCTAACGTCGGGAGAAGTGCTGTACAGCCACGTGGTCCGGTACGGCAAGGGCGGCCTGGATTTCAGCCCGGACGGCCGGGAGCTCGCTGCCCTGGGCTGTTGCGAGCCCGACTCCACGATCGAGGTATGGGCCGCACGTTCGGGAGCGGAACTGTTCAGCCCGCACGTCGACGGTCACGCCACCTCCATCGCTTTCTCGCCCGATGGCCTTGTGTTTGCGGCGGGGACGGAGGACGGGAAGGTCGTGTTGTGGGATGCCCACGGTGGCTCGGCGCTCGGATCACCGATCCAGGTGGCGGCCGGCGCCATCGATCCGATCTCGTTCTCGCCGGACGGCCGCCTGTTCGTGGCCAGCTCCGGCGACCAGACTGCCACCTTGTGGGACCTGCGATCCCGCAAGCGCCTGGGGAACCCCTTCCCCATCGAACAGGGGTCCATCCCAGTCGCGCGGTTCGCGCCGGGCGGCGATCTGGTGATCGACAATCTCACCGACACGGCCTTGTGGCCGACTGATCTACAGACGTGGGAACGCTTCGCCTGCCAGGTCGCCGGCCGCGACCTCACGCGCGCCGAGTGGCACGACCTCCTGCCCGAACGTCCCTACCTCCACGTCTGCCCCCAATAGAGCCAAGGTTGCTGCCCAGACGAGTGTCAGGCGTTATCGGTGTGCCAAGATCGCAGGTGAGTTGCTCACTGCCGTGACGGAAGCATGAAGCCTTTCCTGGGCGATGGATCGACGGCACGTTGGTGAATTCACTCCGCGGAGGGGTGCGCAGTTCACCGGATAGTGGACACCTGTGTCGGAGCATCGTGGACACCGACGACGGGGGTCTGCGATGGATCTGGCTCGCTACGTGGTGGACGCGGTGGTGCTCGAGGGTCGTAGCTACCGGGAGGTCGCTGCGGCCCATGGGATCTCCAAGAGCTACGTGGGCAAGATCGTGGGCCGGTTCCGCGAGGGCGGCTACGAAGCGATCGGGCCGCGCTCACGGGCCACCAAGCGGATCCCGCACCGCACGCCTGATGCCCTGGAGGACGAGATCGTCGCGCTGCGCAAGGAACTCACCGATCTGGGGTTCGATGCCGGGGCCCAGACGATCCACTACCACCTCGGGTTGCGGCAGACCCCGGTTCCCTCGGTGTCCACGATCTGGCGGGTGCTTCGGCGACGGGGCTTCGTGACCCCCCAGCCCCACAAGCGGCCGAGGAGCTCCTGGGTGCGGTTCGAGGCCCAGCTGCCCAACGAATGCTGGCAATCCGACGTGACGCACTGGCGGCTCGAAGACGGCCCAGGTCGAGGTCGTGAACTTCATCGATGACCACTCCCGCCTGGCGGTGGCTTCCCGGGTCCTTGCCCGCGTGACCGCGCCGGCGGTGCTGCAGGTCTTCCGAGAAGCCGGCGCACGCTGGGGGTTGCCTGCGGCGCTGCTCACGGACAACGGCTGCGTCTACACGACCTGGCACCGGGGCGGGCCCAACGTGATGCAGACCGAGCTGCTCGCGCTCGGGATCGACTATCGCCACTCCCGGCCCTATCACCCCCAGACCTGCGGGAAGGTGGAGCGCTTCCACCAGACGATGAAGGCGTTCTTGGACAAGCAGGAACCGCGGGATCGATCTCGGAGCTGCAGACCACTACAACGAGGTGCGACCGCATCGGGCTCGTGGGCGCAGACCGCCGATCGTCGCGTTCGAGACTCGGGACAAGGCGAGGCCATCGGGTCCGAAGATCCACGTCGGGGCCGGCGTGCGTGTGCGAAGGGATCGGATCGACAAGAACGGGAAGCTGACGCTTCGTCACCGAACGCGCCTGCACCACATCGGGTTGGACACGCGCACAAAGGCAAACGCGTGATCATGTTGATCCACGATCTGGACGTTCGGGTGATCTCCACGGACGGCGAGGTCCTGCGTCACTTCACGCTGGACCCGAGCCGCGACTATCAGCCACAAGGATCATGAAGGACGGCTACGATGCCCCGACACATCCGGCCACGATGGTCCGACACATCACAGGGTGTCGGAGGACCGTGGCTAACATCACGCACACCGCTCGTCGTGCGAGGGGCGCTTCACCTTCCGTGAGCTAGCGACTGATGCGTGATCCCGACCCGCGTGGGGTTGTTCGCAGGCATTCGCGGGCAGCCCGTCGGCGTTCTCCGAGCCTGCCTGCGCGGTCATCACCGGCTCGACCTTGGCATGGGAGACTCCGGGCCGGCGGCCACCGAGGACCCGCCGGACCCAAAGGGGCCCCTAACGGCACCGCTTCGTCGGCGTGGCTCAATGGCCCCCGACCGGACTTCATTTGCTCGGCCTTGCTCGTGGGACCCTCGTACCGGCCTCTGGCTCCGCCTCGTCTCGGCGAGATCGCTGCGCCGCGCCTAGTCTCTTGCCACTCGTGTCTTGGCACTCCGGCTATCTCCCTGCGTCTCCGAGCGCGCCTCCACTGAGGTGCCCGGGTGCGGTCACGCCTCGTGCCGTTCCGCTCTCGGCTCGGTCTTAGCCTCGGCCCGATCCCCCGCCTGTGGCCGCGGATCCTCCGCCAGCCATTGGGCTCGCTTGCGATGCCTCGGTCCGAAGACCAGTTGGCGGCCCGCCTGCCGGCCGCTCGCAACGGCGCGATTTCGGCGGGTCACCTTTCACCTGTACAGAGGCACGGAACGGCGCGGGATCGTGGCGGCAGGACGCGGGGAGAATAAGAGGAGCCCTGGTAGAGGGCGAGGCGCACCGAACTGCCGCCAGCGCTCCCCTTGCGCGATGACATGGACATCGATGCTCGATGCCCTACGGATGAGGAGGTTCACGGGCTGTTCTCATAACTCCTTGCCAGGCCCAACAGACCCTCCCTCGGAGAGCACCCACGTGATAAGGAGCCTAGCTCCCCCAGCAGGTCGGGGGGCATGTTGGACCTCCGCCTGATGTCTCCGAGGAGCAGGGTTCGTCCAACTTCCACGGCCCCTTTCGAGTACATCCATTCCGAACCCGCTGTTGACCATCAGGAAGGAGCAACCTCGAACACTATGAGTTGCGTGAAACTCGGGCCGTCCAACTGAAACGCGTAGCAGCCGGCCGAGCGAAATAGAGTCCTGCTCGGATAGTGGCGCCACCCCGTTAAGGAGTCGTCACCGTTCTCCAAACGAAATTCCGTCCCGATCAAGGTGCCATCGCTCAGTGACTCCGTATCTCCTAGCTCCCCCCATCCTTCGATAGCGAATCGGAGGATCCCTTGGCCGCCCAACCTGCCACCGCGGACCAGGATCGGAGCCTCCGCGCTAGAGGGCTTGACGACCCAGAGCGTCTTAACGCCGTACCAGCCATGCCTTTGCTCTCCCTTGTCATAGCGAGCGGGTAGGCGGCCGTCGTACGCAGCACGGCCGGGCACGAGAAGAGCCGGAAAGGCCGGCCCCTTTCCAAGGAATGAGCCGACCGCATCTCCCGTCCTGACTTCGTGACCCATCGATCTTGGACAGCTGCCGTTCGAGGGAAGCGCGGGGATCTTCAGGGGTCGACGAAGAGCAGCCCAAGGATCATTCGTAGGAGCGGGCGTGGAGGAGTTATCTGAGCGAGGTGAGGATTGGATAGGTTGGGACACACTGCAGGATCCGACGATTAGGGATATGACCACCATCAGCAGAACGCAGGGGGGCATTCCTCGAGACCCTAGATGGACACGAGGAGCCTGGGCGTTCCGGAGCGAACTCATGACCCGATGATCCGACCCAGTAGCCAAACACCCATGAGGACCACCGTTGCGATCAAGAAGAGTCCATCGAGGAATCGCCAGCGCATGCTCGACAGGACGACTTCAGACGGATGGGCGCAAGCCACACGGCTCATGTTCCGTGTGATGCCTACAAACCGAGCAACACCATGTGCGGCGCCGAATAGAGCTCCGTACACCATGCCGAGGCGTCCGCCACCCACGCCGAGAAGGAGGAGGACACCCAACCACATGGCCGCGTAGGAGTTCTGGGTGAAGATCCCCGGACCCAGAATCATTCCCCAGATGACGCTACGAGCAGAAAGTGACCGCTCCCGGATCCATCGATCTGGGATCTGCCACGTCGTTCCACGGGGCCAGACCTCGGATCCAGCTAGGGCCAGGACTCCGGAGACGAATGCGTAGATGCCTGCCGATGCCAAGGCCAGCCAGGGTGGGCTCATTGTCCCCAAGGCCCCGCCGAGCAGGCTCCACACGAGGGCCGCGGGTACGGCGAACGCCAAACCCAGACTGAGGATCCAAACCCTGCGCCTCCACACGGGGGACGGTGCGACGAGAGATGTCGCCGCATTCACCCCTCAGGGCGAAGCTCGTTTCGCCCACCCAGCGAGGGTTGCCGCCGTGACGGCACACGCAGCAGCGATAGACGAAGACTCAATCGTCCGAACCTGCCATGCGCCCAACCCGACGAGACATAGCAGCCCGATGAACAACAGCCCACCGCTCTTATCGCGACATCCTCCTCTCCCTGTGTCCATCATGCGTGCACATCCGCCTTCATATCGAGTCGAACATCCGCGGGGCTGGTGCACTGGGCACATAGGCACCCACTCTTCTGCACGCACCAGTTCGTGCAGTTGGGGCACTTACAGTCGTAGCACAGTTTGTAGCCATGGCCGTACGTTCCGCAACAGTTGCTGCAACACCTCCACCAGCCGGAAATGTACGCGCACGCTCCGCAGTCTCCGTCCCGGCAGACCGTGCAGCCGGTCGGACATCCCTGCTTCCCGGTCGGAAACTGAGGGCCACACAGTTGCGACCCTCCGTTGCATGAACATTCAGCGAGCGCGGCGCTGGGATTGAAGAAGGTGCCCACCGTGGCACCCGCAGTAGCAATCCCAAGCGCTCGAAGGCTCCGTCTGAGGAAGGCCCGTCGATCGATCCGCCTTGCGAGCCCTTCTCCCCAGAGGCTGACCGTTCTATCAAACCCCTCCCACATGTCATTCATGGTGAACCCTCCGTGCTCTCGAGGGTCGTTCCACGGGGTGGTTGGCCTCTCATTGTCATGCGGAGGCCAGCGTGAAGCGGCTCCTGAGTCTGTTCCGTAGCTGACATGACCAGTTCCGAGATCTCATCTCTCGACACACCGGCTCCCTTCCCGCGAATGATGCCGTGCCCATCGATTGCGAAGAAGAAGGGAGTCACTCCAGATCTGAAGAGCCGGAAAGCGAGACCCTGATCGACCTGCGCGATCGACAGGGAGGATTCCCTGAAAGTAGGTGCAGCTGCCACCTGCGTCTCATCAGCCTCCGTCACGACGATGAAGTTGATCCGATCAGTCGCGACCTCGGCCACCGCGAGGGATAGATTCCTCAGTCCCTCCTCACACGGAGCGCAAGACGGCTTCATGAAGGCGAGCAGGGTCGGCTTGCTGCCTGGGACGAACGTGTATTCATCCTGGCCATCGGGGGTCGACAGGCGATATCGAAACCCCGGCGCAGTTGCCCCAAGCTCGAGCCCGGGGTTCCCCCCGATCGAGCGGCCCAGACCGAGGAGGTACGCCAACTGTCGATACATGAGTACGACGAGTATCGACAGTGCCACAAGCAAAGCCCATTGAAACGCGGCCACAGTAGCGGGAACTTGCGTCATGCCGAGAGCCTCAGCCGATTCACACCGGCGATCGATCTGGAGGCGAGCAAACAAGCCACCCCGAACACACTGGAGAGACCAAGGATCGCAACCACATGCCAACCGAGTGGCAGAGTGGCCCCGAAGTCAGGATCAAGCATCCAAATCGCTGAAGCTCCCAGCAGTAGCCCACCAGCTCGGAGGGTCGTGATCCATCCGAATCGCGACTCCGTCAGATACCCAAAGCACCTACATGGCTTCCCGCGAGCCAGCCGCATACCTCGCACCGCCAGACCAAGAACTACTGACGTCAAGACAAGCACAAAGGAATCTACTGCCAGTCGCATCTCACCGGTCAGAACCAAGAGCCCGGAAGCTATCTCGACTCCAGACGCGACAAGCGCGGCGCGGTTCCCCTCTCTGCTCACGCGCCTACTCAGGCTGATCAACATCGAAGTCACTGCCCCAAGATCTGCCAACTTCGCAGCGCCGCTACCTATCAGCAAGAGCCCAATCAAGGCTCTCCCGAGCTCTGTCCCGCTCGTCATCTGGTCCCCCGACGAGCGGTCCTTCGGTCATTGGCCAAGCGTGAGGCGTAAGCCTCCCTCCAGAGTGCCTGGACGGCTGCGTCGCTGTTTACCAGTCCCCTCCCGCGTGCTCGTCCCGCAGCATCAAGGAAGATGAGGAAGGGCAGCACCCTGACGTTGTAGCTGCTGCGGAGTCGATCATCCGCCTTCACCAAGGGGAGGTCCGTCTCGAGCAAGCGCAAAGCCTCAGCCGTCATTTCGGCTTCAGCGGGATGGGCCGAATGCAGAACTAAGACTTCGAGGGAAGGCTCGTCTTCGGTCAGCCTCTTGATCCCCGAAACCAGATCGGGGAAGGCTTCAAGAGAATGGTCTCCGAAGACAAGGAGTTGCCAAGATTCCCCTGATGGAACCTTGCGCAATCGTCCTCGATCATCGCGAATCGTCCACCTGGGAGCACGTGCGCCGAGCGGGAGCCCATCGCGGAGGATCCCGAGGGGGCTCTCTAGCCGAACGAAGCCGAGGGTCATGAGAGAGAGGAGTGCGAGAACGCAGACCACTGAGGCCGCAACGATGAAGGCCAACCTACCCTCCGGGCTTCTCGTTCGTGGCTATCGTGGTCCCCTAATCGATCTGCGTCAAACCGGGCCGGTGACCGTTAGCGCACGGCTGTCCCACCGATCAGTCCGCTCGCGTCCGATCCTGCTCGAGCATCGTCGGGAGCGTCGCCATCGGAGGACCGTAGGCCATCGGGGGGAACGTGAGAAGCCGCCGGCACCCGAAGGCCAGGCCGCAGCGGCTTTCGCGAGGGGCAGCCTGCGGCGGAGAGCGATGAATCAGCCACGAGGCCCCGAACCGATCCCCGGTCAGATCAAGGGCCCGTGTCGTGAGGGATTCAGTAGGCGGTCTTGAAGGTGTCGACGTCATGGACCTCCAAGGTTCGCTGCCTCGCCAAACCAGGCTCTATGAAAAAGCACATCGTGTGGAGGTCGATGCCTGCGTGCTCGCACAGGTTTGGGTCGGTTATGTGATTGTTGAATCCGGTCGCGTGGCCAAACTCGTGAGAGGCGAGCGCCCAGCCGTCTATCTCACCTGCCTGGATAGGCGGGTCGTCCGGTGGATGCCCTGGCCAATGGAAGTCAGCCGCATCGTCGCTATCGAATCTGATCCAGAACTTCGTCATGTTGCCGGTGCCGGTCGGGGGGCAATCCCACTCACTACCTGCTACGCCTCCTCGGCCATCGATGGGTTTCCAGTTGACGGTGTTGTTGCCAAGCCCAAGAGCCCATTCAGTGTCGCAGTTGGTGGTGAGGGACCAGTTCGAATGCTGGCTGCCCTGGCTCCAAATGAAGTTGGCGTTGGGAGTGTTGGTCCATTGATCCGTTCCCTCGAGGACTGAGTCTCGTTGCCCCGCTCCTGAAGGGAAGCCTACCGTGAAATGCCAGGTGATTGTGACGGGGCCCCAGGTACGGGGATAGCCGCCGTGCGCCAGCGCGGGGGATGCGGCGGTCCCGAACACCAAGGCAGTACACACACAGCAAGAGTCATGCCGAAACGGGCAGTTCCGAGGCGCATCGCGGTGCCTCCCCCTTACTCTACGGTCTTGGTGCAGCCGTACATCCCGTCCGCTAGCCATCCCTTCCGGAAGGGCGTAGCCCATATCACGACGGGATGCTCACCAACTGACGTGAACTGCGTGGCGGCTTGGCTGTCCACAACCACGTCTTTCGCGACGAAGTCGGTAGTCGAGACGTCGAAATCAAGGCTCGTGAGACTCTTGAGGATTCCATCGAGGGCGGCGCGGGGGGTGTCGAATTCCGATCCCGCGATCCACGTCACGTAGTACGAAAAGACGCCCTCACCGGGTGGGCAATCCAATACCTTTGCGGCCTCTTCCTCGCCGGGATCAACCGCTGTGGGACCGGCGCCGGCCTGAGCAAGCAGAAGTCCACTCACAGTTGCAGCAATTACGGTCCCGATGGCGACGATTCGGAAGCCCCTAAGCATCACACTCGCCTCCTGCCTCGGAGCCTCAAGACCCTCTTCAAGCTCCGACCCTAAGACGGTTACCGCCTTCGCTGGGTTCCCATGGTGCCTGTTGGATAGACCGTAGACCTCAGTGTGCTTGAGCGCAACTCTAGTTGAGAGTAGGCCTCAGCTGGCAGGGCCTCCGGCAAGTAAGAACTCGACGATACAGGAGCCCCATCACTGTCGGGGGCGCGGCTCAGAACGGTGCGCCCATCATGGAAGGCGCGTGTGAGCCTCAGGAGGTGCTCGACCGTGACCCAAACGCCTCGACGTACCGGTGGGCTGAAAGATTGACAGCTCCACCTTTCCCGTTTCGTGTTGGCTGACCGTTACCGGATGGATACCCACTCCCTCCGCCATCTGCGGTTGCTTCATCTTGCCGGCGATCTCCGAGCGGTGCTGACACAAGGCGATCCAGAGGATCAGCGGAGGATCTTCAGGCGAACGATCCGCTCGGTGACGTGCTCCCCGAGGAGGAGCGCCTGGAGCTCCGGCTCGTGTTGCCCGAGCCCGAGGATGAAACGGCCGAAAGGCGTGTGGATTCTGTACGTGCCCGGGGCCGGACGCCGACAGAATCCTCACCTGCGGGTGCGCCCCTTGAGCTGGTGGTTCAGGTCCCGTGGAGCTCTAGATTTCTGGATGACGGTCGCGGCCCATCGTGCGTGACGCGGGGGGCGCGGCGCCGAGGCACTAGGCAGTGAGTCCGCCGCTACCTCGGCGCCGGACCTCAAGGGTCTGCGGGATCGGTCGAGCAGGCCCCCCATCGCTGTCCGGCGCGGATCAGGGCCCGAGGCGGGAGGCTGCAATCCCCGCCGACGTGAAGCGGCGCTCGAGGGAACCGCACCCGATCTGCTGGGCGCTCGGCGAAGCTCCCTCGACGGTGCACCGAGTGCTGAGGCGCGTGGGGGCATCGGGGCTCCGCGACCTCGCGTGCATCCGCAGGACGCCTGGCCAGCTTCAAGGCAGTGGCGCTGTAACCTCTCCTTGTTCGGGGGCCGAAAGCTGAAAGACGCCGATTTCAGTCACGCCATCGACTGCATACAACGGGATAACTCTCCCCGGCGCGTCCACTTGTTGCAGCACCGCGTCAGAAGGGTTAGTCGGTTCTGCCGGAATCAGATCCGCAGAACGCACGTATCCATGGATGCCACCGACACCGATCGCTTCGATGAGGTCCGGCTCTGTACCGGGCGACGTCGCGTCGAGCCCCGAACCGTATGTCATGCCGTTCGCATTGACTTCATACGTGGGCTGCGGGTCTTGGCTACGGTTCAACGGGCCGCCAGCGGTGACCTGAGCCACTCCCACGGCCACCAAGGCAGCAACAACGATTCCCACACCCACTCCAAAACGCCATCTTCCCATGTCTGGGCTCCTTTAGAGCTAGGCCGGGTAATTCAAATTCGGACTTCGGAATGTATAGTAAGCGGCGTAGTTGGTGCCAGTCCAGGCCTTCGTTACACCGTAACTGTTGTAGGCGCCGGACCCGCAGGATCCGTATACCGGAACATCGTATGCGGTGGCGGGTCCATTATTGTAGCGGTAGTCAGAGGGCTGTGCGCAGAGTGCCGTGTTCTTGTACAGCCGGGGAAGAATGCCGATATAGCCTGACGGGACCTGTTCGTTATACCTCACCGTTACCCGGGACCGCGCGACCAACGATGGTGAATTGCTTACGTACGACTGGTTCCTGTAGTAGTAGCCCTTATGTGGGCCGTAGTAGCCCCAGTCGCCATAGGCAGTTGCCGCCAGAACCGGACCCGCCAACGAAACTACAACCGCTCCAGCGATGGCGATCACAGCGAACTTTGAGCGCCTGTCCGGTAGGTGCCTGGCGCGCACACCATCACTGGCCCGACGGCCGATCAATGGTCGGCTCATGGCTCCTCTTCCCGGTTCGATGAGTGGCCCAGCATCCGCAGCGTCTGCTTGAGGATGGCCCTCTGTGACAAGAACGCTACTCCGGTTGCCCGCTGCGGCAATCGCCCACTCGGGGGATTCTTATCCCCTGCCGGGCTCGCTCAGCCGTTCTACGTCGGGTGCATGACCTGTTGGCTCTGGCTTCGTCGCCTCGATGCGTGACCGAGCCCAGGACATGCGAACCACCCGGAATATCGCGTTCGCCCAGAATGGCCTGCAGGCCATTCTGCCTGCCTGATAGGCGGAGGAATCGTCGAGAGCCCCCCAACGGGGGATGCAGGGTCCCGAGATCGAACTTGGGTCGCGGGCGCGACGTGACTGGGCCTGTCGTCTCCGCATCCAGTCAGTCCGGACACACGACGGTTAGGCGCACTGCGCTCCGAGGGCATTGTCTGATGGCGATCTGGAAAGCGTCGCCCTCGCACACCAGTCGTGACCTGGGCTCCCCGAAAGCTCTCCAACAGCTCCCCCTCCCAGGCGACACGATTCTGGGCCCTCGGCTGCCTTTGTGAGGGTGGAGATGGCCGCGTCTCGGCACTTGGTACGCCAGCAGGTTGCCGTGGCGGCGGAGGCAGGATCGCCACCGCCGGCCGGATGCGGAGGCGCCGTGGTCCCTCGCGATCGCTAAGGCGGCGCGTGGGCTTCGAGGCCGGGAGCAGACGGGAGCGCTGGAGCCCCGAACCCGGGCACCTCCTGGGAGGCGAGCTCGGGGATGAAGGGAGGCCAAAGCGCAACCGGAAGGCTCGCGGCGGTCGGAGACCAGGCAGCAGCAGAGGTAGAGCGAGGGTGAGGCGGCGCCGACGCGGACGGCCCGGCGGCATTCGATCCGGCCGACGCCTGCCGGAGTATGCCGGCGCGGCGAGCAAAGGAGGTGAGAACGGGCACGAACTGAACGTCCTGTGAAGACGGCAGGTTGCGGCGGCGCGCCTTTGCGCGAGCTCGCGCCCGTCCAAGGAGCCGTGTGGTTCCCGCGCCAACGGCGCATGGGCGGCGCGAGAGCGCAGGGCACGAGGCCGAAAAGCCGCAGGTGACGGGGCTGTTTCACCGGAGACCATCCACCGAAGGAGGGGGAGGGCTGTGCCCAGAATATGGTTCGAGAAGAAAGAAGCGAGCTTCGTGCGCGCGTGGTCCTACTCGACGAGCGAGACCACGCGATTCTTCTCAGCCTTCTCGAGCACAAGATCGTCACCACCGACCAGATCAGGAGTCTCTTCTTCCGCTCGCTCAGACGGTGTCAACGGCCACGTCCGTCAAGGTGGTGTAACTCCACAGCGTCATCCAGATCATCAGCTCGCTGCGACGAGCTCGCCCTTCACCTCCTCGACCGTCTCGCCGTCGATCGCCTCGAGCCGCGCTTTGGCGAGCGATTCGGCGCTCATGTAGCGACGCACGACCTGCCACTCGTCGTGTTGTTCGGCCAGGACCATCCCGACCAGGCGGATCGCTGCTGCGCGGTTGGGGAAGATCCCGACGACGTCGGTGCGCCGGCGGATCTCCTTGTTCAGACGCTCCTGCGGGTTGTTCGACCAGATCTGCTTCCACTGGATCTGGGGGAACGTGGTGAAGGCCAAGATGTCGGGCCCGGCGTCGGAGAGCATCTCGGCCGCGGCGGGGAACCGCTCGGCGAGCTGGTCGACCACGCGGTCGAACTGCGCCAAGACCGCATCCCGATCCGGCTGGGCGAAGATCGAGCGCACGAGCGTGGCGACGAACGGGCCGGCAGACTTGGGGACCTTGGCCAGGAGGTTCCGAAGGAAGTGGGTCCTGCACCTCTGCCACGATGCTCCTTGCATCGTCGAGCAGATCGCGTCCACGAGCCCGGGGTGGGCATCGGAGATCACCAAGCGCACGCCGGAGAGCCCGCGGGCCACGAGCGAACGCACGAAGGCGAGCCAGCCTGCCCCGTCCTCGGAAGTGACGAGATCGAGGCCCAAGATCTCGCGGAACCCGGCGGCGTTGACACCGGTCGCGACCAGGGCGGCGACGTTGGCGATCCGACCATCCTCACGGACCTTCTGGGTGAGCGCGTCGAGCCAGACGTAGGTGTAGGGGCCGCCGTCGAGCGGGCGGGTGCGGAACGCCTCGACCGCCTGATCGAGCTCCTTGGCCATCTCCGAGACCCGGGACTTGGAGATCCGCTCGATCCCGAGCTGACGGACCAGGCCCTCGACACGCCGGGTAGACACGCCACGCACGTAGCACTCCGCGACGACCTGGACGAAGGCTCGCTCGGCACGCCGGCGGGGCTCGAGGAGCCATTCGGGGAAGTAGGTGCCCTCGCGGAGCTTCGGGACGGCCAGCGAGATCGTGCCGGCGCGGGTGTCCCAAGCTCGCTCCCGGTAGCCGTTCCGCCGGTTCACCCGTTCGGGTGAGCGCTCACCGTAGTCAGCGCCGCAGAGCGCGTCGGCGTCCGCTCCCATCAGCTGCTCGGCGAAGACCTTCACCATCTCCCGCAGCAGGTCGACGTCTCCTCTCGGGGATCCCACAGATCTCGTTGAGGATGACGCGGTGGTCTTCTCGTTCAACGACCGTCAGGTCGTTCGTACACCACTTCGGCGGACGCTACTGTGTCAACACCGGCTGAGAGAGCTCAGAGATCTGGGGTTCGTCGCATCGTTCACGCCGAGAAGGGGCTTCGGGGAAGGACGACCGCCCGACTGCCTATACCTCACCAACCTCGGCCTGAGCGCGATCGCCGAACGGCGAGGAGTCCGGGCGTCTGCCTTGTCCTGGATCCCCGACGAGGGCTACCGAGGCAACCAGAACCTCGCCCATCGGCTCGGCGTCAACGCGTTCTTCTGTGCGCTGATCGAGGCCTCACGGGCTCACGAGGGCCACTGCCTCGCCACGTGGCGACCGGAGCACTGGGTCCGGACGAAGGCCGCAGAGGTGAAACCCGACGGGTTCGGACGGTACCTGCATCCCGGCGGAACGTGCGACTTCTACCTGGAGTATGACCGGGGAACGGAGGCGCTCGGCGCGCTGGCGCGAAAGCTCGAGGGCTACCTCCGCCTCGCGGAGGGATGGACGGAGGAGCAGGAGCTCACAGGGTTTCCGAGTCTCCTCCTCATCGTCCCGGAGGGGGTGCGCGAGGGGGAGGTCGGCTCGGCGCTTCGCCACGCAGTCGGGAGCCTCCATGTCCGTGCTTCGCTGGCGACAGCCCTCCCGCTGTACGTGGCAAGCGAGGACCAGCTCTCCGAGCTCGGGGTGCTCGGACCGGCGTGGAGGCACTTGGCTACGGACGGCGAGCGCCTCCCGCTCGTCGACTTACCTTCCAGGGCGCGCGACCTCTATCCGAGCTCCCGGTGTCTCGGCCGGTTCTGGACCGACGATGATCCCGGCCGGCTTTCCGAAACACCGCCAAGGAGAGGCCGAGTTCGAGCCTTCTCCTGGACCCTTCGTCGTCGATAACGGCTCAGCCATGGGGGCCCTTCCTCCGCCTCCCAACAGAGTCCGGCTAAGAGGTGTCCGCCGTCCAGGTGTGACTGCTCGGACCGCAGCACGGCGGTTTGATGTGGGGATGCCCCAAGCACCCTGGCGCGTCAGCTAGCAGGAGAAGGACCCCGGAGGATCCGCAAGAGTTGATGACCTGCGAGAACCTGTTGGAGTTCCTACTTTCTCGTTGGCTCCGACGATGACCAAAGAAGCGGTCGAGCCATCACGCAGGCACTTGAACCGAAGCCGGAAAGCTAGCCGGCCCGCGGGAGCACGACTGGACCGCACAGCTACGGTCCGATGCCCGACTCACGGAGCGGTGTCGTCCAGAGCTGATCGATTTCACTGTCGTGGACGTGCCCCCTGCGACCGGAGGTGGCCGTACCGGCTCCGCTTGGTGGGCGTCGGTGCGGCTCTACGGACGCCGATCCGTCTTCAGCTGCTCGGCCTCGCTCGCGTGACCCTCGTACCGGCCTCTGGCTCCGGGTCTGGCGCTCCAGCTCGGGGCTCACCTGGTTGTCTGTTCCTCTTGCTGCCATCGCGGGTTGTCGGTCCCCACTTCACGTGTCGAACTCAGCCAGGGTAAGAGGGAGGATCTACCAGGGCAAACGTACTCCCCAGAGATCCATGAGTCGGATGCTGACAAGAACCTGTTCGTTGAAGAGATCAATGGGAACGGAAGACAACCCCTGCTTGCTCAACGGACGGGGCGCGTGCATGCACGCGTACCGCATTGAGTCTGACCAGTAGACGCTCGACCCTTCAGGCCTCCTCACCTGCGCGTTCGAGCGACTTCGGGTCGAGCGATCATGACCGCTTGGGGGAACGCTCGCGGGATCGCTCGACGGATCGCTCGAGGGAACGCTCACGTGGTTTGCGCTGGCGACCGCGATTCAGCATCGAAGGAGTTGCTTTCGACGTGGCCCGTCGTGGGGGTCAGTACCCGTCCCTGATGGCAGGCGAGAGCGGACGAGGTTCGGGGGAGGAGCCGGGTTCGGCGAGCCCGTGAGGGATGCGAGTCTCGAGGACGAGAATCTCCTGCGTCGGGAGCAGTGGAGATTACGGCGACCATCTCCTCCTTCCCTCCCCCGGGCGGGTTCCTCGAGGTTAACTCCCGCGTCGGGGGCACGGGGAGCCGAGGGGGAGGAATCGGGGAGGCACCTTCCGCACGCTGGCGCGGTTCAGTCGGAGGCCCCGATCCATGAATGAGACCCGAACGTGCATCGGCAACCTCGGAACTCAGAACCTCCCCAGCCTCGCGTGCCGCCACTGGGCCGGCAGGCTCCGCGGCCAGTCCGGGCTCCGTCCGCGGCCCTCGAGTGGTCATCCCCGACGGGCCGCCTCGCCTCACGCCACGGGTGGCGAGGATGCTGCTCGAGATCCTGATGGATGCTGCCGAGCGGAGGGGGCGAGGGGGCAAGGATGACAGCTCTCCCGCGTAGGATGACCGCCCGCGAGGGAAGGAGCGCGGCATCATGAAGCCCTTCGCATTCTATGGACGGGTTTCGACCGAGGATCAGCAGGACCCCGCGTCCTCGCGGGCCTGGCAGCTCCGGCGAGCCCTGGAGCTCGTCGACCCCGCCGGCGGCGCGATCGTCGCCGAGTTCTTCGATATCGGGCAGTCCCGGTCCCTTCCCTGGAAACGCCGGCCCGAGGCCTTCAGGCTCCTAGAGCTTCTGCGCTCCCCCGACCGAGGCTTCGAGGCCGTAGCGATCGGGGAGCCGCAGCGAGCTTTCTACGGCGCCCAGTTCGCCCTGACCTTCCCGCTGTTCGAGCACTACGGCGTCGAGCTGTGGGTGCCCGAGGTCGGCGGGCGGGTCGACCCCGGCTCCGAAGCCCACGACATGGTCATGACGCTGTTCGGCGGCATGAGCAAGGGCGAGCGCTCCCGCATCCGCACCAGGGTTCGAAACGCCATGGCGGCCCAGGCCGAGACCCAAGGACGTTTCCTCGGCGGCAGGCCGCCGCACGGATACCGGCTGGCGGACGCGGGTCCCCACCCCAACCCCGGGAAGGCGGCCCTCGGCATCCGGATCCACCGGCTGGAGCCCGACCCGGTTACGGAGCCCGTCGTCATCCGGATCTTCGAGGACTACGTCTCGGGCAAGGGCCTGTTCGCGATCGCGGAGAGCCTGACCCGCGACGGGGTCCCCTCCCCCTCCGCCTACGACCGTGCTCGCAACTCGCACCGAAACGGCCAGGGCTGGAGCAAGAGCGCCGTCCGGGCGATCCTGATCAACCCTCGGTACACGGGTGTTGCGGTCTGGGGCCGCCAGCGCCGCGACGAGGTCCTGGTCGACGTGGAGGACGTCGCGGCGGGCCACAGGACCCGGCTTCGCTGGAACGACGAGGATGCCTGGATCCGCTCCCCAGGTGTCGCCCACGAACCGCTGATCAGCGCGGAGGTGTTCGAGGCCGCGCGGACACGGAGAGCTGCGAACGGACGCACCACTATCCGCAAGTCCCGCCGGACACCGCGGCCGTACCTGCTGCGAGGCCTCCTTCGATGCGGACTGTGCGACCGGCGGATGCAGGGGAGCTGGAACCACGAGCAGGCCTACTACCGCTGCCGCTATCCCACCGAGTACGCGCTCCCCCGACGGACCCAGCACCCGAAGATCGTCTACGTCCGCGAGATGCACATCGTCTCACCGCTCGATGACTGGATCTCCGGTGTCTTCGACCCGGGGCGGCTGGAGGAGACGTGTCGGACGCTGGCCGAGGCTCAGGAGCCCGCTCCGGAAGATGACGGTCACGCAAATGCCGCCAGACAGACCCTGTTGGACTGTGACGCCCGACTCGGCCGCTACCGAGAGGCGCTCGAGGCAGGAACCGACCCGGCAGTCGTCGCCCAGTGGGTCGGCGAGGTCCAAGCTGAGCGCAGAGCGGCCGAGGAGGGGCTCCGCCGGCGCCGTCCAACTACGGGGCTCACCGAGGACGACATCAGAGCGATGGTCGAGAGCCTCGGGGGTCTCGTCGGCGTCCTAAGCGCAGCTGAGCCGGCGAAGAAGGCCGCTCTCTACGAGAGCCTCGGACTGACTCTCACGTACGAGCCAAGCAAGCGAAGAGTGCTGGTAGAAGCGGATTTGGGAGGTGTACGTCCGGTTCGTGTCGGAGGGGGGATTTGAACCCCCACCCTCTGTGAAGAGGACTAGGCCCTCAAAGTAGTGAAGCCGGTTCCGGGCGTGTCCGTCCGTCCCATTTGTACTGCTCAGTGTCGGTCTGACGTGGATCTCCGAACTCGCACGCGCAACGAGCGGGCAGACAACGGGCAGACGGGACCGGCAGGGGTCTTAGATCGTTCGCTCCCGGCGCCTCCGTCCTTTGCCGCGAATCGTAGCCCGACCGGCTGATGCGCCACGTCGGCCAGCCGACCTACAGTGGGACCATGAGAGAAGACAGACCCGATGGATTGATTCGCCACCCATCTGTGACGATCGAAGCTGCTGCCGAATTGACCAACGAGGCGGTGGCGACCCTTCGCGGCTGGGCAGGCCGCGGTGCTCTCCTTATCGAACGTCGAGGCGACATGGATGTGGTTCAGCTGGACGAGGTCCGTGCAGTCGCATCGAAACATCGAGCATCGACGCGCGGAGCGCTACACGATCGACTGCGGGATCGCGATAGCGAGACCTTGGCCGATGTTGTGAGCATCGTGGACCTTCAACAGCTGGCCCGGGAGCGTGGGGATTCGGGGAATGCCGGCCCGAAAGGCTGAGTTTGCAACGAGAGGCGGTCATCTTCGGATGCGTGCGGTTGCTACCTACCTGAACGTCTCCCATCAGCGGGTAGCTCAGATGCGCGCCGAAGGCAAGCTCCCCGAGCCGGAACGGGTGGACGGCATCGGGCCGTTGTGGAAGCCGGCGACGATCGAGCGCTGGGCCGAGCTCATGTCAGATCACGTCGAGGTCCTCGCCGTCCACTCCCGCCCTTGCCGAGCGTGATCGTGTCCTTCTTCGGATCGTAGAAGCTGTTGTCGCCACCGAACTGGTTGACGCGCACGACCTGGGGCTCGTTGTTCACGTTCTTCGGCGAGTACCCAGTTGCCTCCTCTTCGAGGCTTCGGTGGCGCGAGGGCGGAGGCGCCTCGAACCGTCTAGCGCTTCTGCCAGATACGGGTCTCCCACGTGAGGCCCTCGGTGCCGGCCTCGTCGTTGAACTGATCCCCGTACTTCTCCGAGGCCTCATGCATCGCGTCGTGCGAGGCCCATTCGCTAAGCGACGTGACCATCGCGGGGTCGTTCTCGTCCTGATAGACAGCCTGGTTCGTCGCTCCCATCTCCTCCATCATCGGCTCCAAGCGCTTCGAGGCCTCGATGAACCGATCGACATCGGCCACCCGCACGCTCATCTGGACCAGCACGCTCATGACGAACCTCCCTCGAGTTCCAGCCATTTTCAGTCATGGGGCTATGTGAGCGCAACTCGAAGTCAAGGCCCTGACGGCTTCTCGCCGGGCAGGAGGTCTCAATCGGACTCATGCGGCCTGGGCTGTCGCCAACGTCACGACGCTGAAGAGACGTCAGGGGCCTCAGTTCTGAGAACAACCCACTGTTTCCGGGGGGCGAAGCGCCTCCCCGCCTTCGGAACAGAGAGTCGGAGCTCGGTGACAGAGAGTCGGAGCTCGGTGACCTCGTCTCCCGACGGCATCCGGCGCTGGACCGGATCGGCCGCGACGGTGCCCGCAAGCATGACCACGTTGACTCTGTGCTACTACGGCCGAGGGGTACTGCCTCTCCATCGAGCTCGCTACTCAGGCGACTCCTAACGGCTCGTCGTGCGACCTCAACGTCGCGGCGTCAATAGCGCAACGACCACAGCTCCGGGGGCCTCCGCGATGGTGCACGACCAGAGGTCGGAGCGCCCTGCTTGTCCGGGGATATCGAACACAACCTGACCGTTGACCTCGACATGCATGAATACGGCCACGCCGTTTCCGTCCGATCGCTGGAGGGCGAGCGCGGCGTTCTGCAAGATCGAAACCGCCTGGAAGGTCATCGTTTCTGACCCGCGACTGCAATCAAACGAATAGAAACTCGCGTTTGGATTGGATGGCGGCGGATCCGCCATCGCAGGAACACTCCCTAGGAGCGTCACGGCGACGACCGCCGAGAAGATCCCTGTTCGCACGGACTTCATCTGTCGCCTCCCGATCTCAGAGGTAGATCACGCGGGTTCAGCCCTTAATGGGGGCGAACGACGCGGTTGTCGATGATGGTGAAGATGCCGCCACCTTCGGGCGCCTCGAGGTAGCAGGACAAGCCGTCACCGTTGCCATCCGTTGACTGGAGCCCACCGCCCTCTGTTGGTGCCGCATCGAGGATCCACTCGTCAGTAGGGCAACCTCCCACTGGCCTCGCAACGCCTTCGCTTGCTAGACCGAGAGGCACAGACATCATCACGAACACCATCACTATCCGCCGCGCCGACTTCAACCGATCCCCCCTTCGCCGCTGACTCAGGGTTTCTACCTCATGCAACCTCCGTAGGTCAAGGGGCTGACAAAGAGCACCGACTCTCCGAGCTCTAAATTTCGTTTGAATCGCCTGTTGCTCTGCGACGACGACATTGACCGTCGCCAAAGCAGCGGGACCGTACTTATCGGTAAGGAGGCCGTGTCACCGGGGCTGAGACGTCCGAGCGGCCGCAGCGAAGTCGTGACCGCAGTTGGGGCACAGCGTCCGGCCCACCTTGGCGTCAGTTCCACAAACCGGGCATGGGCGTCGCCGGGGACCAATGACCAGCCACATGACCCCGAGGATGACATCAACGAACACCCACAAGGTGAAGACGAGGCCATCGGGCGTCTCAGAGGGCCCGGCGACGATCCATACGAGAACCAGGACGTTCACGACCAGGATCACCCACGTGAAAGGGCGCCTGTTCGGCATGGACTCTCCTCTCGCCGTAGCTCGCGGAACCCTACCTCACTGGCAAAGCGGGTCTGGGAGGGCGCGGCTCTAGGCTTGGACCATGAGCCAGGGTCGCGCCGTCGCCACCTATCTTCGTGTCTCCCAGCAGCGGGTGACGCAGTCCCTCGACGGCGTCACGACGGAACTCCGTGAGCTCGTCGAGGAAGAGCACGCCGTGATGCGCGAGTGTGCGGCGATGCTCCTGGGGAGGGTCCTCGCCGGCTCTCCGCCCGAGCGGATGGAACGTGCCGCACGCAGGGCAGACGTCGCCCTCACGGATCCCGCTGCTCCGACAGTAGAGGCAGTCGTCCTCGATCTCGTCCTCCCAGTAGCCGAAGGCATCGTCATCCTCGAGGTCCTCGAGTTCGTCCTCATCGGGACCCCACGGCGACCACCAGCCCCCGTCGCGGAGCCGGATCACCATGCCGAACTCGGGGCCACCCTGATGGACCGTGTACCCGGCCGCAGGTCGGCCGCCCACACGACCAGGAACTCGCTTCCGTCCTGCGGGTTCGCTCTCCGTTCGACCTTCTCCGGGTGCTCGCTCACGAACTCGAATAGGTCCTCGGTCCGGACGATCATCGCCATGACGAACCTTCCCGTTCGCGGTCGCTCCACCCACGCCTGGACGGTGCAATGCGGAGCGACGAGGTGCTCCCCGTGCGAGCGGAGCGCCTCGAGCCTCTTACCGAGCTCGGTCGGGGCGCCGCTCGGGAGCCTGGCGCGGATTGTGAAGCTCTCGAAGGGTTCACCGCCGTACTGGATCCGGCTCGCGATGCCCTGGAGACGCGTCATGCCGGTGACATACCACACGTCGATACCCGCGACCTGATCTACGACCTCAAGAGCCCGCGGCCGTGGTAGGTCCTCGAGACCGATGAACTCTCCGGGGGGCAGCAGGCCACGGATGAATGGGAGCACGACCCGCTTGAAGTCGAACGCGCTCTCCCACATGGCCTCGGCCACGCGCTGGCCAACTTCATCCGGTGGCATCGTCGGGCCTTCGCTCCTCCGGCCGGAGGGAGCGTGCCTCACGTCTACGCGCCTCCCATTCGGTTCTAATCGGGGCTGCCTGCGCTTCGAGCTGCTGGCGAGCGGCCGTAGATAGGCGTCGACCGTTAGTCGCTACCTGGCGCACTCGTCGACCAGATCAAGAAGTCCGAACGACCATCAGACATGTGGATCGACCGATAAGGAGAGAGAACATGCCAGGCACACCATTGAAGAGGATCGGACCACCAGCCAACCCGGCCTATGAAGCCAGCGTGGAAGAGAACACGCACAGCCTGAAGCCCCGGCCGGGTGAGAAGCCAGCCAAGAAGTTCGGGAACGGATACGGAGATTCAAACAAAGCGCCGCAAAGTTGGAAGCATTCCGCCGACCCCGCACCGTCGAAGAATCGCTGACGAAGATGCCTCTCTCTCTCTCTCTCTCTCCCCATCGGACGATCGGTCTCTATCTGGCAGATACCAGGAACGATCTCTCCGACCTCCCCGAGATTGATCTGAGCCCGGGCGTCCTGGCGCTGGTCCTCGATGTCGGTGATCTGCTCTTCGTAAACGCCGACGGCAAGTGGGAGGCCGCCGCCGGGAACGCTAAGAAGGTCGGGCCGCAGGGGCCACCTGGCCCCGGGGGCAAGGGCCTCGAACGCCGCTGGGCCACCCGGGGCGCGCCTGATGAGGAGCCATGAGCTACTCCACAGGAGCGAACACGCCATCACTGGTGCGGGCAACCAGACGACCGGATTCTCCATCCTGCGCAGCATCGCCTTGAACCTGTCGGCAGCCGGAACCATCAACCTTCGGGAGACCTCGGGTACCGGAACCATCATCGCGTCCAAGGTGTTCGCCGCAGCCGGAGACTGGAACCAGACCTTCGATGATGGCATCAGGTGCCGCTCGGGTGTGTTCTTCATCGAGAACACCGCTGGGAACGTCAGCGGAGGAGTTCAGGGGAACCCGTAGCCCTTCGTGTCGTATCCCCGTGGGATAATCGCTTTAGCTGGGCCGGAGGGATATGAACGTGCGTGAGCAACCCCAACCCCTACGGCCAGAAGAACGACGGCGGCTGCCTCGATCGACCTCGACGCTGCACAGATGGCCGAGCTCGAAGTGCTGATCCCTCTCGGCCCGACGTTCGCGTGAGGTAAGCATCGACCGCTACGCGGGCGCTTTGACTTCGGTTCCTCGCAGGAGGGTGCGGTCACGACGGACCACCGCGATGGCGATCAACAGCAGCGCGAACGCGTTCAGCGGATGCAGCGCCGCAAGTGCGGGGGAGGTATCTCGCAGGTTCACGAGCAGGATCTGCACGAAGATGTCGACCATCAGAAGCAGCGTGAGCAGCATCTCGTTCTTCGGCAGTCGGGCGAGCAGCGCTGTGATCAGCAAGAGTGGGATACCGAACTCGAACAACGAGTACCCCACGACGAGGTGCAGGTCGGGGTTGTCCAACGCGCCGAACAGGAAGAGCCCGATGAGGAACGGCTGGGCGACGATCCCGGCGAGCACCAAGGATGCCACCACCATGTGTGCGATGCGGAACCCCCGCTTCATCTCAACATCCTCTCGGTCGACGGGCAGGCGCCACCGTAGTGCACTCCGATAGAGGGAGC
>CAJDUF010000012.1_pt2 | contig 116004 bp, 125 predicted proteins | sample 7390091 | NCBI WGS metagenome assembly CAJDUF01 (sample SAMEA7055670, study PRJEB34461) | soil metagenome | biome: terrestrial ecosystem; feature: Peninsula; material: soil | place: Antarctica | collected 2016 | reverse complement strand
TGGGGACACGCCTCGAGCACCGCCCGTTCGTGTGGGGTCAGCGCGCCATCGCCCTTCTCGGCATGCACAACCCACGCGGGTACGTCCGTCTCGCAGAGCCGCCGCGCTGGGTCGTCGTCGCGACGTAGCCAACGCAGAGACGCTTGCAATCCCCGGCGCATGTCGCGGGTGTTGTTTCGCGCGAAGTCCGCCTGCAGCTCCGCCTGGCGTTCGGGCGCTATCGCCGCATGCTTAACCATGGACCCGATGCCCTTCTTCAGGACGGCGGCCGGCAGCGTCCCCAGGATCGAACCGAGTCGGATCATGGCTCGAAAGAATCGGGGCTCGTCCGGGGCAGACAGGCTGACCCCCAGCAACACGACGGGACCGGTGAATGCGCCCGAGACCACCATCTCGTACGCCACCATCGCGCCCATGCTGAAGCCGACGACCAGGTCGACCCCGGCACTCTTCGCTAGCTCGGCAGTGATCCGCGCGTAGGCTTCGGTGCTGAAGTCCTTGGGTGGCGGTGCGCCGGCATGCCCGGGCATCGTGACGGCGAGCATCCGGGTACCTGCCAGAATGGGTTCGGCCATCACTTCGGCGTACGAACGTGCGCTGCACATCCCGCCGGGAAGCAGCAAGATGGTCTGCTCGGCGCCACCCGGATCAGCTTCGACAATCTCCCACTTGGTGTCCACGTCGAGCAGGCTAGCGGGGCTTAGTTCGGCCCGCAACGAGGCTTCCGAGCTGACGGGTGTAACTGAACAAGCGCCCCAGCGCGCTCAGCGACGTTCGGGCAAGATCCAAGAAAGATGCGCTCGCGAACGCGGGGCGCTATTTCCCCCTGCGTAGGAAACAATGCAGTTGGCGGCGCTGACGATGAAGGAGGAAGGGCATGGAGCGCGACCAGATGCTCCGCCTGTTCGAGACTCATCGGGAAGCGGAAGCGGCTCGCGACATCGATGGCATCCTCAAGACCTTCGTGCCAGACCCCTTCTTGGAGACAAACGCTCTCGGGCTCCGAAGCGAGGGTCGGGATGCGGTGCGGGCCGCCTACGAGATGCAGTTCTTCAGCGCGTTCCCCGACCTCGCCCCAGCCGACGAAGGGATGGCGTTCGGAGACGACACCGTCGTCGTGTGGGGAACGCTCCACGGAACGAGCCTCGGAGACTGGCTCGGAGTCCCTGCGGGCGGAGGTACATTCGCCGTGCCCTTCGCCAACGTGGTGCCGTTCCGTGATGGGCTGATGGCCGGCGAGATCATCTACGTCGACCTCGCCACGCTCTGCGAGCAGGGCGGCATCCCCCTCGAGGCGGTTCGGGCAGCCGCGGCAGCGCGTAGGTCCTGAGGGCGGCCTTGGCTTCGTGCGTCAGACGCTCCAACTTGCCACGCGCTCCCGCGCTCGACGCGCACCCGACAGGAGGATGAACGGGCCAGGTGCCTATCCTACGAGCAGCCGCTGGTGCTGCCGCAGGTCCCGCAGACGTAGCAGGAACCGGCCGGCTGCATCTTGGATCCGCACTGATAGCAGAGAGGGGCGTCCAGCTCCTTCGCCGTGGGGGCGGCGATGAGCTCGATCGGCCGGACGACCGCTCCATCCGAGATGTCGATCGGCGCCTCTTCTACGGCCGTGGTTGCCTCAACGGTCGTCTCCTCACTGATCTTTGGCGCGGTGGTCTCCACCTCGCCCGTCTTCTCGGCGGCCTCGATCTTCCGCTCATCGATGGACCGGATGCCGAGGGCCGCCCGCTTCTCCGGCGGGAGGTGGTCGAGCGCCAGGCGCCGGAACACGAAGTCGACGATCGAGGAAGCGAACCGTATGTCGGCGTCGTCCGTCAACCCGCTGGGCTCGAACTTCATGTTGATGAACTTCGAGGCGTAGTCCTCGAGCGGCACGCCGTACTGGAGACCGACCGAGACCGCGATCGAGAACGCATCCATGATCCCCGAGAGGGTCGAGCCCTGCTTCGAGGCCTTGAGGAAGATCTCGCCGAGCCCGTCGTCGGGGTAGGACCCCGCCGTGATGTAGCCCTCGGCGTCGCCGACCCGGAACGACGTGGTGATCGCCGGCCGCGACCGCGGGAGGCGCTTCTTCGCCGACCACGGGAGGGTCTGCGCCTCGCCCGCTCCCTCGCCCTCTGGCACCGCCCCCGTCTTCTTCTTGTCAGCGGACATCGGCTGCGCCACCTTGCAGTTGTCCCGGTAGATCGCAACCGCCTTCAGCCCGAGCTTCCAGCTCTCGACGAAGAGCTGCTCGACCTCTTCGACGGTCACGTGCTGCGGCATGTTGACGGTCTTGGAGATGGCGCCGGAGATGAACGGCTGCGCCGCGGCCATCATCCGGACGTGCCCCATGTAGTGGATCGAGGCGTCACCCATCGCCGTGTCGAACACCGACCGGTGCTCCGGCTTCAGATGCGGCGCGTCGGTCACCGAGTTGTGCTCGGCGATGTACGCGACGATGTCGTCGACCTGCGACGGGTCGTAGCCGAGGCGATCGAGCGCCCGTGGCACCGTCCGGTTCACGAACTGCATCGTGCCGCCGCCAACGAGCTTCTTCGTCTTGACGAGCGCGAGCTCGGGCTCGATACCTGTGGTGTCGCAGTCCATCATGAGCCCGATCGTCCCGGTGGGCGCGAGCACCGTCGCCTGGGCGTTGCGGTACCCGTGTTGCTCGCCGAGTGCGACGGCCTCGTCCCACGAATGCTTCGCGGCCGAGAGGAGTCCCTCGGGCACGAGCTCGCCGTCGATCTCGTCGGCGGCCTCGCGGTGCTTGCGCATCACGCGGAGCATCGCGTCGGCGTTGGGCTCGTAGCCCTCGAACGTCCCCATCGCCTCGGCCACGCGTGCAGACGTGCGGTAGCCGTGCCCCGTCATGAGCGCGGTGATCGCGCCCGCCCAGGCACGCCCGGCGTCGGAGTCGTAGGCCAGGCCGCGCGCCATCAGCAGCGCGCCCAGGTTGGCGTACCCCAGACCGAGCTGGCGGTACGCCTTGGCGTTGTCCGAGATCTTCTCGGTCGGGTAGCTCGACTCCCCCACCAGGATCTCCTGCGCCGTGAAGACGACCTCGACGGCGTGCTTGAAGTCCGCCACGTCGAAGGTGCCTTCCGCGTCGATGAACTTCATCAGGTTCAACGACGCGAGGTTGCAGGCCGAGTTGTCCAGGTGCATGTACTCGCTGCAGGGGTTGGAGCCGTTGATGCGTCCGGTTGCCGGACAGGTGTGCCATTCGTTGATCGTGGTGTCGTACTGCATCCCCGGGTCGGCGCACTGCCACGCCGCCTCCGCGATCTCGCGCATCAGGCCTCGTGCCCGGGTCGTCTCGACGGTGTCACCCGTCAGCACGGCCTTGAGCTTCCAATCCTGGTCCTGCTCGAAGGCGCGCATGAACTCGTCGGTGACGCGAACCGAGTTGTTCGCGTTCTGGTACTGGATCGAGTAGCTGTCCTTGCCGTCGAGGTCCATGTCGAACCCGCCGTCGCGCAGGGCCCGGGCCTTGCGCTCCTCGACCGCCTTGCACCAGATGAAGTCGCGGACGTCGGGATGGTCGATGTTCAGGATGACCATCTTGGCCGCGCGCCGCGTCTTGCCTCCCGACTTGATCGTGCCGGCCGAGGCGTCGGCCCCGCGCATGAAGCTCACGGGCCCCGAGGCGGTGCCCCCTCCGGCGAGCGCCTCCTTCGAGGACCGGATCTTCGACAGGTTGATGCCCGATCCGGATCCGCCCTTGAAGATCGTGCCTTCCTCGACGTACCAGTTGAGGATCGACGACATGTGGTCCTCGACCGCGAGGATGAAGCAGTTGTGCACCCGCAGGCTCTCGGAGAGGTACTCGCCGCTCTCGGTCTGGATGTCGTAGACCTCCATCGGGCCGAGCGATTCGATCCGGTCGATCTCGAGGCGCTTCGTGTCGCGGGTGACCATGCCGTGCCGGTCGATCGCCGCCTCGAGCTTGTCCGCCTTCCGAGCGTCGACGAACCCGATCTCGGCTTCGAACAGGACCTGATCGCCGACGTTGGCGATGGCGAGGTGCCAGCAGCCCTTCCCGTTGAACCGTGGATCCTGCTTGAAGCTGACCCGGGAGAAGACGCCGAAGCGCGAGAGCAGCTGTTGCACGCCACGAACGTGCGTCTCCGAGATCGTGTCGAAGGCAACGAGGGCCGACGTCCCGTTCACCCGAACGTAGCCCTCGGCCTGGAAGATGCTTCGCAGGTAGGCCGCGACGACGGGGAGCGGGGCGGTGAAGAATCGCTCCGGAACGTCCATTTCGGCACCGCGCGCGCGAAGCCCCCACTTCTGGACGAACGGCTCGAGCACGTTGCCGAAGAGACGGATCCTCCGGGTCTGGAGCCGCTCATCCGGCGAGACCTGCGTCCGCTCGTTCCTGTGCAGCATCGGGAAGACACGGTCGAGCGCCTCACTCACCCAGGCGAGCTCGTCCTCGTTGACGGTGATCGTCTCGAGCGTGAGCGAGCCGTTCGCCTCGTCTCGCCGGATGGAGCCGTCAGACTGGAGCCAGCCCACCAGCGCTGCTTCGGCAACCTCGACGAGATCGATCTCGCCATCGCCGAAGGACTCCTGGCGGTGCCATTGCAGCTTGTCGCCGGCACGCAGCTCTGCCGCCGGAACGAATCCTCGCGTGTCGCTTCCCTGGGACCGCCACACGAGGTGGTCGCCGGTCACGTCGAGCTGGTGTCCGGAGTTCGTGTGGACCCGAAGGACCTCCTTGGTCCCGTTCGCCCTGGTCGCCACGATGGTCGTGACCCCTCGAGCGTCGTGCACCTTGGCGCCGACCCTGTTCTCCTCAACGAGCTTCCCGATGGGGATCAGGCCGTCGGGGGTGCTGACGAGCGCTCCGTACGGCTGGCAGGCGCTGCACTGCTGTGGCGTGTCCGGGACCCCGACGTTGAACCACACCGGCGAGTTGAACGCCGCCTTCTGGTTGACGAGGAGATGCGTGAGTTCGTCGGAGAAGACCTGTGCGTCCATCGCGGTGGCGAAGTAGCGATTCTTCTCGCCCCAGCCGCGGATCGTGTCGACGACGCGGGAGACGAGTTGTCGGACCGAGGACTCACGCTCCGGCGCGCCGAGCGGGCCGCGGAAGTATTTCTGGGCGACGATGTTGGTGGCGTTCTGTGACCAGCCGACGGGGAACTCCACGCCGCGCTGCTCGAAGGCGTTCCCGCCCTCCTTGAAGTTGGGGATGATCGCGTCGCGCGTCTCCCATTCGACCTGATCGAATGGGTGGGTCCCCTGGGTTGAGAATTGCCGCTTGAAGGAGAGCCCCTTGGGGTCACCTTCCCGGATCACCTGTACGTCCTGCAGGTCTTCTGTCCTCTTCGCCACCTGCGTCGCCCTCCTTCTCGGTTCGGGGAAGCCACCTGGTCGAGCACTGCCGTTCCTGGTCCTTGCGGGTCCTTGGGCGGGTCTGCGGGGAGGAATCACACCCGTGGAATCACAAGGATGTAATACTGCTCCAGGCGTTGTTGGGAGTCAAGCTCCATTTTCCTACATATGGGGCTTAACTCCCACCCTCCACCGCAATATGTTGTGGTAATGGTGATTTCTCCGGATGTCGCGAACGTACCCTCAGGCGGCTGTGGAACGCCAGTGGAAGCCCGGTGGGAAACGCGTTCCTGTCGCTCTTCCTGGTCGCTCTTCCTGAAGGACTAGCGCTTGCGACGTTTGGCTGGCTCGCGCTTGAGCAGCGTCCCGAGCTCCCGCTCGAAGTCGGTGATCTCCTGGAAGTCCTTGTAGACGCTCGCGAAGCGGATATAGGCGACCTCGTCCAGCTTGCGGAGCTGTGAGAGCACCTCGATACCGACCTGCTGGGAGGTCACCTCGGGGCCCTTGCGACGGAGACGCTCCTCCACCCGATCCACGAGCTCTTCGACCAGGCGCTCGGACACGGGCCGGTTCTTGGTGGCCTTGAGGATGCCCGCCGTCACCTTCTCCCGCCGGAACGGATCCTTGGAATCGTCCCGCTTCCGGACGAGGAGCCCGACGTCCTCGATCCGTTCGTAGGTGGAGTAGCGCCGGCCGCACGTAGCGCATTGCCGCCGACGGCGGATCGCAGATCCGCCGTCGGCGGGCCGTGAGTCGACGACTCGGTCGTCGTCCGCGCCGCACCAAGGGCATCGCATGTCGTGTGTGGCCACAAGATGTGGTGGCCGCGGGCACGGTACCCCCACGATGTTGGGTGGTCAACCCATCGCCCCGATCCGCTAGCCGACGGAGGGGATGGACAGTTGCTGGCCCGGCACAAGGGCGCCGGGATCCACGCCGTTGGCCGAGGTGATGGCGTCGATGACGACGCGAGGGTCGGTCGAGGGCTCGAACCGAGTAGCGATCGACCAGAGGGTGTCACCGGGCCGCACCACGTACGTTCTAGAGACCTTCGCCTCCTGCCCCCCGCCGACGCCCACGGCGTTGGCGACCGGCCCGGAGAGGACGCCGACGAGCCCGATCGCTGCGCAGAGCGCGACCCGACGCCTCCGCCGAACGCGTGTTCGACCCATGGAAGCATCGTGTCCGAACGGATGTTCGATGTCAAGGCCAGAACCGAACATATGTTTGCATCCTTTCCTGGAGGGTGCTACCGTGCCGCCAGACTCACAAGCGCCACCCGGAACAGCTGGAACAGGAGGGTACGCACCGTGTCTGACATCACTTCGCGGCAGCAGCGGATCCTCGATTTCATCGAGAGGACCGTCCGAGAGCGCGGCTACCCCCCCACCGTTCGGGAGATCGGCGACGCCGTCGGGCTCACCTCGTCGTCGTCGGTCCACGCGCAGCTGGCCAACCTCGAGCGCATGGGGCACCTCACCAAGGATCCGAGTAAGCCCCGGGCCATGACCCTTTCGGACGACCGGCGGGCCGAGGGGATCCCGGTCCCGTTGATAGGCCGTATCGCCGCCGGTGAGCCTGTGCTCGCCGAAGAGCATGTTGATGACCGCATCATGGTGCCCGCGGAGTTCGTGCGCGGCGACGGTCATTTCGCGCTCCGGGTCGCCGGCGAGTCGATGACCGGCGCCGGCATCCTCGACGGCGACGTCGTGGTCGTCCGGAGCCAGCGGTCAGCCTCCGACGGAGACATCGTGGCCGCGCTCCTGCCGGGCCCGGCCGAGGACGAGGCCACCGTGAAGCGTCTCGGTCACGACGGCGCGCGCGTGATGCTCATCCCCGAGAACCCCGCCCTCGAGCCCTTCGAGATGATGGACGGGCGCATCCTGGGCAAGGTCGTGGCGGTGCTCAGGAAGCTCTGAGCTAAAGGATACGAGGCGGGCTAAGCTCCTCCTCCGACGTCGGGTCTGGAGGGGGTGACTCATGGCCGCGCAGGCAAGCACGAACCTCGAGCATCAGATCCGGTCGCAACCGGACGAGCTGTTCCATCTCCTCACCTCTGAGACCACTCGGGAGCAGGTCCACGGCGCGGCCGAGGGATTGCAGCGGTCCCGTCGGATCTGGCTGGTAGGAACAGGGACGAGCCACCACGCGGCGATCCTCGGGGCGGGCATGCTCCAGGACGCCGGCCGGTCCGCCGTCGCCGTGTCGTCGATGCGCTTCGTCGTCTGGGCGCCGATCGTCGGACCGGACGACACCATCATCGTCATCACCCACACCGGCGAAACCGCCTACGCGCTCGCAGCCCGGGCGCTCGCGACCACCGCAGGTCTCGACGTCATCACGATCACGAAGCGTGGGACCCCGTTCCCTCATTCGGTCGAGACGTGCGCGGCCGAGACCTCCGAGACCTACACCGTGAGCTACACGACGACCCTGCTCGTGCTGGCGATGATCGCCAAGGAGATGGGGGCTGATTCCATCACGGACGAGTCGATCGCGCTCGTACCCGGCGCCGTGCGCAACGCCATCGAGGCGCCGGGCACGGAGTCGGTCCAGGTTCCTGAGCGGGACCTCGTGATCGCAGGAGCGGGACCCGCGGCCTTCACCGCGCGGGAGGGGGCGCTCAAGCTGCGCGAGGGCGCCCGCCTGCTTGCCGAAGGGCACGACATCGAGTTCCTTCTTCACGGTTCGGCCGTCCCGCTCACCCCCCGGGATGCGCTGCTCAGCCTCATGACTCCAGAGGCGGACGGGTTCGTTGAGGCGGTCACGGCGGCGGCGGCCGCCGAGAGGATCCCGGTCTACCGCCTTGGCGAGCCGGCTCCGCTCCCGATGCTCCTGGCCCAGATTCCCCTCACGGTCCGGATCCAGCTCCTCGCCCTCCGGTTCGCGCTCGAACGAGGCCAAGACCCGGACACGGTGATCACTGGGCACTGGGCCGACGCCGGATTGTGGCGGATCGGGCGGCCCGACGCCTGAAAGACTCCGCGAAAGAGACTGAGAAGCGCCATCTACCTGCAGGTTTCTGGGCGTTTCCCTTGTGTGGCGACGATCCGTGTCGATGGAGGACATGAGGGGCGCCCAACCGTGGCACCCTCACCCACACCTAAGGAAGAAGGACCCGATGAAACGCGCAGCCTGCCCGAAACGATCCTGGTCCTATCGGGTCGCGCAGCCCGACTTGTCCTGCTCAAGCGGCGTCCGAGGCTCGTGGACGATCGAGATGCCGAATCAACGACGCCGGCGTCGGTTGGGGTCGGCAAACCGGTCGGTCTCGTCATGTAGACGGAGTCAGCCTTCGTCTCGCACGAAGCCGCGAACGGCGGACAGCAGCCTGAGCCCCACGCGGGCGTGAACCACGGTCCCGTCTGTGTTCATCTCCTTCGAAAGCACCTCGGCCTCCCGGTACAACCTGGCGGTCACGTCTTCACGACCGAAGGGCACGAGAAGCGTGACCTCGACCGGGGGCTTCGGGATCCGTGCGGAGATCTCTTCGCGGAGCTCCTCCGCCCCCTCGCCGGTGAGCGCCGAGACGGCCACCGAGCCGGGGAACCTCCCGGCTAGCCTCGCTCGGGCGGAGCCCGCCACGCGATCGATCTTGTTGAGCGCGAGCACCTCCGGGATCTGGCCCGCTCCGATCTCCCCGAGCACCCTGCGGACGGCGTCCACCTGCTCGTCGAGCGCGGTCGAGGTCGCGTCGGCGATGTGGACGATCAGGTCGGCCATCGCCACCTCCTCGAGGGTGGACCGGAACGCCTCCACCAGGTCGTGCGGAAGCTTCCCGACGAAACCCACCGTGTCCGAGATCACGGCCCGGCGCCTGCCCGGCAGCTCGATCCGTCGTGTCGTCGGATCGAGCGTCGCGAAGAGCTTCTCGGCGACGATGACGTCCGCGCCGGTGAGGCGCTTCATCAACGTCGACTTGCCGGCGTTGGTGTAGCCGGCGATCGCGACCTGCGGGATGCCCGAGTCCTGACGTCGCGCGCGCTTCAGGTCTCGCGTCTTCGCGAGCGTCTTGATGTCGCGGTTCAGCTTCGCGATCCGCCGGCGGATGTGCTGGCGGTCGACCTCCATCTTCGTCTCGCCCGGGCCTCGGGTACCGATGCCCCCCCCCAGCCGGCTCATCGCCTCGCCCCAGCCGCGCAGGCGCAGCGCGAAGATGTCGAGGATCAACGCCGTGCGATCGATCACCTTGACGCCGAGCCGCTCCTCGAGGCTCCGGAGCTGACCCGGCGTGAGCTCCTGGTCGAGGATCACCGACTCGGCATCGAGGGTGTGCACCGTCCTGTGGAGCTCCTCCATCTTCCCTCGACCGATGAACGTGCCCGGATCGGGCTCACGGCGGCTCTGCACGATCCGCGACACGGTCTCGGCCCCGGCGGAGTCTGCCAGTGCCGCGAGCTCGTCGAGGTCCTCGTCGCTGATACCCGGCCCGACGCCCACGAGCACCGCCCTCTCGCGGACGCGGGGCTGCCACGTCGCCGAAAGGGGCGACTCGAGGATCTTCCGATCACGTGTTTGGCGGCCGCTCACCCCAGCTCGTCGGGCCCCTTGCCGCTCGGGCATGCGGTCAGGAACCCACCGACGAGCCGAACTCACGCAGCATCTCGTTCAGCTGGAGCTTGGAGTCGGTCGCCTCGCTCCGGTACCCGATGATGAGCCCGGCCGGCAGCCCATAGCTGCCGGCCGGGAAGTCGCGCGGGCGGGAGCCCGGCACGACGATCGCGCCGGCCGGGACCTCGCCGCGATGTTCGACCGGCTCGTCCCCGGTCACATCGATCACCGGCGTGTTCCCGGTGAGGATGAGCCCGGCTCCGAGGACCGCACGTGCTCGCACCCGAACACCCTCGACCACGACGCACCGCGAGCCGACGAACGCGCCGTCCTCCACGATCACGGGACTCGCCTGGATGGGCTCCAGGACGCCGCCGATCCCGACCCCACCGGACAGGTGCACGTCCGCGCCGATCTGGGCGCAGGACCCCACCGTGGCCCAGGTGTCGACCAGCGTGCCCGGGCCGATCCAGGCGCCGATGTTCACGTAGCTCGGCATCAACACGACGCCGCGGGAGAGGAACGCGCCGTAGCGCGCGGTCGCCGGCGGCACCACGCGAACGCCGGCCTCCTGATAGCCGCGCTTCAGCGGCAGCAGGTCGTGGTATTCGAACGGGCCCACCTCGGTCGTCTCGAGGTCGCGAACCCGGAAGTACAGCAGCACGGCCTTCTTCGCCCACTCGTTCACGACCCAGCCATCGCCGTCGGGCTCGGCCACGCGAGCCTCCCCCCGATCCAGCATCCCGACGGCCTCTTCCACGGCCTCCGCGTCGAGACGATCCGGCTCGGCCCAGGATCGTTCGATCCGTTCGGCGAGCTCGATGACGCTCACGAGTTGGCTCCCAGGACGTCGTCGAGCGCTTCGGCCGCCCGTTCGCACTCCTCGATCGTCGGCACCATCGCCATCCGCACGTGGCCCTCCCCCTCCGGCCCGAAGAACGAGCCGGGCGCGACGATCGCGTCCGCGCCGTCCAGGAGCCGGATCGACCAGTCGAGAGAGCTCATGTCGCCGGGGACGGCGACCCAGAGGTAGAAGGTCGCCACGCTCCCCGCCACCCGCACGCCGTGTGAGGCGAACAGATCGAGGAAGAGCTTCCGCTTCCGCGCGTAGACGGCTCGCACCTCCTCCACGTGGGCTTCGTCGTTCCAGGCCGCCACCGAGGCTCGCTGCACGAACTCCTGCGGCGTCACTCCGGCCGAAGGGCGAAGCGCCCGTATGGCCGCGATCATCTCGGGGTCGCCGGCGACGAACCCCGAGCGGTAGCCCGTCATCGACGAGCGCTTGCTGAGCGTGTGGAAGACGAGGACGTTCGTCAGGTCGCCGACCTGCAGCGCCGAGGCCGGGGGCTCGCCGTGGAACCAGAGTTCGCTGTAGGCCTCGTCCGAGGCGAGGAGGACGTCATGCGATCGGCAGTGATCGGCGGCCGCCTTCAGGAAGTCCAGTGGCGCGGTCGCGCCCGTCGGGTTGTTCGGGTAATTCAACCACAGGGCGGCGGTACGGCCCCACGTCGAGGCATCCACGGCGTGGAGGTCGGGCAGGAACGCGTTGGCCGCGGTAAGCGACAGCCGGGCGACGTCGCCACCGGCGAACCGCGCCCCGCGCTCGGGGATCGAGTAGCCGGGGCTCGTCACCGTCACCAGATGCTTCCCGCCCTCGGGGTCGAGGAGCGACTGGGCGAGGCTGAAGATCGGCTCCTTCGAACCGAGGGTGGGAAGGATGTGGACATCGGGGTCGAGGACCGTCCCGAAACGCCGCTCAACCCATGAGGCGATCGCGCCGCGGAGCTCGGGGAGGCCGGCGGCGCGAGGGTACGACGAGGTCGGCCCGATCGCGTCCTTGAGAGCCTCGCGGATGAACTCCGGTGTCTCCTCCCGGGGATCGCCCACACCGAAGTCGATGACCGGGCGCCCCTCGGCGCGCGCGGCGGCCTTTCGGCGATCCAGCTCCTCGAACGGATACGGCTCCGAGGCTCGAAGACCCGGCGACAGATGGACCATCTCTCTCTTCCTCTATCCGCTTGGCACGCCCTCCAGGAAGGCGCGCAAGACCTCGTACGACCTGACGAGCGCGGCCACCTCAACCTGCTCGTCGTCCCTGTGAGCGTACTGCGGGTCACCGGGACCGAAGTTGACGGCATCGACGCCGATGAGGCCGAGCTCTGCCACGGGCGTCCAGGCCTGCTTCGGGCCGACGGCGAGATCGCCGGCGGCCCGAAGCCGCTCCACCAGGGGGTTCTCGGAGGGCACCAGCCCGGGCGGGGCGTTGCCCACGATCTCGACGGTCGCGCTGGGGTGACCGAGCAGCTCTCGCAGCCGGCGCTCCGCTTCGGCCGGCGTGTGAGTGGGCGCGTACCGGAAGTTGACGTGCGCGGTCGCCTGATCCGGCACGACGTTGGTTGCGACGCCGCCCTGGATCGTGGTGACCGAGGCGACCTCCCGGTAGGTGAGGCCGTCGATCTCGACGTCGCGGATGGGCAGGTCGGTCACCGGCGCCAGCGCGGTGATCGCAGCGTGGATCGCGTTCCGGCCCAGCCACGGCCGGGCGGCGTGCGCCGCCTCGCCTTCGAACACGACCGTAGCGTTCAGGTTGCCGAGGCATCCGACCTCGAGCCGATTCGCCGTCGGCTCCAGGACGATCGCGAGCGCCGTCTCCGCGATCTCCGGGTGCCGGTCGAACAGCGGGACGAGCGCGCTCTCGGCGAACGGGAGCTCCTCGCGCCCGAAGAACAGGAGCCCCACGTCGAGATCGCTCGTCAACCCGCCCGATCCGAGCACGTCGGCGAGCTCTTCCATGACCGCGAGCCCGCTCTTCATGTCGGAGGCGCCCCGCCCGTGGAGCGTCTCCCCCTCGCGGCGGCCGGGGGTGCTTCGGGCGATCGGCACCGTGTCGACGTGACCGGCGATGAGCACCAACGGCGCCCCCGGCCGCCGCTCGGGCAGCGCGAGCAGCACCGAGTCCCGGTCGTCCACAACCTCGAACACGGGCGGCAGGCCTCGTCGGATCTCCTCGAGGATCGCCTCCTCGTCGCGGCTCTCAGACGGGATGGCCACGAGCGCCTCGGCCCGCGCCGCGAGCCGTTCCGCAACGGTCGTCATCGGCCTGCGGTCTCCATCAGGGCATCGAGATCGACCGTGGTCTCGAAGACGCGACTCGCGGGTCCGGTCAACAGGACCGACCCGGTCTCCATGCGCTCCACCTCGAGGACGCCGCCCGGGAATCGCACGAGCGATCGAGGACCGGCGAGTCCGGCCTCCGTCGCCGCCACTGCGATCGCACATGCCCCGCTCCCGCACGCCATCGTCTCGCCGCTCCCCCGCTCCCACACCCGCGCGACGATCTCGTCCTCATCGACCTTCGCGAACTCGACGTTGGTGCCCTCTGGGAATCGAACGTCGCGCTCCAGTACCGCGCCGATGTGGGTCACGTGGAATCGCTCCGGGTCGTCTTCGACGAAGAGCACGAGATGCGGATTGCCCATCGAGACCGCGCTCGCCATGACGACGAGACCGCCACCGAGATCGAGAGGCTCGCGGAGGTAGGTCTCCCACGCCGGTCCTCGCATCGGGATCGCCGCCTTGGTGAAGTTGGGCTCGCCCATGTCGACGCTCACGCGCCCGTCGGGCGCGAGCTCCACACGCTTCGTGCCCGATCTCGTGTGCACGTCGAACGAGGACCCGGCCACACCATCCACGTCGAGGAGCAGCAAGGCGACGCAGCGCAAGCCGTTCCCGCACATCTCGGCGAGACTGCCGTCGGCGTTGCGGTAGTCCATGAACGGGCGACCCTCGGCCCCTCGCGTGACCCTGATCGAGCCGTCGCCTCCGACCCCGAGCCGCCGATCGCAGAGAGCTCGAACCTCCTCGGCCGAGAGCGGACGGCGATCCTCCGGGTCATACGTCATGACGAAGTCGTTGCCGGTGGCCTGGTACTTCCAGACGCGGAGCTCGCTCACGCGTGCTCCAGGTACGCGACGAGGTCGTCCACGACGCTTGCTGCCCCCTCCGCGCCGGCGTCGAACCACCGGATGCGCGGGTCGCGACGGAACCACGCCATCTGCCGCCGCGCGAGATGGCGGGTTCGCTTGACGGTCTGCCGGAGGGCGTCCTCCAGGCTGAGCTCGCCCGCGAGATGCCGGGCAAGCTCAGCGTAGCCGATGGCCTGTGTGGAGGTGAGCCAGCCCCCGAACCCATCGGCGACGAGCTTCTCGACCTCGTCGAGCCAGCCGGCGGCGAGCATCTCCTGCACCCGCATCTCTACCCTGTCCGAGAGTTGCTCCGGCGTCAGGCGAACTCCCGCCGCACGCACCCGGTCGGGTGGATATGAGTCCCACGCGGCAGCGTAGGAGCTGAACGCCCTCCCGGTGATCGCGGCGACCTCGAGGGCGCGCACGGTTCGGCGGATGTTCGCCGGTTCGATCTTCGACGCGGCGGCCGGATCCATGCCGGCGAGGCGTCCGTGCATCCGCTCGGCGCCGAGGGCGGCCGCCTCTTCCTCGAGGGCGCCGCGGACATCCGGCTCGGTCCCGGGGAACTCGAGCTCGTCTACCACCGCCCGGAGATACAGGCCCGAACCTCCCACGAGCAACGGCCGCGGCCCGCGGCGGCGGACGTCCTCCGCCGCCGCGCGGGCCGCGACCTGGAACGTCGCCACGCTGAACGCCTCACTCGGCTCGACCAGGTCCAGCAGGTGGTGCGGGACCCGAGCACGTTCCTCTGAGGTCGGCTTGGCCGTGCCGGCGTCCATGCCGCGGTACACCTGCATGGAATCGATCGAGAGGATCTCCGCACCGAGGGCTTCGGCCACCTGCAGCGCCGCCTCGGTCTTGCCGGCCGCGGTCGGCCCGACCAGAGCGAGGAACGGCTCCACGCCTCAGACCAGTGCGGGCGCGGGCACGACCTCGCCGGAGAGGTGATGTGGCGCGGCGGCTGTGATGAGCGCCGTCACGAACGTCCCCGGCTCGAGGGCCCCCTGCAGGTGCACGATCCGGTTGGTCCGCGTCCGCGACTGGAACGACGTCCCGCGTCGTCCGGCGCCCTCGACCAACACCTCCGCGTCCGTGCCGATCTGCGCACGCGCCTTCTCGAGCGAGATCCGTTCCTGGAGCGACACGAGCCGCTCGAACCGCTCCTGCACCACCTCCTTGGGAAGCTGGTCGGACATCGAGGCGGCCCGGGTCCCCGGTCTCGGCGAGTATTGGAACGTGTAGGCCGAGTCGAACCTCGCGCGTTCGACCGCATCGAGCGTGTCGACGAAGTCCTCCTCGGTCTCGCCCGGGAACCCGACGATGATGTCGGTGGAGATGGCGACGTCGGGGATCGCCTCTCTGATGCGGTCGAGCCATCCCAGGTAGCGCTCGCGCCGGTAGGAGCGCTGCATCGCCTTGAGCACGGTGTCTGAACCCGACTGGAGCGGGAAGTGGATGTGCTCGCAAACCTTCTCGCTCTCGGCCATCGCCTCGATCACGTCTGGCGTGAAGTCGTGCGGGTGCGGTGACGTGAACCGGATCCGCCGGAGTCCATCGACCTCATTGACCTGGCGGAGCAGCTCCGCGAAGAGAGGCCGGCGCGACGTCCCGGGAACCGTGATGTCGCGACCGTACGTGTTCACGTTCTGCCCGAGGAGCGTGACCTCCACGACGCCGTCGCGCGCGAGCCCCTGCACCTCCGCGAGCACGTCGCCGATCGCCCGGGAGCGCTGCGCGCCCCGGACGAACGGCACGATGCAGAACGTGCAGGCGTTGTCGCATCCGACCGCGATCGATACCCAGGCTCTGAAGGCGTCGTTCCGGGCAGCCGGGAGGGCCGAGGGGAACAGCTCCGTGTATTCGGCGATGTCCATCTGCGGACCCTCGTCCTCCGCTCGCCGGAGCAGGTCCAGCAGGTGGGGAAGGGCGTGGGTGCCGACGACCACATCGACCCACGGCGCCTTCTCCTGGATCAGCCCCTGATCCTTCTGGGCCAGGCAGCCAGCGACGACGATCCGTAGGTCGGGGTTCGCCACCTTCAGCGGCTTGAGGTGCCCGAGGTTGCCGTAGAGCCTGTTGTCCGCGTTCTCGCGGATGGCGCACGTGTTCAGGACGACCACGCGCGCGTCCGCGACCTCCTCGGTCGGCGTCATGCCGTCGGCGCGGAGCATCCCTCCGATCCGCTCGGAGTCGTGCTCGTTCATCTGGCACCCGAAGGTGCGGATGAGGAAGGTCCCATTCACGTCCCGAGGCTACCTTGCGTACTCGGTGGCGCGCGTCTCCCGGATGACCGAGATCTTGATCTGACCGGGGTACTGGAGCTCCTCCTCGACCTGCTTGGCGATATCGCGCGCGATCGTCTGCGCCTGGAGCTCGTCGACGTCCTCCGGCGTGACCATCACTCGAACCTCGCGTCCCGCCTGCATCGCGAAGACCTTCTCGACGCCTTCGTGCGCCGTGCAGATCTCCTCCAGCCGTTCGAGGCGCTTGATGTAGGTCTCGATCGATTCACGCCTCGCACCGGGCCGGCCGCCGCTGATCGAGTCGGCGATCTGCGCGAGCACCGCGTGGACCGTCCGCTGTTCGACCTCGCCGTGGTGGGACTCGATGCAATGGACAACCTCCGGGTCCTCCTTCAGGCGCCGGGCGATCTCGGCTCCGATGATCGCGTGCGAGCCCTCGACCTCGTGCGTCACAGCCTTCCCGATGTCGTGCAGGAACGCCCCCCGCTTCGCGATCACGGGGTCGACGCCGATCTCGGCCGCGAGCGCGCTCGCGATGTGGGCGGACTCGATCAGATGCTTCAGGACGTTCTGGCCGTAGCTCGTCCGGTACTGGAGCCGGCCCAGGAGCTTGATCAGCTCCGGGTGGATGTCCGTCAGGCCGACCTCGGCTACCGCGTCCTCACCCGACTTCCGGATCTGTTCCTCGAGGTCGCGCACGGACCGCTCGTGGACCTCCTCGATGCGGGCCGGCTGGATCCGTCCGTCCTGGACCAGCTTCTCGAGGGTCATCCTGGCCGCCTCGCGCCGTACGGGATCGAAGCACGAAAGCACGACGGCCTCGGGAGTGTCGTCGATGATGATGTTGACCCCCGTGACGGACTCGAAGGCGCGGATGTTCCGTCCTTCGCGTCCGATGATCCGGCCCTTCATGTCTTCGCTGGGGAGCGTGAAGACACTGACGCTGGACTCCGCTGTCTGCTCCGATGCGACGCGCTGGATCGCGATGGTCACGATCTTCCGGGCGCGCTCTTCGCCCTCCTCTCGGGCTCGCTGCTCGATCTCGCGCACCTGCGCCATCGCTCCGCGCTTGGCTTCGTCGATCACCTGCGAGGCGAGCTGCTCCTTGGCCTCGTTCGACGTCATCCCTGCGATCCGCTCCAGCTGAGCCTTGTGCTGGTCGGTCGCCTTCTCGAGCTGCTCCCGGACGAAGGTCAGCTTGTCTTCGCGATCCTTCAGCTCCGTGGTCCGCGACTCGATCCGCTGACCTCGCTCACGGAGGTCTCCTTCCGTCTCCGTGATCCGGCGCTCGAGGCGTCCCACCTCCTCCCGGCGGTGCTTCAGGTCCTCCTCGGTCTCCCGACGCATCCGAGCGGCCTCGTCCTTGGATTCCTGGAGCCCCTGGGCGCGGGTTCGGGCGGCCTCTTCCTCGGATTCGAGCAGGACCTTCTTGGCTTGTGCTTCGGCGGAGCGCGCATTGGACGCTCCGATCGTGTTCCGGACGACGAATCCCACGACCACCCCGGCCACTAGACCGAGGAGGCCGGCGACGACGGCTTCCATCGTTCCTCCCGATGTCTCGGGAGAGGGATCTCGGTCCCCCGATCCAGTTGTTCGACGGAAGCCTAGCGGCGCCGACCCTTTCTGAGAGCACCTGCGGGGTCGGTACGGGTGGTCGTATCGATGTCGAACTCGGTCACTGGAGCCCTTCGGTCTTATCCGCTGGTTTGGGTTCGGGAGATCGATTCCTCTCGTTTCCCGGGATGCTACGGCCGGGACCCGTGAGACACAAGGCGCTACTCGTCCTCGAAGGCGATCTCCAGCGCCTTTCGCGCTGCGCTGCGGGCGATCTGGGGGCTGTAGCCCCGCCGCATCAGGAGCGAGGAGAGTCGTGCGAAGGCCTTCTCGGGGGCGATGCTGCTGAACCTGGTGGCGCGCGAACGGGCCAAGTCCGCCGCCCGTTCCTCGTCGTCGTCCGGAGCTCCCTCCGCAACCGTCTGCGCCAGAGCGGGGGCGATCCCCGCGGCGCGGAGCCCCTGCGCGACCGCTCGGCTCCCCTCCTTCCGGGCACCGAACCGATGCTCCGCGTACTGGCGGGCAAAAGCCTCATCGTCGATCAACCCGACCCGCTCCAGGCGTGTGAGCACGTCCTGGACCGCATCGGGCTCGAACCGAGCGGCAAGCAGTCGCCGTTCCAGCTCCCGGCGGCTCCGGGGTCGCACCGCCAGGAGCCCGAGGGCGCGTTCGTGGCAGTTCTTCGGGTTCTTCGGCGTGCGCCGGCGAGTCACCGCTGCGGCGCCTATCCCGACCCCTTGCCCCGCTTGCCCGCGGCAACCGGCTCGTCCGAAGGGGGCGGCTCCTCGAGCGGAGGCGCCTCAGCCTCGCCGATCGTGATCGGTTCGTCGTCCCTCTCGGTGAAGCCGGTGAGCCCGACTGCCTCGCGCACCTTCCGCTCGATCTCATCGCGGAGGTCGATGTGCTCCGCCAGGAACTGCCGGGCGTTCTCCCGACCCTGGCCGAGCTGGCTTCTTGACGATCTCGAGGTCGACGCCCACGTCGATGAGCGAGCCCTCCTTGGAGATCCCCTTGCCGTACATGATGTCGAACTCGCACTGGCGGAACGGAGGCGCGACCTTGTTCTTCACGACCTTCACCCGTGTACGGGATCCGACGACCTCGGTCCCGTCCTTGAGGTTCTCGATCTTGCGAACGTCGAGTCGGATGGTCGAGTAGAACTTCAGCGCCCGCCCGCCGGGGGTGGTCTCAGGTGATCCGAACATCACGCCGATCTTTTCGCGTAGCTGGTTGATGAAGATCGCGGTGGTGTCGAAGCGGGACAGCGAACCGGACAGCTTCCGCATCGCTTGGGACATCAGGCGCGCTTGCAACCCGACGTGGGTGTCGCCCATCTCGCCCTCGATCTCGGCGCGCGGCACCAGGGCCGCCACCGAGTCGATCACCACGAGGTCGAGCGCCGCGGAGCGGACCAACATGTCCGCGATCTCGAGAGCCTGCTCGCCGGAGTCCGGTTGAGAGACGAGCAGCTCGTCGATGTTCACACCCAGCTCTCGCGCGTACGTGGGATCGAGCGCGTGCTCCGCATCGATGAAAGCGGCGATGCCACCCTTCGTCTGCGCCTCGGCGATCATGTGCAGGCACACGGTCGTCTTGCCCGAACCCTCCGGACCGAACACCTCGACGACGCGGCCCTTCGGGATCCCTCCGACCCCGAGCGCGATGTCCAATGCCAGCGAGCCCGTAGGGATGACGGTGATGCCCGCCCCCATCGGATGCTCGCCGAGCTTCATCACGGCGCCTCGTCCGAACTGCTTCTCGATCTGCTGCAGCGTGACGTCTAGCATCTTGTCCCGATCCACGTTCCCCTCCTTCGTGCCCCTGCCCTGCCCGGAGGGGGGCCGGGAGAGTGCCTGTGCAAGCGACGAGTGGAGATTAGCGAGCGACTCTGACATAAGTTACACCTCTGTCATTCTGCGTGTCTCGGCCTCGTGCCACGCGGTCCGAGGCTAGTCGAACAGGTGTTCGAACACAAGCAACCGAGGCGAGGAGATCAATGGGGGCGGCCGGCGCCCAGGGGAAAGCGCGCCAGCGGCTCGTACAGGGGCGCCGGCCGCCGCAGATGGCTCCGGAACAGCACCACGTGATCGACCTCCCACTCCTCGGTCACGAGCGGCGTCTCGGCGAAATCCTGCGGGAGGTTCACCGCTGGATCGCTCCGCGCCACCGTGAGGTGCGGGTGGAACGCCCGCTTCTCGGCCGGGAACTCGTCGAGCAGCCCTCCCTCGATGTTGGCCGCCAACCCCGACATCCGGCCGTCCTCGTCCTCGAGGCCTGCCCAAAGCACATGGGCGTTCCCCGACGGCGGGAACCGGCCGACGCCCGTGACCCGCGTGCGGAACGACTCGACGTCTCGTGCCGCCGCCTCGACCTGCTTCGGCACCCAGTCGACGAGCCGTGGCCAGGTCCGACCGAGGAACTTCAGCGTGATGTGCCAGTGCTCGCGGGGCACCCAGCGGGCCTTGGGGAACAGCTCTCGCCAGGGCGCGAAGGCTTCTTCGACCGCATCTTTCACCGGCTCTGGGAGCTCGACCGCGATGAAGAGCCGGAGCGGCTTCGCCTCGGGGCGCGGTGCCCGATCTCTGGCCATCAGATCAGGCGATCGGAGGCCGGGAGCGGCCGGCCCTCCAGGTACCGGCGGAGGAGGTCCAGCGCTGCCTGCTCCGCCCAACGGCGCACACGATCGCGTTCGCCCGGCACCTGGAAGCCGCGCGCATGCGCCACGTCGTGGCCTTCCAGCGCGATCCAGATCGTGCCGGGGGGGGCGCCACCGTGAGCTTCCGGGCCGGCCGCTCCTGTCAGCGACAGCCCGAGGTCCGAGCCGAACACCCGCCGAGCCCCTGCGGCCATCTCCCGAGCGCACTCCTCGCTCACGGGCCCGGGACCCTCGAGGGTCCGAGCCGAGACGCCCAACACGCCCATCTTCGCTTCGTTCCTGTAGACGACCGCGGACCCGACGAAGACCTCGGAGGCGCCCGGGACGCTCGTGAGGCGGGCCCCGACCCCCCCGCCCGTGATCGACTCCGCGCACGCGAGCGTCTTGCGCGAACCCGCAAGCAGCCGGACCACCGCCTGTTCCAGCGACTCGTCCTCCGAGGTGAACACCTCGTCGCCGAGCCTGCGCCGGACCTCTTCGGCCACCGGCTCGATCAGCGCATCCGCCTCGCTCGTCGTCGGCGCCTTGGCGGTGATCCGCACCTTCACCTCCCCCGACGACGCAAGGAACGCGATCGTGGGGTTGGCCGATGAGAACAGATCGTCGACCCGCTCGGCGAGCGCCGACTCGCCGATCCCCGCGCACCGGAGGACGCGGGACCGAACCACGCCCGAGCCCGAAGCCGACGCCAGCTCCGGCAGGATCGTCCCCTCCATCATCTCGACCATCTCTTTCGGAACGCCCGGCACGGCGTAGACCCGCGCCCCGCCTGGCAGCTCCGCTGCCAGTCCCGGCGCGGTCCCACGGTCCGGTGTGATGTACCTCGCACGTTCAGGCACGTCGGCTTGACGGAGGTTGCTGTCGGGCATCTCGCGCCGTCCGAACGAACGGAACTTCTCCCTCAGCATCTCCTCGAGCTCCGGATGACGCACCATGCGCGCATCCATAAGGACACCGACGGCGTCGCGCGTGATGTCGTCCTGGGTCGGCCCGAGCCCGCCGGTCACGATCACGACATCTGCGCGCGACGAGGCCAGCCGGATGGTCTCGACGATCCGTTCCAGGTTGTCGCCGACCGCCTGGTGGTGCAGGACGTCGACGCCGATCGCCGCCAGGGACTCCGATATCCACCGCGCGTTCGTGTTCGCGATCTGACCGAGAAGCAGCTCGGTCCCGACCGCGACGATCTCTGCCCTCAACCCGTCTCCATGCGGTGGCGCTCGGTGAAGAGGTACTCGAGCCCGCTGGCCACGGTGAGAACGACCGCGATCACCACGACCGCCAGCACGAGCGGATCGAACCCCGACGGCAGCGGGGCGATCGACAATCCCACTGCCGAGATCTGGCTGAACGTCTTGGCCTTGCCGGCGCGCGACGCCGGCATCGACACGCCTCGCTGATCCAGCCGCCAGCGAAGAAGCGAGACGGCCACCTCGCGCAGCACGATCACGGCCGTCGCCCACCAGGGGAACTCGTCTCGGATCGTCAGCGCCACGGCGGGGACGATCACGAACAGCTTGTCCGACAGCGGATCGAGCCAGGCGCCCACCGACGTCGTCATCTCGTGACGTCTTGCGAGATACCCGTCCGCAAGGTCGGACAGGGCGCCGACGGCGAACACGACGACCGCGAGCCATCTCGTCGCGGCGCGGTCCGTGCTGAGCAGCAGCACGACGACCGGGATCAGGACGATGCGTCCGATCGAAAGGACGTTCGGCCAGCCCAGCCCGAGCGGTCTCACCCGTTCGACGATGAGCCTCCCCCGTCGCCCAACCTGAAGCGATATGTGTGCGGCGATCCGGAAACGCCTTCGGTCGCGGGCGTCCCGTTGAGGCTGACCTCGACGAGGCCCGCATCGGACACGGTGAACTTCAGACGCTCCAGAGCCACGAGCGTGATCGTCTCCCCCGGCCTCAGCGCGTACGACGTCTTGGCGCCGTCCGCGTTCGATTCGACCGCGACGTCGCTCCGAGCAACCACGACGACCCTGATCGTGGGATCGTTCGGCACCGGCGATGAGGTGTCCGCCGGGATAAGGGCTTTCGGCGGAGCGGACTCGCCCCGAGACAGGAGACCGAACGCCAGCAGGATCAACAGGATCGAGGCCGCCGCCACCAAGAGGAACCGTTGGTTGTCCCGGATGCGGCTGGCCGCGATCATCCGCTCGACCGGTCCGAGCTTGGCGGGGGGCGGCGGCGGCTCGACCTCCTCGGCCGTCCGGGCGTAGGCGCCGGCCACCTTGTCCGCGTCGAGGCCCAGATAGCTCGCGTACGTGCGGAGGGACGCCCGCACGTACACGTCGCCCGGGAGGACATCGAAGTCCTCCCGCTCGAGCGCATCCAGTTGATCGACCCGGAGCCTCGTGTCGCGCGCGGCCTCGTCGAGCGAGGCCCCTCGCACCTCACGAGCCCGCCGCAAGGCCGAGCCGACCCCTGCCCGGGGATCAGTCACTGAGCCGGCCATGGAGCGCAAGGATAGCCGTCATGGACCTACACTCCCGCGGATGCGGGACATCCTCAGGCGGGGTCGCCGCGTGCACATCCGCCCGATCCGGCCCGCCGACGAAGCGGAGTTCGTGCGACGGGTACGCGCGTCGCGCAGCCTGCATCGTCCCTGGTCGTACCCACCGGCCACCCGACAGGCGTATCGCGAGCTCGTCGGCGACGGCCGCGCCAACGACGCGCGCCTCGTGGTCTGTCGCAACGATGACGGTGCGATCGTCGGCTACTTCGGACTCGGGCAGATCATCTACGGGTCGTTCCGCAACTCCTACCTCGGCTACTACGCGCTCGAGCCCTTCGCTGGCCAGGGGTACATGCGCGAAGGGCTGGAGCTCGTGCTCCGGTACGCCTTCGGCGACCTGCGGCTCCACCGGGTGCAGGCGAGCATCCAACCCGAAAACGAGCGTTCGATCGCGCTGGTCCGGGGAGCGGGCTTCCGTCCAGAGGGGCTCTCGCTGCGCTACCTGAAGATCGGGGGTCGGTGGCGAGATCACGAGCATTGGGCGATCACCTCCGAGGATCGACGCGAGCGGGGGCGACAGACCTAGGTCCATGGTCCCGCCCGGGAATCGGCCATCCGTCGGGTGGAGCGCCCTGCTCGGGGGACTACAGTTGGCAGTCGCAGGGAGGGAATGGATGGAACGAAGCGCCCGATACCCCATAGACGATTCACCTCTGGCGACCGTTCGCGAGATCCTGCCCTCTGCACACATGCTGTCGGACGGCCCCGTGCGCTACCTCCTCGTCGCCGGCGAACGAGACGACAGGCAGTGGGGATCGATCGGCGCCTTCTGGCGAGTCATCGACGGCGGCAGGGGTGGATTCCTGGTGAGCCCCGACGCGATCTGGGCCGGCAGCGAGATGGTTCGATGTTTCCGCAGCGCGCAGTCACGAGGGTGGTCGGTCGAACGGATCTACGCGTACTGGCAATCCCACGTCGGCGTCTCGGGTCGCATCATGATCGACCCGCAACAGCACGCGGACACGCTGTTCCAGGTTGCCCGGCGCGTCGGCGCGATCTGAGCCGGCTCCCTAGGCGGTGCGGCGCTCCTCCCACTCTTCCCATGTGAGGAGCACGTCCCGCGCCTTCGAGCCCTGGGAGGGGCCGACGAGCCCTCGCTCTTCCATCAGGTCCATGATCCGGCCGGCGCGCGCGAACCCCACCTTGAGCTTCCGCTGCAACATCGAGGTCGATCCGAGCTGGGAGCGGATCACGAGCTCGGCCGCCTGCTCTAGCAGATCGTCGTCGTCGCCGATGCCGTGCTCGCCGACGCCCTCGCCCGGCGGGAGCGCCAGCCCCTCGACGGTGTTCTCGTAGACGACCTCGCGCTGAGCGCGGATGAAGTCGCAGATCGCTCGGACCTCACCCTCCGTGACCCATGCGCCCTGGATCCGCACCGGCTTCGAGATGTTGGAGGGTGCGAACAGCATGTCGCCGTGCCCGACCAGCTTCTCCGCCCCGTTCATGTCGAGGATCACGCGGGAGTCCGCCTGTGACGAGGTCATCAGCGCGATGCGCGAGGGGATGTTCGCCTTGATCAGTCCGGTGACGACATCGACCGACGGACGCTGGGTGGCCACCACGAGGTGGATCCCGACGGCCCGCGCCATCTGCGCCACGCGGCAGATCGCGTCCTCGACGGCGCGCGGAGCCACCATCATAAGGTCTGCCAGTTCGTCGATCACGACGACGATGAACGGCATGTGCTCGAACTTCTCCTCCATCCCGAGGGGGATCCGAAGGGTGCCGTCGCGCAGCCCCTCCTCGTAAGAGTCGATGTCGCGGACCCCGACCGTGGCGAGAAGCTCGTAACGCATCTCCATCTCCCGGACGATCCACTGGAGCGCCTCGGCCGCGCGCTTCGGATGCACGATCACCGGGGAGAGCAGATGTGGCACGTCGCCGAAGTGACTGAGCTCGACGCGCTTCGGGTCCACCAGGACGAGCCTGACGTCCTCGGGAGTGGTCCTCGCGAGCAGCGACGTGATGAAGGAGTTCACCAGCGAGGACTTGCCGGCACCCGTAGCACCCGCGATCAGGAGGTGCGGCATCTCCGCGAGGTTCACCATCCGAGCCCGGCCGTGGACGTCCTTCCCCAGCGCGACCTCGAGCGGGTGTGTCGCCTGCTTCGCCGCAGGGGAACGCAACACGTCCCCCACCATGACGAAGTCTCGGTGCAGGTTGGGGACCTCGATCCCGATCGCCGACTTGCCGGGGATGGGCGCCTGGATCCGGACGTCCGGCGTGGCCAGCGCGTAGGAGATGTCGCTCGAAAGACCGACCACTTTGCTCACCTTCGTGCCGGATGCGACCGCGACCTCATACATCGTGACGGTGGGACCCCGGTGGGCTCCCACGACCTGGGCGTCGACCCCGAAGGTATGAAGCGTCCGTTCGAGCGCGGCCAGGGTGTCTCGCTCGGCCCGTGCGTCCGCGTTCGAGGGAGGGGCGGTTCGGAGCAGGTCGAGCGGGGGAAGCTGATAGGGGCCGTCGGGCGTCGTCACCATCCGTGGACGAGCGGTCTTGGCCGATGGGGCGGTGACGAATCCCGCGTCCTCCTCGACGGCCGGGATCGTCTCCGTCTGCGCGTCGTCTTCCGCGTCCGGCAGGAGGACGATGTCATCCTCGATCAGTCCGAAGGCTTCGAGGAACGACCATCGCCGGCGTGGCTTCTCCTGGTCGGTCTCGCGCGCCTTCGCGGAGACCGGATCTCGCTCGTCGCGCTCCTCGCGGAAGATGTCGATCCGTTCCTTGACCGCGGCGAACGGCGTTCCGGTGAAGATCAGCAGCCCGAGGCTCGCGAGACCGGCGCACACGATCGCGGCGCCGATCGGCGAGATGACACGAGCGAGCGGCCACGCGGTGAGCGCCCCGACGGCACCTCCCGCGCCCGCGAGGCCCTCCTCGGCTCCCCACCCGTCGGCGAGACTCGGGTTCCCGGCGAACAACGACGCCAGGCCAAGGACGCCGGCGACGACCATCGCGAAGCCGATGAACATCCGTACGCGATCCTCACGCGCCGTGTCCCGCAGGAGAACAACGCCCCACCATGCCCCGAGCGCGGGGAACGCGTACGCCCCGACCCCGAAGGCACCTCGCATGAGCCAGGCGATCCCCCGTCCGACGGGACCCCCGGCCTCGATCCAGACGGACAGCACGGCCAGGAGGGCCAGCACGATGAGCCCGATACCCAGGGCGTCGCGCGCCCACGGTGACAGCACCGTCCGGACCGAAGTCTTCGACGGCTTCCGCTTCTTCTTGGACGCTGCCCTTTTCGAGGGACGCGAACGTGACCCGCTGCTCCCGGACCTCCGGGAGGGGGAAGTCTTCGTGGCCATGCTCCGACAAGCATGACGGGTGAGGCGGTCGCTTCAAGGACCTGAGCGGTGCTCAGACCTCCATGATCACCGGCAGGATCACCGGCTTGCGCTGCGTCACCTCGTTGAAGTACCGCTTGAGGACCCTGCGGACGTTCTGTTGCAGGGCGGATGGGTCGGTGACGTGGGCCTCCGCCGACTCCTTCACCGACTGGATCACCCGGACTCGAGCCTCCTCGAGGATGTCGCCCGAGGTCTCCTCGTGCACGAATCCCCGGTTCACCACGTCCGGACCGCCGACCAGCTCGCCTGTCTGCGAGTCCACGATGATGACGACCACGACCACCCCGTCCGCCGAGAGCTTGCGGCGGTCCCGCAGCACCTCACCGCCCACGTCGCCGATCCCCAGACCGTCGACGAAGGTCATCCCCGCCTGGATCCGGTCGAGCTGCCGCAACTCCTCGCCGACCTCCACCACATCGCCGTCCTCGCAGACGAGCGTTCGCTCGGGAGGGATCCCGACCTCGTGCGCCAGTCGGGCATGGTGCTGGAGATGGCGCCGTTCGCCGTGGACCGGGATGAACCAGCGCGGCCTGACCAGCGAGAGCATCAGCCTCAGCTCCTCCTGGGCGGCGTGGCCAGAGGCGTGCACCGGGTCGGACGGCATGTGGAAGACGTCCGCCCCGGTCCGGTAGAGGGCGTCGACCACACGATGGATCGCGGGTTCGTTCCCCGGGATCAAGGAGGACGACAAGACGACGGTCTCGCCCGGTCCGATGTCGACCCACTTGTGCTGACGCTGCGCCATGAGCGACAGCGCCGAGTACGGCTCTCCCTGCGAACCCGTGCAGATCACGACGACGCGGCCGGGATCGAGCTTGTCGATCTCCTCGATGTCCACCACGTCCTGATCAGCCACTTCCAGAAGACCGAGTCGCCTAGCCGCGTCGACGGACTTGTGCATCGACCTCCCCAGGAACGAGACCACCCGCCCGTCCGCCTGTGCGGCGTTCACGATCTGCTGCACGCGATGGATGTGGCTGGAGAAGCAGGCCGCGACGACCAGGCCGGGCGCTCCCGCGACGATGTCGCGCAGGACCGGTCCGACGGTGCGCTCGCTCACTGAGTACCCGGGTTCCTCGGCGTTGGTGGAATCGGAGAGGAGGAGATGGACGCCCTTGCCGCGCCCGGCTTCCTCCGCGAGCCCGTGGAGGTCGGTCGCCCTTCCGTCGAGCGGTGTCTGGTCGATCTTGAAGTCGCCGGTGTGAAGGATCGACCCGAACGGGGTGTCGATCACGACCGCCATCCCGTCCGGGATCGAGTGCGTCACCCGGAGGAAACGCATCGTGAACGGCCCCGTGCTCGCTTGCTCACCCGGGGTGACCGTCTTCAGGTCGACGAGGTGCGTGACCTCGTGCTCCTCGAGCTTGCTCTGCAGCAGCGCCAGCGTGAACGCGGTGCCGTAGACCTCCAGTCGGCGGTCGATGTCGCGAAGGAGGTACGGGAGCGCGCCGATGTGATCCTCGTGACCGTGGGTGAGGACGACAGCCTGGATCCGGTCGGCTTGCTCGCGAACGAAGTTGAAGTCCGGCAGGACGAGATCGATCCCGGGCATGTCGCCCGACGGGAAGGACAGGCCGACATCGATGACCAGGATCCGGCCGTCGAGCTCGAGGCAGGCCATGTTCCGGCCGACCTCACCCACGCCTCCGAGGAAGACGAGTCGCGCGGGGGACTCAGAGGAGACCGGCGTCCTCCAGTGCTTTGCGGATCCGATCGCGCTCGTCCGCGGTGGCGGGCACGAGCGGGAGGCGAGGCGGACCGGCCGGCCGGCCCAGCATGTCGAGAGCAGCCTTCACCGGGATCGGGTTGGACGTGACGAACAGGGCGTTGAACAACGGCGACAGGTCCTCGTGCAATTTGCGTGCCGCAGGGACGTCTCCGGTCTCGATCAGGTCGACCATCTGCCGGATCTGGGGACCAACGAGGTGTGAGGCGACGCTCACGACGCCCACGGCACCCAGACAGACGTAGCCGAACGTGGCCCAGTCATCGCCGGAGTAGATCTCGAATCCTTCGGGGGCTTCGGAGATCAGGTTGGAGATCGCCTTGAAATCGCCCGTCGAGTCCTTCACGGCGACGATGTTGGGCTTCTCCGCGATCCGGAGCATCGTCTCGTGCTCGATCCGCGTGCCCGTGCGGCTCGGGATGTTGTAGACGATGATCGGGAGCTCGGTGGCGTCGGCGATGTGCTCGAAGTGAGCCACGAGGCCCCGCTGCGGCGGCTTGTTGTAGTACGGCGTCACGACGACGATCCCGTCCGCGCCAGCGTCCTCGGCAGCTTGGGTCAGCTCGAGCGTCTCGGCGGTCGAATAGGTCCCGGTGCCGCAGATCAGCTTGCCCTTGCCGCGGATCGCGTCACCGACCGAGTGGAACAGGTCTGCCTTCTCCTTGTGCGAAAGGGTCGGCGACTCGCCGGTCGAGCCCACGACGAAGATCGAGTCGGAGCCGTTGTCGGTGAGCCAGGAGGCGAGCTCCTGGGCGCCGTCGAGGTCGACTCCATGGTCGGCCCGGAACGGCGTGACCATCGCGGTGACGACCGATCCGAACCTTCCCGCCACGCGATGCCCCCTTTCCGGCGGTCCCTGTGATCGGTTGGATCGACAAGGCGCCCGTAACGACGCCCTATGCTAGCTCCCCATGCCACGCATCTACACGAAGACCGGTGATGACGGGACCACGGGATTGTTGTACGGAGGACGGGTCTCGAAGGACGACGCCGCGACCGAGGCGTACGGAACCACGGACGAGGCCGTGGCGGTGCTCGGTCAGGCCCGCGCGTCGGCGGGGGCCGATGCGGGATTCGGAGAAGAGATCCTTACGCTGCAACGGGAGCTTTTCGTCGTCGGCGCCGATCTGGCGACCAATCCGGCCGAGCGGGCCAAGCTCCAACCCGGCGTCTCGCTCGTGACCGCCGAGATGACCGAACGGTTGGAGCGGCGGATCGACGAGCTGGTCGCCGAGCGGGCGCTGCCGCAGGCCTTCATCGTGCCGGGAGCCAACGCCGCGAGCGCCGCGTTGGACCTCGCGCGCAGCGTGATCCGCCGGGCCGAGCGCAACGTCGTGGCGCTAGAAAGCGAGGGGCGCGAGGTGAACCCCGAGGTTCGGCGGTACCTCAACCGCTTGAGCGACCTGGTGTTCGTCCTCGCCCGCCGTGCGGCGGGCGAGGACGAACCCACGAGTCGTTAGGTCAGCCGAGCACCGCGTCGAGGCCGAACGCGCCAGAGACCCAGGTGACGACGTAGGACGTCGCGCACGACCCATCGGAGTAGAGCGTCTGGCGTGGCAGATCACCGAAGGAGTCAGCGTTGAGGGGCGTCGGCGCGCCGCCATCGGCCGTCACCGTCACCTCCCAAGGTCCGGTGCCAGGACCGATGAGCTCGAAGAGACAGTTGGGCGCGAGTGGCCCGGTGTACGTGTGGGAAAACGTCCCAGAGGACATCTGCGAATACGACGTCCCGAACGCGGCGGGGTCAGGGGCCGACACGGGGGTCGTTGAGAACCCCGAGTCGAGAGGGTCGTCGTCGGTCGGGATGTAGACGCGACGGATGGCACTGATCCCTGTATTCCCCTGCCTGTCCTTCGCGACGATCCGGTAGTCCAACCTCGTGGTCCGGCACCCGCTCCCGAGATCACGAACGTCCACGACCCGGAGCCGATGGGGTGGCTCTGGACGGTCCATGACTTGATCCCGGAGTGCGCGTCGGAGACCGAGAACGGAAGGCCGAAGTCAGGAGTCGTTGCGTCGTTCGGGATCTCCCAGACGCGGATCGGATCGGTGACCATGTTCACGACCGGCGGGAGCATGTCGTGCAGGATGTCGGGGAAGTTGTTGGGCGCGAAGTCGACGCAGCCGTTACCGCACGGTGCCGGTCCGTCCCAGAGGCTTGCCCCCGCCCACCAGTAGACGCTTCCGGTCTCACTCTTCGGGATCGTGACCTTCGCGGCGGTACCCGAGAGCTTCGAGACGGGAAGGAATCGGATGAACCGCGCGCCGCAGTTGGTCAGTGATCCGCGCAGTCGGTTGGTATAGAAGATGAACGCGCACCGCTCGTAGTGCCGGTCATCATTCTTGTCGATCTAGATGATGAAGAACGAATCGGCGCCGAGACTCCGAGAGGTCCACGAGTTATAAGTCGTGACCTTGTACACCAGGGCCGCCGCGGTATGGCTCACGGAGACGGACCGGAGATCGAGTTTGCCACGAGAGCCGTTGCCATCGCCTTGGTGAAGTTGTGCGCCGCGGCCGGCCCCGCCGACAGGACGCCCGACACCAACGCGAAACCGACCGCCGCCAGGAGCAGCTGCCTCGACGAACGTGAGGCTCTGCTGCGTCGAGACATCCATCTCGTCCATATTCCGAGCGGGGCGGAACCCTATCCTTCCGTTGCGCCCTCGCGCAAGGGACCGACGTCGGTGATCCGGCACCCGAAAGGTCAGAAGTCGACAACGCACCACGGGGCGGGGGTCGAGGAGAACATCGCGTCGGCGCGATCGATGGCTCCGGAGCTTCGCTCCTCGACCTGCCCCGACCACCAGAGCTTGCGGAAGCTCGTCCCTCCGAGGTACGTCGCTCCGAGAACGTTGATCGTGCCCGCCAGCTCCGCGGAGGCATCGGTCGCGGAACATCGACCCACCCCCGCCTCCACGATCAGCTCGTAGGTGCCGGAGGCATCCGGTCGGAGGGGGTCGGCGATGTCGAAAACGACACGGCCATCGGCCGCGTAGCGGCGTGCCTCCAGTGCGGCGGCCACGTCCACCACCCGGAGCCACAGACCGTCCATCAGGCTGAAGCGCAGTCGCCGCGGCTCCCGAACGAGGTGGAGGAGCGGCTCGTCAACCGGACGGTTCCAGGCTTCGACCGTGGAGACGAGGTCCACGTCGAACAGGAACCGCCAGATGTCCGCGTACCCGGAAGGAGTGGACGCGAGGCATTCCTTCACGTTGATCGTGCCCGACGGGACCGACCGGGGCCAATCGTGCTTCACCCAATACACCGCGTATGCGTCGGCCTCGCCGGCGTCATCGAAGTGGACCGCGTACATCCACGCTCGATCCTTGTCCTCGCCCACGGTGGCGAACATGTGATCTCGGAGCGCCTCGTTCCGCTCGACTCCCCCCGGTCGCAGCGCCGCGTCGTACACCCGATCGATCAGCGGCATCGCGTCGTCCTTGGAGACGAGCTCGACGCGTCCGCTGCGCTCGTACCCACGGACGAACGCCATGCGAGCGGACTCCGCTTGGACCTCACCCAGGAGGGCGGCGAGCCCGTACCCGAAGCGTCCGTAGATCGCCCCCTCGGATGCGAAGAGGGCGGCGAGAGGCTCCCCTCGGTCCGCGGCTTGCTCGAGGATCGCGGTCATCATCTTGGTGTTGATCCCGCGACGACGGTGCGTCGGTTGAACGCCAACCATCGTCACGCCCGCTGTAGGGATCCTCGCTCCGCCGGGGACCATCATCCGGAACGTGATCGAGGCGGATGTGCCGACGATCCGGCTCCCGTCGACGGCCGCGAAGGAGCGATCGACATCTACGACGAGAAGCGAGGCCTCGATCTCGTCGTCCTTGGGGGTCCAGCTGAACGCGGTCTCCGCAGCCCGGATCCAGTCGACCCGTTCGTCCTCCGTGATGGTGCGGATCTCGATGTCCATGGGGAGGGAGACTAGCGGCTCAGGTCGGCGCGGGAGGCCGGGCTCAGCGGTCGAGCAGCGCGTCGAGCCCGACGGTGAGCCCGGGGTGCGACGGCACCCACCGGGTGGCCATCAAGACGCCCGGCACGAAGGACGTGCGGTCGGTGGAGTCGTGACGGATCGTGAGCGTCTGGCCCAGGCCGCCGAAGATCACCTCTTGGTGCGCGACGAGACCGGGCAGCCGGATCGAATGGATCCGGATGCCGGCTCGTTCGCCGCCGCGAGCCCCGGGGAGGGACTCGGACGACGGGCCGGTCCATGCTTCGGGACGAGCGGCCGCGACGGCGTCCGCCGTCGCGGCCGCCGTCCCCGAGGGCGCGTCTACCTTGCCGTCATGGTGCAGCTCGACGATCTCCACCGCCGGGAGATATCGCGCCGCCTGAGCGGAGAACCGCTGCATGAGCGCCGCGCCGATCGCGAAGTTGGGAGCGACGAAGACGCCGACCGGCGCCTCACGCCAGGTGTCGTCCACCTTGAAACCGGTGGTGCCGACGACGATGTGAGTCCCGTGCTCGATCGCCCACGCGACGTGCTCCGGGGCGAACTCAGCGCTCGTGAAGTCGACCGCGACCTCGACGCCCGCCTCGACGAAGGAGTCCAGGTTCTCGGCCAGCACGACGTCCGATCCCTGCAATCCGAGCGCCTCGGACGCTTTCTCCCCCGCTTTCGAGCGGGAGATCCCGGCGACCAGTTCCATCTCCGCGTCGGCGTGCACGGCGCGACACACCTCGGCGCCGACACGACCCGTGGCGCCGATCACGCCGACGCGGATCACTCCATGACTCCCGCGAGATCACGCTTCGCGAACGGCCCGAGCACCGTGAGCGTCATCGGCTGCGACAGTACCCGCTTGGCCACTCGCCGTGGCCGATCTCGGACTTCCCGATCCTCGACATGCGGCTCCCGGGATCCTCGAGCGAGAGCACCATCGAGCCCTTCACGTGTCCCTTCGCGCGGTAGAACTCCTCCGCCGTCAGGCCGCCTTCCGCCACGTCCTCGAGCTCGGCTCGGAGCAATCCGATCACCTCCGCGGCGCGAGCCGGCGTCGTCCCCGCGTAGCATGAGAAGAGTCCCGCCTCCGTGTACTGCGAGTGATAGCTGTACACCGAGTACGCGAGGCCACGCTTCTCCCGGATCTCTTGGAACAGGCGCGAGGACATCCCCGTGCCGAGCGCGCCGTTCACGATGAGGAACGGGAACCGGTCCGGGTCGCTTCGCGGGAGGCCGTTCGTGCCGAGACAGATGTGCGCTTGCTCGGTCTTCCGCCGCTTCACGAGCGGCCGAGCGGAGGACACGGGCGCGTTTTCGCTCGCGCGGAGATTCCACCCTTGCGGGTCACCCGTGCCCACGATCCGGCCGGTCTCCATCCGCGATCGGAGCATCCGGATCAAGTCCTCGTGCCGGAGATTGCCCGCCGCCGCCACGACCAGTCGCCCCGGCACGTAGTGCCGCCGGTAGAACCGATGGACCTTGTCCCGCGTGGCGGCGCGGATCGTGTCGGCGGTCCCGAGTACGGGCCGGCCCAACGGATGGTTGGGCCAGAGCGCCTCGGTGAAAAGGTCGTGTACGACCTCTTCCGGCGAGTCCTCGTGCATGTTGATCTCCTCGAGGATCACCTGTCGCTCGGCATCGAGATCCGCCGACCGCAGCATCGAGTGCTGGAACATGTCGGCGAGGTGGTCAACCGCCATCTCGATGTCCTTGTCCAGGATGCGCGCGTAGTAACAGGTGTATTCCTTCGAGGTGAAGGCGTTCACGTCACCGCCCACCGCGTCGAAGTTCTCCGCGATGTCGCGGGCCGACCTCACCTTGGTCCCCTTGAAGAGCAGATGCTCGAGGAAGTGACTGGATCCGCTGATCGCGGGCGGCTCGTCGCGGGATCCGGCGAGGACCCAGAAGCCGAGCGACACGGAGCGGACGCCAGGCATCCGCTCCGTGACCACCCGCAGGCCCGAGGAGAACTCGGTCCTTTCGATCCCCACTGATCCGCCTCCGGACGTGGCTCGGTTTAGCCGGACGACCCCTTGTCGGCGTCGCGGAACCGCCGACCGTGGCGTCGTGGGCCGCGATCGGCGTCGTTCCTCGGCTCGCGGGACTCGCCTCGCGGCTCGCGCGGCTCGCGCGGCTCGCGGCGCTCACCTCCGGATGAACGCTCGCCTTCGGGAACCTCCCAGTCCGGCCCGATGGGCTTCAGGCTGATCTTGCCCTGCGCGTCGATGTCCTCGACCAGCACGGTCAGCTTGTCGCCTTCCCGAACGGCCTCTTCCACGGAGTTCAGCCGCTTGCCCTTGCCCAGCTTCGAGATGTGCACGAGGCCGTCCCGGCCGGGCACGAGGTTCACGAAGGCACCGAAGGTCGTCGTCTTCACGACCGTCCCGTCGTAGGTCTCGCCCTGGAGGACGGGACGCGGATTCGCGATCTCGTCGATCATCCGGGCGGCCTCGTCGGCACCGTCGCCCTCGTGCGAACCGATGAACACCGTGCCGTCATCTTGGATGTCGATGTCGGCGCCGGTCTGCGCGATGATCTCGTTGATCCGCTTGCCCTTCGGGCCGATCACCTCGCCGATCTTGTCCACCGGGATCTGGATCGTGATGATCCTCGGCGCGTTCGGGTTCACGGCATCACGCGGAGCGGGGATCGTCGCCTCCATGACGTCCAGGATCGTGAAGCGGGCCTCGCGAGCCTGCTCCAACGCGCCTGCGAGAACCTCGGCCGGCATCCCGCTGACCTTCATGTCCAGCTGGATCGCGGTGACGAACTCCCGCGTCCCGGCGACCTTGAAGTCCATATCGCCGAGCGCGTCCTCGGCCCCGAGGATGTCGGTCAAGGTCACGTACGTGTCGTCCTCGGCGATCATGCCCATCGCGATCCCGCCGACCGGAGCCTTGATCGGCACCCCCGCGTCCATCAGCGAGAGCGTCGACGCACACACGCTCGCCATCGATGTCGAGCCGTTGGAGGCCAGGACATCAGACACCAGTCGCAACGTGTACGGGAACTCCTCCTCCGAGGGGACCACCGGGATGAGCGCGCGCTCCGCGAGCGCCCCGTGGCCGATCTCCCGGCGGCGGGGCGAGCCGACGCGACCCGTCTCACCCGTCGAGAACGGCGGGAAGTTGTAGTGGTGGATGTATCGCTTCGAGTCTCGAGATCGAGCGTGTCGATCATCTGGTTCATCCGGAGCATCCCGAGCGTCGTGACGTTGAGAGCCTGGGTATCCCCGCGCTCGAACAGCGACGATCCGTGAGCCCGGGGCAGCAGCCCGACGTGCGCCGAGAGCGGACGGATGTCCTTGGCTCCCCGGCCGTCCAGGCGAACGCCGTCCGAGATCACGCGCTCTCGCATGACCTTCTTCTCGAGCGCCTTCCAGGCGGGCGAGAACTCCTGCGCTCTCTGGGCGAAGACATCCTCCCCCAGCACCTCCGCGAGGTGCGCCTTGGCTTCGACCTTGAGCGCCGACATGTTCGACTCGCGCTCCTTCCGGTCGGGCACGAGCGCGGTGCGAACCCTGTCCTTCGCGAAGGACTCGAGCGCCTCCCAGAGATCGAGCTGATACAAGGGATGAGGTTCGAAGTCCGACGGCTTCACGCCGACGGCCGCGAGGAACTCCTCCTGGAACTCGATGACCTCGGCGATGACTTCCTTCGCCCGTTCGAGGCCCTGGGCGACGACCTCTTCGGTCGGGGCGGTGGCGCCCTCTCCGGCCGCGAGGAGCGGCCAGGTGTTGTCGGGCGCCTCGCCCTCGATCATGAGGATGTCGATCCCGCCCTGGTCGTTCTTCGAACCCGCGACGACGATGTCGAAGGTCGCCTCGTCCAACTCCTGGAGCGTGGGGTCCCCGGGCGTACATCCGCTCCTCGACGTCGATCGTGAGCGGGAAGAAATCGATCCCCTCGCGGGGGTCGGAGCTGACGCACGTGGCGAGCACCATCGTGTCGCCGTAGCGCGCGACGGCGGCGCCGTCGGCGAGCTTCGCGAACGTGCCGGACTCGAGAAGCAGATCCTTGCTGCCGATCTGCCGAGACATGCTGGTGGCCATAGGCCATGTACCTCCTGTTGTGGGCGGCGCCCTCGTGGCGCCGCGGCTGCGGGAGGCGGCGGGGCCGGTTGTCAGTGGTGGGCCTCCGGTTCGTGGTGCTGGGCGCTGCGCGAGGGTCTGGGCGCTGCGCACTGTCCGGGGGTCCGCGACTGAGAACCGACCGTGATGGGGCTCCTCCGCCTCCGATGGTCGGTCAGTGGGTCGTTCGCATCACTCCTCTTGCGGCTCTCCTTGCGGCTCTCCGGTCCCTTTGCCCGCCGCGTTCCGGGTCAACGGCGCAGCCCGAGCTTCGCGATGAGAGCCCGATAGCGCTCGATGTCCTCACGCTTGATGTACTCCAGGAGCCTTCGCCGCCGTCCCACCATCTTGAGCAGACCCCGCCGGGACGCATGGTCCTGCTTGTGGGTCTTCAGGTGCTCGGTGAGCTCGGCGATCCGCTGGGTCAGCACCGCGACCTGCACATCGGCAGATCCCGTATCGCCGCTGGAGAGGGCGTGCTCCTGGATGATCTCGTGCTTGGCTTCTTTGGTCAGCGTCATGGTTGCAGGACAAGGCTACCAGCACCGTCCGGGTCCAGACCGTCCTCATCGCCGCATCGCGCGCCTCTACGATGCGGCGATGTCGTCCAGAGGGCGCTTCGGAGCGCTATGCGGCGTTCTCGGGCCCGCCGCGTTCACGGCCGCGTGGCTGGTCGCCCAACGGCGTCAGGACGAATACGAGGTCAGGCACGAGCACATCAGCGGTCTCGCCGCGAAGGACGCGAACGACCCGCACGTGATGACGGCGGGGTTCGTCGTGCTCGGCGGTTGCACGGTCGCATTCGCGTATGCCCTGGATCAGCGGCTCGGCCCGCGGGCCGGGGCGGGTCCCGCGCTGATCGGCGTCGCGGGCCTCGCCACGATCGTGGCGGGGGTGTTCCGTCGCGATCGCCGGTCCAACTTCCCGCCGCCAGGAGAGCCCGAAGGGCAATCGAGGGAGAACGACGTCCACGACACGGCGGCCGTCGTCGGCGGCGTCGCCGGCACGCTCGGACTCGTCGCGCTCGCCCCGCGTCTAGCGCGGGACCCGGCGTTCCGCGACCTGGCGAGGCCGGCGCTCGGCGCCGCAGGCGCGAGCGCGGGCCTCGCGGCGTGGTTCCTCCGTGATGTGGTCCGCCCGGGGAACGGACTCCTTCAGCGCACGAACATGACGATCCCGCTCGCGTTCATGGCACGCCTCGCTCTGCGGATGCTGCGCGAGCGGAGAAGAGGCTGAGGTTGGACAAGAGAGGCTGGTGAGCACGAGGGTCGGCTCGGTCCCTTGATCCTCACTCCCCGGTGAGAGCGACGGCGGCGCGGGTTCGGTCCACGTCCTCGGCGATCGCGGCGACGAGGTCGTCCACCGAGTCGAACTTCACCTCGTCGCGAAGTCGCTCCCAGAACTCGACGGTGAGCGTGTCGCCTCGAAGTTCGTCGTCGGGGAAGTCCAGGAGGAACGCCTCGACGTGCAGAGGCTCCGTGCCGAAGGTCGGGTTCGTTCCGACGTCGATCGCCGCCACGTGGCGACTGCCGTCCTGCAGCTCGGCGACGCCGGCATAGATCCCCTGCCCCGGGAGCAGGAGCCGTGGCCAGGTGCGGAGGTTCGCGGTCGGATAGCCAAGGTCCTTCCCGCGACCCGCGCCGGCCACCACCTCGCCGTCGACGGCGAACCGCCGGCCGAGCGCGATCCGAGGCCACACGAGGTCGCCCGCCGCGAGGGCCTTTCGGATCGAGGACGAGGAGACCACCCGACCGTCGATCGCGAACAAGCCGACCTCGTCCGCGGTCATACCCAACGGCTCCCCCACCTCGAGCAGCGTCGCCACCGTTCCGGCGGCGCGGTGCCCGAACCGGAAGTTGGCGCCCACCCGCGCGTGCACGGCGTGCAGTCCTCCTACGAGCACGTCGCGAACGAAGTCCTCCGCCGAGACCTCGGAGAACCGTTGCGTGAACTCGAGGACGACCAGCACTTCGATCCCACAGGCGGCGATCAACTCGGCCTTGCGCTCCACGGTGGTCAGCAGCCGCGGCTCCTCCCCGGGTGTGAGGACCTCGCGCGGATGTCGATCGAAGGTCACCGCGACACTCCGCGCGCCCCGCTCCTTCGCCGCCTCCACGGTCCCGCGGGTGACCTCCTGGTGGCCGAGATGCACACCATCGAAGAACCCCACCGTGACGACCGACGGGCCGGCGGGCAGGGGAAGGGCGTCGAGACCTCGGACGATGTCCATAGGCGATGGAGGGTACCGGTCAAGCGGGAGCGAGGATGACCTGAGGCCGGGCCCGCGGCCCGTCGTCCTCGTACACGCCGATCAGGTGGCCGTCCGGTCCGAAGACGACGTAGGGACCCTTGAGGCCGGCGGGGCCGAGCGGCCTCCCGTGAGAGGCCGCGACGGCCTCCTCGGCGTCGAGGTCGAGACGAGGGAGGTGGCCGACGGCCGCGTCGATCGGCAGAGGCTCACTCGCACCGTCCGGTGCGACGGCGTCGTCGACGGCGTAGGGCCCGATCGCGGTCCGGCGGAGGGCGGTGAGGTGGGCGCCGCACGACAGTGCGGCGCCCACGTCGGCCGCGAGCACCCGGACGTACGTCCCGCCCGAGCAGGTGACGCGGAACGTCGCATCGGGAGTATCGAAGGAGACGAGATCGAAGGCCCCGACGCGGATCGGGCGCGGCTGCGCCTCGAGGCGCTCGCCCTCCCGAGCCGCTTCGTAGAGCTTCCGGCCACCGACCTTCACGGCGCTGTACGCGGGCGGGCGCTGGAGCGACTCCCCCACCAGCGCTCGCATCGCCGCGGCGACGTCTGCCTCCGTGGCGTCGACCTCGGCCTCGCGCACGACGTCGCCGTCGGCGTCCAACGTGGTCGTCTCCACCCCCAGCCGCAGCGTCCCCTCGTAGGTCTTGAGCAGACCGCCCAGGAAACGAAGGAGTCGTGTGGCGCGGCCGACCCCGATCAGGAGCAGCCCGGTCGCCATCGGATCGAGGGTCCCGGCGTGGCCCACCTTCCTGGTGTCGAGCCCACGTCGCACGACGTCCACGACGTCGTGCGAGGTCACTCCGGCGGGCTTGTCGACGAGGAGCAGGCCCTCAGCCAGAGTCATGAGAGCGTCACGAGAGACTCACGACGCGCGGCGGAGCGCCTCGACGAGCCGCTCGATCGTTCCCTCCGGACCGTGTTCGGAGGTGTACCCGGCCGCGAGGCGATGCCCGCCGCCGCCGAACGACGACGCCACCGCCGAGAGATCGTGCTCCCCTCGAGATCGGACGCTCACCTTGAACCGCCCGTCCCGCTGCTGCTTCAGCACCGCGGCGACGTCCACGTCACGCGCGGTCCGGAGCACGTCGATGAGGTCGTCCGTCTCGCCCGGCCCCACCCCCGCCTCGGCGAGGTCCGCCTGCGTGATGTAGGTCCAGACGACGCTCGCGTCCGGCACCTCGGTCATCCGCCCGAGCGCCGTGCCCAGCAGCCGGAGGAACGACGGGTCGTTGTCCTCATACATCGCGCGCACCAGCGCGGCATGATCGAAGTCGTGTTCGCGTAGCCGTGCGGCGACCCTGAGCGTCTCGGGGGTCGTCGCCTGGTACTGGAAGCGCCCGGTGTCCGTGACCAATCCCGCGTACAGGCAGACGGCGACGTCGCGATCGAAGTCACCCCCCATCGTCTCGATGAGGCGGAAGACCATCTCGCACGTGGACGACGCGTCGGGATCGACCAAACGGACCGTGCCGTAGCCCTCGTTCGAACGATGATGGTCGATCCAGATCAGCTCGCCGGCCTTTGCGGCCGACGCTCCCAGCACGTCAAGCCGGTCGAACGACGCGCAGTCGCAGGTCACCATCACCGCGGGCTCGGCCGGGAATGCGCTCGGGGGCACGACGTGATCGATCCCGGGCAGCAGCGACGCCCACCGCGGCAGGTCGAGCGGCTCGTTCCCGTACGAACAGACCGTCCGGATTCCCTTGGAGCGGAGGTAGTTCGAGAGCCCGAGCATCGACCCGAGCGCGTCGGCATCCGGGTTCATGTGACATGCGAGGGCGACCTCGTCGGCGCCGGAGAGGAACTCGGCGGCTCGTCGCAGCGCTTCGGCCTCAGTCATCCGCTCCCTCCGCACGATGGAGCCGAGCGATGAGCTCTTCGATGTGTTCGTATTGCGCGATCGTCTGGTCCACCTGGAATTCGAGCTCGGGGAGTTTCCTCAGCCGGACCTGCCGCCCGAGCTCCTTCCGGAGATGCGGGGTGGCCGAGCGCAATCCCGCGCGGGTCGCTTTCTGCTGCTTCTCGTCCCCGAGCACCGTATAGGACACCCAAGCCCGACGGAGGTCGGCGGTCACCTGCACCCCGGTGACCGTGACGAAGCCGATCCGCGGGTCCTTCAACCGCTGGATCTCCTCCGCGAGGACCTCGCGGAACTCCTCTGCCACTCGAGCTCTCCGAGCACCCTGGGGCACGTCATCCCTCCGCGTCGATCAGTCTTCCGGTGAGTGGAGCGTCAGATCGCTGTCGATGATCTCGACCGCGGCCCACCGCTCGACGAATCGCTCCACCGAGTGCATCACCTTCTTGAGGTGATACCCCTCCGCCGCGACCGCGGCGACGCCGAGCTCAGCCCGCTGCCACTTGTCCCGATACCCGGTCTCCGCGACGGCGACCTCGAACGTCGACCGGATCCCGCTCGAGAGGGTCTTGACCACGTGACGCTTCTCCTTCAACGACCCGCAGGCCGGGATCCGGAGATCGAGCCGAAGGGCGGCCATCAACATCAGGAGATCTGGCGCGCGAACTCCTCGACCTCGAAAGCCTCGATCACGTCGCCCTCCTTCACGTCCTGGAAGTTCTCGAGCCCGATCCCGCACTCGAAGCCTTCGCGAACCTCCGCCACGTCGTCCTTGAATCGTCGGAGCGAGGCCACCCGACCCTCGTACACGACGACGCCGTCGCGGATCAGCCGGACTTGCGAGTTCCTGCGGATCGTGCCCTTGGTGAGGTAGCAGCCCGCGATCACCCCGAGCTTCGGCACGCGGAACGTCTGGCGCACCTCTGCTTCGCCGAGGATCGACTCGCGCTCCTCCGGCTTGAGCATGCCGGAGAGTGCGGCCTTCACGTCGTCGATCGCGTCGTAGATGACCCGGTACAGCCGGATGTCCACACCTTCCCGCTCGGCGAGCTCGCGGGCGTTGGCGTTCGGTCGGACGTTGAAGCCGACGACGATCGCGCTCGCCGTCTTCGCGAGATCGACGTCGTGCTCGGTGATCGCTCCGGCGCCGGAATGCACGAGGTTCACACGAACCTCGTCCTGCGGGAGCTTCAAGAACGCGTCCGTGAGAGCCCCGAGCGAACCCTGGACGTCTGCCTTGACGACCAGGTTCAGCTCCGGGATCTCCGAGCGCTCCTGGCGACGGAGCAGCTCCTGCAGCGACGCCGGCCGCTGGTTCACGACCTCGGCCGACCGAACCCGCGATTCGCGCTCGGCCGCGATGTGTCGCGCCTCGCGTTCGTCTTCGACCTCGCGGAACTCGTCGCCGACGTTGGGAACCCCGTTCCACCCGAGCACCTGGACCGGCTTGGCCGGACCGGCGACGTCGACGGGCTGTCCGTTCTCGTCGACCATGGCGCGCACCTTGCAGTACGTGGTTCCGCAGACCAAGGCATCGCCCACCTCGAGCCGCCCCTTCTGCACCAACACGGTCGCCACCGGACCTCGGCCCTTATCGAGGTGCGCCTCGAGGACGGTTCCACGCGCGTGACCCGTGGGATCACCCTTGAGCTCCGCGAGGTCGGCGACGATCAGCACCGTCTCGAGGAGTCCCTCCAGATTCGCGCTCGTCTTCGCGGAGACGTCGACGAACTCGGTGTCGCCGCCCCATTCCGACGGGACGAGACCGCGTTCCACCATCTGCGTGCGCACGCGGTTCGGATCGGCCTCCTCCTTGTCGATCTTGTTGACCGCCACGATCACGGGCACACCGGCCGCTCTCGCGTGGTCGAGCGCCTCGACGGTTTGCGGCATCACTCCGTCGTCGGCGGCAACGACGAGGACGGCGATGTCGGTGATCTGTGCGCCTCGCGCACGCATCGCGGTGAAGGCTTCGTGGCCCGGCGTGTCGATGAACGTGATCTCACGGCCGTTCACGTGGGCCTGGTAGGCGCCGATGTGCTGGGTGATCCCGCCGAATTCGCCTGAGACCACGTCGGTCACCCGGATCGCGTCGAGGAGCTTCGTCTTGCCGTGGTCGACGTGACCCATCACGGTCACCACGGGCGAGCGGGGCACGAGCTTGGTCTCGTCGGAATCCTCCTCGAATTGCTCGGCCTGGAGCTCGTCTTCGAGACCGACGATCTCCACGTGATACCCGAGCTCCGATCCGAGGGCCTGCAGGGCCTCGTCGGAGAGCGACGTGGTCGCCGTCACCATCTCTCCCGACATGAACAGGATCTTCACGATGTCGGCCGGGGACCGGTTGGTCTTCTCTGCGAAGAGCTGCGGCGTGGAGCCCCGAACCACCTGCAGCACTTGGCCGGTGGGGGCGGCTGCGGACGGTACGGGCGTGAGAGGTGTCGGAGCCGGCGACACGGGGGCGGCCGGTGCTGCGGGGGCTGGGCTCGCGGGAGCCGGGCCAGCCTCAGATATCGCGGGAGCCGGTGTCGTGGCTGCGGTCGCCGTGGCTACCGGTGCGGCGGCCGCCGGTAGGGCGGCAGCCGGTGCTGCGGGGGTCTCTGACGGCTGGTCGTCCTCGACCGCGGGGCCCGGGACAGCCTTCGGCGTCTTCGGCTTGGGCTTCGCGCGCGGCTTCGGCGGCGGCTCCATGACCTGGCGAGGCTTCGCCGCTTTCGTCGCTTTGCCGCCGGAGGCGCGGAGCCGAGGCACGAGGTCTTCGGGCACGCTTGAAGAGGCCGACTTGCCAGTCACGCCCATCTTCTCGAGCGTCTCCAACAGCTCCTTGCTGGAGACGTCGAGCTCCTTCGCGAGCTCGTGGATCCTCATATCGCCTGCGCTGCCTCCTCGATCTCTTTCCTAAGCCTAGCGAGTTCCTCTTGGGCCAACCCCGTGCGCAGCGCGTTCGCGAGCGCACCCTGCCGCAGCGCCGCAACGACACACGCGGGATCGCGGTGGACATACGCACCCCTCCCGAGGCCGTTGCCGTGGTCGACGCGCACGCCTGCCGGCGTGCGCGCGACCCGCACGAGCTCAGCCTTCGGTGCGCGCTCCCTACATCCGACGCACGAACGCTCCGGCTCGCGCGTCACGATCCGTCATTCCCCCGCCGGCGCCTCCGCTGGCGCGGCCTCGACCGGCGCGGCCTCGACCGGCTCGGCCTCGACCGGCTCTGCCTCCACCGGCTCGGCTTCTTCGGGCGTGGGCTCGGCGCCGGCGCCCGTCGCCACGTCCTCTTCGGTCTCCGCTCGGGGCTCTTCGGCTGCAACCACTTCGGCCACCTCAACGGGCGGCGGTGGGGGTGGGGGTGGGGGCTCCGCCGCCTGGCTCTCGGACTTGATGTCGATCCGCCACCCGGTCAGCCGGGCCGCGAGCCGAGCGTTCTGCCCCTCTCTGCCGATCGCGAGCGAGAGCTGATAGTCGGGGACGATCACGAGGGCGGTCTGCGTCTCGGGGTTGACCGTGACCTCCTTCACCTTCGCCGGTTGGAGCGCGTTAGCGACGAAGGTGGCCGACTCGTCCGACCACGGCACGACGTCGATCTTCTCGCCGCGGAGCTCGTTCACCACCATCCGGACGCGCGAGCCCTTCGGCCCTACACAGGCGCCGACCGGATCCACGGCCGGCTCGTTCGAAGCGACCGCGATCTTCGAGCGGTGCCCGGGTTCGCGGGCCACGGCCATGATCTCCACGATCCCCTCGTCGATCTCGGGCACCTCCAGCGCGAACAACGCCTTCAGCAGGCCAGGATGCGTCCGCGAGACGACGATCTGTGGACCCTTCGTCCCGCGACGAACCTCCGTGATGAACGCCTTGAGTCGCTCGCCGTGCCGCAGCGGCTCCGACGGAACCTGTTCCCCCTGCGGGAGCAGCGCCTCCACCTTGCCGAGATCGAGCAGCGTGTACCTGCGCTCCTGCTGCTGGACGATGCCGGTGACCACGTCGCCCTCGCGTCCTGCGAACTCCTCGTAGGTCATCTCCCGTTCCGCGTCCCGGAGCTTCTGGAAGATCACCTGCTTGGCCGTCTGGGCGCCGATCCGTCCCTTGAAGTCGTCGGTGACCTCCACCTCGGCCTCCGAGATGACCTTCATCTCGAGTCCCGGCTCGTCGCTGCCCTCGACCGGCGGCGTGTCCACCTCTTCGAGCTCCTGCTGCCACATACGAAGGTCGCCCGTCTCCGGGTCGATCACGGCGCGGAACCCGACGAACTCGTCGTTGCCGTCGGGGTGCTCTTGCTTCCAATGGGCCTTGTACGCCGAGGCCATCGCCTCTTCCAAGCCGCCAAGGATCGTCTCGAACGCGATGCCCTTCTCCCGCTCGAGCTCCCTCAGCGCGGCGATCATCTCGGCGTTCATCGGTCGCTCCCCTTCAGTTCCGCGTCCCAGTCGACGACGGTCCTCGCCGTAGCCACCTCATCGAGAGCCACGCGATGCTCGCCTTCCTGGGCCGCGATCCGGATCTCATCCTCCTCGGCGGCGCGCAGCTCGCCCTCGAGCACGCTTTCGCCGGTCTTCACCAACACCCGCTGTCCGATAGCGCGACGGAAATCCTGCGGACGGCGCAACGGCCGCTCGATCCCGGGCGTCGACACCTCCAACGCGTACGGACCGGGCTCGAAGCCCTCTAGATCGAGCCGTCGCGACACTTTCCCCGACAGCTGCGAGATCGTTTCGAGATCCACGCCGCCGTCCCGATCCACCGTGATGCGGAGGATGCGGCGACCGCCCTCGCGACCGAAGGTCACGTCGACGAGCTCGAGGCCCTCGCCCTCGATCACGGGTCTGACCAGCGCCTCCGCGTCCACGTTCCCCTCCTTTCGCCCTCGGGCCGATGTCACCCCTCGAAAAAGAAAGTGGGCGGCGAGCCCACTTCCGGCCGTGCAGATCGTCGTCGACCAGCCAGTATAGACAGGGCTTCCTGGAATCGAGGGTGACGCGAGCGCTACGGGGCGCCGCTGAGAAGGTCCGCGACCGCTTGCGATGCTTCAGGAAGCGGAGCCTTCGTCCGTTCCCCCGTGGCGCGGAGCTTGAGATCGACGGTGCCGCTCTCCAGGCCGCGGGAGCCAACCACCACCTGCACGGGATAGCCCACCAGGTCGGCGTCGGCGAACTTGACGCCGGCTCGCTCCTCCCGATCGTCGAGGACGACTTCGATCCCGCGCTCTTCGAGCTCCCGATAGATCCGCTCAGCCTCCTCGGTCACCGCCGGCGCGTCGGCGTTCGCCATGATCACCGCGACCTCGTACGGAGCCATGAGCTTCGGCCAGATCATCCCGGCGTCGTCGTGGTTCTGCTCCACCACCGCAGCGATGATCCGACTGATCCCGATCCCGTACGACCCCATCACGTAGTGACGTTGCGACCCGTCTTCGGCTTGATACGTGGCCCCCACGGGCTCCGAGTAGTACGTCCCAAGCTGATAGATGTGACCGACCACGATCGACCGCCCGATATGCAGCTCTCCTCCGTCGATCGGGCAACGGTCGCCGTCGCGGATCTGGACCAGGTCCTCCCACCGGTCGACCCGGAAGTCGCGATCGACGCTAGCTCCCGTGACGTGAACGTCGACGCGGTTCGCGCCGGTGACCCAATCCGTCCGTCCACGGACCGAGTGGTCCGCGAAGATCGTCACCTCGGGGCCGAGGCCCTGCGGACCCACGAAGCCCTTCGCGAAGCCCTTCCTCGTGAAGTCCTCGTCCTCGAAGCGGCGCACGCGTTCGGGGAAGTGGAGGCGGGCAAGCTTCTCTTCTCCCACCTCGCGATCGCCCGGAACCAGCACGGCGACCGTCCGGCCCTCGACGTCGAACATGATGCATTTCAGCGTGGCGTCCCCCGGAACCCCCATCTGTTGAACCATCAGGTCGATCGTGACGGCGCCGGGCGTCTCCACCTCGGTGAGCGGCTCGAGCCCGTCCTTGTGCGCGGGATCGGGCGCGCGCGGAGTGGCGGCCTCCGTGTCCGCGAGGTAGTCCCCGTTCTCGCAGCGGACGAACAGATCCTCCCCCACGTCCGCCAGCGCCATGAACTCGTGGTTGACGCCCCCTCCGATCGTCCCGGGGTCCGCCTCGACGATGACGTGCTCGAGCCCGAGCCGGTCGAACACGCGCTGGTACGCCTCGTACATCACGCGGTAGGACTCGCGCATCCCCTTCTCGTCCCGGTCGAACGTGTAGGCGTCCTTCATCAGGAACTCCCGTCCACGAAGGAGCCCGTACCGGGGACGGAACTCATCGCGGTACTTCCACTCCACCTGGTAGACGTTGACGGGCAGGTCGCGGTACGAGGGGAACTCCTGCTGCACGAGGGGGGCCACCACTTCCTCTTGCGTCGGGCCCAGCAGGAACTCGCGTCCATGCCGGTCCTTGAGGCGGAAAATCAAGTCACCGTAGGCCTGCCAGCGACCCGTGAGCTTCCACGGCTCGGCGGGAAGGACGATCGGCATGCGGAGCTCTTGGGCCCCCGACGCGTTCATCTCCTCGCGCACGACCCGTTCGATCTTGTTCATCGTCCGGAGCCCGAGCGGCATCGTGGTGTAGATCCCGGCGGCGACCTTCCGGATGAACGAGGCGCGCAGGAGCAACCGGTGGGAGGGGACGTCGGCCTCGGCCGGATCCTCCCGGAGCGTGCGCGCGAACAGCGTGGATACCCGCATGGAAGGGATAAGGATACCGGCGGTCTCGGGCCCGCCGGTATCTAGACGTCCGTGAGGGTGGCGATCACCTGTTGCCACACCTCCGTCTGGGTTCCTCCGCCGTCGTCGATCGGGTACGCCCCGTAGGCCGCCATGGCGGTCTGGTCCACGGGGTCCCGCGAGATGGCGGTGAAATCACCCCAGCGCTCCAAACCCGGCGAGTACTCGTATCGCCCGAAACCGGCCCGGATGAGGACGGATGCCGACCCGGTGACGCCGGGCTGGACCACGCCCGCGTAGGCGGCGAGGCACTCGTTCACTCCGGCCCGCGCGTAGTTGACCCAGACCTTGCCACCACCGTCGGTCGCGATCGAAGGCCATGCGGCGTCGCGACCGGCCGCGCCCACGAGCCCCTTGCGGGTCACGACAGAATCCCGCAGCGTCGACGACGGATCGACCTCCCACCAGCGGATCACCGACTCGGCGGGACCGCCACCGAAGTTGCCTCCGACCGCCGTGGTCGCGTAGAGGCGTCCGCGAGCGCCGTCCCAGAAGGACGACGTCAATCGGAGATCGCCGGTATCCCACTTGGTGTTGAGGCCCGAAGCGTTCCCGCACTGACGGCCCCAAGGGGGATAGGCCATCGCCCCGCCGCCCAACGACGCCCGCGTCAGCCTGAGCACGCCGTTCACGACCTTCAGTCGCCACAGGATCAGCTTGCCCGTGGAACCGTTGAAATCGATCGACGTCATGTACTGGGTCGTGGGTGAGGCACCGAACGAAGCCGCGGGCACGATCGTGAACGCGGGCGACCCGTCCGGATCCTTCGTCAGGGTCCGGCTGAAGACCTTGATCGGGACCACCGGGACCGAGCAATCGTAGAGCTGCGCCTTGCGGAAAGAGACGACCTGGACGTACTTGAAGCCCCCGACGAACGGGGCGTTGGCATAGCCGAACTGGTTGGTGGTGAGCGTCACCCGGTCCTCCGTGAACCCGACGGCGGGGTAGTCGGCGAGCTGCTTCCCGTTCTTGTTCACCTGATCGCCGGACATGTGGAGCACGCACCAATCCGCCGTGACATCCTCCGAGCCCTCCGGGATCACCACGACGGAAAGGAAGCTCTGGGTGTTGCTCGCAGAGGCGAACACCAAGACGAAGTGCTGCCGGTACGGGTCGTAGAACACTTTCGGATCGAAGTCGTCGACACCTGTGGGCAGTTGGTCGTCGAGGGAGCGGAGGCGTCTGGGTGGATCGAGCTCGAGCCCCGCCCGGTCGTAGAACGCCATATGGACATTCACCGCCGCGAGATGATGAGTGACCCCGAGGGCGCCGGTCGGGTCGGCGGGGGAAACGAGCGCAAGGTCGCTCACACCGTCGAACGGCGTCGGCACGACCGTTGGTGTGAGCGGTCGCCCTCCTCGCGCGCCCGATCCACCGAAGCCCGCCGGGTTCGCGCGCAGATCGCTGCCTGCTCGGGGGAGCCTCGGCACTTCGGTCGATCGCGGGCCGCCGGAGGCCTGCGCCGGATCGACCCCGGCGACGTGGATCCGGGGCGACCGGTCGGTGGGGGTCTCAGACTGTGCGGGTGACGGGATCGCGAGCACGGTCGCGAGTGCCGTGAGCCCCCAGGTGAGACGACGCATCGAGGCATCCTCCGTGTATCGGCGCAGCGCCCTCCCGCCGCGTGAGCCGCCAAACGTAACAGGCCGTTGACTCGGCGGGAACCCGGATGCCACCATCCAGCCCACGATGACGGCAGTGAGAGGCAACTGGGGGTGGCCGCGGGGCTCCAAGAGCCCTGGGCCGCCGCCTCGCTAGTTCCTCCTGCACCGCCCGCGACGAGCCCCGGACAGATCCCGGGGCTCGCTTCGTGACAGAGCGCGAGATGTCGTCACAGGATCGGATGGAGGAGGGAGCGCGTGACACCGAAGCTCGAGATCCGGCCGGATCGAGGTGGGTTCGACGCGCTCGCTCGCGAGTGGGCGCTCGTCCCGGTGTGGACCGAGCTCCTGGCCGACGTGTCCACGCCTGTAGGCCTGTTCCCCGCCGTCGCGGGATCGGGGCCCGGCATCCTGCTGGAATCGGTCGAGCGCTCCGAACGCTGGGGACGGTACTCCTTCGTGGCCGGTGACCCGGCGGCGACCCTGGTCCTCGACGGCGGGGGTCTCCGGATCCAGGACGCGGTCCGAGAGCTGCCGCTGGCGATCCCCGACCGGGGATCGGCGCGGGAGGCGCTGATCGGCGCGGCGCGCTCGATCCGCGGGCCGCGCCTGCCCGACCTGCCGCCCCTCACAGGTGGGCTGATGGGATACCTCGCGTACGAAGCCGCCGGCCCTGGCGGCAGCGGCTCATCCTCGTCGCTCACGTCCCCGCGGGCGGGTACGACGGCGGCGTCGCGGCCCTGGAGGACCTGGCGAGTCGGATCGCGGAGGCTGCGACGCCGCCGCTCGCGACCGTGCACGGCGGCGTGGACACTGGCGCCGGCGAACCGAACATGGCGGATGAGAACTATCGCCGGATCGTCTCGTCGTTCAAAGAACACATCCTGGCCGGGGATATCTATCAAGGGGTTCCGTCCCGGCGCGTTTCGTTCGACGCGCCCGATGGCGGGTTCCCGATCTACCGGCGTCTTCGCGTCTCGAATCCCGCGCCCTACATGTTCTTCCTCCGGATGCTCGGCATGGAGCTCGCCGGCTCGTCGCCGGAACCGCTCGTTCGCGTGGAAGGTCGGCGGGTGGCGCGACAGAGGTGCGCGACCGGTTGCTCGAGCACGAGCTCCTCGCGGATCCGAAAGAACAGGCGGAGCACGCGATGCTCGTGGACCTCGCCCGCAACGATCTGGGTCGTGTCTGCGTGCCCGGCAGCGTCCGTCCCACCGAGCTGATGCAGGTCGAGCGGTTCTCGAAGGTGATGCACATCGTGTCGACCGTCGAGGGTGACCTTCGGGAGGACACGCATCCCCTCGATGCCCTGGCGGCGACCTTCCCGGCCGGGACCGTGACGGGAGCGCCCAAGCGCCGGGCGATGGAGCTCATCGCCGAGTCCGAGCCGACCGCGCGCGGCCCGTACGCCGGCGCGGTCGGCTACCTCACCTTCGCCGGAGACCTCGACTTCTGCATCACGATCCGAACCGCGGTGGTCGCCGGCGGCCGGGCGCATGTACAAGCGGGCGCGGGCGTCGTGGCCGACTCCGACCCGGAGGCGGAGCTCGTCGAGACGAAGGCGAAGGCGGCCGCGTTACTCCCCGCGATGGGTACGCTCGCGACGGAGGAGGAGCCGCGCGGATGATCCTCGTCGTCGATCACTACGACAGCTTCACGTACAACCTCGTGCAGCTGATCGAGGGATCTGGACGAGCGACCCAGGTCGTGAAATCCGACGAGGCGCCCGCCGCCGAACTCGTCGCGCGGGAGCCGGAGGCAGTCGTCCTCTCGCCCGGACCGGGCCATCCGAGAGACGCCGGGAGCTTCTCCGAGCTCCTCCGCCTGTTGCCGCCGAGCACCCCAGTCTTGGGCGTGTGTCTCGGTCATCAGGCGCTCGGCATCGCGAGCGGCGGGACCGTCGACCGCACGACGCCGTTCCACGGGAAGGCCTCGCTTGTCCATCACAAGGGCCGCGGGATCTTCGACGGCATCAGCAACCCGTTCGAGGCAGGGCGCTACCACTCCCTCGTGGTGATCCGTGACGACCTGCCCGCCGAGCTCGAGCTGACGGCCTGGACCGAGGACGGCCTCGTGATGGCCACCCAGCACCGCGAGCTGCCGCGATACGGAGTCCAGTTCCATCCGGAGTCGATCCTCACGCCCGAGGGGACCCGGATCGTCGAGAACTTCCTGGCGCTCGTCGGCTGATCAGGGGGCGGGGCAGCCGGGACCGTAGGCGAACGCGCCGGAGTTGAACCCCACCTTGCAGGCGGACGCGTCGACCGCGACGAAGGCCGCCGCGGGTACCCGCTTCAGCTGATCGACGAAGGGGTAGGGCCACCGGGGATCCACGGTTCCCTGGAAATACCAATCGCTGCCGTTGTCGGCCACGATCATCCCGTGGCGCCTCATCGCACGGAGCACGATCTGGGCCGGGGCCGAGTATCCGCCGATGTCGTACCCGGCGCGAAGCCGGAACCGTGCCCCCATCGGCGGGCACATGGGGTTCGCGACACCCGCCTGGTGACGCGCCGGCCAGACGTAGCTCAGGCGTGTGCACCCGACTGTGAAGCGCAATGCGTGGTGGATGCCGGCGTTCGGACCGAAGACCTCGTCGTAGCGGACGAGGCCGGGGAAGATCGGCAGCCCGGCGGCGTCGGCGCTCGTCCAGCCGGCCGGCCGGAGGCCGTTCGAGTTCAGATCGAAGATCGCGCCACTGCCGGCGGACGGGTTCCCGCCGTTCCGCCGGACCCCGAAGAGCTCGTAGAGGACGCAGGTCCCTTCATCGAGCATGATCGCGTGCCGGTCCGAGCCGCCCTCAACCTGCACGTCGCCCCCGAACGGGTAGGGACCGGGATCGCTCTCTTCGGCGTAGAGGAAGTCGATCGAGACCTTCGCGTGCGACGACGGCACGACGTCGAACGGGATCCCGTACGACGGCGGGCCGAAGTCGGGGTGCAGACGCGTCGTGCCGGCGTGGGCCGCGCGCTTCCAGGTCGCGCTCTGCGGATGCACGGGGAGCTTCCGGATGTCCATACGCCAGACGTTGTTCGCCGGGAGGACCGTGCAGGAGGTGCCGGGCACGTCTGCGGCGCCGGCCGGCGCCGCAGACGAGCCCGACACCAACGCCACGACGGCGGCCGACAGCGCGAGGATCCTCTTCACCTCTGGGGTATCGGCCGGCTCAGCGCCCTCGTTGAACGCGGGCCCTGGAAGTCTCGGTCCGAACCAGGGGTGACGGTCGCGGCGGCCGCCATCTTCTTCGCCTCAGCCACGAGTCGCGTCACGAACTCCGACTCGGGGATCTTGTCGACGACCTCGCCCTTCACGACGAGGAACCCTTGCCCCTTGCCGGCCGCGATGCCCAGATCCGCTTCGCGGGCCTCGCCGGGGCCGTTGACCACGCAGCCCATGACCGCGACGCGGATCGGCGCCTTCAGGCCCTCGCGCTCGAGTGCCTCGTTCACCTGCTTCGTGAGGCCGAGCACATCGACCTCGGCGCGGCCGCACGACGGGCACGCCACGAGATCAAGCCCACGCTTCCGCAACCCGAGCGACTGCAGGATCGCCGTCCCGACCTTGACCTCTTCGACGGGATCGTCGGTTAGCGACACCCGGATCGTGTCGCCGATCCCCTCGGAGAGCAGCGTCCCGATCCCGACCGCGCTCTTCACGCCGCCGATCGGCATCGGTCCCGCTTCGGTGACGCCGAGGTGCAGCGGGTAGTCGCACTTCTCCGCGAGCTGACGATAGGCCTCGATCATGACGAGCGGATTCGAATGCTTCACCGAGATCTTGATGTCGAAGAAGTCCTCGTCCTCGAGGATCCGAGCCTCGTACAGTGCGGACTCGACCAACGCCTCGGGCGTGGGGGCTCCGTATCGAGCGAGCAGGTCTTTGTGGAGCGAACCGGCGTTCACGCCGATCCGGATGGGCACGCCCCTTGCCTTGGCCTCTCGCGCGATCACGCGCACCTTGTCGTCGTACTTGATGTTCCCGGGATTGAGTCGCAGGCCTTGGATCCCGGCCTCGAGTGCCGCGATCGCGTACTTCCACTGGAAATGGATGTCGGCGACGACCGGCACCGTGGACTTGGCCGCGATCGCCTCCAGGGCGTTCGCGTCTTCCCAGCGCGGAACGGCGACGCGCACGATGTCCACCCCCGCCGCCACGAGCGACGCGATCTGCTGAAGCGTCGCGTTGATGTCCGAGGTCTTGGTGGTCGTCATCGACTGGATCGAGATGGGCGCGTCGCCGCCTACCGCGACACGACCCACGTGCAGCTGCCGCGTCTCTCTTCGCTGGATCATCACCATGAGTCTCTCAGCTCCCGAACACCTGGAAGGTGACGGTCCTATCCTTCGGCTCGTCCATCTCGAAGAAGAGCAGCCGTTGCCACGTGCCGAGGGACGGTTCGCCGTCCATCACCGGGATCGCGTGCGACGTGGCCGACAAGAGCATGGCCTTCACGTGGGCGTGGCCGTTCTTCCGCTCGTCGGGGTGCATGTTCTGCGTTCGGATCTCGAAGTCGTCATGGCGGTAGTACGCCCCCTCATGCGGCACCAGCTCGGTGAGATGGCGGCGGAAGTCCTCCAGCGCGCCCTCTTCCCACTCGTTGATCAGCAACGCGCAGGTCGTGTGGGCGCAGAACGCGACGGCCACGCCTTCCGTGATCCCCGCGTCCTTGATCGCACGGCGGAGGTCGTCGGTGAGATCGAGGAACGCGAACCGCTCGGGCGGGCTGACGGTCACCGTCGTCGTGCTCGTTCTCATCGGCCGCTCCCGTCCGCCGAGGGTAGGTCGAAGGTGAAGACGCTGCCGCGTCCCGGCTCGCTCTCCGCCCTGATCTGTCCGCCATGCGCTTCCACGACCGAACGTGCGATCGCGAGCCCGATCCCGGTGCCCCCGTCCCCGCGTGCGCGCGCGGGATCGGCCCGGTAGAAGCGCTCGAAGAGCCGCGGCAGATGCTCCGGCGGGATGCCGGCGCCGGTGTCGGACACCGCCACCTCCACAGAACCGTTCCGGCGTCGGGCCGAGACCGTCACGTGCCCACCGTCAGGCGTGAACCGAACCGCGTTGTCGACGAGGTTGAACAGCACCTGATGCACGCGCTCCCGATCGACGGACAGGGCCGGCAGGTCGGCGGGGACGTGATTGTCGACCTGCACGCCTCGTCCCGAAAGCGCCACGTCGATCTCCGAGATCAGGTCGTCGACCAACGCCTGCAGCGGAAGCTCCTCGATCCGAAGAGGGATCTCGCCGGACTCGAGCCTCGACAGGTCGAGGAGCTGATCCACGAGTCTGCCCAATCGCTCGACCTGGGCGAGCATCACCTCGATCGTCGCGGGCTCGGGTTGCTCGACGCCGTCGAGCAGGTTCTCGAGATGCGCCCGGATGGCCGTGATCGGTGTCTTCAGCTCGTGCGAGACGTTGGCCACCAGGTCGCGACGGCTCTTCTCGAGGTTCCCGAGCTCCCCGCTCATCCGATTGAACGCGGTGGCGAGTTTCCCCACCTCGTCCCGGCTGCGGGTCTGAACGCGCACCGAGTAGTCCCCCGTCTCCATCCTCCGAGCGGCCGACGCCATGTCTCGGAGTGGTTGTGTCATGCCTCGCGCGAAGAGGCGCGCCACCCCGAGCGAGACGGTCGCCGCGACCGCGCCGACGAGGAGGAACTGCCACCACACGCTCTGGAGGAAGCCGGTGGTCGCCGACACACGGCCGAGGAACCCCCGCGACGGAGAGTGGATCATCACCGTGACGGAGCTCCCGTCAGCGGTGGGGACGGTGGCGAAGACGTTCGAGCCGATCACTCCCCATCGGGGAGCGTCGACACGGAGCCGCGGCAGCTCGCCCAGGTCCGTCCCCCGTATCTGCTTGGAGCCATTCGGACCGAGGGTCACCACCATCGTCCCGGATGGCACCGAGTCCAGCCGGCCCGTCGCCGCCTGCCGCGCGAGGCTGAGTGCCTCGATCGCCTCGGAGTCCCGAGGCGATCGCCGCAACGCGAACCCGATCAGGACGTAGCTGATGAGCAGCGCCAAGCCGACGGCGATCACGACCGTCGATCCGAGCTTCGCTCGGATCGACGTCAGCCTGTCCAGCGGGCGGGTCGCCATCACGGCTCCTTGAACGCGTACCCGACGCCGTGGACGGTCCGGATGAAACGCGGATCGTTGCCGTCCTCGCCGATCTTGCGTCGCAGCCGGGCCACGTGCGAATCGACGACCCGCCCGCCCGCGTGATCCCGATAGCCCCAGATCCGATCCATCAGCTGATCCCGTGAGAGGACCACACCGGGCTCGCGGGCGAGGGCGAGGAGGATCTCGAACTCGAGCGGCGTCAGTGGCACCTCCGCCCCGTCCACCTCGACGCGGCGGCGCTTCGCGTCAACCAGGAGGCCCGCCCGTTCGATCGGTTCGCCGTCGGTGGACCCTTCGATCCGTTCGCGCCGCCGCAGGATCGCTTGGACGCGGACGGCGAGCTCCCGGAGGCTGAAGGGCTTGGTGAGGTAGTCGTCGGCTCCGACGGCGAAGCCGGCGACCTTGTCCGCCTCCTCGGTCCTCGCGGTGAGCATCAGTACCGGCGTCCAACCGTCCCGCTGGATCCGGGTGCAGACCTCGAGGCCGTCCATCCCCGGCAGCATCAGATCGAGCACGACGAGGTCTGGGCGATGTTCGGCGTGCTTACGAAGCGCCTCAGGCCCGTCGGAAGCGACGACGACGATGTAGCCCTCACTCTGGAGACGGGCTCGAACGGCTTCGGCGATCGCGTCCTCATCCTCGACGACGAGGACGGTTTGAGCTCCCACGGAGTCATCGTATCTACCGGGTCCGGGGCGGCGTGGGCTCGAGGGATGGAGAAATCGTGGCGGGGCGCGCTCCGTGAGCGGCTAGATGATCGGCCTAGATGATCGGCAGGGGCTGGGTGACGTCGAGGAAGACGGTCGCGATCGCGAAGATCGAGAGGAACACGATCACCGCCGCGGAGATGGGGACGAGCTTCCGGTAGTCGGCCTGGCGACCGGTGAGCTTCTCCCAGACCAGGAGCAACAGGTGGCCGCCGTCGAGCGGCGGCAAGGGGACCAGGTTCACGACACCGATGAACACCGTCACGTACGCGGCGAAACCGAGGAACAGGGCCCAGTCGCCACGATCACCCGCTACGCCGATCTGGCGGCTCACCCCGACGAGGCTCGTCGGGTCGTCGGCCCGACGTGGTTCGTCGCTGAACAGGACCGTGAACGTTCGACCCACGCCCTGGGTGAAGATCTTCGGGATCGCCGCCACGCTGTTCCAGGTTGCCTTCCCGACCCATTTCCCCGACACGACCGCCGCCTCGGGAAGCGAAAGTGGCTCCGGGCCTAAGGTGAAGCCGATCCTCCCCTTGGTCACCCCCTGCTCCCTGACGAGCTTCGGCACGATCCGCAACGTGATCGTTCGTTCGTCGCGTTGCGCCACGTACACGAGGGGCTCGTTCGGGTGCTGCCTGGCGAAGAGGGTCACGTATCGCCCGAGCGTGTCCGGCGTCGGGTTCGACATGTCGCCGACGCGCACCACGACGTCGCCGACCTGGAGTCCCGCTTCCTTCGCGGGTGACACGTCACCGCTCAGTGTCGGAGCGACATCGCCGACGACGACCTTGTTGGTATCGAGGTTCCCGTACGAGGCGAAGAGCGCGAAGTAGAGGACCGCGCCCACGAGGAAGTGCGAGCCGGGTCCCGCGAGGATCACCAGCGCCCGCTGCCAGATCGGCTTTGACCCATAGGCGCGCGGCAGATCCTCGGGTGCGATCGTCTCGTACGGGTTCATCCCGGCGATCTTCACGTAGCCGCCGGCGGGGATCGCCTTGACGCCATACTCGATCTCGCCGCGCTTCCTCGACCAGAGCCTCGGTCCGAATCCGACGAAGTACTCCGTGACCTTGAAGCCGAAACGACGAGCCACGAGCATGTGACCCAGCTCGTGGATCGGGATGACGACGAGCAGGATCAGCGCCAGGAAGCCGGCGATCGCGTAGAGGCTCCCCACCTAGCGAGCCTCGATGATCTCGGTCGTGCGCCGGCGGGCCCATGCATCTGCCCGCTCGATATGCACGACCGAGACGACCGAGGGTGGTTCGTGTTCATCGATGATCGTCTGGACGATCTCCACGATGCGTGGGAGCGGGATCTTCCCTTCGAGGAACGCCATCACGGCCACCTCGTTCGCGGCGTTCATCACCGCCGGGAACGTGAGGCCGAGAGCCCCCACGCGATAGGCGAGGTCAACCGCGGGGAAGGCTTCGTGGTCGACGGGCTCGAACGTGAGCTTCGTCTCCGTGAGCGGCAGCGAGGCCACCCCGGTCGGGAGGCGTTCCGGCCAGGCCAGGGCGAGCTGGATCGGCAGCCGCATGTCCGCCGTCGCCATCTCCGCTCGCATCGACCCGTCCTTGAACTCGGCGATCGCGTGCACAACCCCTTCGGGGTGGATCAGCACGTGGATCTGCGAGTACTCGAGACCGAAGAGGTAATGCGCCTCGATCACCTCGAGGCCCTTGTTCATCAACGTCGCCGAGTCGATCGTGATCTTCGGGCCCATCGACCACACGGGGTGCTGCAAGGCCTCCTTCATCGAGGCCTTGGCGAGCTCCGTCGCGGTCCAGCCTCGAAACGGGCCGCCCGAGGCCGTGATCACGACGCGTTTCAGGTCTTCGCGGCGCTCCCCGCGGAGCGCCATCGCGAGCGCCGCATGCTCGGAGTCCACGGGCCGCAGGCGTTCGGGCTCGCCCTTGATCAGGTCCATCACGAGCTCCCCGCCCACGACGAGCGATTCCTTGTTGGCGAGAGCAACGGTCTTGCCGTTCTGCAACGCGGCCAGCGTCGGCCCCAAGCCGGACGAGCCCACGAGCGCGTTCAGGACGATGTCAGCCTCGGTGTCGGCGGCAAGTCGCTCGGCGGCGTCCGGCCCGACGAGGAGCTCGACGCCCCGGAGCGAGCTGAGGACGGCCCCAACCTCCTCGGCCGCCGCCTCATCCGCGATCGCGACAACGGGCGGCAGGAACTCACGGATCTGGCCGATCAACAGCTCCTGATTGGTTCCGGCGACGGACAACCCGACGACCTTGAATCGCTCGGGATTGCGACGGACGACGTCCAACGCCTGAGTCCCGACCGACCCCGTCGAACCGAGGATGGTGATGCTCCGCATGGGGAACAGACTACCCCCGACCGCAAGGCAACAAGCGGCGGGCCGCCGAGATCTCTAGAAGGCGATGATGCGCAGGAGGAGGAGAGCGGCGGGGGCCACGAACAGGAGCGAATCGATCCTGTCGAGGACGCCGCCATGCCCGGGGAGGACGCTCCCCATGTCCTTCACGCCCACGTCACGCTTGATCAACGACTCGGCCAGGTCGCCGAAGGTCGCGGCCAGCGAGACGACGATGCCGAGCAGTACGGCGTTGAGGCGACCGTCCACGAAGATCCCGGGCGCTGCGTCCACGAACGCGGTCACGAACGCGGACGAGAGGATGATCGTGCCGAGTGACGCCACGATGAGCCCCTCGATCGACTTCTTCGGACTCGTCGCCGGCGCGAGCGGCCGCTGGATGAACGATCCGCCCCAGACGGAGCCGGTGAGGAACGCCAGCGTGTCGAACGCGAACGTGAGACCGATCACGGCGACCACGACCGAGGTCTGGAACGTGGTCAGGATGATCAGCAGCGAGCCCGCCAGCCCCGGGATCCAGAGCAACCCGAGCAGCGTGAGACCGATGTTCCCGGCCGTGTCCTTCCGGTGAGCCGCCGGGACGGTCATGTACCAGAGGAAGGTCGCCAGCAAACCGAGCGTCAGCATCGACAGGAGCCCGGCCTCGCCGTGGTAGTAGGCGCCGGCCAGCATCAACGCGCCGCTCACTAGTCCCACCGCGGTCGCCGGCTGGCGGTGATGCTTCACCATCACCCCGTACAACTCGCCCTGGGCCACAAGGGCGACGATGGCTGCGACGAGCGCGAAGACACCGTCGCCGATCAACAGCGCAACGAGCGCGACCCCGGCCAGAACGACACCCGTGAGGAACGCGGCGGGAACGTCCCGCTCGGTGCCGCGTCGGTCGAGGTCGGCTCCGACCTCGACCGCCGCCGGCTCCTGCCAGCTGGGGCCGCCGAGGCCTTCGGCCCCGACGACGATCGTGCGGGCCGGTTCCTCTTCGGCCATCGCGGCGAAGACGTCCTCGTCGCCCTCGGCCGGCGGGTACGGCTCCGCACCCAGCTCGTCCATCAGGTCGGCGGCGTTTTCCTCGTCGATCTGGACGACACGAGGAGCCGGCGCCTCGGCCCCTTCATCTCCCGGGGGATCCGCGAAGTGGGCGGCGGCCTCCTCCAGTTCCTCGGCGGACGGACGCTCACCTTCCTGCTCATCGGCGGGCCACTCGTCCTGCGCGGCCGGCCGCGCGAAGAGGTCTCCTTGGTCGTCGTCGGGCTGCGCCATCTCCGCTGCGCCGGCACCGGGCTGCTCGTCGTCCTCGACTGTTCCCTCGTCGTCGCCAGAGGCTCCGAGCGCTTGATCCACAGGTTCGAGGGATGCCGTGTCGTACCAATCGGCCTCGTCCTCATCGTCGTCTTCGAATGCGGCGTCGGCTCCCCCGGGCGTCTCGGCGGCCGCGGGGGGCACTGTGACCACGGGTTCGGGCTCGCCCCGGACGGTGACATGCTCCTCGCCCGGCGGCCCGGCCGGCAACGCGGCTTCCTCAGGCTCGTCCCACTCAACGTCCTTGATTGGGGCGAAGAACTTGTCGAGATCCTCGAACAGATCGTCGCTCTTGTGCTCGTCGTCGGGCACTAGACCTCCATGAGCTCAGATTCCTTGTGGCGCTGGATCTCATCGATCTCGGCCACGTACCGGTCCGTCAGCTTCTGGAGCTCCTTCTCTCCCCTCGAGAGCTCATCTTCCGAGATGGAATGCTCTCGCTCAAGCTTCTCCATATCATCCTTGGCATGCCGCCGGACGTTCCGTACGGCGACGCGGCCCTCCTCCGCTCGATGATGAAGCTGTTTGACGAGCTCCTTCCGGCGCTCTTCCGTCAGCGGCGGGAACGCGAGGCGGACCACCTGTCCGTCGTTCGACGGCGTGATCCCGAGGTCGCTCTGTTGGATCGCTTTCTCGATCTGCGCGATCGAGTTCTTGTCGAAGGGCTGGACCACGAGCAGCCTGGGCTCGGGGACGTTGACGGAGGCGAGCTGGTTCAGCGGGACCGGCGACCCGTAGTACTCGACCATGATCCGGCTGAGCACGGCGCCCGAGGCCCGTCCGGTCCTGATGGACGACAGGTCCTCGCGCAGGTGGAACACTGCCTGCTCCATCTTGTGGTCCGCGTCCTTCAAGGCGGAATCGACCGTCATCGCGCGCCACCGTGGACCAGCGATCCCACCGGCTCACCTGTCACGACCCGCCGGATGTTGCCCTCCTCCCAGAGGTCGAACACGATGATCGGCAGCTTGTTCTCCATGCAGAGTGAGATCGCCGTGGCGTCCATCACCTGGTAGCCCTCGCGGAGGATGTCCACGTACTCGATCGTGTCCAGGCGCGAGGCACCGGGCACCACCTTGGGATCGGCCGTGTACACCCCGTCCACCTTCGTCCCCTTGAGCAGCGCTTCGGCGCCGATCTCCAGGGCACGCTGCGCCGCGCAGGTATCGGTGGAGAAATACGGCACGCCGAGGCCGGCGGCGAAGATCACGACTCTGCCCTTCTCAAGGTGTCGCCGAGCCCGCAAGGGGATGAACGGCTCAGCGAGTTGGGTCATCTCGATCGCGGTTTGGACCCGAGTTGCGACGTGCAGCTTCTCGAGCGAGTCCTGCAGCGCCAACGCGTTCATCACGGTGGCGAGCATCCCCATGTAATCGGCGCGGCTCCGTTCGATCCCCGGAGCCTGGCGCCCCCGCCAGATGTTGCCGCCACCGACCACGACCGCGATCTGGACGCCGAGGTCCACGACCTCGGCGAGCTGCCGACCGATCAACGCCGTCGCCTCGGTGCTGATCCCGGAACCTTCGGGCGACGCGAACGCCTCGCCCGAGAGCTTGAGGAGGACGCGGTGGTACTCCGCCCTCCCGGCCCTCCTGTCTGTCACGTTCGCACGCGCTCCTCTCGTGATCGCCGTGGTGCGACGTCACTCCTTGAAGACCCTTAGGCCTCCGTGGATTCACCCAGCTTGTATCTGACGAACCGGCGGACGGCAACCTTCTCTCCGACCTTGGTCCCCACCTCGTCGAGGAGCTGCTGGATCGTCTTCGAGTCATCCTTGACGAACGGCTGCTCGAGCAGGACCGAATCCTCGTAGAACGCCCGGAGCTTCCCCTCGACGATCCTGTCGATCACGTTGTCCGGCTTCCCGGCCTCCTTGGCCTGCACGCGGGCGATGTGCTCTTCCTGTTCCACGACCTGGGCCGGGACGTCCTCGCGAGCGAGCCACTGGGGTGCCGCGGGGCTCGCGATGTGAAGGGCGATGTCCTTCACGAGCTGCTTGAACTCGTCGGTGTTGGCGACGAAGTCCGTCTCGCTGTTCACCTCGACGAGCACACCGACCGTGTTGTTGAAGTGGATGTAGCTGTCGATGAGACCCTGATCCGCGGCGCGGCCTGCCCGCCTCGCGGCCGAGGCGAGGCCCTTCTCGCGGAGTAGCTCGATGGCCTTGTCGATGTCGCCTCCGGTCTCCTGGAGGGCTCGCTTGCAATCCATCATCCCCGCGCCGGTGAGGTCGCGGAGCTTCTTGACCTGGTCTGCAGAGATATCGGTCATCCGGTGCTCTCCGTCGCGGTGTCGCGCGCGGCCTCGCCGGCGGCGTCATCCGACTCGACGACGACCTCGGGTTCGGGGCTGGGGAGGTCGGGCTCGAACACCGTGCTGGCGGCGATCGCCCTCGCGTCTTCGGGCGACGGCACATCTTCATCCGCGGGGCCGGGGGCGGCGGTCGGGGATCGGCGCGGGGCGGCGGAAGGCCGGCGCGCGACCGATTTCTCGATCACCTCGTCCTTCGCCATCCCGTATCCCTCGGCGAGTGCGTCCGCGATCACGCGCGTCACGAGGCTGACGGCGCGGATCGCGTCGTCGTTCCCCGGGATCACGTAATCGACCTCGTCCGGATCGCAGTTCGTGTCGACGATCGCGATCACGGGGATGTCGAGCTTCCTCGCCTCGGTGACGGCGATCTGCTCCTTCTTGGTGTCGACGACGAAGACCGCGTCCGGGAGGCGCTCGAGCGCCTGGATCCCGCCCAGGTTTCGTTCGAGCTTCTCGCGCTCGTGCTGGAGGCGGATCACTTCCTTCTTGGGCAGGTTGTCCATCGCCCCCGACGATTCCATCTCCCGCAGCTCGCGGAGACGGATCAGGCGGCGGGAGATCGTGGTGAAGTTCGTTAGCATCCCGCCGAGCCAGCGGTGGTTCACGAACGGCATGCCGACGCGGTTCGCGTGCTCCTCGACGACCTCTTGGGCCTGCTTCTTGGTGCCGATGAACAGGACCGTTCCGCGGCGGCGGCCGAGATCGCGGACGAACTCGTGCGTCTCCTCGATCCCTTCCAGTGATTTCTCGAGGTCGATGATGTAGATCCCGGATCGCTCCCCGAAAAGGTAGCGCTGCATCTTCGGATTCCACCGTCTGGTCTGGTGGCCGAAGTGCACGCCGGCCTCGAGAAGCTCCCGCCTGGTGACGACAGGCACGTTTCCCTCCTGATGTCTGGTTTCTTCCTCCGTCCGGATCTTCCCGTGGGCGGCCCGGCCTCGGCCTGGGACCCCGCCATCGCGGTCCTCGGACGTGCGAGCTCGACGCCTTGCGGCGTCGGCGTTGGGCAGTCTACCAGCGGCGATGCGCGCTCGCGGCCGCGGCGACCGTCGCTAGCGTCGCCTCCCGGTGCGGCCTGCCCGCTCGCGAGACGGTGTCGCGCGGACAGGCGCTTCCGGCACCTCTTCGGCGATCGCGAGATAGCGCAAGGCGAACGCACCGAGGATCGCCGCGTGCAGCAGGTTCATCAGGACCACGTAGGTCCACGCCGAGTAAGGGGGGTTGACGTCGAGCAGCACCCCCGGCAAGCCCGGCGTGAGGAAGGTGGCGAAGATCGGCACGGCATAGATCGAGGCGAACGTCAGGTTGCCCGAACCCGGCATCCGAGCTGCGCGGATCGAGCGCCCGAGGCAATCCATGAGCCGCCGGCGCTCCGTCACCGCGATCACGGGTGCGAACGCGAACACCCACGTCGCCACGACGAGTGCAGCCATCTGGACGATGAGGGCCAGCCCGCCGCCCCCCAGCGCCGCCACGATCTGCGCGGCGAACACGACCGCCACGCCGATCACGTGGAGCGCGAGGACCACAGGGAACGCGCGGAGCCCCCGGATGGCACCCCATCGCGTGGCGGTACCGCTCTCGATCGTCTCGATCGCGAAGCCGACGAGCACCGAGAACCACAACGCGTGCACCGCCGCTGCTCCGAACACGAACAGGAGTCCCTGCCTGACCCCGAGGATCCCGGTCGAGAGAGAAAGGTCCGTGAACGTGCTCAGCGGGACGGGCGCCGAGACATGGGCGAGCAAAGCGAACGGCCCCGGGTAGCCGAGGGCAACGACCACCAGCCATTCCGCGAGGAGCCAGGCGAGAAGCGAGCCCACGACCAGGGGACTCGACCACGTGCCCGCCAGACCTCTCGTGAACGCCGTGCGGATCCTCGGCATCGAATCCATCGGCGTCGCCGACATGCCGGACAGGAGCCCCCGGCGTGGCGTCGGTACCGGCGCCCTCCGGCTGCTTCGGCTTCTGGCGCTCATACCGACTCCTCGCCCGAGCCGGGAAGGATCGCGGGGCCGAGTCGTCGTTGCAGCGGTCGCGCGAGCAGCAGGGCCGCGAGACCCGCGAGGACGCCGCCGAGGAAGAATCGCGTGAGCAGCTTGCCGATGTCGAGCGTGGTCGGCGACGGCTCGTCGATCAACCGGGCGGTCGCATCCACCTCGAACGCCACCAGCGCGGCGTTGTCGAACCCCGTGACACCGACGAGGAGGTCACCCGCGTCCGACAAGCCCCGGAGGAAGGTCCCACCTCCATCGACCCGCCACACGAGATGCCCGCTCCGGCGATCGACCGCGTACAGGGTGCCGGAGTCGGTCGACACGAGGATGTGCTCATCCGTGAGGAGCGGGGGCGAGAACTGGGATGGATCGTTCAGCGCGTGATCCCAGAGGGCGGCGCCGGTCTCGGCGTCGAAGGCGTACACGCGCCCGGTCACGTCGACGGCGAAGACCTGACCCTCCGCCGAGACCGGCGCCGGCGCCCCCACTCCTTGCAGGAGGAACGGCTGGCCGCGCGGGGCGATCGGGTTGATCACCTCCGTGCGCCAGAGGAAACGGCCATCCTTGGCGTCGAACGAGAGCACGCCTCCGAGGGCATCGAGCGTCAGCATGCGCCCGTCCGCCACGACCGGAGAGGTGACGAGGTTGGACGCATCTTCGGCGCTGGCACGCCACAGCTCGTCCCCGCTCTTGGCATCGAGCGCCACGATCTCCGACGGCTCTTTCTGGCCCCCCAATGTCGTGGCGAGCACCCGGCCGGCGTCCAGCGTGACGGCGCCGGCGATCGGTGTTCCCAACTCCTTCGTCCAGCGCACCTCGCCCGACTCGAGGTCGATCACGGTGACCCGGCCGCCGACGTCCCCGATGTAGGCGCTCGTCTCATCCACCGCGACCGGCGTCTGCACGATGTCCTCGAGCTGGACCGGCGATCCCCACACAGGTTCGCCGGTCTGGATGTCCACCGCGTTCACGTGCGAGTCGAAGCCGTCGCCGCCCCCGTTCTGCCCTGCCGGAGAAGGGGACGGGGTGACGGATCCGCTCGCCACCGGCCCGCTGTTCCCGAAACCCTCCGTGAACACGGCGATCTGACCGTCGGGCGCTTGACCGATCGCCGGCTGCGAGGACGGGCCGAGGTCGCGGTCGGCGCTGAAGACCTTCGATCCGTCTCCGCCATCGAATCCCAGGACCGCGGTCGGTGCGACCACCACGATCGTGCCGTCCTCGGCCACGACCGGGGAAGACAGCCCGCCGGTCGTATCCGCGCCCTCCAGCTTGATGTCCCCGTTCCTCCACGCAACAGCCAACGGCGCCGACGGACCGTCGGAGAGGCCGTTGTGCGCTCCCCCGCCCTGGAATTGGACCCAGTCGGCTAGCGCCGCGAGCGGAGCGCCTACGACGATCGCGACCGTGACGGAAGCGACGGTCAGCGAACGATGTGATGCGCGGGAGAGGTGGAAGAGGCGCAAGGCCGCGTCATCCTAGCGGCCCCACCTCTCGCCGGACGTCTCAGACGTCGAGCGGCGCCAACCGGATGAAGCGCCAGACCTCGACCGGGCCTAGGTAGCCGAGCGGATCCACGTACACGTCGTCGAGGAGTACCCCGAAGTTGGCTGTCAGAGCGCTGAGGAATGAGTACCTCGATTCCAGCCCGGCACCGTGATCGATGGTGAGGAAGAGCCGCCCGCCGACGGGGCCGGCGAAGGTGACCACCCCTGCTGCCGCGGCACGGACAGGGGTCCCCACCGACACGGCGATGTCGATCCCGCGATGACCCGAGCCGTAGGGGGTGTCCGGTGGGTCGAACCCGCGGATCACAGGACCGACGACCGGCCACGACCAGTTGCCGGCGGCGCGCGCTTGCCCGGGCAACGCGAACGCAACGACCGCACAGAGCAGGAGCAGTTTCTTCACCTGAGTGACGCTACGGGGCCCGGGCGGCGCGCGCCGTGAAACGCGTCACACCAACTCGGAGGAACCTGTCGCTCAGTCGACCTCGGTGAGCTGGCCGCGCAAGCCGCCGACCGCCTTCGTGTGGATCTGACACACACGGGATTCGGTCACACCGAGGATCTCGCCGATCTCAGCCAGCGTGAGACCTTCGAAGTAGTAGAGCGTGACGACGATCTTCTCTCGCTCCGAGAGGGAGTTGATCGCGGCAGCGAGAAGTCCGCGCATCTCCTGGCTCTCGAGTCCCCACGTCGGGTCGAGCCCCTTGTCGGGGATCGTGTCGATCAGCGCAACCTGGTCGCCACGGTCGCTCCCCGACGAGACGACCTCGTCGAGCGCGAGCACCGAGACGAATGAGATCTGCGAGACCATCGCATGCAGCTCCTGCCGGCTCATGCCGAGCCGGTCCGCCAGCTCCTTCTCCGAGGGCTGCCGCTTCAGCATCGCCTCGAGATCCGCCTGCGCTTTCTCGAGCTCGCGGGCCTTGAAGCGGATCGATCGCGGCACCCAGTCCATCGCTCGGAGCTCGTCGATGATCGCGCCCTTGATCCTCGGAACCGCGTACGTCTCGAACTTGTTGCCGCGGCCCGGCTCGAACTTCTCGAGGGCGTCGATCAGCCCGAACATCCCGTAGCTGACGAGATCGTGTTGGTCGACGCTCGAGGGCAAACCCGTCGCCACGCGGCTCGCCACGTACTTCACCAGCGGCGCGTAGTGCAGGATCAGCTTCTCCCGGGCGTCTCGGTCATTGGTCCGCTTGAAGGTGTCCCATCGCAACCCGAGCTCGTCGTCGATCGCAGGAGGGATCGTGACCGTCTTGGATGGCGGAGACTTCGCTAGCGCCTTCGGTGCTCGCTCCGCCGTCTTGACCGCGACCTTCTTCGCCGTCGCCACGTCAGGCCCTCGGGTGAGCGAGCTCGTACGCCTCGAAGAGCCGACGTCGCGAGACGTGCGTGTACCGCTGCGTCGTCGCAACGCTCGCGTGTCCGAGGAGTTCCTGCACAGCCCTGATGTCGGCCCCTCCTTCCAGAAGGTGCGTGGCGAATGAGTGCCGCAGGGTGTGCGGGGTCACCCGCCTCCCTGGCAGCAGGGTAGCGCCATAACGTTCAACCATCGAACGGATATCGCGCTCACTGAAGGGTTTGCGGCGCCTATTGAAGAAGAGCTGTCGCGATCCTTCCGGTGCGATCGTGGAGCGCCCCGCGCGCAGGTAGGCAGTGAGGGCGTCGGCAGCGTACTCGGAAATAGGTACTTCTCGTTCCTTCAAGCCCTTCCCGAGCACGAGCACGCGACCTCGTCGCACGTCGACCCGGTCGACGGTGAGCGACGCAACCTCACCCACCCGGAGTCCCGAGCCGTACAAGAGCTCGAGAACGGCTCGATCTCGCGACGCGATCGCCCGCTCGAAAGGGTCGCCGTCGTCGGATGCGAGCGGCGCTTCGGCGAGGGCGTCGGCTTCCCTCGGACGGAGCACGGTGGGGAGCCGGTTGATCACTTTCGGGCGGCCGAGGAGCAACGACGGGTCGCCCTTCACGCGTCCGGCCGAGACAGCCCACCGATAGAACGTCCTGATCGCCCCCACGCGCCGAGCGATCGTCGCGCGCGCGTAGCCCAGAGTGTGCTGCTGCGCGAGGAATCGCCGCAAGAGCGGATAAGGCGCGTTCCCCAGAGACGAGCGGTTCCTCGTCAAGAAGGTGGCGAGCTGTCCGAGGTCGCCCCCATAGGCGGCAACCGTATTCACCGACAGATGGCGCTCGAGGGCCAGATGGTCCTCGAAGGCGCGGAGTAGCTCAACCTCGGTCTGGGGAAGTCCTTCGGGCATGCACACTCCCGGTAGGTGGTTTCCTTGTGTATCAACCGGAAGGGGGGTGCGCAAGCCCCCGAGTGGGGGGCATCGTCATCCCGCGGCCGAGATCCACACCCCTCCACGGAACCAGTGCGGATCGCCGAGAGCGTTCATCGTCTGCTCCTCACCGCGGAGCCGGAGAAGAAGAGCGATGCCTTCGTTCGTATCGCCCACCGACGCTCACGATCAGCCCCCGCAGCTCGAGTTGGATCAACGTGGTGACGGCGTCGGGGATCGAGATGCCAGCCTCACGGGCGACGGCGTCCGGCAGGGAACCACCCGACAAGGCATTCCACACCCTCCGTTCGCCATCGTCGAGGTCGGGGGGTGCCGGGGGCGGCGCCGTGCGGTCGATCCCGAGGTCATCCAGGAGGTCGTCGGCACCCCGGATGAGGGTCGCCCCCTCGCGGATCATCTCGAGCGGCGTCTCCGCCAGCGGACTCGTGACCGGCCCCGGGACGGCGAAGATCTCCCGTCCCAGGTCGAGCGCGTGATCGACGGAGATCCTCGAACCGCTCTTCGCAGCGCCCTCCACGACCACCAGCGCTCTGGCGAGCGCCACGACGATCCGGTTCCGTGCCGGGAAGTGCTGCGGCCCCGCCGGCATGGTGGGCGGATACTCGCTCACGATCGTGCCGCTCTCCGCGATCCGTTCGAGCAGTTCTCGACTGCTCGCCGGGTACGCGACGTCGATGCCCGAGCCGAGCACGGCAACCGTCCGGCCCGCCGCCTGGAGCGCGCCCCGATGTGCCGCTGCGTCGATCCCGTGTGCCGCGCCGGAGACGACGGCGAGCCCGGACGCGACGAGCGCTCGCCCCAAATCCTGCGCGACGTCTCTCCCGAGGTTCGAGCACTTCCGCGAGCCCACGATCGCGACACGCTCGGGCGAGTCCCCGAGTGGCCTGCCGAGCAGGAAGAGACACGCCGGCGGATCCCGGAGGTCGTTCAAGCGATCCTCGTACTCGGGATCCGCCGGGGTGACGAGCCTCGCCCCCGCCTGCTCGACACGAGCGGCGGTGACTCGAGGATCGATCTGCGGGAGCCACTCGCGGTCGCCGTCGCTCCCCAGCCTGCCGCGGCGAACGGACTCCATGCAACCAGTTGCCGTGCCTTTCTCCCAGGCTTCCGCATGCACCTTGAGCGGACGCAGGGCTCGCAGCTCCGACAGCGTCAGGATCGCGCGTCGTTCTTCGTCACCCTCTCCGAACCCCGGCGGCCACCCGCGGGGCGGCGGCGGCTCGGGTTCATCCGACACGTGCGAGCACCTCCGTGCCGAAGCCGCTCCGATACGAGAGCGCCTCCGCCAGGTGGTCGGTCTCGATGCGATCCGAGCCCGCGAGGTCGGCGACGGTCCGGCCGACCTTGATCGCGCGATCGAACCCACGGCCGGTGAGCGCCAGGCTCTCGACCGCCTTCGTGAAGAGGACCTCCGCCTCGGGCGACAACGAGCAGTTCCGGCGCGCGACCGGCCCGGGGAGATGGGCGTTGCACGACACGCCCAACGCCGCCCACCGACGGCGCTGCCGGTCGCGCGCCTCATCGACCCTGGTTCGCGCCACCGCGGACGCTTCGCCCGGCGAGGAACCCATCAGCTCCTCCTTGGTGAGCCGCGGGATACGCAGACGGATATCGATCCGGTCGAGCAAGGGCCCCGACAGCTTGTTCCGGTATAGCTGGACCCGATCGTGCCGGCAGGCGCACTGCTTGAGCCCGTCTCCGTCGAATCCGCACGGACAAGGGTTGGCCGCAGCCACGAGGGTGAACCTCGCGGGGAACTCCACGGAACCGACGGCGCGCGTGATGACGACGCGGCCGTCCTCGAGCGGTTGCCGCAATCCCTCGACGGCATCGCGACGGAACTCGGTTAGCTCGTCGAGGAAAAGCACGCCGTGGTGCGCGAGGCTGACCTCACCCGGCCGGACATGCGTGCTGCCGCCACCCAGCAGCCCGACGGTCGAGACCGAATGATGCGGAGCGCGGAACGGACGGGCCCGGAGCAGGCCCCTGGACGAACCGAGCAGTCCGGCGACGGAATGGAGCTGCGTCGCCTCTAGCGACTCCTCCCTCGAGAGCTCGGGCAAGATCGTCGGGAGCCGCCGCGCGAGCATCGTCTTGCCGGCGCCGGGAGAACCGACCATCAGCATGTTGTGACCGCCGGCCGCCGCGACCTCGAGAGCACGGCGCGCCTGCGTCTGACCGCGCACCTCCGCGAGATCGACGGTGGCGGCGGCCGGCGCCTCGTCCGCCGGTGTCACAACGTCGGGCGGCGACCACGTCCCTCGAAGGAATCCGACCGCGTCCGACAACGTCTCGGCGCCGACCACCTGGAGACCTTCCACCTGCGCCGCCTCGACGGCGTTCGCAGCGGGCACCACGATCCCGTCCAAGCCCGCCCTCGCTGCGGCGATCGCGACGGTGAGGATGCCGGGTGTCGTCAGCAACTCCCCCTTGAGGGAAACCTCTCCGGCGAAGGCGAACGCGCGCAGACGATCGTTCGGGACCTGCCGAGTCGCCGCGAGAACGCTCATCACGAGCGGGAGATCCAGTCCAGGCCCTTCCTTCCGAACGTTGGCCGGGGCGAGATTCACGACGACACGGCGGAGCGGCCATTCGAGCTTGGCGCCCTCGACCGCCGGCCGGACCCGTTCCCGTGCGTCCTGGATACCCGCTCCGGGGAGTCCCGTGACGATGAGGGCCGGGAGTCCGCGCCCCACGTGTGCCTCCACGATCACGAGATGCCCGCCGACGCCGAGCACCGCCACCCCCAGGACCCGCCCGTACATGAGCGCCGGACGATACCGAGGGCCACCGACACGGCTCGTCGCCACGAGAGGTCGCGATAGCATCCGCCGATGCCCGAGCCGCTAGACCATCCCGAGCCCGAGCTGATCGATACCCGTGACCCCGAACGGTCGCGCGCGGCTCTCGAACGACTCGGCGAGCGGACATGGGCCGAAGCTCTCGACTGGCTCTACGGACCGGCGTCGGAGCGACCGACGGCGCCCGATCTCTACCCCGAGATGCGCCGAGCCTTCTTCGGGGAGACGGGCTCGCCCGGTCCCGCTCCGGTCGGCGGCCGCACCTCGGACGAGGTGCTGACCGAGTTCCGAGAACGACTCGCCCCATTCGCGTATGGGTCGCAACACCCGGGCTCGTACAGCTACTTCACGCCTCCGCCGCTCCCCATGTCGATCGCCGGCGAGACCCTCGCGCAGTGGTTGAACCAGGGCATCGATCTCTGGCTCGCCGGCATGGCGGGTCCGTTCGTCGAAGAGGAGGTCGTTCGCTGGCTCTGCGACCTGTCCGGCTATGACGACGCGGCCTGGGGCGTCCTCACGAGCGGCGGCGTGATGGCGAACATCATGGCCCTCACCGTCGCGCGCGACGTGCACCTCGCGAAGCTCCTCGGAACCGAAGAGCCGCCGCGAGGCGCACGCCTCGAGCGCGTTCGGGTCTACGCCTCGGACCAGACACACTTCTCGGTCGAGCGAGCCGTCGACCTCCTCGGTTTCCCTGAGGGCACGCTCAGGATCGTCCCCTCCGACGACGCGTTCCGCCTGCGAGCCGAACCGGTCGCCGCCGCCATCGTCGAAGATCGCGCGGCCGGGCTCACGCCGTTCGCGATCAGCGCCGTCGTCGGATCGACCAACACGGGCTCGATCGACGATGTGCCGGCGCTCGCGGACCTCGCCGAACGGGAAGGTCTCTGGCTCCACGTGGACGCCGCGTACGCCGCTGCCGCCCGGCTCTCGACGCGAGAGGCGCACAAGCTCCCCGCCCTCGAACGCGCCGACTCGCTCACGGTCGACCCGCACAAGTGGCTCTTCCAGCCGTACGACATCGGAGGGTTGCTCGTGAAGCGGCGCGAGGATCTCTTACGCACCTTCCACCGCGAGCCCGAGTACTACGCGGTCTGGGGTCCCGAGGAGCGGCCGCTCCACTGGTACCAGTACTCGCTCGAGGGCACGCGGCGATTCCGGGCCCTCAAGCTCTGGCTGTCGTGGAAGCACCTCGGCTCCGACGGCTTCGCGCGCCTGATCGAGCGCAACGTGGACCTCGCTCTGCATCTAGCCGCTCGTGCGAAGGAGCTCGGCTTCGAGGTGATCGACCCCGAGCTAGCCGTCGTGTGCCTGCGACTCGCATCGTCCGGACTCGATCCGGCGAAGACCGATGAACTGCAGCGACGCCTCCAGCGTGCCCTGGAGGTTTCAGGAGTCGGGTGGCTCTCGACCACGACGCTGCGGAACCGGACGTGGCTGCGAGCGGGCGTGATCAACTATCTCTCGACGGAGACAGACGCCGACCGGATCCTCGACACGCTGATCGACGCCTCGCATGCGGTCATCGACGACCTCGGCCCGTGACGGCCTACGGTTGCCAGCGGGCACAGCAATCGTTCACGGCATCCCCCGGGAGGCCCGGCAGCATCTCCTGTCCGGACCCGTCCGCCCGCATCACGTAGATCTCCCCGTGATCGGTCCGCCGCGTGAACACGATATGTGTGCCGTCGGGCGACCAGTCGGGGTCGCCGTCCCATGCCGGGTTCCGGCTCAGGTTCGTGGCATCGCCCGTGCGGACATCGACGACGAAGACCTCTGCGTCGCCGATGCCGATGTTCTCCGGCTTGGCGCCGTGGCGGTACGAGGCGTACGCGATGCGGTCGCCGTCAGGCGCCCAAGAGAACGCCTCGTCCGGAGCGGGATCTTCGGTCAGTCGCCTTTCGTGCGACCCGTCCGCATCGACGACGTACAGATCGGTGTTTCCTTGCCGTTCCGAGACGAACGCGATCTCGTTCCCGTCCGGAGACCATGCCGGCGACACGTCGTCGGCCGGATCGCTCGTGAGCCGTTCCGGGTCCGAGCCGTCCGACCGCATCACGTACACATCGAAATTTCCCGCGTCGTCGGAAAAGAATGCGATCCGCGTTCCGTCGGGCGACCAGGTCGGACCCGAGCCACCGAGCGCCAGCCTCGTGAGGGACGACCCATTCACCCCGACCGAGTAGATCCCACCCTCCACGGCCTCGAACAAGAGCTCGGTGCCGTCCGGAGACCACTCGGGTGGATGTGCCTCGATGTCGGTCACATGCGACTCGCCGGTTCCGTTCGCGTTGATGACGAGGAGCGCCCCCTCGCCGAACGAGCCCGAGAGAAAAGCCACGCGGGAACCGTCTGGGGACCACGCGCCGAACGGGTACCCGGCGACGGTGTCGCTTAGGAGGGCGAGATCCGAGCCGTCCGGCCGCATCAGCGACAAGCGGCTGTCGCCGCCCGGATCGGAATGGAACACGATCCAGTGCCCGGCGAGGGCGGCGGCCTCCGTCGGTGACGGTGAGGTTGGGGTCGATCCAACAGCGGGCGGTGCGGAGTGAGATGGCTCAGCCGAGCCGCCCTGGCACGAACCCAGGACGAGGACGAGGCACCAGGGCAGGTATCGGCGTCGCACACGCTAGGTACGCCGACCACCGCCCGGACGTTCCCCCGAGCCCTCTCGCCTTCGTCAGAATGCATCTTCGAAGAGCTCGATCGTCGATCGCGCCCCTCGCACCGCGACGCTGGCCACGTCGAACCGGATCGCCCGCGGGTGCGAGCCGGTCGCCTGCAGGAAGGCTTCGGCGACCGCACGGAGCTTCGCTCGCTTCCGCCGGGTCACTGCCTCGAACCCACCGCCGTAAACGCTCTGCCGTCGCGACTTCACCTCGCAGAAGACGAGCACGCCTCCGCGCTCCACCACGAGGTCAAGCTCGCCGAGCCGGCAGCGCCAGTTGCGCGCCACGACCCGGTAGCCGCGACGACGGTAGACATCCGCGGCGGCTTCCTCTCCTCGCGATCCGATCGGTCCCGTCGCCACGGCCGAACCGTAGACCGCGGCGCCGACAAGGTCAGGTCGTCGCCGGGCGCCGGCCCGTGATCGCAGAGACGATCCCGAGACCGATCAAGGTGACTCCGGGGAGCCAACGACGCACGATCCCCGAGCTCGGGCGGGTCGCGAGCCTGCGGGACACCCGGGCCGAGACGAGGGCGTAGGTCCCGTCGGACACGAACCCGAGGAGGACGAAGGTCATGCCGAGCAATACGATCTGCAGCGGCACCGACCCCTTCGAGACATCCACGAATTGCGGCAGGAACGCCAGGAAGAACAGCGCAGTCTTGGGATTCAAGACGTTCACCACGACACCCTGCGCATAGATCCGTCCGAGGGAATGCCCCTTTCCGATGACATCGGCACGTTCCTCGGCGCGCCCCCGGATCACACGGATCCCCAGCCAGATCAGGTAGGCCGCCCCCACGTACTTCACGATTCCGAAGGTGAGCGCGGACGACGCCAGGATGGCGGACAGGCCCAACGCCGCCGCGGCGACGTGGACGATCGATCCCGTGTGGATCCCGAGGACCGAGACCAGCCCCGCCGCCCTTCCCTGATCCATCGAACGCGTGACGATGTAGAGCACCGACGGCCCGGGCACGACGAGGAGCGCGAGCGACGCCACGGCGAACGCCGCGAAGACCTCCGCCGAGGGCATCAGACGGCCGGAGAGTCGGGGATCGACGTGGCGTCCTGGCGGAGCTCCTCCACGTTGACGTCGTGCCGGGTGACCACGCGGACCGACGAGACGAATCGAGCGGGCCGGAACATGTCCCAGACCCAGGCGTCGTTGAGCTCGACACGGACCCAGCCGCCCTCGAGATGCTCGATGTCCACCTTGTTGGCGAGGTAGAAGCGACGCTCGGTCTCGATCACGTAGGCGAACATCGGGAGGACATCGCGATACTCGCGGTAGAGCTCGAGCTCCCGCTCTTCCTCGAATCGCTCGATGTCGTCCTCGTTCATCGGGTCATGCTCTCACGCGTGGTCGCGTCCCAGGTCGGAAGACCGACCGACCGTTCCATCCCCGGAAGCAGCGGCTGACCCACGCACGCGAACGAGAGCCTGTGGATCGGCGTGGGCCCGAGCCGATCGAGCACCTCGAGGTGCTCCGGCGTGCCGTAGCCCACGTTGTGATCGAAGCCGAACGCCGGGTACCGGCGATGCATGCGCACCATGATCCGGTCCCGGGTCACCTTCGCGACGATCGAGGCGGCCGCGACCGAGACCGCGACCGCGTCGCCCTTCTTGATCCCGAGCGAAGGACAGGGCATCCGCGAGACGGGGAAGCCGTCGGTCAGGGCGTACTCGGGTACGGGGTCGAGCGCGCGGATGCACCGTCGCAGCAGGGCGAGGTTCGAGCGGTGGAGTCCGCGCCGATCGATGACCGCGGGCTCGGCCTTCGCGACGGTGTACAGCGCGGCCGCCACGATCCGGTCGTACGCCGCCTCCCGCTGGTTCCGCGTCAAGACCTTCGAGTCGTCGATCCCCTCGGGGTCGAACCAGTCGGGAAGCACGACCGCCGCCGCCACCAGCGGGCCGGCGAGTGCGCCGCGGCCCGCTTCGTCGGCGCCGGCGACCCGCGTGAATCCTTGCTCGCGAAGCGCTCGCTCGTAGCGGACGAGGTCGCCGGTCAGTCGATCCCCCCGATCCTTCCGAGGGGCCACGCGATCACGAACGCTTCCCCGATCACCTTTGCCTCCGGGACGTAGCCTAGCCCGCCCGGGGGCGGGAACCTGGAGTCACCCGAATGCAGCCGGTTGTCACCCAGCACGAAGAGCATGCCGTTCGGCACCGTCTCGGGACCGAAATCCCTCGAGTCCCGCTCCGCCGCAAGGTACGGCTCCCGCACCCGAGTGCCGTTGACGAACAGAACGCCGCGACGGAGCTCCCACGTATCGCCGCCCAAGGCGATCACTCGCTTGATGAAGTCATCGTCCTCGGGCCTGGCGACACCTATCCCCTCCCCCAGCCAGTGGGCGAAGCCGCCGACGAGCCCTCGGTCTTGGTGCGGCGCGGGATGGGGATCAGAGAACACGACCACGTCGCCGTAGGTGGGGTCGGAGATCAGTTGGCAGACCCGGCAGACGAGGATCCGGTCGCCGGGTCGCAAGGTGGGCTCCATCGACGCGGACGGGATGAAGAACGCTTGGACCAGGAAGCTCTTGATCAGGATCGCGAGCACGAGCGCCGAGAGGACCAGCGGCACGCCCTCCCGGAGGGCGCTTGCGAAACCACCAGACTCGTGTTGCCGGCGGTCCGGGCGGCCGCCGGTCGATGAGACGTTGGTGTCAGCGAGGTGCGTCTCGGGTGGAGCCGGGTCGGCCGCCTCGGCCGGGTCCCGCGTCTCGGCCACTCAGGCCTCGGCTCGCTCCTCCGCCTCGTCGGCGGATGCGTCCGGCTCGGCGTCGGCGACCTCACCGATCTCGGCGGACTCCGCCTCGGTGCCCGGCTCCTTCGTCTCGGTTTCGGAGGTGTCGGCGGCGGCGTCCGGATCGAGCTCGGCGGCCGTCTCCGCCTCGTCCATCGCTTCTATGGATCCTGCGTCGACGGGGTCCTCGATCGCCTCCTCCTCGGCGGCCATCGCCTCCATCGCCGCGAGTTTCGACTCGTCGATCCGTCGCTCCTTGATGCGCGCCTTCTTCCCTCTGAGGTCGCGGAGGTAATAAAGCTTCGCCCTCCGGACGTGACCGCGCTGCACGACCTCGAGCTTGGCGATCGAGGGGGAATGCAGCGGGAACGTGCGCTCGACCCCCACGCCGAAGGAGATCTTCCGGACCGTGAACGTCTCTCGGAGGCCTCCGCCGGAACGCCGGATCACGACGCCCTGGAACACCTGCACGCGCTCCCTACCCGCTTCCACGACCCGGGCATGCACCTTGACGGTGTCGCCCGGACGGAACACCGGGATTCCCTTGCGGAGGTACGACTGCTCGACGAGATCGGTGGTCTCGGAACAGTCGCCCGTTCGCGCCGTGGCTGTCCTTAGCTGGGCGATCGCCTTCGGGTTGGTCGTGGATATCTGGACTGACGGCCCTCCCGGGATCGGCTACCTCCTCGCGGCCACGCTTGCGGCCTTCGGGGTGGGCTTCGTGGCGAGGCCGAGACCACAGTCGCTCGCGTTCCTGGTCGCCGGCCTGGCGCTGGTGTCGTTCACCGTTGTCCGCGCCAGCCCGGTGCTCGTGGGCCTCGACCTCCTGACCGGAGCCGGCTTGTTCGCCCTCGCGGGCGCTTTCGCTCGCGAGGGCCACCTCCTGCGGACGGGTGTGCGCGCGTACGCGGCTCGCGCACTCGGATGGACGAGGTCGATCCACATGGCAGCCGCGTTCCTCGTTCGGCCGCTCGCCGGGCTGCTCCCCGGTCGGCGTCGCCCCCTCCTCGTCCCACGTGCGCTGCTGATCGCGCTCCCCGTCGGCCTCACGTTCGCCTTCCTGCTCGCATCGGCCGACGCGGTCTTCGCGAAGCTCCTCAGAGCCCCGCTCGAGCAGTTCCCGTTCGGAGAACTGCCGAGGCACATCGTCGTCGTCGCTGCAGCCGGTGTGGCATTCTCGACGCTCGCCGTCCGGTCCTCGGTTCCGATCCGTCTCGGCGGATCCGCGCAGCCCATCGAGGGAGGTGGACTCCGTCCGACCGACTGGATCTCGCTCCTCGCCACCGTGGACACGGTGTTCGCGCTGTTCGTCGGTGTGCAGCTGTTCACGTTCTTCGGCGGACGACGTCACGTGTCGGCGGTCACAGGCCTGACGTTCGCTGAGTACGCCCGCTCCGGCTTCTGGCAGATGCTCGCCGCCGCGACGCTCACTGGCCTCGTGATCGCCGCCACCTGGATCGGTGGTCGCCCGGCAGCGGGTCGTCGGCGCGCGTGGTTCGTGGCTCTCGCCTCCGTACTGGTGGGCCTGTCGCTCGTGGTCCTCGCGAGCGCCTTCCAGCGCCTCGTCCTGTACGAGTCGGAGTTCGGCTACACGTGGGCGCGCCTGATCCCACACGCGGCGATCCTGCTGACGGCGGCGCTGCTCGCGTGCGGCCTCGTTGCGATCCTCACCGGCCGCACGGCATGGCTCGCCACGGCCGCGCTCACCCTCGGACTCCTCACATTGGTCGGCCTCAACGTCCTCGACCCGGAGGCGTTCATCGCGGAACGCAACATCGCCCGTGTCGCACGGGGTTACGAACTTGACACGCGCGAGCTGGCTTCACTCTCCGCGGACGCCGCTCCCGCGATCGCGGCCGCGCTCCCTGAGCTGGAGCCGCCGATCAGGAAACAGGTCGAGCGGGATCTCTCGTGCCTCCGCGCGGAGCTCCGCCGGGGAGTGACGCGCTTCGGGTGGGCCTCGTTCAACTTGGCGCGCGACGTCGCACTCGAGCGGCTGAACCCGCTGCCTCTTCCTGACTGCTAGTCCTCGAGATCCGGCCGGTTCCGGCGCGTCTTCTCACGAGCAGCCTCGTGACGCCACCGATCGATCGCACCGTGATCACCCGAGAGCAAGACGTCGGGCACGGCCATCCCACGGAACTCAGCCGGCCGCGTGTACTGGGGATGATCCAGCAGCCCGGGCTCTGCGAACGAGTCGCGCTCGTGGGACTCCTCCTTCCCGATGACGCCGGGAACGAGCCGGGTGACGGCCTCGATCACCACCAGGGCGGGAACCTCGCCACCGGCCAGCACGTAGTCCCCGATCGACACCTCTTCTGCGGGCAACCCTTCAATGACCCGCTCGTCCACTCCCTCGTATCGGCCGCAGAGCAGCGCTAGGTGTTCCTCGCCTGCGAGCTCTCGTACGAACGCCTGGTCGAGGCGCCGGCCTCCCGGGGACAACAGCAGCACGCGCCCACGATCGGGGTCGAGCGACTCAACCGCGGCGAAGAACGGCTCGGGCTTCATCACCATCCCCGGCCCACCGCCGTAGGCGGTGTCGTCGACCATCCGATGGCGGTCCTCGGACCACTCGCGAAGATCGTGTACGCGGACCTCCAGGAGTCCTTCGCCGATCGCCCTCCCCAGAAGGCTCTCCCGCACAGGTCCTTCGAAGATCCCCGGGAAGATCGTGAACACATCGATCCGCACCGGCCGAGGCTAGCAACGTTGCGTCTGCGAGCGTGGCGGGGCACGATGCCGCGACCGGCCGCCGGGCCGGACGGAGGAACGATGACGCCGATCGTCCTGGTGGTGCTCGTGTTCGTCGCGATCGTGATCGCGGTGGACACGGTGCGTCAGCGGAGGATCCGGGCCACGCGAGCGATCGATCTCCAAGGGCTGGTCGCCGCGCGTCTGGCGGAGCCGGGGCCGGCCGTCCTCACGGAGGCGCTCGCCTCGGCGCTGACGCGCGAGCCGGCCGTGCATGCAGATCTCTACGTCAACCTCGCCGAGTCCCTGGAGGTCGCGAACCTGCAACCGCGTCTACGAAGTGGATGTGAGGTGAAGATCTTCGAGCTTCGCTGGGGGAACGACTTCGCGATGCTCGCCCGCGACGACCGTGAGCTCCACTATCGCCTCGAAGTCTGGGAGGCGGAACTGCTCCCGAAGATGGACGGGACGAGGACCGTCGGTGATCTCGTCGTGGAGAGGATGGAGGCCGGTGGTGGGCTGGACGCCGAGCCTGTGACGGATCTGGTCGTGGCCTTGTACGGGGGCGGCTTCCTCGATCCCGCTCCCATCGCGACCAACGAGCTGATCGCCGACCGGCTCGATCCCTCGTCACCCGGCCGGAAGAAGCTCAAGCGATTCGGCAATACGCTCTCGATCGAATGGAAGGGCGCGGACCGTCTGGTCCGCTTCTGCTATCGGAACCTCCTGCGGCCGTTCTTCTGGTGGCCCGTCGCTCTGGTATCCGGCCTCGTTGCCCTGGCCGGGCTGGCAGCGTTCATCGACGTCGCTTCCTCCGGACGGTTCTCGCTCGGGAATGGCTCCGCCCCGACCGAAGCGGCGATCCTGCTCGCCCTGGCGTTCTTCCTGACATTCATGCACGAGCTGGGGCACTCGGTCGTCATCTCGCATTACGGCCGGAAGGTGAAGAGCGCGGGCTTCCTGATCTACTTCGGCTCGCCCGCGTTCTTCGTCGAGGCGACGGACGCCCTCATGCTCGAACGAAGGCAACGCATCCTCCAAGCGTCCGCCGGGCCGTTCACGGAGCTGGTCATCGCCGGGGTGGCGTCGCTCGTGATCTTCGCCTTCCCGGACGGTGCGCTCGCGGACCTGCTCTACAAGTTCGCGCTCCTCAACTACATCGTGATCTTCCTAAACCTGGTCCCTTTGCTGGAACTCGACGGCTACTGGATCCTCTCCGACCTGATCCAGGTCCCCGATCTCCGGCCCCGCTCTCTTCAGTTCATCCAGCACGACCTGTGGCACAAGCTGCGGAGTCGCGAACGGCTGACGCCTCAGGAGTGGGGACTCGGCGGGTACGGCATCGCCGGGATCGCGTTCACGATCTTCTCCTTCTGGACGGGGTTGCTCTTCTGGGAGGTGATCGCGAAGAATCTGATCCTCGGTCTCTGGCACGGGGGCATCGGCTCCAAGGTCTTGTTGGTGCTGCTGGGAGTGTTCCTCGCTGGGCCGATCATCCGAGGTCTGCTCAAGCTTGCCCTGAGCCTCGTCCGCCGCGTGAGCGGGCTCGTCCGAGCTGTCCGGTTCCGCCTCGAGACCACCTGGCGTGTCGAGGCGGCGCAGCTGATCGACGCGCTCCCCGCGTTCGACGATCTTCCCGAGGAGGTTCTCTCGGACCTCGCGGGGCGTGTGCGACTGCGGATCCTTCACACTGGCGAGCCGGTCTTCCGGCAGGGGGATCGGCCCGACGCCTTCTACATCGTCCGGACGGGAACCGTGCGCATCGAAGACGAGGATCCGGAGACGAGCGACACGCGCATCCTCAGGACGATGGGTCGGGGCGAATCGTTCGGCGAGATGGGGCTCCTCGGCGGGCATCGGCGTCAGGCGACCGTCCGTGCGGTCGGCGAGGTCGAGCTGTTCGAGGTCGACAAGGGCACGTTCGATCGGCTCCTGGCCGAGGACATGCGTGCGCCCGAGTTCGGCCACACGATGCAGGCGCTCGCCGAGCTCCGGGAGGTCTCGGTCTTCCACGGACTCGACTCCGAGCAGCTGAACCTCATCCTGGAACACGGAGAGTGGATCACTGCGGTCCACGGCGACGAACTAGTCACGCAAGGTGAACCGGGAGACCGGTTCTACGTGATCGAGTCGGGAAGGGCGGAGATCTTCAAGGACGGCGTCGTTCTCGACGCGGTGAGCAAGGGGATGTACTTCGGCGAGGTGGCCCTTCTTCGCGACGTCCCCAGGACGGCCACGGTGGTCGCCTCCACCCCGATGCGTCTGTTCGCCCTAGATCGGGAAGGCTTCGAGCTCGTCGTCGCCGACGCCTTCCGGCGCGGTACGCTCCGCCCCGCCGCCGACCGCACCTGGCAGCACTGAGAGGGGATCACGTGGATTGCTGGCACTGCCGCCGGACCGCCGTGGGGACCTGCCGTTTCTGCGGCCGGGGCGTCTGCGAGGACCACGCGGAGACCCAGCCGTTCGTCCTCGAGCTGTTCCGGAGCAAGGACGTGACGCGAGCGCTCGTCGTGGAGGACGCGCTCTGGTGCGCGGCCTGCACACCACGCCCGGACCCGGTGGACCTGCCGGAGCTCGACGCCTGACTCCCATTCCAGATGTGACCTACGTCACATCCTGCGCCTGTTCACCGTCACATCTCGCAGTCGTTGGGCGTCACATCGCGTGGGGTGACGAACGTCACCGTCCTCACGTGACATGCACCACCGACCGGCCGTGCTCGAAGCGACATGATTCGGGGATGGCGGACAAGAAGATCACTCCGAAGGCGGCAAGCTCCAAGGACAAGGCGTCGGGCGACCGCGCCGCGGCTCGCGTCTCGCTGAGGCAGACCAAGCGCCAGACCAAGCGGCAGACCAAGCGGCAGACCAAGAAGAACATCTGATCTTCGGAACGAACGTGATCAAGGGCGGGCGCCTTCGGCGCCCGCCCTTCGTCTTGGCTTGTACGAGGTAGCCGGACTAGGCTCCTCTCGTCATGCGACGGGCAGAGGACCTCCAGGTGGGCAAAGTGATGGCCGGCGCGCCATTCCTCGAGAAGGTCCCGCGCAAGGCGCTCGACCGGTTCGCCTCAGAGGGCGCCGTCCATCGATTCCGCCGGGGGACGTACCTCTGCCACCAGGGTGACCCAGACGGAGACGTCTTCTTCCTCGTCTCCGGCCGGGTCGAGATCAGCTCCGAGACGGCCAACGGGAACCGGGTGTTGCACGCGACCCTCGACACACCCGGTTTCGTGGGAGAGCTTTCCGCGCTCGGGAAGATGCCGAGGACCGCGAGCGTGCTCACACTCGACGACTCGGACGTCTGGTCGACGGGGCCGGAGTCGTTCCTCGATTTCGTCACTGCGGAGCCGGCCGCGTCCCGCGGTTTCCTTCAGGCGCTGGCCCGCCAGGTCCGGGAGCATCAGTCCTTCACCGACGACCTCCTGCACCTGGACCTGAAGGGCCGACTCGCGAAACGACTCCTGCAGCTCGTCACGCCGAGCTTGGACGATCTCCCGTCCGACGGCGTATCGGTCCCGGCGGTGACCCACGCGGACCTGGCGAGCCTCTGCGGCGGCAGTCGCGAGAACGTGACTCGCATCCTCACCGAGTGGCAGCGACGCGGGCTCGTGGAGCGCGACGGGCATCGGTACGTGCTGAAGAAGGTCTCGGGTCTGGCGAAGATCGCCGACCTCTAGTTCGCTGTCTCCTCTTCAGGTTCTTCCGGCGCGGTGAGCCCCGGCACGTCCTGCACCACGATCGTGCGAGCGACGACGTCGACGTCGATGAGGAGGTCGGCGAGCGCAGGCACCAACGTTTCGTTCCCTTCCGCATCCACGGCGACCCAGAGGTCGTTGGCGGGATTCGGGATGACCTCCTTCACGATCCCGAGGACGCGACCCGATGCGGTCCGAACCTCGCACCCCTCGAGTTGATAGGCCCACCACTCTCCCTCCGCCAGGTCGGGGAGCGAGGACTCGGGGACGACGAGGACGGCTCCGCGGAGCGCCTCGGCGGCGCTCCGATCGGCGACCCCGGCGAACTTCACGATCAGCCGGCGGCCGTGACGCCTGCTCGCTTCGATCGTGAGCGCGGCACCATCCTCTCGGAGGACGGTGCCGCCCGGAGACCAACGATCGGGGTTGTCGGAGCGGTTCTGGATGGAGACATCGCCGCGGAGACCGTGGACTCCGGTCACGACGCCGACGACGACGGTCGGCTCGTCCACCTCAGTCTTCGATATCCACCATGGCGCCATGCCCCTGGCGCTGGGCGGCCGCGCGAACGACGGTTCGAATCGCCTTGGCCGTTCGACCACCTCGGCCGATCACCTTGCCCATGTCCTCCGGGGCAACCCGAACTCGATAGCGGGGACCACGCTCGTCGAAGGTCTCCTCGATGGACACGGAGTCGGGTTCGTCGACCAACTCCTGGACGAGGAACTCGACGAGGTCTTTCACGCGTCCTCGGTGTCGGACGTTTCGGCCCCGGGAGGTTCATCGGCGTCAACCGGTGCCGTTTCCTCGGCCAGAGCGGGTTCCTCAGCAGGCGACTCTTCCGCAGGCGACTCTTCCGCAGGCGACTCTTCCGCAGGCGCGTCAGCGACGGCCTCCGCCGCTTCTGCGGCATCAGCCTCGGCGACCTCTGGCTCCGCGACCTCTGGCTCCGCGACCTCTGGCTCGGCGACCTCTGGCTCGGCGACCTCTGGCTCGGGCTCCGCCGGGGCGGCTTCCTGGACGGGTGTCTGTTCGGGTTCAGATGCCGCGGCCTCGGCCTTCTGCTTCGCCTTCTTCGAAAGCTTGGGCTTCTCCCTCCGCTCCTTCGCGGGACCCGCGGCCGCGGACGGACGCTCTTTCACGAACTCTTCCCAGATGCCGATCTTGGTCATCAGGTTTCGGACCTGGCTGGAAGGCTGTGCCCCGACCCGCAGCCAGTGAAGAGCCCGGTCCTGATCGATCTCGATCACGCTCGGATCGTCGAGCGGGTGGTACTTGCCGATGTTCTCGATGAAACGGCCGTCGCGGGGACTCCGCTGATCGGCCACCACGACGCGGAAGAACGGGCGCTTCTTCGAGCCCATCCTCCGGAGCCGGATCCTCGTCGTCATGTCGCGTGTCCTCTCTAGCGCTTCGGCGGCCTCGGCAGCGTTGGGGGCAGCTTCGGCATCGAGACCATGCCCGGAACGCCCTTCCCGCCGCCCATCATCGTCCGCATCATCTTCCTCGCGCCCTCGAAGTCTTTCAGGAGCGTGTTGACGTCGGAGGTGGTGCTGCCCGCTCCGTGGGCGATCCGCAGGCGGCGGGACCCGGAGATGATACCGGGATTCCGTCGCTCCTCCGAGGTCATGGACAGGATCAGGGCCTCCGCCTGGCGAAGCTTCCCCTCGTCGACCTGATCGGCGATCTCCTTGAAGGCGTTCTTCCCGCCCGGCATCCCCGGGAGCATCTTCAGCAGATCTTGGATCGGTCCGAGTTGTCGCATCTGCCGCAGCTGACCGAGGAAGTCTTCGAGGGTGAAGGCGCCCTGGAGCATCTTCTCGGCCGACGCTTTCGCTTCGTCCGCGTCGAGTTTCTCGCTCGCCTTGTCGATCAGGCTCAGTACGTCACCCATCCCCATGATGCGGCCGGCCATCCGGTCGGGGTAGAAGTCCTCGAGATCCTCGGGCTTCTCCCCTACGCCCGCGAAGAAGACGGGGCGGCCGGTGACGGCGGTGATCGAGAGGGCCGCGCCGCCTCGCGCATCTCCGTCCAGCTTCGTGAGGACGAAGCCGGTGGTGTCGACCTCCTTCAGGAACTCGCGAGCCTGGATCACGGCGTCTTGTCCGGTCATCGCGTCGCAGGCCATCAGGACGTGATCGGGCCTCACAGCGTCGCGGATGCGACGCGCCTGCTTCATCATCTCGACGTCGACGTGCAGCCGGCCCGCGGTGTCGACGATCACGACGTCGTTCCCTCTCCGCTCGGCCTCCTTCAGCGCGTTCTTCGCGACCTTCACGGGGTCGAGACCCTCGGACACGACCGGGACACCCACCTCGTCGCCGAGGGTGAACAGCTGATCCACCGCGGCCGGCCGCTCCAGGTCGGCCGCGACCAGCAGAGGTCGCCGCCCCTCCTTCCTGAGTCGGAGGGCGAGCTTGGCGCACGCGGTCGTCTTCCCCGAGCCCTGAACCCCCGCCATCATCACGACCGCGGTACGGCCCGAGGGCAGGACGAACTTCTGATGCTCGCCACCCAGCGTTTCCTGGAGTTCCTCGCGGACGACCTTGATCACCTGTTGCGCGGGGGTGAGGCTCTTCATGACCTCCTCGGACAGCGCGCGAGCGCGCACCCGCCTGAGGAAGGCGTCGGACACCTCCACCGCGACGTCGGCGTCCAACAGCGCCGTCCGCATGTCATCGAGCGCGTTGTCGATCTGCTTTGGGTGGAGCTTGCCGCGAGAGCGGAGCTTCTTGAAGGTGCTATCGAGCGTGTCTGTGAGGGTGTCGAACATCGCGTCGGTCTTCCGTCGGGTCGTCGTGTGAACCGGTGGCCGGGCCGCTGACCCGGCGGGGGCCACGCATCCTACTCGGCCGGCGCTGAGTCCTCCGGTCCGAGGACCTCCTCGACGGCTTGCAGGAGCGCGATCGGGCTGAACGGCTTCGTGAAGTAGTGGTCGGCACCCGCGGTCATCGCCGCGGCCCGGCCCTCCTCCCCCGTCGCGGTCACCACGATCACTCGCACCTCCGAGGTGGCCGGGTCGCTCTTCACGGCGGCGAGCACCTCCGAGCCGGACGCCCCCGGGATGCTCATGTCGAGCAGGACGAGGTCGGGCCGCTCGTCATGGACGGCGGCAAGCGCTTGATCACCGTCGGACGCCTCGTCGATGTCGAACCCCTCACCCTCGAGCACGAGGCGCATGGCCTCCCTCATCGTCGGATGGTCTTCAACGATCAGGATGCGAGCGCTCACGACGCGAGGACCCTGTCCGCGAACGATGCGGCCCGGAACGGCTGGAGGTCGTCGAGGCCCTCGCCCGTGCCGACGAGACGTACGGGAACACTCAGCTCTTCGCGGACCGCCAAGACGACGCCCCCCTTGGCCGTCCCGTCCAGCTTCGTGAGCACGATCCCCGACACGTCCACCGCCTCCGTGAATGCTCTGGCCTGGGCGATCCCATTCTGACCCGTCGTCGCATCGAGCACGAGCAGGGTCTCGGAGACCGAAGCGCCCGCCTTCTCGACGACCCGGCCGATCTTCTGGAGCTCGTCCATCAGCGGGATCTTCGTGTGGAGGCGTCCGGCCGTATCCACGATGAGCACGTCTGAGCCCCGTGCGACGGCCGACTTGACGGCGTCGAACACCACCGAGCCGGGATCCGCGCCTCGCTCCTGCGAGACGAGATGTGCGCCGGCCCGCACGGCCCAGACCTCGAGCTGCTCGCCGGCGGCGGCACGAAACGTGTCGGCGCCGGCGAGGCTCACTATGTGTCCCTCGCCGACGAGCCGTCGAGCGAGCTTCCCGATCGTCGTCGTCTTGCCGGTGCCGTTGACCCCGACCACCATGATCACGCCCAGGCCTTCGTCGGGGAGCGACAGACGAGAGTCCGGACCGAGGATCGCGACCATCTCTTCTCGAAGCAGCGCTTCCGCATCCCCGTCACGGGTCCAACGTGCCCGCACGCGTTCGACGAGTTCCGAGGCGGCCGCCGGCCCAACATCGGCCTTCAGGAGGATGTCGTGGAGCGCGCGCCAGGCGTTCTCGCCGGCATCCCTGGACAGGAGAGATCGAACCCTCGTGCCGAGCCTCTCGGGACGCTCCGACAGCGGCGCCTCTGTCGGAGGGGTCGGGTCTTCGGGCTTCGCTTCGCCGCCGAGCCTTTGAGCTTCCTTCCGCGCACTCGTCAGCCGGATGAGGACGAACGCGACCGCCACGCAGACGAACAGGACAGCGACGGCGATCTCCACGCCCGGACGCTAGCCGACCGGCTCGGTGGCCGGCACCTCGATCGGCTCCTCCGTCGGTTGCCTGCCTGCTCCCGGCGACTCCGCCGCGAGGCCGTCCGGGTGCTCGAGCCGTTGGCAGAGGATCTTCGTCGTGCCGTCCTTGTTCAGCGAGACCCCATACATCATCGAGCCGATCTCCATCGTGCGCTTCTGGTGCGTGACGATCATGACCTGCGCGTCCCGCGCGAAGCCCGCAACCAGTCGCAGGAACCGGTGAAGGTTCAGGTCGTCCAGCGCCGGCTCCACTTCGTCCATCAGGTAGAAGGGAGACGGACGCGCTGTGAAGATCGCGAACAGGAACGCGAGGGCCGCGAGGGATCGCTCGCCGCCGGAGAGCAGCGAGATCCGCTTGACCCGCTTGCGGCCGGGGCTCGCCTCGATCTCGATCCCTGACTCGAGTGGGTTGGCCGGGTCCGTCAACACCAGCCGTCCGTCGCCGCCCGGGAAGAGTTCCTTCACCAGTCGTTCGAACTGCGTGGCCACGTCTCGGAACGCGGCGTCGAAGGTCTCCTGGATCTCCGCGTCCACCTGCGCGACAAGCTCCAGGAGGTCCCTTCGAGCCTTCCTCACATCATCCAGCTCCCGCTGCATGAAGTCGTGCCGCTCTTGCACGGCCTCGAACTCCCCGGTGGCGAGCAGGTTGACCCGGCCGAGGAGGCCGAGCCGTCGCTGGACGAGCTCGCTCGCCTTCTCGATCGACGGGACCGAGTCGTCGTCGGTCAGCATCGCGAGGGCCGCATCCGGCTCGAGTCCGTATCCCTCGCGGAGGAGACGCTCGGCATCGCGGACCCGTCGCTCGATGTCCCCGCGGAGACGGTCATCCTCTTCGTAGGTTTCTCGCAGCCGGTCGAGCTCGGTCGACGCGTCACGCCATGCCTTGTTGATCTCGGCTTCGCGGGACGCCGCCGCGCGCTCCGCCGCGGCGGTGGCGTCCCGCGCGACGGCGGCTTCGGTGGCTCGCTCGTCGGCGCGGGCTGCGGTCTGCTCGGCCGCCGCCCGCGCCGCCTCCGCCTCCTCCAGCTCCGACCGCAGTTGTTGTGGATCGTGCGCCGATGCGTCGTCACGCTCGGTCTGCAACCTCGCCCGACGCGCGTCCAATGACGCGCGATCCCGGCGGAGGGTCTCCACCATCACGCGCGCCTGGATCGGAGGCTGCGGGAGCGGCGGCAACTCGGGGATGTCGTCCGAACCCGCGGGGCCCAGCTCGGTGAGTCGGTCGCGGGCGGCGGTCTGTGCCTCCCGCACCGCCCCCAGCCGCTCGGCGAGCAGCTCCTCCCCCTTGCCGGTCGAGGCGAGGTCGCGCTCGAGTGCGGCGAGTCGCTCGGCGGCGATCGTGATGTCGGCGTCGGCGGCCTCGATCTGCTGGCTCAGGAACTCGATCTCCTCTGTCGTCTCTCCCAGACGCTGACGCTGCGGCTTCAACCGGCTCCGGGTCCCGGCGAGGTCGTGGGCGAGGACCTGAAGCTCCGACCGGATCTCGCGAGCGCGCGTGTCGGTCTCTTTGGGCGTGTGGATCACGGCGGGTCCCACCAGGGTGCCGTCCGGGGTGACGAACGAGGCTCGCGGGTACGCGGCCTGCTTCTCGGCAGCCTCCTCGATCGAGTCGGCGAGGTAGACGTCCCGCAACACGGTGCTCACGATGCCGCGAGCGGCCGGGTCCGCGTCCACCTCCGAGAGCAGCGGGCGCTCGCCGGAAAGACCCTGAGGAACCGGCCCTCCCGCGGCGATCGCGAGGATCGCGCCATCGCCTTCGGGAGCGACCGCGAGCGCTTGCTCCCGGTCCTCGTAGACCACCGCGTCGGCCAGCGGGCCGAGAGCGGAGACGAGGGCCCGCTCGAGGCCTTCTGCGGCGCGCACGAGGTCCTTCAGGACACCTGCCGCGCGGCCGCGGTGCGTCTTCAGGAACCGCGACCCTGCCGTCTCCTCGATGTCACGACGACGCGCCTCCAGGAGCTCGAGGCGCGCCTGCTGCCGTCGCTCGATGTCTTCGAACTCCTCGACCTTCTCGGCCGCGCGGCGCCGCTCGTCTTCCAGTTGCGTGCGACGTTCCGCGAGCGGAGAGGTCTGGCCGTCGAGCCCTTCGATATCGGCCTCGATCTCCTCTTGCTCCATCCGGAGACCGCCGCGCCGATCGTGGATCTCTCGAAGTTCCGTCTCGAGCCGGTCGCGCTCGCGTTCGCCGGAAGAGATCGCGCGCTCGAGCGCTTCGATCTCCACGCGGCGCCCCACGGCCTCCTCGCCCGCCCGCCGCCGGAGCTCGTCCACCTCGCGCCGGTGCTGGTCGGCTTCCCGGAACGCATTCTCGGCTTCGTCGAGCTCGCGCTCCCGTTCGGTGAGCTCCCCGAGGGTCCGCTCCAGATCGATCTCCACTCGCGCGAGCTCGGCCTCGATCGCATCGAGCCGAGCCGCTCGGCCGGCCTGGGAGGCGAGCTCCTGCCGCGACCCGCCCTCCCGATCGAGGGCGGTCCGGAACACTTGCTGTGCCTCCGACTGGTCGGCCTGCGCGGAGCGGAACCGGAGCTCGCTCTCCGCGAGTCTCCTCGAGGCGGCCGCCCGCTCATCCGCCCCGACGAGCACCTCTGCGTCGAGCGCGTCCAGCCGGGCACGGGCTTGCTCTCGTTCGGCCAGACCTTCGTCCCAGCCGCCGCTCCTGCGATCGCGTTCGGCCAGCAGCCCGCGTAGCCGCGCGCCCGCGAGCTTGCGGGAGAGCTCCTCCGCCTGCTCGGTCAGCGTCTCGTGCTTCTTCGCCATCTCGGCCTGTTGCCGCAACGGCTTCAGCTGTCGCCTGAGCTCCCCCATCACGTCCTGGAGTCGGAGCAGATCCTGGTCGAGCCCGGCCAGCTTGCGCTCGGCCCGCTCTTTCCGGCGGCGATGCTTCGCGATGCCGGCCGCCTCCTCGATGTATTTCCGCCGCTCCTCGGGCCGAGATAGGAGCACCTCTTCGAGCTGTCCCTGCCCGACGACCGTATGCAGCGCTCGCCCGATCCCCGACTCCGAGAGGAGCTCCTGCACGTCGAGCAACCGGACGAGCTTGCCGTTGATCCGGTACTCGCTGTCCCCTGAACGGAAGATGGAGCGGGAGACCTCTATCTCCGACATCGGGACCGGGATCAGGCCGGCCTCGTTGTCGATGACCAGCTTGACCTCCGCCATCCCGAGCGCGGGACGGGTGGGCGTTCCGGCGAAGATCACGTCGGCCATCTGCCCGCCCCGAAGGGCGCGCGGACCTTGCTCGCCGAGCGCCCAGCTGATCGCGTCGACCAGGTTCGACTTCCCAGATCCGTTGGGCCCCACGATCACACTGACCCCGGGGATGAACTCCAAAACGGTCTTGTCCGCGAAGGACTTGAACCCGCGGATCTGAATCTGTCGCAAGAACATGCGGCGCGATGCTAACAGTGGTCTGGTTCCGGACCCGGTAACCGGGGGCGTGCATTCCTACCCGGTGATGCGGAATCCCGACCCGCCGGTCGGGGCCTCATCCACCGATTCGAGCCGGTCCACACGCGCGAGCGGGGGACCCTCGCGGCACCAGCGCAACATCTGCTCCACGGCGGACTCGGTCCCTTCGAAGGCGGCCTCCACGCCCCCACCGCCGTCATTCCGTACCCAGCCGGACAGGCCGAGTCCCTCCGCCAGATCCGCGCACGACGTGCGGAAAAAGACGCCCTGAACATGGCCGGAGATGTATACCCGCACACGGTGCATGGGTTATGGTCGCATTGTGGGCCAAAAGACCTAGGGAACTGGCAGAAAGACCTAGGGAGCTGGAGGGTTATCTGGGTCGGTTGTGAGTGTAAGACTTCCGGGATGGGTAGAACTCCCTACAGAATGTCCACCACAAGGAGGATGGGTGAAGAAGCTACTAGTGGTTCCGATACTGCTCGTGTTCGCGTTCGCCTTCCCGGCGCTCGCAGACCCCGGGCCGACCGATGAGGTCGAAGTGGTCCTCGGCAATTGCGAGGACGGAACAACGATCCTCCGCGCGCACAACACCACCGACGTGGAGCTTGGATGGCTCATCAGGATCGACGGACGGCTCGTCGATCAGGGCCGACTCGCTCCGGACGAGCGAGTTGAGCGCACGTACGAGGTGTCGCTCGGCGAGTCACACTTCTTCCGGATCAGGCTCGGACTCATCGGCGAGAGCCACTACTACTCAACCGAGGGCACCACAGCCCGTACGGACTGCGAAAGCGAGAGTCCGTCGCCTTCGGAGTCGATCAGTCCCTCCGCGAGCGAGTCGGTGAGCCCATCCGTGTCGCAGAGCCCTTCGGAGAGCGCCGGCGGTGGGAACTCGCACAGCCCTTCGACGAGCGTGCTCGGCGGTTCCGAGACGCGGTCCCCGGGTTCCGGGGGAACCGCGTTCACCGGATCCGAAGTCGGTTGGCTCATCGCGGTCGGACTCGGACTGCTGTTGCTCGGCGCAGCGGCGCTGCGCTTCGCTTCCGGTTCGACCCGATAACGGTCCCATCTTCACCACTGAGGCCGGCGGGCGAGCCCGCCGGCCTCAGCGCTAGGCTGACCGGGCGATGCCCGGCAACGGAAGCCGCTACGACCGAGGGACGGCGTTGGTCGTCGTGGACGTGCAGAACGACTTCGCCGACCCGAATGGCTCCCTGTACGTCCTCGAGGGCGAGGCCGTGGTGCCGGTGGCGAACGGCCAGATCGCGGATGCGGAGGAAGTCGGAGCGCTCGTCGTCTACACGCAGGACTGGCACCCGGAGTCGACGCCCCACTTCGAGAAGGATGGCGGCCTGTGGCCGGTCCATTGCGTTCACGACACGTGGGGAGCGATGTTCCATCCAGACCTTCAGGTGGCCGGAGATGTCGTTCGCAAGGGCACTCGAGGGGAAGACGGATACAGCGCGTTCAGCGTTCGCGACCCCCTCACCGGTGAGACGTCACCCACGATCCTCCCCGGCATGCTCACGGAACGCGGCGTCGAACGGATCGTGATCTGCGGGCTGGCCACCGACTTCTGCGTGTTCGAGTCGGTCACGGATGCCCGTGCGCTCGGCTATCCGGTCGTCGTCATCCGCGACGGGATCCGCGCGGTCGATCGGAAGGCGGGCTCGGGAAAGCGCGCGGTCGAGATGATGGTCCACGCAGGCGCCGAGCTCGCCTGAGGATCACTCGCTCGGGCTGGAGATCCTCGTCAGCTCTGGCACTGCGGGCAGAAATACGACGTGCGCTGGGAGACCTTGACGGTCTGGATCGGCGTCCGGCACCGGCGGCACGGCTCGCCCTCGCGGCCGTAGACCTTGAGCTCTCCCTGGTATTCCCCCGGCTTCCCGAAGAGATCGACGTAGGCCTCGTCGTCCAGCGTGGTGCCTCGCATCTTTATCGCCTCCTGCACCGTCTCCTGGATCGCCCGATAGAGGCGACGGACCTCCTGGGAGGAGAGGGTGTCCGACAATCGGTCGTAGCGGAGCCCGGCGGCGAACAGAACCTCGTCCGAGTAGATGTTCCCCAGGCCGCTGATGAACTTCTGATCCATCAGGAGCTGCTTCATCTTCGCGCCGCGCTGCGCGAGTAGGTACTGGAACGTGGGCCACGTGAAGACCTGATCGAGCGGATCGATCGCGATGTGTTGAAGCTCCTTGACCTTGCCGAGCTCGTCCGCAGTGGTCACGAACATCTCGCCGAACGTGCGGGGGTCGATGAAGCGGAGGTCACCGCCCTGTTGGAAGGTAAGGACGACGTGGGTATGCGGCTCGATGACGACGCGGCCGTTCCCTCGTTGGAATTGACCGCTCATCCCGAAATGGGTCACAAGGGCATCGCCCGAATCGAGGTGCATCAGCACGTACTTCCCCCGGCGCTCCACCTTGGTGAGCTTCCGCCCCTCCAGCCGCGAGGTGAAGTCCTTCCGCTTCCCGTGCCGGCGGATCACGCGCATGGCGTTCCGGGAGCTCTTCACCTCTGCCGTCTTGATCCGGCGACCCACGACGTCCTTCTCCAGGTCCCGCCGCATCACCTCGACCTCCGGTAGCTCCACCCCGCCCCCCTACGCCCCGACTCGCTCGGAGATGTGGTCGAAGGCCTCGCGGGCGGCCCGCTGTTCGGCCTCCTTCTTCGACTTGCCGACGCCCTCTCCCAGCGCCTCGCCGCCCAGGAAGACGGTCGCCGTGAACTGCTTCTCGTGATCGGGCCCCCGTTCCTCCAGGCGGTACTCGGGCATCGTGTGCAGCTCGCGGGAGGCGAGCTCCTGCAGGATCGTCTTGTAGTCCCGGTCGCCCTCGCCCCGGGCGTATGCCTCCATGAGCGGACGGAAGAGACGCTCGATCATCCGACGGGTCTCGTCGAGACCGAGATCGAGGTACACCGCCCCGATGACAGCCTCGAGGGCATCGGCGAGGATGCTCGCCTTGTCCCGGCCGCCGCTCTGCTCTTCCCCTTTGCCGAGTCGGACCAGCGCGCCGAGCCTGAGTGAGCGCGCGACGTCGGCGAGGGCCTGTGCGTTGACGATCGCAGCTCGCAGCTTCGCGAGCTCACCCTCGGGCATGTTCGGGAAGGCTTCGAACGCCATGTCCGTGACGACCAGCCCGAGGACGGAGTCACCGAGGAATTCCAGCCGCTCGTTCGTCGCGTCCACGCCGTGCTCGAACGCGAACGAGCGATGGGTGAGCGCGGTCTCCCGGAGCTCCTCATCGAGGAATCGGATGCCTAGCGCCCCATCCAACGCCTCGGGGCCCGGCAGCGACGAGGCCTCCGCTTGGGTCACGCCGTCACTCGACCTCAACGGCCTGTCGACCGGCGTAGTAGCCGCAATTCCCACAGACGCGGTGAGGAAGCTTGGCCTGGTGACATTGCGGACATTCCGAATACGCCGGCGGCTTCGCTTTCCAGTTGGCCGCGCGTTTGTCTCCTCGCGTCTTGCTCTGCTTCTTCTTGGGGACCGCCATGTGTTCATCCCTTCTCGTTCGTTGGCTCGTTCGTTGGCTCGTTCGTTGGCTCGCTGCTCGGTTCGTGATCCGGCTCATCGCCGGTCAGCTGATTCCACTCGTCGAGGAGCGCCTCGAGTCCGGCCCACCGAGGGTCGATGTCGGACTCGGCGCAGGTGCACGCGCCGAGGTTCAGGTCGCCGCCACATCGGGCGCACAGCCCACGACAGTCGGGCCGGCACACCGGGGCGAACGGGAGCTCGACGCCGATCGCGTCGCGCATCATCTGATACGGGTCGAGGAATCCCTCGGGATCCAAGGGGTATTCGTCCGAATCCTCGTGTGGGAACGGGACGAAGAGCTCACGCAGCTCGACCGAGAACCCTTGTTCGAACTCCTTCAGACACCGTGCGCACCGGAGCGACAAGGCGCCCTGGAGCCGGCCGCTCGCGAGGATGCCTTCCGCGAGCGACTCGAGGACCAGCTCTCCGGAGATCGGCGTGTCCTCGCTGAGGCCCGCGAGCTCGGTCGCCAGGTCATCGATCGTGCCGGAGACCTGCTCCGCCTTCCAGGTGCCGTATCGACCCACGAGATCGCGAACGTCGATCGCCCCGATCACCGCTCATCCTCCTCATCGAACAGCTCGCTCTCCTCCGACGGCCGCGCGAACTCGGCTTCGGCGGCGTTGGCAGGTCCTCGGAGTCGCTCGCGACCAACCTCCACCTGGTCGAGCGTCCGGTTCAGCGACTTGGTCGATCCTTGCGAAGCCTCGAGGATCTTTCGGATCGAGATCTCGAATTGAGCGAGCTTGGCGTCGACGTAGTCCTCCGCCTCCGTGCGCATCACGCGGGCGCGTTCCTCCCCCTCCGAAACCACGCGATCGGCCTCGGTCGTGGCCCGGGCGACGATCTCTTCCTTCCGGGCCATCCGGAGCTGCTCTTCGTTCGCCTGGTCGACGATGCGCTCCCCCTCGTTGCGCGCCTTCGTGAGGAGCTCCTCTCGATCCCGGACGATCCACCGGGCCTGCTTGATCTCCTCGGGCATCGCTTCCTTGATCTCCGCGATCATCTCGAGGACTTCCTCGCGGTTGACGAGCACGGACGAAGAGAGCGGCATCGACTTCGCTTCTCGGATCAGCTCTTCGAGCTGCTCGAGTCGTGTGGCGAGGTCCATCAGTGCTCGTCCAACCGGTCGGCCAGCGAGGCCTTCACGTGGTCCGGGACGAGTCCCGAGACATCACCCCCGAGGCGAGCGACCTCTTTCACAAGCGAGGACGACAGGAACGACCATCTCGGACTCGTCGACATGAACAGGGTTTCCACGCCCGCGAGGCGATGGTTCATCTGAGCCATCTGGATCTCGTACTCGTAGTCGGAGATGGCCCGGAGGCCCTTGACGATGACGGCGTCGGCCTGGGATCGGGCGAGGTCGACGAGCAGCCCGCGGAACGAGACCACGGTGATGTTGGGCATGCCGGAGCATGCCTCCTTCAGCATCGCGACTCGCTCCTCGAGCGAGAACATCGGCTGCTTGGAGGGATTCTCCAGCGCGCCGACGACCACGCTCTCGAACGTTTCGGATGCCCTTCCGATGATGTCGAGATGACCGTTCGTCACGGGATCGAACGTCCCCGGACACAGGGCGGTCAGGCCCATCACACCTCCACGTCTCTTGGCAGGTTTCGTGACCGGAACAGCATGACTGCGCTGTCCCCGTAGGAGAGGCGCCTCGCGACTGCCCAGTGTAGCGGAATCACATCTTTGGAACTCCTCGACGCTCGGCTGAGGACCACCGTGAAACCATCTCTGAGCAGGGGTTTCTCATCGAGGAGCGCGAGGACGGGGTCCAGCTCGGATCCGCCGGCCTCGTACGGTGGATCTAAGAAGACGAGGTCGAAGCCCCCTGCATCGGCGGGCAACCGTTCGAGGAACCTCCGGACGTCCGAGCGCTGAACGGTCGCATAGTCCTGGAGGCCGGTGCGAGCGAGATTGTCCCGTATCGCAGCCACGGCGGCCGGACTCGTTTCCACGAAGACCGCGTCCGCGGCCCCCCGCGACAGTGCCTCGATGCCAACCGCGCCGGTCCCCGCGTAGAGATCCAACACGCGCGCGTTCTCGAGGCGACCTCCGAGACTCGAGAAGAGCCCCTCTCGGACCCGGTCGGACACGGGCCGGACCCCCGCCGGCACACGGCCGAGCCGCGTCCCTCTCGCGCTGCCGGCGATGACCCGCATCGACGCGAGGATAGGGGTCGGAGGCCATCAGAACCCAAGGCCCCGAGCGGGCACCGGGGACTCACCCGGTGAAGAGCCAGGCGATCGAGTCCTCGAATCGGTCACGGAGCTCGTCCAGGAGGAGGGGATACCCCTCGAGAGCAGGATCCTTCTCGATCTGCGCGAACGCCCGGGCCCTCGCACGCTTCACGAGATCGAAGTCCTCGGACAGGCGCGCGAGCTTCAGATCGGGCATCCCCGACTGCTTCGTGTCGAAGAGGGTGCCCTCGCCTCGGAGGCGGAGATCCTCGTCGGCGAGCTCGAACCCGTCGGTGGTGCGGGTCATCGCTTCGATCCGAGCTCTGGCCTCGACGTTCGTGTCCTCCGACTCGTCGAACAACACGCAGTACGACACGTGGGCGCCGCGGCCGATCCGCCCCCGCAGCTGATGGAGCTGGGCGAGGCCGAATCGCTCCGCGTTCTCGATCAGCATGACGGACGCGTTCGGAACGTCGACGCCGACCTCGATCACGGTGGTCGAGATGAGCACGTCGGCCCGCCCGGACCGGAAATCCTCCATCACGCGGTCCTTGTCCTTCGGCCGCATGCGTCCGTGGAGCAGCTCGACCTGCAGGTCGGGAAAGACCTCCGTCGCGAGCCGCTCGGCTTCGGCCTCCGCCGCGCGTACCTGCGTGCGGTTGCCCTCATCGATCGCGGCGCACACCACGAATGCCTGACGGCCGGCGCGCACCTCACGTCGGATGAGGTCGTAGGCGGCGGCGCGCTCCGCATCGGAGCGCGCCGCCGCCGTCCCGATGGGCTGTCTGCCCTTCGGCATCTCGTCGAGAACGACGACGTCGAGATCTCCGTAGTACGTGAGCGCCAGGGTTCGTGGGATCGGGGTCGCGGTCATGATCAACACGTCGACCTCGCCTTCACCCTTGCCCTTGAGCGCCATCCGCTGGTGCAGGCCGAACCGGTGTTGCTCGTCCACGATCGCGAGCGACAGATCGTGGAAGGAGACGCCCTCGTGTACGAGCGCATGCGTTCCGACGACGAGATCGACGGCGCCGTCGGCGATGCCGGCGAGGATCCGCGCGCGGTCTTTCCCGGTGACGGCCGAGGTCAACAGCGCGTACGTCACGCCGTCCGCCGTCGGGCTGCTCGCCGATTCATCGATCGGCTCCAGCAACGAGCCTTGCCCGTCGGCACCGGCCGAAGCGGAAGACGCGCGATCGAGAAGGTTCACCGCGCCGACCCCTTCGAGGAGCGCCCCGACCGATCGTGCGTGCTGACCGGCCAGTACCTCGGTGGGCGCCATGATCGCGGCCTGATGGCCCGATTGGATCGCCACGAGGCATGCGTGGACGGCCACGAGGGTCTTGCCAGACCCCACGTCGCCCTGCAGTAACACGTTCATCGGCCGCGCGGCTGCCATCGCATCCCCGACCTCCTCGATCGCGCGGATCTGCGCCTTCGTCGGTTCGAACGGCGTCGTGACCGTCAGGCGGTCGGACAGCACACCCTCGGCTCGGTGCGCCACCCCGGTCCGCTCGGACTCCAGTCGATGTTTCCGGAAGGCGACGCCCAGCTCGAGCGTGAACAGCTCGTCGAACTTCAGTCGCTCGACGGCACGCGCCAGCTGGTCTGCGTCCTCGGGGAAATGCACTCGGCGGAGCGCGGTGTCGAGGGCCTCCAGCCCTTCGGCCTGCATGACCTCTGCCGGCATCGGGTCGACGATCGGCGGCAACCTGTCGAGCGCGACGAAGACCAGCTCGCGGATCGTCCTGGTCGTGACGCCGTCGGAGGCCCGATGGACGGGCGTGATCCGCCCGGTGTGCACCAGATCGCGTTCCTCGCCGCCGAGGATCTCCGCTTCCTGGTTGGCGAGCTGGAGATGCCCGCGGTAGCGGGTCACCGTCCCCGAGACAGCGATCTCCAGCCCTTCCTTGTAGATCCCGGCTGCCCAAGGCTGGTTGAAGAACGTCATGTCGAGGAAGCCCGTGCCATCCGTGATCGTGACGGTCACCATCGTCTGGCGTCGTCTGGTCAATCGCTTTGCGGTCTTGTGGACGCGAGCGATCACCGTGGCCGCTTGTCCGATCCGCAGATCGCCGATCCGCTCCACGGCGGATCGGTCGATGTAGCGGCGCGGGTAGTGGCGGATGAGATCGCCGACGGTCCGGATCCCCATCCCGGCGAGGATCACATGGGCCTCCTCGCCCTTGTCCCGGAGGCCGGTCCGGCGCGTGGCCAGCTTTCGGTCCACGAGGAGGACCGGGGAGTCGAGCGCGAGCGCCGAGGGAGAGGCAGGCAATTCCGTGAAGGGTTCTACCATCCCTGTATGACCCTCCGACGGCTGCCGGCTCTCCTCGCCGGTCTCGCGCTGCTGGCTTCCTGTACCGGAGGCCCAGAGCCGAGCCCGTCGGCCGGGACGATCCCGGCCCGGAACGCTACCGAGGCCGCCCTGTTGCCGGAGTTCGCCGACGCGCTTCCCGCGATGGATCCCGACACCTTCCAGCGGCTGCTGGGGCAGCTACAAGGCACTCCCGTGGTGGTCAACTTCTGGGGCGAGTGGTGCCCGCCGTGCCGGGAGGAGATGCCTCGTCTCGTGGCCGCCCACCGAGAGTTCGGAGACCGGGTGCAGTTCGTCGGCGTCGACGTCCTGGACTCCCGGACCCAGGCGAAGTCGTTCATGAAACAGTTCGGGATGACGTTCCCGAGCGTGTTCGACGTCCCCGACGCGATCAAGACCCCTCTCGGACTCTTCGGGCAACCGGTGACCGCCTTCTTCCGGGCGGACGGGACCCTCGACTTCGCCTACACCGGTCCGATCGACGACACCGTCCTGCGTCGCCACCTCATAGCGATCGTCGAGTAGGCCATCCTCCCTCGGGTCGCGGCCCGCCCTCTGGTAGCCTCGACGGACTTATGGCAGCGGTCTGTGACATCTGTGGCAAGAAGCCTTGGTTCGGGAAATCGGTGACGTTCTCGCACAAGCGGAACAACCGCCGATGGGACCCGAACGTGCAGCGCGTGCGCGCCCTCGTGGACGGCACGCCTCGCCGCGTGAACGCGTGCACCAGCTGTATCAAGGCCGGGCGAGTGACCCGCATCCCCCAGCGCCAGCGCTAACCCTCGAGTTTGCCGCAGGGTTGCTTCCCCGCGTAACGTCCGCATCACCGCCGACCGAAAGGGGAATCGTCATGCGCATCGCTCGACGTGCGGTGTTCGTCGTCATGCTCCTCGCGCTCTTGCCGACCGCTGCGGGAGCAGGCGCCATCGCCCAGGTCACCGACCCGAACGATGTCGCCGGCAAGCTCGACCTCGAGCTCGTGAAGGGCGTGCGGACCGCGAGCGGCCAGCCCATTCACCTTCACGATCCGCATGCAGGCTCCGTTCCAGAAGAGGGTCCTCGGACCCCCGGCCAACTGGGTGAAGGTGTTCCTGAACGTCGACGGTGACGCCAGCGTCGACTACGTCGGCACGATCAAGAAGACCGGCACGACGTTGAGCGTGTTCTTCCGAGGACAGGGCAACGCCTTCGAGGTACTCCCGGTGCAGCGCCCGAACCTCAGGACGTTGCGGTTCACCGTTCCGGGTGGAGAGCCGCTCGCACCGAACGGTCCGGTCTCGATGATCGTGCAGTCGCATTACGTCAATACGACGACGTGCAACAGGGGCTGCCTGGACGTTGCTCCGAACAGCTTCCCGTGGATCACGCTCTGAGCTGAGGTCGTCTCAGCCGCGAGGGGCAGGCCAGGTCGACCAGAGTTGGTCGACCGGGCCGATCCCCTCGCCGAGTGGAAGCGAGTGTCGGATCGCCTCCGTAACGAAGGCTTTGCCGGCGTGGACGGCATCGATCAGGGAATCTCCACGAGCCAGATGGGCCGTGATGGCCGCCGAAAGGGTGCATCCGGTCCCGTGGGTGTGCGGTGTGTCGATCCGCTCGGCGTCGATCCATTCCTCGACAGCTCCGTCGACGAACAGATCGGTGGCCCGGTCGCCCTCGAGGTGACCACCCTTCACGAGAACGGCGCGCGGCCCGAGGTGCAAGATCGCGTCGGCTGCCCGTCGCATGTCGTCGCGCGTATCGACCTCGGATCCCGCCAGTCCGGCCGCCTCCGGGAGATTGGGAGTGACGAGGGTCGCGAGCGGCAGGATCAACCGACCGAGAGCACCGACGGCGTCGTCCGCCAACAGCGGATGGCCGTGCTTCGACACGAAGACCGGGTCGACCACGAGGTTCGGAAGCCGCATCTCCTCGACCGCCTCGGCCACCGCCTCGACGATCGCGGCCGACGCGAGCATCCCCGTTTTGGCCGCGTCCACTCCGATGTCGCCGGCCACGGCCCGGATCTGCCCGGCGACGGTCGCGGGCGAGATCTCCTCGAAGCTTGACACCCCTTTGGTGTTCTGCACCGTCACCGCCGTGATCGCGGTCATCCCGAAGACCCCCAGCGCGCTGAAGGTCTTGAGGTCCGCCTGGATCCCGGCCCCGCCGCCGGAGTCGGAACCGGCGATCGTGAGCGCCCGCGGACGCGGGGCTTGGGGCATGTTCACGACGGTGCGCCCGCTACCGGAAATGATCCCAACCTGCATTCGTCCCTCCGGTCATCAGGGGGCCCTCCGTCCCGTCCTCGTCGACGGAGATGAGTGCTCCCTCGCTCTTGGCCTCGCCCTTGGCCTCGATGATGGCGCCGATGTCGCTGAGCGACACCCCGAACGCTTCCCGGAGCTCCGAACGAGCGTCCTCGACGGCCCCCGAGTCCGGCAGGGTCGCGAGCAGCTCGTAATCCTCGCCTCCGCCGAGCGCCTCGGCGGGCGTCGCGGCCGGATGCACCGGGAGCCGCGCGAGCTCGACGCGCGCGCCGGTCCCGCTCGCTCGACACAACCTCGAGAGATCGAGCGCGAGCCCGTCCGAGATGTCCATCATCGAAGTCACCCCATGGCTCGCGAGGACCCCCGCCTCGCCGACCCGCGGGGTCGGCCGCATGTGCCGCCTGATCGCGTCGCGCTCGTCGTCGGACCAGGAGCGCTGCGAGCTGACGCGGAACCCTGCGGCCGAACCGCCGAGCGATCCCGTCACCACCAACCGGTCGCCTGCCCGTGCGCCGTTCCGGCGCACGGCCCGGCCCGGCACCACCTCGCCGGTGACGGAAACGACGATCGACACCTCGGCGCCGCGCGAGAGGTTCCCACCCACCAAGGACAGAGCGAACTCGTCGCAGCATTCGCGCATGCCGCCGGCCAGCTCCACGACCCAGGCTGCCTCGATCGCGGGCGAGAGCGTCAGGGCGCAGAGCGCGAACCGCGGGCTCGCGGCCATCGCGGCCACGTCGCTGACGTTGACCGCGATCGCCTTGTAGCCGAGATCGCGAGGGGTCGTGAGGTCGGTTCGGAAATGGACGCCTTCGACCATCGCGTCCGTGGTCATCACCAGCTCACCCGACCCCGGGCGAACGACGGCGGCGTCATCGCCGGGGCCCACGACCACCTCGGGGCCCGACCCCGACAGGACGCGGTGGATCGCGGCGAGCAGTTGGTCTTCGGTGACGTCCATCACGCTCCCCGCTCCAGGCGCGCTCAGGTGTCGGCGGGCTCCCAGGTCTTGCGGCCGGCACGGCCCCGCACGCGGTCCGGGAGAAGCCTCCTGGGCGTTCGCTAGACTCTATGCCTGGGCGTTCGCTAGACTCTATGGGTTCTCCCGCCCATCCCAACGCGTTCCGCGGACCACTGATACAGGAGGCCCGAGTGGCAGACGTGTTCGTCAACCCGACACCGAGTGAGCTCCGCCGCTACACCGAAGAGATGCCCGAATGTCGGATCACCGAGTTCGGGAACGTGAACGTCCAGACCCAGGTCCTGTCGAGGAGCGCCGGCAGCACGTTCGTCGTCGATCGTCCCTCCAGCGGGAAAACGATGACGCGCGAGGCGTTCGACGACATCGCCCGGCGACAGGACGAGTACATCGCGGACCACGACATGATCCAGATCGACGGCTGGATCGGGAACGACCCCACGCTCCGCACCCGCGCACGCCTCGTGATGGAGAAGCGCTACGCGAACATCGCCGGCATGCAGCAGAAGCTCTACTTCGCTCGCGATGACGACGAAGAACCAGAGGTCCGCGTGATCTACACGCCCGGTCTCCGCGCCCCGGGCTACCCCGACGATCGCATCATCGCCGTCGATCTCGACCACAACGTCACCCGCATCCTCAACTCCGACTACTTCGGCGAGTCGAAGAAGGGTGGCCTGCGCATGTGGAACAACATCGTCTTCGAGAAGGGCGGCCTCGCACTGCACGCGGGCCTCAAGGTGATCCCGACCGTCGCGGGCGACAAGGTCTTCATGATCATCGGGCTGTCCGGCACCGGGAAGACGACGACGACGTTCACCACCCAGAAAGGATCGAAGCCGATCCAGGATGACTTCGTGGGCCTGATGGCTGGAGGTCTCGCCTACGGGACGGAGAACGGGTGCTTCGCCAAGACCTTCTCGCTCGACCCCGAGTTCGAGCCGTCGATCTACGGAGCAGTCACCAAGCCCACGACGTACCTCGAGAACGTCTATCAGGACGGGTCGGGCACGGTGAATTTCTTCGAGGAGAGCTACACACAGAACGGCAGAGCCGTCTTCGAGATGCGCGATCTGCTGGCGTATGAGGACGCGCGCAACGTCGGACCCGTCGATTACCTGCTGATCCTCAACCGCAACGAGAACATCATTCCCGCGGTCGCGCCCGCGGTCGCGAAGCTCACCCAGGAGCAATCGGCCGCGTACTTCATGCTCGGGGAGACCACGGGAACTTCGGCCGGCGGTGCCGCGGAGGAGGGCAAGTTCCTCCGCGTGCCCGGCACCAATCCGTTCTTCCCGCTCCCCCACGGCCTCCAGGGCAACCGGTTGCTCGAACTTCTCGCGACCCATCCGATCGAGACGTACCTGTTGAACACGGGTCGCGCGGGGGGCAAAGAGGACGACGATCGTTCGAAGAAGGTCAAGATCCCCCACACGTCGGCGTGCGTGAAAGGGATCGCGGAGCAGACGATCGTTTTCGAGGAGGACCCGGATTTCCGCTACCAGGTGGCGACGGATGTCCCGGACTTCGACGACCCGGAGCTCCTACGGCCCATCCTGCTCTACGAGCGCACGGGCAGGATCGAGGAGTACCGCGGCATCGTGGAGCAACTGAAACGAGAGCGCGTGGCGCATCTGCAGCAGTTCTCCGAGCTCTCCGAGGACATCATCAAGGCTGTCGGGTAGCCGGCTGTCAGGTGCTCACGCGCCCGGATCTCCTTCCGACGGAGGGGTCCGGCGGTCCCTACCCAACAGGAAGCCGCTGACGAACTGGAGCGCGGCGGGCACGGCGAGCACGATGTAGTACCAGTTGAATCGCGCCGCATCCTCGGTGAACGCACGTCCCTGCGTCTCGACGCTCGCGAAGAGCAGGAAGAGACCCATCAGCGCGAACCAGAGACCGGCTCTCGAGGCGACGAACAACGCATACAGCAGGTGGTCGCGGCGAGCGTCGGAATCCAGCGGCCGCCGCAGCCAGTGGACGATCGAGCGAACGCCGAGCAGGCCGAAGGCGGCGGCGGCGAGCACCTCGAAGACGTTCATCGGCCTGCCTCTCGGAGCATCGCCACGACCTCTTCGTCCGAGACCTGGTCGAAGTCCCGGTACCACTCCCCGACCGCGAGGAAACGAGGGGGTTCCTCGAGGATCACCACCTCGTCCGCCTCGGGCTCGAGGTGGGCTCGCGCGGCCGGCGGACCGACCGGGGCCGCGAAGACGACCCGGTCGGCGCCGGCCGCGCGAGCCCAGCGGAGGGCGGCGACCGCCGTGGCGCCGGTCGCGACGCCGTCGTCGACGACGACGACCGTCCGACCGGCGACCGGCGCCGGCGCGCGACCGCCTCGATAGGCGGCCTCGCGCCGCGCGATCTCCACTTCCTGGCGAGCCGCTTCCTGTTCGATGTAGTCGCGCGGGACCCCGAGCTGCCGCACCGCTCGCTCGTGCAGAACCATGACCCCGGGCGCCACGGCGCCGATCGCAAGCTCGGGGTTGTCCGGTGCGCCGAGCTTCCGTGGGATCACGACGTCGAGCGGCGCCCCGAGGGCCTTCGCCACAGGCACGGCAACCGCGACTCCCCCACGCGGGATGGCGAGGACCGTGACGAGACCCGACACGCGATCGGTCAGTGCGGCGGCGAGCCGAGAGCCCGCCTCTTCCCGGCCTGGGAACACGTGCCCGATCATCGCACCCGCGTTGCTCGGCGCGCCCACCGCCGACTACCATGAGCCGCGGTCCGACGAGTCCGAGGAGGCACCAGGTGGTTCACGCGTACATCCTGATCCAGACGGAGGTGGGGAAGGCGGCCTCCGTCGCCAACGCCGTGCGGAGCACGGCCGGCGTCACCGAGGCCGAGGACGTCACCGGTCCCTACGACGTGATCGTGCGCGCCGAGGCCGACAGCGTGGACGACCTGGGGAAGCTCGTCGTGGCGCGGATCCAGGCGATCGAGGGCATCACCCGAACCCTAACCTGCCCTGTCGTCCATCTCTAGGCGCCCTCGACCCACGAGGGCCCGTCAACCGCCCAGCTCCCGAACCCCTGTACTTTTCCGCTCGGCCTCGTGGCGCTCGACCGCGAGGTCCAGCAGCCGCTGAACGAGATCGCCGTAGGGGATACCCGACGCCTCCCACAGCTTCGGATACATCGAGATCGAGGTGAACCCGGGGACGGTGTTGAGCTCGTTCAGCCACAGTTCGTCCTCGCCCAGCAAGAAGAAGTCCACCCGCGCCATCCCCGCGCATCTGACCGTCCGGAAGGCGGTGACCGCGAGCCGCTGCACCTCTTCGAGCACCTCCGGTTTGAGATCGGCGGGGATCAGGAGCTGGGCGCCGTGCTCGTCGAGGTACTTGGCCTCGTAGTCGTAGAAGTCGTGACCGTCGGGAACGATCTCCCCGGCGACGGACGCGACGGGCTCATCGTTCCCGAGGACGGCGCATTCGATCTCGCGCGCCCCCTCCGCCGCCTGCTCGACGATGGCGAAGCGCGCGTAGCGGAACGCTTCGTCGAGGCCCGCGGCGAGTTCTCCGGCGCCGCGGACCTTGGAGACGCCCACGGACGAACCGAGGCTCGTCGGCTTCGTGAACAACGGGTAGCCGAGGGCTTCGGCCGCCGCCTCCACCGACTCCCGATCGTCGCCCCACTCCTTGTCGTGGACGGTCTCGAACGGACCCACCGGGAGTCCGGCCTGGAGGAACAGACGCTTCTGGACGTCCTTGTCCATCCCGATCGCGGAACCTAGGACGCCGGCACCGACGTAGGGGACCTTCGCCAACTCCAAGAGCCCTTGGATGGTCCCGTCCTCCCCGGAAGGACCGTGGAGGACCGGGAAGACGACGTCGATCGGCTCGCGCGACCCGTCTGCCGTCACGAGCTCCGACGACCCGCTCTCCGCCGCCAGCTCAACCGTGGTACCGCTACCCTCGGTGACCTCCGGCATCCTTCCGGTTTCGGCCGGCAGGGCCGGCGGGCCGGACAGCCGATGCCATCGGCCGTCGCGGCTGATCCCGATCGGCACGACCTCTGTCCGATCGGGATCGAGCGCGTCGATCACGGATCGAGCGGAGATGCACGAGACTTCGTGCTCCGCGGATCTGCCCCCGAACAGGACCGCGACGCGGCGGCGCTTCATGCCTTCTCGAGGGCTCGCGCGAAGTCCTCGATCAGGTCGTCGGGATCTTCCAGCCCGACGGCCACCCGCAGGAGACCGTCCCCGATGCCCGCGGCCCGCCGCACATCGGGATCGACCTGCCGATGCGTCGTAGAAGCCGGGTGCGCGACCAACGTCATGACGCTCCCGAGGCTTCCCGCGATCCATCCGAGCTCCAATGCCTCCGCGACGCGGCTGCCCGCTTCGAGCCCGCCGTTCACCTCGAACGCGAGGGTGCCGCCGAAGTCGCGCAGCTGTCGAGACGCGAGCGCATGCTGTGGATGGGACTCGAGGCCCGGATAGAAGACGTGCTCCACGGACGGATGTTCTGCGAGGGTCGTCGCCAGTCGTCCCGCGGACGCGCAGTGATGCTGCATCCGCAGACTGAGCGTGGCCAGTCCTCGCAGGCACAGCCAGGCTTCGAGCGGCTGCATCGTGCCCCCGAGGTCGATCACGGTGTCGCGCAGCTTCCGGAAGAGATCCTCGTTGGTGCAAGCGACCCCTCCGATCAGGTCTGCGTGTCCGCCGATGTACTTGGTGGCCGAGTGGATCGACACATCGAACCCGAGCGTCGCCGGGTTGCAGAGATACGGCGACGCGAAGGTGTTGTCAACGGCGGACACGACGCCGGCCTCCCGGCACAGGCCTGCCAGTGCCGCGAGGTCGGGCACCGTGGTCGTCGGGTTGACGATCGTCTCGCAGTAGAAGAGGTCGGCGCCGGGCAGCGCGTCGCGCACCTGGTCGAGATCCGTGGGATCGACGAAGGTCGCCTCGACGCCGAAGCGGGGCAAGATGTTCCGCAGCAGCGAGACCGAGCCCCCGTACAGCGCCGTTCCCGCCACGATGCGCGAGCCGGCGCCGGCGACGGTCAGGAAGAGCGCGGAGATGGCCGCCATCCCGGAGGCGAAGCTCATCGCGGACTCCGTCTCTTCGAGATCTGCCATCGCGAGCTGGAACGCGTCGATCGTCGGGTTCCCGTAGCCGCGCGAATAGACGTATCCGGGACCGTCGAACCGGATCGCCCGCGCGAACTCGTCGTTGGTCTCGAACCGGAACGTGGACGATTGGAAGATCGGCATGCTGCTCGACAGCTGTTCGGGCATCGGCGGCCTTTGCGTGTGCACCGCGCGAGTCTGGAAGCGCCGCCGCTTCTCCTGATCGCCCATCGAGGGCAGCCTACTTCGTCCACTGCCGCGGATAGCGGTCCCGCAGGTCGAGGACTAGCTGCGTGACCGCGTCCATGACCTGCGCGGTCAGCTCGCGGAGCGGAGCCTGCTCCCCTTCGGGCGGTGTGGGCAGATCGATGGGCTCCCCGACGGTCGTCCAGATCGGCCGTCCGAACTTGAGCGACCCCTTTCCGGATTTCTGCCAGACGGCCTGCGATCCCCAGCTGGCCATCGGGGTGATCGGCACGCCCGTCGCGACCGCCAGGCGCACCATTCCCGTCTTGCCTTCCATCGGGAGCCAGTCCTCCCGCTTCGTTACGGTTCCTTCCGGATACACGACGATCACCTCCCCGCGGCCGAGAGCGGCGATCGCGCGGTCGAGCGAGGACCTGTTCCGACTGCCGCGCGAGACGGGGATCTGTCCCGCACCTCGGAGCGCCCTCCCTACGACCGGGATCCGGAAGAGCTCTTCCTTCGCGAGGAAACGGGGCCTGCGACCGGCGCGCACGACCGCATCGCCGTTGGTCAATGGGTCGAGATAGGAGATGTGGTTGCACGCGATGATCGCCGGGCCTGTCCCGGGGATCCGGTCCAGGTGCTCGTGAGTGAGCCGGAACCAGAAGCGGAGCGGGGGAAGGCAGACGGTCTTCGCGACGTGATACCAGGGTTCCGTGGGGAGCTCCTTCGAGTCGGAGGCCGTGAGGGTACCGCGGAGCCTCGGCTAGGCTGGCGACCCCGTGCGTGCGATCGCCCTGCCCGTCAAGTCCCTCGGCCATGCCAAGTCCCGCCTGTCCCCCTTCCTGAGTCCGCTCGAGCGCGGGGCGCTCGCGTTGGCGATGTACGAGGACGTCCTGGACGAGACGCTCGCCCTCGACGGCTGGGAGACGTGGGTGGTCTCGGCGGATGAGAGCGTCCTGGAGATCGCGTTGGGACGAAGCGCCCATGGGATCGTGGAGGAGCGACCCTCGCTTCGCTCGGCGGTCCACCAGATCGAGGCGGAGGCGGCCGCGCGGCAGACCGAGGCGCTCGCGATCCTGCACGCGGACACACCGCTCGTGACGTCCGAAGCGTTGCGAGCCGCGCTACACACACTCGGGCCGGTCGTGATCGCGCCCTCCGCCGACGAGCGAGGGACCAACCTGCTGCTCCGGCGGCCGCCGGGGACCATCCCGAGCCGCTTCGGGCCAGACTCCTTCCGCCGGCACCTGGAGACGGCAGCCGAGCGCGGGTTGCCGACGGCGGTCGTCGAACGGGAGGAGCTGTCGTTCGACCTGGACGAGCCGGGCGATATCCTCACGGTGCTGGAAACACGACGCCCCGGCCGGACGTTGGACGTCTGCCGAGACATGGATCTCGCCGGGAGGCTCGCGGCGCGGACCTGACGGGAGTGAGCGTGGATCAGGGAACGATCAAGTACTTCGACGAACGCGAGCGCACGGGATCGCTGCTGACCGATGATCGGACGGAGGTGGCGATCGACGCGGGATCGTTGGAGGGTTCGGGGATCCTCACCCTGCGGATCGGACAACGCGTGAGGTTCGACACGGAGCAGCAGGACGGGGCGCCCGTGGCGCGGTCGCTGCGGCTCGTGACCTGGAACTGAGGACCGCCTCAGCCCGAGTTGTTGCCGAGAACCTGATAGCGGAACTCCTTCCCCGGGGTGAAGGACGGGAGGTCCCGCTCGGGGACCACGATCGGAACCTCGGGCTGCCGGGGATTCCGGGCGATCCGACGGTTCCGATGCTTCCGTTCGAACGTCCCGAAATCCGCGAGGGTGACACGATCGCCTTCCACCACCGTCTCGCGAACGGTGTCGATCGCCGCGTCGATCACGCGCCCGACCTCCGCCTTGCTCAGGCCCGTCTTCTTCGCGACCTCGGTGACCAAGCCGCCCTTGTTCATAGAATGCTCCTTCCAGGGTCGTCGTGGTTGCATCCGAACGTACCGAACGCGGGAGGGAAGGGTCAACCGAGCCGGTGTGCGCAGGAGTCCTTTCGAGCTCTTGGGGGCCGGACTCCCTCGAGGTCCTCCGGTAGACTGACCCGACCCTGGGGCGTGGTGTAATGGCAGCACGACAGGTTCTGGCCCTGTTAGTCGAGGTTCGAATCCTTGCGCCCCAGCTCCCGGATCGAGGACGGGCCCTAGAGACCCAACCCGACGAGCATCCCCACCAACACCACGGCAAGGCTCATCCCGAACAGGGCCAGCGTCTGCCCGACTTCGCTTCGTAAGCCGTCGTCGTCGTCAGATATCCACACGCGACGTTGATACCCCGATGTCGGTCCTTCCATACGGATGTTCTCGGATCGTTCCGGGGGCGAACTTGAGATCTTTCGCTGGACCTCTTCCGGATCCCCTCTCAGGCGGCACGTTGCTGACGGCCGTCCGGGTCCAGGAGGTCCAGGACGGCCGACTCGACCGAGCCTCGGACCCGATCGTCAGTGAGATCCCGGCCCCGCGGCAGCGCGATCGTTTCTCCATTGAGGAACCGGTCGATCACGCGGGGATCGATGTAGGACGCTCGACAGACGGCCGGCGTGTTGCCGAGCGCGTGGGCGACCTCGTTGACGACGGCGGAGACCACGCGCTTGCGGGAGGTGACCGAGGTGAGGCCCTGCTCCTCGGAGGCGAGGAGGGCAGCGGTCAGCACCGTCGCATGCCAAGTCCTGAAGTCCTTCGCGGAGATCTCCTCGTCCGCCAGATCCTTGAGATACGCGTTGATGTCTTCGGACCGGACGTCGCGCCATGTCTTCCCGTCTCGGAAGGCGAGCAACTCGCGGCCTCCGCCCTTCCGCCGCAGCAGTGCACTCGTCAGCCGGGCGAGCGCCGGATCCCGGATCGACTGGATCCGGCGCTGGCCACTTTTCGCGGCGAAGTCGAAGCGGACCTCGTCGCCGGTCACCCGCACGTGGCTGCGCCGAAGCGTCGCGAGCCCAAACGAACCGTTCTCCTCCGTGTAGGCCTCGGATCCGATCCGGAAGAAGCCGAGATCCAGGAAACGGATGGCGCCTGCGAGCGTCCGTTCGCGTGTCAGGCCGCGAGAGACGACATCTCGGTCACAGACCCTCCTCATCTGCGGAAGGCGCCAGGCCAGCCGAAGGACGCGATCGAACTTCTGCCGGCCGCGACGGGTGGTCCAATCCTCGTGATACAGGTACTGCTTCCTCCCCGCCGCGTCGGTGCCCACCGCCTGTAGGTGTCCGCGTTCGTCCGGGCAGATCCACACGTCCTCCCAGGCAGGAGGGATCGCCAGCGACCTGATGCGCTCCCTCGTCGCGTCGTCGCGGAGCGTTTGTCCGTTCGGGTGGACGTAGGTGAATCCTCGCCCCTGACGCCGCCGCGAGATCCCCGGTCCCGTGCACCGCACCCGCTTGAGCGCGCTCATCCGTCCCTGCCCTCGCTCGCTCGCTCGTCGAACTTCACCTCGACACGCTCCTCGGGCCGTGCCCGCTCTTCCTCGGCCTGGCTCGCGAGGACTTCTTTGTCCTCGTCCGCGAGCGGGGGCGCGATCAACGACCGCGGCCACAGGCGACGGGCCCGAACCACGTTGATCTCCGCCGCGAGCAGGAACACCTGAGCGGCCAAGGAGATCCAGGCGAGCAGACCGATCACGATCGCGAAGAATCCGTAGACCTGCGAGGCGTTCCGGATCTGACGATCGACGAACCAGCTCCCGAGCATCAGCAAGGCCGTCCACGCGATCGCGGCCACGACCGCGCCCGGCAGCACCTCTCGCCAACTCACGTGGGCGACGGTGAGCACCCGATACGCGAACGCGAACACGGCCACGGACACAAGGACCGTGCCCGCGAGCGACAACGTCTTCAGCAGGGCGGCGTTCCACCCGGTCGCGCCGCCGTTCCCTGCGAGAAAGCTCGAGATGACGATCGACGCGCCGAAGACGAAGAGCAACAGGAAAGCGCGCGTGAGACGGCTGATGAGCCCCGGCCGCTCGATACGAGGAACGTCCCACACGTCATCCATCGCATGCTGCGCGGCCGCCGCGACCGCGGTCCCCGACCACAACGCGCCGACGATGCCAAGGATCAACGCGAAGGACGACCCCGTCAGCTCGTTGACGCTCTCCCCGATCCGGGTTCCCACGACCGGGAACTGACTGAGTGCCGAGTCGAGCAGTCGCTGGCGGAGGACCGGATCGTCACGGACGACGATGGCCACGACGGTCGCGAACAGCAGCAGCAGGGGGAAGAGCGAGAAGAAGCCGTAGTAGGAGATCAACGCGGCGAGCTGGCTGGCGCGATCGTCCGCGAACTTCTTGAGCACGGCGAAGGGGAGGGCGAGAGCCGCGTGTCTCCGCTGAAGGTCGTCGGCGCGGCGCAGCATCCGCTGCGCCGCGCCGACTCTCGCTGCCGCCATGCCGGGATTCCTTCCCTGGCCCACATCAGGTCAAACGCCGAGGTCGAGACGGCGATGGGCTCGGTACCCTGTTCATCATGACGGTATCTAGCGCTGCCGGTCCCGAGAGCCGCTGTCCCGTCTGCGGCAAGGGCACCCTCGCGGACATCGATTTCGGAGGGGACGACCAGTTCCAGGATCCCGAAAGCCGACAGGTCGACACCTACACCTGCGGTCACGAGGTCCCGAGAGCTCCGCTCGAGGTCGCCGATACGGACCGCCTCGACGTCGAGCAGAGGACCTCGGAGGAGGCGACGACACCGAACCCGGTCGACGAAGCCAACGACGACGCCAGCCGGCTTAGGGATCCCCAGAACGGGTGAAGACCGGCGCCGCCGGGGATGGCGGCGCCGCGGAAACCGCGGGTGAAGGGGATGGCGAGGGCTTCGGAGACGGCTCCGCCGACGGAGACGGCTTCGGCGAAGCCGACGGCTCGACCGACGGCGAAGGCGACGGCTCCGGCGCCAGAGAAGGGGACGAAGCAGGAGACGGAGCCAAAGACGGGGAAGGAGCCGGGGGCGGCGGGTCCGCGTAGATCTCGTAGTTGACCGACTGGAACCCGACCACCCGCATCCCAGCGGTCGCTTCGGTCATGAAGTCGTGCCAGATCAGTGCGGGGATCGTCCCCCCGTAGACCTCCGGGAAACCCGCCACGTCGCGCATCGGCCGCGTCCCCCTCGGGTAGCCGACCCACACACAGGTCGCCAGCTGCGGTACGTAGCCGCAGAACCATGCGTCCGTTGCGTGCTGCGCCGTGCCCGTCTTGCCGGCCGCGACGCGGCCGGCAAGACGGGCCGCCGTCCCGGTGCCGTGGTCGATCACGCCCTGCAGGACTCGCGTCGCGGTGTCCGCGTCCTGCGCGGACACCGCCGAGCTCCCGACACTGCCGAGCCCACGGAGCGGACCCTGGAGGACCTCACCGCCGCGGCCGGTCACCCGTTCGACCGCGGTCGGCTCGACGTAGATCCCCCTCGCCGCGAGCGTGGCGAACGCGGAGGTCATCTCCAGCGGGGTCACCTCGGAGGTCCCGAGGCCGATCGAGCAGACGGGCATCAGTCGCGAACGGATCCCCATCCGGTGGGCGACGTCCGCGACGGCCTCCGGCCCGACCTCGACCGTCACCTGGGCGTAGATCGTGTTCACGGAGCCGGCCATCGCGTTTTCCAATGACATCGTGCCGGGCGACTGATCGCCCGCGTTCGTCACCGTCCACGGCTTCCCGTTCGTCTCGCAGAACGGATCGGGGATGGTCAACGAGGACGGACCGTTCCGCAGCTCGAGCGGGGAGATCCCTCGCTCGAGAGCGGCCAGGAGGACGAACGGCTTGAACGCGCTCCCGGCCTGGCGCCGTCCCTGGGTCGCCAGGTTGAACTCGCTCCGCTCGAAGCTTCGCCCACCGACCATCGCGCGGATCGCGCCGGTCCTCGGATCGATGGCGACGAGTGCGACCTCAGGATCCTTCGGGGCCGGCAGGTAGGATCGGACGACGCGCTCGGCGGCGCGCTGCCACCCCATGTCGAGGGTCGTCCGGATCCGCAGGCCTCCTCGGTACAGCGCGTCGAGCCCGTAGCTCGACTTCAAGTTGCGCCGGACGTGCTCCATGAAGTGGGCGGCCTCCGATCGCACCTGGGCTTCCTCCGTGAGGCCAAGCGGCCGGACCTCGAGCCGCTCCGCCCGATCCGCGTCGAGCGAACTCACCTCGACCATCCGGGACAGGGCGAAGTTGCGGTAGCGCAGGGCTTCCTCGGGGTATTCGAACGGGTCGCGGGCGGAGGGTGCGGCGATGAGACCGGCGAGTGTGGCGGATTGGAGGAGTCTCAGGTCCTTCGCGTCGCGATCGAAGTAGGTGCGAGCCGCAGCTTGGACCCCCTAGGCGCCGTGGCCGAAGTAGACCGTGTTCAGGTATCCCTCGAGGATCTCTCGCTTGGACGAGGTGTGCTCGAGCTTCACGGCGAGGATCGCCTCGCGGACCTTGCGCGAGATCGAGTGCTCGGGCCCGGTCAGCACGTTCTTCACGTACTGCTGAGTGATCGTCGAGCCGCCCTGGCTCATCGATCTGCTCGCGACGTTCGCCCACGAGGCTCGAGCGACCGCGGTCAGGTCGAGACCGTCGTGCCGGTAGAACTCGGCATCCTCGACCGCCACCACGGCTCGCTGGAGCGACATGGGCATCTGGGTCAGCGGGATGAGGACCCGATCCACGTCCGCGTGCAGCTTGGCGACCTCGTGCCCGTCGCGATCGAGCAGCACGGTCGTCTCCGCCAAGGACGGGATGTCCGGCAGCTCCGTCGTCATGTACAGAGCGACGACGGCTCCGGTCACGGAGAGCAGCGGGAGGAGGATCGCGAGAGTCGCGATCCAGACGAGGCGCCGGCCCCGGCTCATCGCCGGAGCCGGCGCCGCTGCCACCCAGGCATCGTCGTGCGTCGAACCGGGGGGTTCGATCGATGGGACTCGTGTCGCGGGGACGGCACTCATGGCTTCGGGGGCAAGCAGTGTGGAAGCAACTACCCGCCGCTGCCCGACCGCAAACCCACGACCAGCCCGCACGGTGTACTCGGCTCCTCCGCCGGGTAAGGGGGCGCCATGAACATCGGGAGGATCGTCCGCGAGGTCGAGGCATTGCCGGACACGGACGAGGAACTCCTGCCGGTGGCGGAGCCCGCACCCCCTCCGTCCTCAGAGCCCGCCCCACAACCCGTCTAGCCGATGGCCGACGTCGTCCCCATCGTCGGATCCGTCCGAGGCTTCCGGTGGTGGCGCCTGTCCGGGAAGGCCGAACTCCTGTCTCCCTGGCGCGGACCCGTCTGCTGGCGACCCGGCGGGAACGAGGCGTCGTGCCTCGCCCGGCGCGGGATGTTCGGTTGGAAGATGTCCCGAGCCCCGCATCCTCGTGGATGCCCCGCGATCGGATGCGAATGCGGCTTCTACGCGCTGCACTCTCTCCCCGAGCTGAACGACGGTCTCGACAGACCCATCTGGGAGATCGACACGGCGACCTCCGGCGGCCGGCACGGTCTCGTGCTCGGCGTCGTCGCCGGCTCGGGCCGGGTCCTCATCGGCACCGAGGGCTGGCGCGCCCGATTCTGCAGGATCCTCGCCCTGTTCGCCGGCCCGACGGTCACGAACCACACCCGGGAGATGGGCGTCGCCGCGGCCGCGTACGGCGTCCCGCTGTACCGCGACCTCGACGCGATCGTGTCCGAATGGGGACCGGACCGGGCCGAGGTCGACTCTCTGACGGCCTGAGGCCTTCCTTCGTCGCGCCGATACCATTGGCTCCCTATCTCGAGGAGGCGCGCGTGCCCACATCGACCGATCAACGGATCCCCGTCACCCTGTTACCCGGCGACGGCATCGGACGGGAGGTGACCGAAGCGGCCCGGCGGATCGTCGAGGCGTCCGGGGCCCCCATCGACTGGGAGGAGTGTGAAGCCGGCGCCGAGGTCTTCAAGAAGGGCCTCCCCTCGGGGGTTCCCGACGAGACGATCGCCTCCGTTTCGCGGACGGGCGTGATGCTGAAGGGCCCCCTCGAGACCCCGGTCGGCTTCGGTGAGAAGAGCGCGAACGTCACGCTCCGGAAACTCTTCGAGACCTACGCGAACGTCCGCCCGGTGCGCGAGCTCCCGGGTGTGAAGACCCCGTACAGCGGACGGGGCATCGATCTCGTGATCGTCCGGGAGAACGTCGAGGACCTCTACGCGGGGATCGAGTATATGCAGACACCGGGCGTGGCCGAAGCGCTCAAGCTGATCTCCGTCAAGGGTTGCGAGAAGATCGCGCGGTTCGCCTTCGAGTACGCGCGAAGCGAACACCGCACACAGGTGACCTGCGCGACCAAGGCGAATATCATGAAGCTCTCCGAGGGAACGCTGAAACGCGTATTCGAACAAGTCGCCCCCGAGTATCCGGACATCGAGGGGTGGCACCTGATCGTCGACAACTGCGCGCATCAGCTGGTGAAGCGACCGGAGCAATTCGACGTGCTCGTGATGACGAACATGAACGGCGACATCTTGTCGGACCTCTCGAGCGCTCTCGTCGGCGGGCTTGGCTTCGCGCCCAGCGCCAACATCGGGAGCGAGGTCGCGATCTTCGAAGCCGTCCACGGGTCGGCGCCGAAGTACGCGGGCAAGGATGTGATCAACCCGACGGCGCTGATCCTGTCGGCCGTGCTGATGCTGCGCTACCTGGGGCTCTTCGATCAGGCCGCGGCGATCGAACACGCCGTGTTGGTAACGCTCGAGGACGGCGTCCTCACCGGCGACGTGGTGGGGTACGACAAGGGCGCGTCGACGACCGCCTACACCGACACGATCATCGCGAACCTGGGCCGGCGATCCGAGGGCTGGGCGGTCCGCGAGCATCAGCCTCTCGTGCTGCCGAAGCTCTCGGATGACATCGACTACGTGAAGCCGGAATCGCGCGCGGTCGTCGGTATGGACGTGTTCGTGGAATCGCCGATGGGGCCCGGCGAGCTCGGAGCGTCCCTGATGGAGCTGACGCACGAGACGCCTCTCTCCCTGAAACTGGTGTCCTCGAGGGGGACCAAGGTGTTCCCGCCGACGGGAGCGATCACCGACACCGTCGATCACTACCGATGCCGGTTCATCATCAAGGAGACCCCCGGCGACCTGTCCGACGATGACGTCCATCAGCTGCTCGTGGCGATCAGCCAGCGTCACCGCTGGATGCACATCGAGAAGCTGCAGGAGTTCGACGGGGAGCTCGGCTTCACGCGGGACCAGGGCGAGAACTGAAGCCGGGACGGGCGGCTTCGCCGTCCGTCCCGGTCACTTCTCTGACTCCGCGTGCCGAGTGCGGCTGCTGCTAGTGGCGGAAGGGCGCCGCGAGCGCGGCCAGCAACCCACTGTGGATCTTGCGCGCCACCACACGCCGAGCGTGTAGCTGGGCGGTCCGCGTGGTCTGGGACCGGCGGAAGGCGTCGGCCTCGCGTACGCGATCGCGGATCTGCTCCCTCGCCATGTCTCCCGTGATCATCTTCCGCCCCCTTCGTCGGTAACAGGTCTGACGGTACGGGTGTGAGGGATCTCGGGCGGTGCCCGGGGGCACGAACGCGCCGTGACCTTGGGCACGGCGCGAACGTGTCGCACGTCACGCCCGCCCGCCATGATGGTTCACGTGACGACGGTGGCCGTGATCGGGCTGGGGGCGATGGGCTCTCGATTCGCGCGCCGGTTCCTGGCGGCCGGACACGAGGTGATCGTGTGGAATCGGACCCCCGAGAAGACCGCCGAGCTCGTGGAGCTCGGGGCGGCGTCGGCGGGGAGCCCCGCCGACGCCGCCCGCCGAGCCGACGGGATCGTCACGATCGTCGCCGATCCCGATGCTCTCCGCGCCGTCACCGAGGGACCCGACGGCATCGCGACGGGCGCGGGCGCTTCGAGCACGGTGATCGAGATGTCGACGGTCGGGCCCGAGGCCGTGAGATGGCTCGCGTCTGCCTTGCCGCGGGAGACCGGACTGCTCGATGCACCGGTGCTCGGGAGCCTTTCGGAGGCGGACGAGGGGACTCTCAAGGTCTTCATCGGAGGACAGGCGCCCCTCGCCGAGCGATGGACGCCGCTCCTGTCCGCCCTCGGCTCCCCCATCCACGTCGGGCCGCTCGAAGCGGGCGCCTCGGCCAAGCTGGTGGCCAACGCGACCCTCTTCGGCACGATGGCCCTGCTCGGAGAGGTGGTGGCGCTCGCCGACGGCCTCGGCCTCTCGCGGGAAGTCACCTTCGAGGTGCT